>Ga0187879_10003501_pt1 | contig 10580 bp, 7 predicted proteins | sample June2016WEW_19_1_FD_132423 | JGI IMG/M metagenome (GOLD analysis project Ga0187879, IMG submission 132423) | Peatland microbial communities from SPRUCE experiment site at the Marcell Experimental Forest, Minnesota, USA - June2016WEW_19_10 | ecosystem: Environmental > Terrestrial > Soil >... | reverse complement strand
TTCAATTGACCGCTGGTACACGTACTCTGCGATTCGCTTCCTTTCGCAATATTCCCACGTTCCGCAAGTGGCCTCGTTTGTGTTTCTCTCTCGTCGACTGCTTCACCGCGCGCTATCAGGCAGGGTGAAAGCGATGGGGAATGTTTTGCAAGGTGTAAAGGATTACCGCAAGCGCGATCGCTGGGCGCCGCTGCCCCAAGCTTAGGTTGAATGATGCATATCACGGCTCGGTGGCAAAATCCTATGCCAGCAGCGGAAGGGAAGCGGTCATGAAGCTGGCTTCTGTTCCACTCCCGGCATTGGAGAGTCCTGACCTAAGGTTGGTCCCCAAACGTCCTGGGCCTCAGGTCGCAGCGGCAGACGCCCGCAATGGCGCGAAACGGTTCTACCATCCCGAGTTGGACGTTCTTCGCTTCTTTGCCTTTTTTCTGGTTTTTATTCACCACCACTTTCCCAGTGTTTCTGGACAACACAATCCCCATCTTGGGAAACTGTTCGCGATCTCAGTATCGAGTGTCGCCACCGCGGGAGCTTTTGGGGTCGACATTTTCTTTGCCCTGAGTTCATACCTCATCACCGAACTACTCCTGCGCGAGAAGGCGCGCACTGGCACCGTCGACGTAAGGTCGTTTTACCTCCGTCGTATTCTAAGAATATGGCCACTCTATTTCTTTTTTCTGGCGCTGGCCTTCGCCATTAACGGTCTCATTCCCAACGAACATGTCAGCGGAAAGGCGATCGCCGCGTTTGTGTTGTTTTCTGGAAATTGGTGGATGATGTTCGCGGGCCGAAGCGTTTCGGTCATCAACCCTCTGTGGAGTGTTTCGGTCGAAGAGCAATTCTATCTATCATGGGCGCCGTTGGTGCGAACTCTTGATCAGCGAGGGATGCTGGTGGCCGCGGGCGCAATGCTTCTAGTTTCGAATGGCATGCGTCTGGCGATTGCTTTGGCGCATTTCGGGACGGAGAGATACATCTGGTTCAACACCGTGACCCGACTCGATCCTATCGCTCTCGGTATCATCATTGCGGTGTTGCTGCGTGGCCGCTCACCCGTTCTCTCTTTCGTCAAACGCGGGCTGTTGTTCGTGACGAGCTTAGCAGTCCTGTTGGCCGCCGCGAACGTCCTGCACACGCGGTCGGAAGAAGTTCACCTTTCCTTGGCACTCGGTTATCCGCTGGTTGCGCTCAGTTCGATTGGCTTCGTTCTCTCTGTATTGTCGAGAGGCCCGTCGTGGTATGCCCGCGGCCCATTAGTTTACCTTGGACGAATTAGTTACGGCCTCTATGTATTTCATCTTCTTGGTCTGAAGTTGGCGGACGTTATTGGCGCTCATGTCTCATTCGGTTCGCACTTCATCAAGGGCCAGGGCTTGCTGGGTTTTCTCCTGACATTGACTATGGCAATGATTTCCTATCACGCACTGGAGAAGCCCTTTTTGCGAATGAAGGAGCGCTTCGCGCACGTTCTTTCCCGTCCCGGCGGCTAGAGATCCCGAAACGATCGTCAGAAAACACCTGATCGAGCCTTCTGGAATCAAGCAATTCCAAAGTTGAACCGTACTTGCGTCCGGTTCTAACTTGCAGTGGGGCTTGGGGCTCTCCTCGGCGGTAGTTCATAGCTTTCTCAAAATCTGTTCAAAAGGAAAGAGCAGAACATGGGTACCACAGAATCGCCGCTGCAAAGCGCCGGCGGGTCCGCCCTGCGGGTCCTAACCAAACCATGGGTTGATCGGGTACTTGCGGCAGTGGCGATGGTGCCCTTCGTTCGCAGCGTCTACCTCTCCGTTAGCCACCACAACATCCACATGAACATTCCGTCGGTGCTATTCGTGGCCAGCATGCTGGTCATTATCGGCACAACCCTTTTCCGAAAAGCCCCCGTGCGCGTAACCCCAAACCCATGGTTTTGGACGCTCGCCTTTGTCGCTACCTATTGGGGCTTTCTGACCTGGAGGATGCACAACGGAGGACGACAGGTAGCTCCAGTTCTCATCGTCAACATCATCGCAGTCTTGGGAACCACGATCGTATTGTGGGGCCGATTTAGCCTGGGACGCAGTATCGGATTTGTCCCGGCGCAGCGCGACATTGTGGTGCACGGAGCTTATCGTTTTGTTCGCCATCCGATCTATACAGGTCTGTTTCTCGGACTGCTGGCCGACTGCTTGTCCCACGGGTCGCCACGGAATTTCTTGATCGATGGCCTCTGCGTGTTCTGGTTTGTGATCAAGAGCCTCGTCGAAGAAACCTTTCTCAAAAACGATCCTGCATACGCCGCCTATCTCCGGCGAGTCCGCTGGCACTGGTTCCCGGGCGTGATCTGACACTGACAGTTAGTCGAGGGCGCGGGGATTCAACTTCAAAGGTAAGTGCGGCACATTTCTTAGTCAAATGCTCAGAGAAGATCGACCTCTAAATCTCTTATGGAGTAATCGTCTCAAGTTATGATTTCAAGACCTCACAGCCGCTCCACTGGATGCTTCCGGTTCTCTTCTGCACTGGCGGCAGCACTGGCCTGCATTGTCCAGCTGGCCGCTTCCTCGTCGGTCTTCGCCAAGTCCACAATCGCGCACCGCACGACTCAATCCGCGCAATCAAAATCGGAGCTCGCACTTTCAGCAGAGCAGATCGGTTACCTGAAAGTGAATCTGGAAAGGCACGCCTAGGTTTCTCGATGCAAAAACGGCCCATTCTTGCTTTTGATGCACGCGCCCACGCTACTGGAATTGGGCGTTATACCGAACAATTGTTGATCGGGCTGCGTACTTCGTTGCCTGGAGTTGAAATGTGGTGTATCGTGCACCCCGCGCACGGAAAGAAACTTGCAGCTTACGCGGACCGCATCATACCGAGCTCCGCTCCGATGTACTCGGTAAAGGCGCAAATGTCAATTCCAGGGCTGGCGGAAGGCGCGACGCTTCTGCACTGTCCTCACTATGACATTCCGGTGCTCTATTCGCATCGCATGTCGGTGACCATACACGACGTCACGCATTTGCTTGACCCGGCTTTCAAGAACACCTTGAAATCCCGCATTTTTGCGAAATCTATCTTGAAGCTTGCAGTCGCGAAAGCCCGTCGGATCATAACCATTTCAGAGTACTCAAAACGGATGATCCTCGAACACTTGGGCGGAGACGAGAACAAGATCTCGGTCATTCACCGTTATGCCAGTCCGATCTTTGCTCCGCTGCCGCGGCTCGAGGCCAAAGAGATCGTGCGGCGCCAGTTAGGTCTGGGCCGGGATTACTTTCTCTTCGTCGGCAGTCCGAAGCCCCACAAGAATCTGCCCGTGCTCTTTGAGGCGTTTTCGCGGCAGCGCGCCAACGACCACACCCACGAGTTGGTCATAATTGGAAAAGACGAAAAGAACGAGCAGTCTCTGCATACGCTCGCGGTTCGACTGGGGATCGACAAGTCGGTGCGTTGGATTGACTCGGTGTCGGACGAATTGCTGCGAGCATGCTATTCGGGAGCGGAGGCTACGATTCTACCCTCCAGACAGGAGGGCTTTGGGCTGCCGGTGATCGAGTCCATGGCCTGTGGGACTCCTGTGATTTGTGCCGATGCCGCTTCTTTGCCGGAAGTGGCCGGAGGATGCGCTCTCCTGTTCGATCCTTCCAGCGCTGAGGATTGCGGTGTGCAGATGTCCAAAATAATTGAATCCCCTCAAGTTCGTAGCGAACTGCGTGAAAAGGGGCTGGAACGCGCACGCCAATTTGATGCGGCCAAAGCCGTCGCGGGACACGCACAACTTTTTACAGAACTGCTGGCCAGCTGACCCAGTACGCTCATGCTCCGGATACTCTCAGTCATCGCCTGAAGGCCGGGCAGTGGCTCCGATTGCATCGACTCAGCCGGCAGTTCAACCACGCGGGACAAGCTAAGGTATTTGAGTAACGACAAGCCCGGCACTTCGCAGTATTTATCCGACACAAAGACAGTTAGAGGACTTTTCAATATGCTATTTAGGCATCTGCGACTTACGGCGTGCTTTATTGTTATGCTCGCCGCTGTGTCCCTCCAAGCACAAACCGCGCGTATCTCAGGGAAGGTATTTGATCCTCAAGGCGCAGTCGTACCAAAAGCCCCTATCCAGGTAATCAATCAGGAATCCAAAGTGAAGCTGGAGACGGCGTCGGACGAGAACGGGAACTATACGGTCCCGTATCTTCCCGCCGCGAATTACCAAGTCCTTGTGCATATCGAAGGATACAGCGACTTTAATACCATCGTCGCTCTCGGGATGGGTCAGGCGGTGGATCTCGACATCCAGCTTTCACTGTCGTCAACTAAGTCTGAGGTGACTGTAGAAGAAAACCCAATAACCCAGGTGGAAACGCAATCGTCTGAGTTAACCGGCACTATTACAGGCACGGAAGTGCCCGCCATTGGCTTGAACGGCCGTAACTTCACACAACTGACGACACTGGTCGCCGGCGTCAGTAATCAGACGGGTCAAGACGAAGCCAGGGTAGGAGTGGCCGGTAGTGTCTCCTTTAGCATCAACGGCGGCCGAACTGAGTACAACAGCTTTCAAGTGGATGGCTCTGAGACCATAAATGAGGGTATGCACAAGGACAAGACCTCGCTGATTGTGACTCCCAGCATCGACGCGATCCAGGAAATCAAGGTCATAACATCGAACTACAGTGCCATGTACCCCAGCGTGGGAAGCGGCACCACGATCGTTACTACGAAATCCGGTACAGACCATTTCCACGGCAGCCTCTATGAATTCTTTCGCAACGAGTTCATGAATACGAAAGGATACTTCGACGTCGGCTCCAAAGCACCAATGTACCGGCGGAACGACTTCGGAGGAACGATAGGCGGACCCGTCGACATTCCTCATATCTACAGCGGTAAGGGAAAGACCTTCTTCTTCTTCTCGGAGGAAGCCCGCCTTGAAAGCGACCCCTACCCCTATCGGCAGGCAGTGCCCTCGGTCGCAGAACGCCAGGGAGATTTTTCGGATGTTTGTCCCCTGATATTGCCGGGAGAGCCCGGCTTGGTCTACTTCAGACGAGATCAATATCCAGACTGCCCATCTCCTGCGCAGACCCCACCACTGGGAGGTCTGATCAGTAACTTTCCGAACAATGTCATCCCGACCAATCGCAATCCACTCCTGATTCTAGGGACGGGCATTATTCCGTTGCCGAACGCAACCTCGGGCTGCGCCTCGACCGTTGCCTCCTGCTATAACGCCGATGTATCTCTTCCGACTTACTGGAGAGAAGAGCTGGTTCGTTTCGACCATGCCTTCACCGATACGCTGCGCCTGAACGTCCACTATATTCACGATGCTTGGAATACAAGTACTCCTGTTCCCCAATTTGCGTTTACACAGAACACTTTTCCGACCATACAAAATGATTTTTACGGCCCAGGAGTCAGCGCCGTTGTTCGAATGACGAAGACTTTGTCTTCTACCCTGCTCAATGAACTGGTTGTAAGCTATACCGACCAGAAAATTACTCTGACAGACAAACCCGGGGCGGACGTGACCCTGCAAGGCGTAAACCTTCTGGGAGCGCCAGGGGTTGGTATGACAACCATCTTTAATAACGGTTCCGGGGGAAAAATCCCTGGCATCGTGATCGCCGGTAACAATCAAGCATACGGCGGCAAGGGTTTTGCAGTAGATCCGGGCTATATGCCCTGGGAACACACTAACCCGGTGTATAGCCTCTCCGATAATCTCTCGAAGATCTACGGACGGCACAATATTCAGCTCGGCGTCTATTGGGTCAACTTCCAACGCAACCAGACGAACGGATCGATCGGTGCTGCGACGGGCGACACGCAAGGCATTCTATCGTTCAGCAACATTTTGGGCGCGAACACCACGGGAAATAGCGTCGCTGACTTTCTCTCGGGAGGGTCAATCGCCAGTTTTCAGCAAGACAGCTCTCAGGCGAGATACCGTCAGCGGTACCAGGTGGTCGAACCATATCTGCAGGATGACTTTAAAGTTAACTCTCGGTTGACTCTGAATCTGGGTCTTCGTCTCAGCCTGTTCGGAAACTTCCATGAGCTCAACGATGATGCCTACAATTGGTTGGCGAAGGCATACAGCCCGGCCGAAGGAGCTTCACTCACAGTAGGCAGCCAGGGGCAACTGGTTGACCAGCTCACTGGCCAAAACCTTGTGATGAATCCCAATAATCCTCTGCCGTCGCTCGATCCTCGCGTCCTGAATGGGATCGAGCAGTGCGGCAGGAATGGAGTCCCCTCGGGCTGTATGGCGAGTCATGTGCTGAATCCGGCACCGCGGATCGGATTCGCCTGGTCTCCATTTGGAAATCGGACTTCCATCCGCGGCGGATACGGGTTATTTTTCGAGCATGGCACGGCGGACGAGGCCAACACCGGGTCACTCGAGGGCGGTGCGCCGACCGTTCTGGACATGACTCAAACCAACCCAGCGGGATTTAGCAGCATAGGGCTTGCTCCCAACGGTTCGTCACTTGTGTTCCCGTTGAACGTTACGGCCGTCCCGACCAAGACAGTGTGGCCGTACGTGCAGCAGTGGAGTCTGAGTGTAGAGCGCGAGTTACCGCAACAGATGCTCGCGAGTATCGCCTACGTGGGCAGCAAAGGAACGTTTCTTCCCGTCCAGCTGCAAATTAATCAGCTCCAGCCCTTGCCCGCAAGTGAAAACCCATATGCTCCCCACCAGCCGTTGATGGTCAGCGGGTTCAATCCCATTACAGCGCTGAACCCGGCTTATACCAACGGAGGGGATTGCAATGGAATTCTGCCGAACGGCAATGTGGTTTCAGGTCCAGCGCTCACGAATCTCCTGGTGGCCTGCTACGGGGTAGGGCAAGTTGCCACAAACCCTAATGCGCTTCGCGAGTTTGCCCCCGGCATAGGCCAAATCTACTCGCTTCAGAATGCGGCAAACTCCTCCTACAATGCGTTGCAGTTCTCATTCCGCCGCACCAAGGCGCCATTGGTTCTGGGCGTGGCCTACACTTACAGCCATTCGATCGACGATGCCTCCGACCGTTCCGATGCATCGTCAGTCAACTCGCTGGACCTGCCATTCGCCAGAGCAAGCTCCAGCTTCGACCAGCGTCACTTGCTGAACATCAGTTACATATACGATCTACCGCCGTTCAGTAAGTGGCTCTACAGTTGCCAAGCGGAAGAAGATGATAGCGCAAAAGCTGTCTGCGTTACGGAAGAGAATTCTGCTGTTTCCAGATTCTTATTTAAAGGCTGGCAGCTGTCAGGCGTCACCACATTTCAGACTGGAACTCCTTTCACTGTAATCAACATCGGAAGCCCGGATGGCATTTCGACGCTGGATAACGCCGGTGTCGCGAACGGAAGCGGGGCCGGGTCGTATCCCGACCTGTGCGGAGATCCGCATGCTTCTCTTCCTTTCGGAGGGAACAATCCGGAAAGTGTTGGGCCGCTCCTGCTGAATCCCGGAGCTTTCTGCGCACCTCGTGGTCTCACCTTCGGGGATGCCGGGCGGAACGTATTGCGCAATCCCTTGCGGTTTAACACGGATGTGGCGCTTCTCAAGCACTGGACTGTTAAGGAAGGATCTTCCGTCGAGTTCCGCATGGAGGTCTTCAATTTCTTCAACAATACGCAATTTCGCATTTATGACCCCACCCTTGGAAATCAGGCCAACAATACCGTCAATTGCTATGGCGGCCTGGGCGTGGGCTATTCCGCGGCCGGAGGCGACGGTGCGAATTGCCTGACTGGAAGTGCCTTTCTGCATCCTGTCAGTGCTCACCGGCCCCGCACAGGGCAACTTGCTATTAAGTGGGCGTTTTGAGTTATCCGAAGGTGCCACAGATCAGTCCAGTCCGGCGCAAGCTGATCGGGAATATGTTCTGGCTTTACACGTTGCAAGGCCTGAACTACATAATTCCGCTCGCCGTTCTGCCCTATCTGGTTCGAGTTCTAGGAGTCGAGCGGTACGGACTGGTTGCGTTCGCGCAGTCTCTGGCTCAAGGGTTCATTTTTATAACTGACTACGGCTTTAATCTCTCGGCGACTAAGCAGATTTCGCGCGTGCGGCATGATCAAGCAGAAGTCTCGCGCATCTTCTGGGCAGTGATGACGGTCAAAGGCGCTTTCTTGCTGTTTGGGATGGTCATCTTGACCGCAATGCTTCTAACCGTTCCCCGCTTTCATGCGGATACTCTTACTTACGCCATCGCCTATGTTGCTGTCTTGGGCAGTGTTCTATTTCCGCTCTGGTTATTTCAAGGAGCGGAGCAGATGAGGTACATCTCGGTCGTCAGCGGCGGAGCGAAGTTGCTGGCGGCGGCGCTGCTCTTCTTCGTGGTTCGTCATCCTTCGGATTACCTGCTGGCGGTCGCTGTTCAATCGGGAGGTCTGCTTCTGGCGGGAGTTGCGGGCCTCTGGGTGGCCCTTACGCGCTTCAAAATCTCCTTTCGCTGCCCTTCGCGTAAAGACTTACGGCAAATGCTGCGCGAGGGCTGGCATCTTTTTGTAGCGAGCGCTGCGGGCATGCTTTACGCCACCAACAACGTTTTTCTCGTGGGGCTGATGGCAGGAAACATTGAGGCAGGTTATTTCAGCGCCGCCGAGAAAACGGTACGCGGAGTGCAGGGCCTGTTGACACCGACGACCCAGGCCATCTATCCCCACGTCAGCATCTTGGCGGCCGAATCGCGTCAGCGCGCTGTGAGTTTCATTCGCAAGACTCTGATGTGGATGGGACTCATGTCTCTGGCGCCATCGGTACTCCTGCTTGCATTCGCGCGTCCCGTCGCGTTGATTTTGTTCGGAGCCGCGGCCCAAGGCAGCATCGCCCCACTGCGTTGGATTGCCTTGTTGCCCTTCATTCTCACGATCAGCAGTGTACTCGGAATTCAGACTATGATCCCGTTCGGTCTGGAGCGGCAGCTCAGTCGTATCTATGTCACAACTGGGCTGGCGAGCGTCCTGCCGTTGCTCGCCTTGATTCACTATTTTGGCGCCACCGGCGGCGCCGCCGCGATTCTCATCATCGAGACTTACATTGTTGCGGTCATTTGGACCACGCTAAAACGGCACGGAGTCGATTTGCTTCGTGGCACGGCAACCGAAACCATCTCCGAAATCGACTCACCTCCGAGGCTAGCGCACGAATACCTGGGTACGGCCACGAAGAATCCATCTTTGTCGAAATCACCCGCGACGGGAAGCGTACTGTAATGACAATGACAAAGAGACCTTCCATCGCGAGCGTCACGGTGGTCTACAACGGAGCCGCCCACCTGCCGCGCCAACTGCACGCATTGAAAAGACAGACTCGCGCGCTGGACGAAATGATCATGGTAGACAATGCGTCGTCTGATGATTCGGTGCGTCTTGTGGAAGCCGATTTTCCTGAAGTAACAATTCTGAATCAGCCGAAAAATATCGGCGTCGGCGGCGGATTCTCGGTTGGCCTCGATTACGCCGCAACCCAAAGAAAGCACGACTGGATATGGTTACTCGATCAGGATAGTTTGCCGGCGGACGACAGCCTGGAGCAACTTCTCAAAGCTGTCGACTCCCTGGGAGACCAGGCCGATAGCGTCGCGATTCTTGCTCCTACGTGCACCAACGAGAAAACGAACCTAAACTACTCAGGTTTAGTCTGGCGCTACGGCCTTCGCAACGCGCCCGTTAGTGCTCGCCATAACCCGATCTCATTCGTCGACTCGGTGATCTCATCCGGCACATTGTTGCGGAGAGAAGCAATCGAAAAAGTGGGACTGCCGCGTTCGGATTTTTTTATGGATTTCGTCGACCACGAATACTGTCTGCGACTGCGGAGACACGGCTACAAGATCGCTGTTGTTCGAGCGAGTCGCTTCGAACACGCCATCGGGGACCCGCGCACCGTCCGCGTGCTCGGTTTTGAGAAAATTTGGTCGAACCATGTTCCCTGGCGCGAGTACTACATGACGCGGAATGCGATTTTCACGGTCTGGAAATACGATCCGGACTGGCGGACGAAGTGCGTGGTCGCACATCGACTACTGTGTCGTGCCGCGGCCATTCTCCTGTTCGGCGAGGACAAGTTGGCTTGTCTCGCGATGATGTACCGCGGATTCGCAGATGGCTGCACGGGAAAGCTGGGAATTCGATCGTTTGACGGCAAGGAATCGTCCAGCCCTGTTTGAGGTTTCCGCCTGGGTTTCGTGTGGCGAGTTTTTCCCAGAGCGCGGGGCTGGAACGCGCGATTCCGGCATTTTTTCTGCACCTGAACGCCTTCCAGATAAGAAGCGCCCGCTTAATTTTGGCAGTTTCAATTCGTGGTGTGCCCAGAGGGAAGGTCGACTTCTCCCAAGACCTTTTCAGTTTGGTAAACCGTTCCCACAGACCTGGTAACGGCCATCGAGATGTTGTACCGGTTAAAAAGAAAGGAATTCATGAAACGCAGACGTTCATCGACGAAATCCTCGCTGCGAGCCAGCCTTCCCGTCGCCTTGCTGTTGCTCGCTTTGGCCGCCGCGAGCGGTTGCGGCGGAACCAAATCACAGCTGGCGGGCTTGCCGGGTCCGCCTCCGGCAACCGATGTGAACGCTTACGTGGGCCAGCCCGGTGAT
>Ga0187879_10003499_pt1 | contig 10581 bp, 8 predicted proteins | sample June2016WEW_19_1_FD_132423 | JGI IMG/M metagenome (GOLD analysis project Ga0187879, IMG submission 132423) | Peatland microbial communities from SPRUCE experiment site at the Marcell Experimental Forest, Minnesota, USA - June2016WEW_19_10 | ecosystem: Environmental > Terrestrial > Soil >... | reverse complement strand
CTTAAATTAGAAATGCTCTAGCGGGCTGGCCTGGTGAGAGAGAATTCGGGGCCAACGTCAAGATCGCCTCAATTACCGAACAAACGCGCTGGCCGATGGCTTGCCCAATCCATAATTGCCTGTCATCCGGGTGTGCGGCGAGCCAGCTCTTCGCCGCAGCGCAGACAAGCGGCAAGTGAGCAGGGCGCGGCGAGACCTCCAACAGATTGAGGAGCGTCGTCGCCATGAAGAGAAAAGCTCCGCTTTCTGCCAGTTCCTGGATTAGGGGAAGGAATGCAGGTAACCGATCAACGCCCTTATCAAGCAAGCAGCACTTCGGCGGGAAGAGGTAGTCGTAGTCGTTGAAGACGAGCACTGCGAGCGCCCGAGCGAGATGGGTGGGGATTGAGTCCGACAGTTCGCGACGCTGCCATTCCCATAGCCTTGATCTCATCAGGCGGCGTGCCAGGGTTGTCCGGATATACACAGCCTCTGCGCCTGCGAGGTCGGTGCCATTGAAAAAAACGTCATCTACGCTCCGCACGAATATCGTCGTAACATCAAGGAAGGCCTCACCCGGCAGTCACAAGATTAACCCCAGTGCGAGCTCATCGATTTGATCAACCGTCAACCCCGCAACGCAACAACCCAGCAGGTTGAAATAAGCACGATTCCATTCATTCGGGATTCTGTCGGGGTCGTCCTCTTTGTCAAGATCCGACCCGTTGGCGACCGCCGTCCAGTTTGAATAAGCCTTCGCGAGATCGCGCACCCAGGGCCGCTTCGCAGTGTCAAAGAGACTCGCAGCCTTACCAAGCCACAATGCCGCGGTTTGATGATCCGTATACTGCTCGGGCGTCTTTTGCAAATCATCGGGTTCACGCCGTCGTTTGCTCAAGGAATAGTGGTGCCGGGAATGTGCATGCGATGGTTCGAACGCGGGCCATGCGGGCTCGTCTTGCTTTCCGTCCAGCCAGGCGAGCTCTACCTCGATGGCGGTCGTGATCTCGTGCTGACGCACCTCCAAGTGCGCCTTATGGTGCTCCTCCGCCATATTCCACTGCCGGACGGGCTGAACGCATCCTGAAAAGGCGCAACGCAACACGGCACGCGGCAAACGTTCGTCGACAGCCGCGAGAATTCCAACCGCATAGCGGAATCCTTCCGCTGCGGCAGGACTCGCGTCTCCGGCAGATTCGAGAAGGGTCCGGACATCAGCCATATCAAATCGATTCTTTAACAGGAGGGCCGTTCCTACAAACGCGATTGCAATCGGGTTGTGCTGGAAGCCATCGGCTATTCTGTATGCGAGGTCTTCCATCCCCTTCAACCCGCGCCCGAATGTGTCGCGAATCCAACTGCCGTGCGTGGCTACCAAGTCCTTGCAACCGTCACGTGCGGCAATCACGGCGGCACTGACGATTGCTTCCTCGAGTATCAACTGCTCGGCTTCGTTCTTGGTGGGCTTGCTCGCCACTTCTTGCGCCCACTTGACTGCGGCGGCCGCAAACGCCGTCGAACTCCCTCTTGCGCTATTCAGGGCGGCCAGGATGGAAAACTCCATCGTTAAATTGGCAATTGGTTCCCGCAACTCGTCTTGCAGGGGCTTGAGGTGGTCGCGTTGCGCTGGGGGAGAAACGTACTCCCAACCTTCCTTAGGACCGTCTGCAGTTTGCACGGTTGCTTTTCGCCAGTTCTTGGGGTCGATGCGGTTCAGAGCATGCCGCGCCATGAATTTGGGGTCTCCTAGGTCGGATTGCTTTTGCGGGAGCCCCAGCCGGACGGCCGCACGCTGCAAAAGGTCCGCCAAGACAAGACGTTCAGCGCTATATTCCTCCCCGGCATAGAAATCGAGCAACTGGAAGAGGGTTAAACGCCGAGAAGGTCGGCCTTTCAGACTTTCTAAGCTGACAAGCCCGGCGGGCTCGCGTTGTAGTTTTTCGAGCCCGAAATTATCAGGCATCTGGACGTTGTCGCCCCGGACTCTCTGATTATCAAGGCAGAGAAGTTCCGGACAGGCGACAAAGGGCACTGCCGCCGTGTGCGAATCCGGCCAATGGGACAACAGCAAATCGACGGCTAGCAGCAGGTAAGCGGCTGGAGCCGTCCCTTGACCGATGACCTCTGCTACCACCTTGTCGACAGAATCGCCCTCCTCGATCCGCCCGTGTGCCCAGGCTTCGAGAGCCATCAGGGCGGATGCCACGACAGATGGCCCGGCACCCAAATCTCTGGACCAACCATACGATTGATACCAGGGAAACACTTTCTCGCATCCATCCGGAAAGACGACGGTCATCGCATTCTTGCCAAAGTCCCTGCCGCCGGAGTGAAACGCAACCGCGTGGTCGACGATCCGCCGTATCAGGGGCAGCCCATATTCGGGCGCATACATGAGGAGCTCATAGAAAGGGCCTTGCGCAGGCGAAGCGGGCACAAAATCCAAATCCACATAGTTGAACGCTCGCGGAAGCGGGCCGCTATATTCTTCGTCTTCCTCATCTTCTTTCGGCAGAAGGTAGTCGGCGGTGACTTCCGCAAGCTCCTTGGGCGCCGCCTGCGCCAGCGCGCCGCGGAACTTGAGGAGCGCCCGCAATGCGTGATCGCGGTACGGACGTTTACTGAAGGATTTCAGATATTGTGCAGCGAGATTCGGCCTGTGATTGCAGAACAAAAGGAAGCCCGTCCTGAGTTCCTCCGCCAGTCTCCCGTTCTGTTCGGAACTCAGCTCCCCGTTAAAGGGCCGTGAACGGTTTTCGGAGCCAGACATAACGAGCGAAGTGTCGATCTGTGAAAGCCAGTAATAAAACCTATCCACGATACTGGGCGTAAACGGATCTTTGCCTGCCCAGACGATGGACCAGTTCGAATAGAGCGGTACAACGTCCGGGATCGCTGGCGCAGGCACGTCGGCGTCCGTCTTGAGAAGCCAGAGGATCAGCCGCGCCCAGGACGGTCCGACTGGAACATTGATACCGGCCGGGATCTTGCGGGGATCGATGCCTGCCGCCGCATAGTACTCATCGGCTGGCTCGCTTTCCACGGCTATGACGATGCGTATCAGTTCGCACAGCAGCCTTGTGCGATGCGCAAACAGGGCAGCAGAGGCCTTGTGGAGCATCTCGACCGCGATCTCCGAGCGCGCCAGCGCCAGCAAGACGGCCCGGCCCCATGACTCATTGGCGCCGGTCTTGCTCACCGTTGCATGGAGGGGGCGCCAGCGCTCGATGTCAGCAGTACGTTCAATCGCTAGCCGAGCCGCCAGCTCCACGCCCCGGCCCAGGTCGGCGGGCCCGGGACGGTCCAGTGGCAATCGCTCAACCAGCGAAGGATCGGAAAACAAAAGATTCCCGATTGCCCATTCGCGAAGGACATCATGGCGGAACGCAACGCGGTCGTTGCCGAGGTCACTCAGGCTTTCCCTTGCGACGAGCGCGTCTACCGCCGAGGCCGGCATTCCGGTGACGCTAAGGTGATCAGCCTGCGCGAGAGCCTGCCTCGCTAGCGCCTTCAGCACCCGCGCACGGTCGCGGTGGCCGCCATCCTTCGCGCCGTCCGCCGATTGCCACCATTCCTCCGCCATCTCGGCTTCAGTGCGCAACGCAGGCGCCTCGGATGGCCGATTGGCGAGCCGGAACAGGCGAAATAGGTTTCGCGCGACCTCCCGCGCCGGATGACCGTTCGACAAGACCGCGACTAATTGAGGTGCTGCGTTCCGGAGTTCGTCCGTTTCGCTGTCGCTCAGCTCCTCGATGATGACTGGCTCCGCGCGACCCAGCTTGTCGAGTGCCTCCGCGGGCAGCCAGTTCGGATCCACGATTCCGAAATCGCGCCGGGCCGTGATGATCACGGACATGCCGCGAACCATCGCCGCCTCCCGGACAAGATCGATCACCGTTAAACGCTCTTCCGCGCGGAAGAAATCCAGGCCATCGACGAAGAGCGCGGCGCTGCCGCTCGCGGCGAGGTCTGAGAGGAGGTCATGCGCGGCGCCGTCAATGCCGAGGACGTTTCGCAGAGCCAGCCATCCTTTGGGCACGGTACGGGTGGGACTGAGCGCAATGACGGAAGTCTCCGCTGATATTTGCTGCGCAAAATGCTTTAGGACGCCCGATTTGCCAACGCCGGCATTGCCCCTGATTTCGACGAAACGGCCCCTATCGAGCGCGCTATGAACGGCGCTCACGCGCTCGTGCCTGGTCACAGCATCACGCCGCCTACACGGTCGCCTATATCGCCGAGTGCATTACGGGATGCTTCGGCTAAAGCCTGACGCGCTGGAAGGTTGTGACGATCTCCCGCCAGCCGGAAGGATCTGTCGTTGAGGTCGGCTTTCAGTCGGTCGCGCGTGCAGTCGCCGCCGGACTTGGCAATATCGATGGCGAGCTCCGTCAGGGCTTTCCATAGATCCCCGGCGCGGAGGCCGTCCTCAGGCTGAAGGGCGCGGACCGCACGTTCTTTTGCCAATTCCTCCGATGCGGAGCCGCTTGCCGTAAAATCGAAAACAAAGATATAAAGCCTGCCGAGAAGGTTCCAGACTGTTTCGTCATCGTTTGGCGCGCCGGCCGCGCCGAGATGGCTTTTGAAGGTCTTTACAAACTCCCGCATGGTCGGGTTTGCGGAGCCAGGTCGCTCAATCCGCTCGAAGAAAGTTCTAGCATCCCCCAACCGACGCGCCCAGGTGAGAACATCCTGATACGGACCGTCGATCTTATGGGAGCTTCTTGAAATCGCGATTCCCAATTCATAGCGGCTGTTCCAGAAATTCGCCTTGCCGGAGACCTTCGCAATCTGCCCAACGACTTTTTGGAAAGCCTCATCCTTTGGCGCGAAAGTCATGCCTCTTTTGACCTGGATTTCAAGGGTCGCGGCGTTCCCGGATGTGTCATGCGCATGCACAATGACATCATCCAGTGGATGACCTTCGCCAGCCCTTTGGAATTCCACGCGATCAATGACCGTCCCCGGCAGGCCTCGTGGCTCCGCGCCCACCAGCATGCACAGGAGATAAGACGCGCCCACTTGACCCTCGAAGTGGCTCCCTGCCGGTCCGCTCGACGATGGGGTCGTCGCCTTGGTCATAAAACGACATCCACGTTGGAGAAGATTCTAGTACTACTACGTTAAGTATATGTTGACCTTCACGATCCCGCCGTGTAAACTCTGGAGGCATGGATGCCCGAGAACTGCAAGCCTGCGCGGATCGGCTGGAAAAGTTCTTGATTACCATGCTGGCCAGTGTGGGGCGCTCGGAGCGCCGCCATCACGGGTCGCTGTATGTGCAAGGATTGCTGCTGGAAGGAGAGCGCAAGTCGATCGAGCCTCTGGCCGAGCGTGTGCCAGGAGGCAACGTCCAAGCCTTGCAGCAATTTGTAGGGCAAAGCCCTTGGGCTTGGGAACCCGTCCGCCGCCTGCTGGCGCAACAACTGGAGGAAGAGTTGCTGCCGGCAGCGGGATGGATTATCGACGACACCGGCTTTGCCAAGCAAGGCAACGAATCGGTGGGAGTGGCCCGACAATATTCGGGAACCCTGGGGAAAGTGGGCAACTGCCAAGTTGCGGTGGGGGTGCACCTGGCCACGGAAGCTGCGAGTATGCCGCTGGACTGGGCGCTCTACCTTCCCCAGGCTTGGACGGAAGATGCGGAGCGTTGCCGTAAAGCAGGGATTCCCGAGAACACGCCCTTCCGCACCAAGATCGAGCTGGCTCTGGAGTTGATCGACCATCTGCTGGCCTGGGGCCTGAGCCGCCAGCCGGTGCTGGCCGACGCCGGTTACGGCAATAACACAGAGTTTCGGCAGGGGTTGGTCGACCGCCGACTGCACTACGTGGTGGGGGTAGAGTCGAGCACGGCGGTTTGGGAGAAGCCGACCCAACGCGTGCAACCGCGGCGGCGAACTGGCCGAGGCCGGCCCCGGCGGCCCTATTATCGTGGGCAGCCGACGGCCTTGCGCGATCTGGCGTCGGCTCTGCCGCTGGAGGCGTGGCGCGAGGTCACTTGGAGGCAAGGCACTCAAGGTCCGCAGCGCAGTCGCTTCGCCGCCTACCGGGTGCAACCCGCTCACGGTCATGTCCGGGACGGGCCCGAGTTGGAACCGGTCTGGCTGCTGATCGAGTGGCCGGCGGAGGCTGATGCCCCCACCAAGTATTGGTTCTCGAACTCGCCCGAGGAGGTCTCGTTGCGACGCTTGGTGCGATTGGCCAAACTCCGCTGGCGGGTGGAACAAAATTATCAACAGCTCAAAGAGGAACTGGGGCTGGATCACTACGAAGGGCGCGGCTGGCAAGGCTGGCATCATCACGTCACCTTGGTCTGCTTGGCCTATGCCTTCCTGCTGCTGGAGCGACAGCGCCTTAAAAAAACTCCAGTTCCGACTTTGCCTGAAGCGCGGCGATGTTTACAAATGGTGCTAATCCGCATCTTTGGCGTCTGCCCTACCTGCCATCGTCCGATGGAGAGGAGTCCGTAGATACTTACCGTAGTAGTACTAGTAGGCGGTCTTGATATTCAGATTGGGTGATGGCGCGGCTAAGGTCTGGAGAGTGAAGCGCATGCTCCACGTTGTCCAGATTAACGATGGCATGCCCCTCGCGCAGCACGGTCACCGCCTTGCGCAGTTCCTCGCGGTCGCTTGAAGCGGCCATAGCGGGGGCCTCTTTGCCGGTGCCAATGATTGCTACGCACTCAGCCAGCAAGCTCTTTCCGGTTCTTTGGGTTGGTGCCGAGAAAGCAAAGAGAGGAGCCGAGCTTAGCAGCCGTCTTTGAATCGCGGTGAGTACAGCGGCAATTAAGACGCTACGATCCTCCGGTCCGACAAAAGGAAATTCCGAGAATGGCTGTTGCAGCCGGCCCAGCGCAGCCAACGCGTCAGCACCGGACGGGCTACCAGCCAACTCCGGCCAGTCGTCTGTGAGGAAAAGTCCGGTCTGCGGGTCGTACCCGGCTCGGTGAAGAATGGTCCCGTCGCACCGCATGACAGGCGCACTAACAATTCCGGTCAAAACCGGCAGTCTCCAGAACCCGAGCCGGGATAAGTACGCCATTGCCACACGGCCAGCTTCACCCGCGCGAATTGAATCGGGCCGCCGGTGAAGCCCTCGAGATGGTCGATCGCATTACGCCAAACCAGCCGTGTGTTCGGTGACCTTTTGCTCTTTCCCTGCTTCCGGCAGTACTCGATAAGGTCGGCCTTTTGCTTCGCTTGCACGGCGAAGCCGTGTTCCTCGCTCGCCAATTCAAGCCGCCGCTTCGCCGCGATGTCCTCGGCCAGTCTGATTGTTTCTTTGTCGGTCTCTGCCTGGGCCTTCCTTCCGGTGAGGTAGAGCCCGAGGTATTCAAGCCAGCGCAGGCCGTGGTCATAATAATCAAGGTAGACGGTCTCCCGCCGACCGTCCCTCAGCTTCTTGTGCCTGACTTTGATCTGCATCGCTCTTCCCTTTCGCGCCTCAAACCGGGTAGAGTACAGTAGTGTGGAACAAGAAAGACTAACTCCTGTGCAACAAGTGTGCAACAAAAAATGGCAGAAATCGGCAAAAAAGTGAAAGAAACGAGAGCGGAGAGGTCCCGTAAAAGATTGGTTTGCTTGCTATTGTTTGATTGTTGATTTTTCTTGCTTGCTAGGGTGGCATTCTACCGCTGAATTACCCCCGCTCATCGGGCATGCTTCGAGCAGCACGGCACAAACGCTCAATATATCATATCTGGGCGGATGTGGCGGACACCAAATTGAAAAGATAAGGTATCCTACTTCAGTCCGTAGCGCTGGCCTTTTGGCCAGCATTTGCCGACCTGAAGGTCGGCGCTACGCCCAACTTCGGACGCTTCCTTGAAAGGAGATTTTCTATGCGCAATACTCTCTGGAAAGCAGCGCTGGTCGTCGTGGCTGCCATTTTGATAATCGGGGTTGTGCCGCTCGAGGTGAGCAAATGCTTGCAGTCGGAAGGGCTGACGCGGTGGCAGATTCACGATATGAGCAGGCCTCAGCCCCCGGTGGTCGCGCCGGGCGATGCAAGCTCTCAAGACAAGCCTGGCCAGCCACCCTCGGATGCCGTTGTGCTGTTCAATGGAAAGGACCTGTCGCAATGGCAGGGGGCGAAAGGAGAGCCGGCGCCTTGGACGGTCGGCAACGGCTACTTCGAGGTCGTTCCGAAGACGGGCGATATTTACACCAAGCAAGCCTTCGGCGACTGTCAAGTGCACGCCGAGTGGGAGTCGCCCGAGTGGACCGGCGAGACGTTCGATCCCGGCAACAGCGGCGTCTTTCTCGCAGCGCTATACGAGGTCCAGGTCATCGACTCCGTCCACAGCAAGATCTATGCCGATGGCCAGGCGGCCGCCATGTACGGACAGTACCCTCCTCTCGTCAACGTCTGCCGCGCCCCGGGCGTTTGGCAGAGCTTTGACGTCGTCTTTCACGATGCCCGTTTTGACAAAGATGGCAAAGTTCTCCACCCCGCCGTCATCACCGTCTTCTTTAATGGAGTTTTGGTTCAGGACCACGTCGAACTGACCGGCCCAACCGCGCACCATCAGCGGCCTCCCTACCAAGCGCACCCCGCGAAGATGCCGTTGCGCTTGCAAGAACACAACTACAAGGTTCGCTTCAGGAATATCTGGGTTCGAGAGCTGGGCGAGGGCGATAGCGGCAAACAACCGTGAGGCCTGGGTTGTAGCTCTGCGAAGTTGGGGAACCGGAGAGGATGGGTATCTGCAACTCTGCCGCTGCGAGTAGAGTTTGGGCTCGGAATGGCAACTCCCTCAATATGCGGTTATAATCGCGATTAACTCAGATGGACTGTCTTGGAGGCACAATTCGTTCGCGCGTTGCTCGTCACTTGTCAGTCGTCACTGCCTTCCGATGGGAGGCCCGATGAGCGTTCGGGTCTGCGTGCTGGGGAGCGGCAGCAAGGGCAACTGCACCCTCGTGGCGACGGAGAAGACGCGGCTGCTGGTTGATGCCGGATTGAGTTGCCGGGAAACCTATGCACGGCTGGCGGCGATCAACGAATCTCCCGAGGGTCTAGCCGCCGTGGTCATTTCCCACGAGCACACGGACCACATCAACGGGCTGCGGGTGCTTGTGCAAAATGGCGACCTGCCAGTTTATGTTTCTCAGGCCACCTGGGAGGCAGTGAGCCGTGACGACGAAATCAGGAAGAAGATTACGAAAATCGAATGCATCGCGGCCAGTGAGAAGTTCACGATTGGCGACATTGAGATCACACCATTCCCCGTCCCGCACGATGCCGTGGATCCCGTGGCTTTTACTTTGGATGCCCAGGGCATTCGCATCAGCGTGGTTACTGACCTCGGGTTTGTTCCCGAGATCGTCAAGCAGCGCGTGAAAGGCAGCCATGTTCTGGTTTTGGAGTCCAACCATGACCTGGAGATGTTGAAGGTCGGACCCTACCCGTGGGCCGTGAAGCAGCGGGTGATGAGCCGTCAGGGCCACCTTTCCAACAACGCCACCGCCGATTTTCTCATTGAGGAATTCGACGGCGCGGCACAGGTCCTGGTGCTCGCCCACTTAAGCGAAACCAACAACCATCCGGAAATTGCGCGCCTCAGCGCCGAGCAGGCTCTCGGCCAGCGGACCGGGCTCCAATTCACCAAACTCCACCTGGCTAGTCAGACGAAGCCTACGGATGTTTTTAGGTTTTAGGATTCAGGACTCGGAAATCAGAAGTCAGAAATCAGAAAACAAAAGAGGACATCTGCCCTTGCGGCCAGACCTTGGCTCTTTTTCTGACTTCTGATTTCTGATTTCTAACTTCTGACTCCTGAACGGAGGTCCCCGTGATTCCTCGCTACACTCGCCCGGAGATGGGCAGCATCTGGACGGATCAGAACAAATTCCAAAAATGGCTGGAAGTGGAAATTGCCACAGCAGAGGTTGAAGCGGAAGAAGGCCTGATTCCCAAGAGCGCGGCGCGGGCCATCCGGCGCAAAGCGCGCTTCGAAGTGGAGCGCATCCTCGAGATCGAGCGCCAGGTCAAGCACGACGTGATCGCCTTCACCACGAATGTGGCCGAGCACATTGGGAAAGAAGGCCGCTACTTGCACTACGGGCTCACCTCGAACGACGTGGTGGACACCGCCCAGGCGCTGCAAATCCGCGAAGCGTCGGCGCTGCTGCTGGCAGGACAGAAACGCTTGGGCGGGGTCTTGAAGAAGCGCGCCCTGGAATTCAAACACACGCCGATGATCGGCCGCACCCACGGCATTCACGCCGAGCCCATCACTTTCGGATGCAAACTGGCCATCTGGTTCGAAGAAAACCGGCGCAACACGGAGCGCCTGGCCTATGCCGCTGAGCAGATGCGCGTCGGCAAGCTCTCCGGGGCGGTGGGCAGCTACACGCATCTGCCGCCCTCCATCGAGACAAAGATCTGCGAGCGCCTGGGGTTGGCGCCTGCCCCCGTCTCCTCGCAGGTCATCCAACGCGACCGGCACGCCTTCTATCTCTGCACTCTGGCGGTTTGCGCCGCCTCCCTTGAAAAGATTGCGCTCGAGGTGCGCGGCTTGCAGCGTACCGAAGTGCGCGAGGTGGAGGAATACTTTTCGCCGGAGCAAAAGGGGTCCTCGGCCATGCCCCACAAGCG
>Ga0187879_10003492_pt1 | contig 10592 bp, 8 predicted proteins | sample June2016WEW_19_1_FD_132423 | JGI IMG/M metagenome (GOLD analysis project Ga0187879, IMG submission 132423) | Peatland microbial communities from SPRUCE experiment site at the Marcell Experimental Forest, Minnesota, USA - June2016WEW_19_10 | ecosystem: Environmental > Terrestrial > Soil >... | reverse complement strand
TCTTCAGGAGCACGATCGGCTGCTTGCCAACCATGTCGAAGCTGACGCCGTAGATCACCATCTCCTGCACAGGGGTCCTCCGGGAAGGGGGAAGTCAGAGTATAGGTACCGGCTGGGCCGCCGGCCAGCGGCGCGAGGGCGCGGCACGGGGCTCAACAGGGCAACGCGCTCGAGCTCCTCAGCGGAAGCTCCACAGCTTGTTTCCGAGGAAGTTGAGCGGCATCGAGGCCCCCACGGCGAGCGCCTGGGCGGGGACCTTCGCGAAACCGGCGCCCTCGACGAACAGCGTCAGCAGGGCAAGGCTGACGACCTCGGCCACGAGGCTGACGAGCAGGAAGCGGATCGCCTGGAAGCGTGCCCGGCCCTCCGTCGCGTCGAACGTCCAGTGGCGGTTGAGCACGAAGTTGTTGAGCACCGCCACCAGCCACGCGACGACCGACGCGACGCGGTAGTCGACCCCCGCGGAGTGCACGAACAGCGCGTACACGGCCAGGTTGACGATGAAACCGACCCCGCCCACGAGGCCGAAGCGAACCAGCTGCAGCCAGTTGGCCGGCCGGCGCATCCCGTGGAGCAGGCGGACATGCGGCCGGATCTCCACGGCCGAGGCTTCCTCGCGCATCGCATCAGGTTAGCGGCCCGTCCCGGCGGACGGGGTCGCTAGCCTAGGCATATGACCTTCACGCGGAAGGCGATCGCGGCGATCGGCTGCCTGCTTGCCGCCGGCGCGCTCGCCGCCTGCGGCGAAGCCACGGTGGGCACCGGCACGACGGCGTCCAAGCCGGGGGCCACGCCGGACCCGCCGAGCGCCAAGTCCGATCCACCCGGCGGCGCCGTGAAGGACCCGGCGAGCACGCCGGCCACCGCCCGGGACCCGGCGAGCACGCCGGCCACCGCCGGGAACCCGTCGGGGGTCGCCAAGGAGGTCGCCGACCCGCTGGAAGCCGACAGCTATCCCGCCCCTGCCTCTGTCAAGCACGCGAGCGCCGCGACGCCCGCGAAGGCCGGCGAAGCGATCGTCGCCGCGGGCGCGCCCTCCAACGCCGAAATCCGCAGCGAGCTCAAGCGGATGCAGGCGGTGGAACGCAGCGCCAGGCAGACGCAGCATCTGGCGCTGACGCCGGTCCCCGGCGGCGAGTCGATCGGCGGCAACGGCACGATCCCGATCCCCGCGGGCGTCCCCGAAGTCGTCCAGAAGGTGATCGCCGGCGCGAACGAGATCGCCGACTTCCCCTACGTCTACGGCGGCGGGCACGCGTCGTTCGTGGACAACGCCTACGACTGCTCGGGCTCGGTCAGCTACGCGCTCGCCGCCGGCGGGCTGCTGAGCGCGCCGGAGACCTCGGGCCAGCTGGAGAGCTGGGGCGCGCCCGGCCCCGGCAGGTACATCACCGTGTACGCCAACGCCGGTCACACGTACATGTACGTCGACGGGATCCTCTACGACACGGCCGGGCGCAGCGGGGTGTACGCCTCCCGCTGGCAGGTGCAGCCCACCGACAACGCCGGCTACGTCGTGCGCCACTGGCCCGGGCTGTAGCCGTGCCGGTCGCGCTCACGCACCTCGCGAGCGTCGCGCTCTCCCTGCCGCTGGCCCTCGGCGGGGAAGCGGAAACGTCCAACAACGTCGGGCTGGGCGTGATCTCGGTGGTGTCGATCGCGCTCGGCTACGTGGGGCTGTTCGCGCTGTGGTTCTTCGTCTTCCGCGACAAGTCGCGCTCGAAGCGCAAGAAGGACTCCTCCGACTGAAGGTCGGGCGGCGCGACGGAGGGGGCGCCCGTCAGGCGGTGAGCGTGGCGGTGCTGAGCACGATCGTCGTGACCGGGTTGCTCGTGGCGGCGTTGCGCACGATCAGACGCAGCATCAGCGAGACCTTGCGCACGCGCCCCAGGCGCTTGGCCGTGCTCTTGGAGAACTGGATGTGCACCGCGCTGTGCCCTCCCTTGGTCGTCACCAGGATCGCTTTCGCGATCACGACCTCGGCGGGCGAGCCGGCCGGCAGCCCGGTGGCCGGTGCGCCGCCGATTCCCAGGCGGCGCGCGACCGCTCGGCTGAGCAGGACCTCGAAGTGCCCTGCGACCTGCTCGTTGACCGAGTAGCTGACGACCAGGCCCTTGCGCAGCGCGTTTCGCAGGCTCTGGCGGACGATCGAGGCGGCGGCGATCGGGGCGGGCACGACGCCGTGGCCGGCGGAGGACCCCGTGCCCGGCGTCGTCGACCCGCCGGAGCCGCCCGAGCCTGGCTGCGACGGGCCGTCGACGGTCATCTGGTGGGTGACGCTGGCGGTGTTGCCGCCCACGTCCCTGACGGTGAGTGTCACGTCGTAGGTCCCGCCGTACCGGTAGGCGTGGAACACGCTCGCCGCGCAGGGACTCAGGAAGGGCGTTTCGCATGTCGGCGATCCTGGTGCATAGCCGGAGACTTCGGGGGTGCCGTCGCCGAAGTTCCACGTGTACGTCGCGTAGGTCGGCTGCGGCGAGCCTCCGGCGGAGTAGCCGATCGCGGCATCCAGGGCGATGTCGGACTCCATGCCGTCGAAGCCGACGACTTCTCCCGAGTCGACGGGGTTCGGGGCGGTGAATTTGGGCACGAGGTTGACGTTGTGGAGGCACGCTACGCCCGGGTACGGAAGCCGGTAGGCGGCGAGGCTGAAGGCGTCGTTGAGGTAGTAGTTCTGTCCCGTCAGCGTCTGGTCGTAGAGCGTGCCGGCGAGGGTTTCTTCATTGGCGGCGACGCTGCCGCCGAGCGCGGGCCCGAACAGGAAGCGGCACTCGTCCGTGTTCTCGTAGTGGTCTGCGTCCTGCCAGGCGTTCAGCAGCGGGTCGGTCACCATGTCCTGCTGCTCGAGGCCGATCTGACCGATGATCAGATCGGACAGTCCGTAGTCGCACGTGCCGTCGGTCTCAGGGCAGGGCGTCTGCTGGTTGGGCTCCTCCTCGTGCGGGCCTTCCCTGATTTCGCTCGCTTCGACTTCTGCTTTTTCTTCTTTGTCCATTTTTTTGAACGCTTCTTTTTCCGCTTCGTTTTTTTCCTTCGCTTTCTCCCATTCGTATCCGTGCTTGCCCGCAGGGTTCAGTCCGCCGTCCTGGCATTCCAAGCCGGGCCTGCGGTCGCTCGCTTCGCGCAGCTTGCCGTCGCCGTAACCGCCCGCCGTCCAGGGGATGACCGCGTAGACGATCGTGTTGGCGCCACCCGTCGGCAGTTCTGGGTTGATGGCGGCGTGATAGCTGCAGAAGCTGTTGTCGTAGCTTTCTTCTTCGATGACTCCCGAGTAGTCCGAGCAGTGACCAGTGGCCCCGCCACCGTCGAGGCAGACGGTCACGCCGGGGGGGGTGAGCAGGTAGTAGACATTGCCGAGGCCCTTGGGGAGGCCTTGCTGCGCGATGTAGGCTTCCAGCTCGGTCGCCACCTGGGCGCTCGTCAGGCAGACGGCGGTGGGCGAGCCGCCGAATTCCCGGGGGATCTGGTCCACGAGCGCGAACGGGGCCGGGTCGGTGCAGCCGGAGACCGGGTACGGGTGGTGGTCTTCCGCCGAGCCCTTGTAACTCTGAGCGAAGCTGGCGGGCCGGTTGGACTTGTCGGTGTACTGCGTGTCAACCGCGAAGACGCTTGCGAGCGTGCCGCTAGCCGCTCCCGCGCTCTGGAGGTAGGTGTCGATCGCGCTCTGCCATTCGCTCCAGTAGTGGGCCGTCGGGTCCCAGTAGATCGCGTAGACGCCCGTGCCGTGCAGCACCGGGTTGCCGCCGGCGTTGGCGTAGCTCTTCGCTTCCCCTCCTTCGAAGTACGCATCGGTGATGCGCGGCTGCAGGCCGACGGTGCTCGGGCCAACCGTCGTCACGACGGCCCCAGCTGGCGCGGCCGTGAGCAGCGCGGCGGCAAGGGTCGTAGCGAGGCCGCTTGCGAGGGTGAGGCGCCGCATCGGGCGCAGACGGCTCAGCGAAGAGAGCAAGCGCGCAAAGATGGTCACGAGGCTCTCATCGGCAGGGGCGGTCCGTTGCCTTAGCCCGCTGGACGGCCCTTCGAGACGTCGGGGGAGCGCCTCGTTGCAGCGCACGCGCTCCCCCCGCTCGCGCGGCCCGCCAATCCGTCCACGAGATGACCGAGTCCGACAGCAGCCGGAGCGCGCGCCCGATCCCTGGCCCAGGGCGCGGTCGTGCATGCGCTCACCAACGAAGCCAAGGCGATATCGCGTGACCGACGACCCAATCCCCGACCTGCGATCCGAACCTGACCCGCGGCCTGGACCTGCCTGGCGGTCCGCCCGGTTGGCGGGCGCGCGCCGGCGCATGAGGGCGATCGCGCGGGGGCACAGGAGCTTCTGGGCCGTGGTCACCGTGCTGCTGGTGCTCGGGGGGATGCTCGCATCGGCGCTCGGCGCCCGCGCGATGGCCCACTCGGACGCCGACAAAGCGCGGCTGGCGTTCCACCTGGCCTCGGCGGAGATCGCCTCGACCCTCACGCTCGCGATCCAGCACGAGGAAGACCTGATCGTCAGTGGGAGCGCGTTCATCTCCGGCAACCCCGGCGCGTCCGCGGCCGACTTCGACAGGTGGGCCGAAGCGGTGCGCGCGATGCGCCGCTACCCCGAGCTCCAGAACATCGGCCTGGTGAAGCTCGTGCCGGCGTCGCAGCTGGAGGAGTTCGAGGCACGGCTCGCCGCCGACCCCATGCGTCCGCTGGGACCGGAGTCCGCCGGGCAGGAGGGCCCCCTGGAAATCGTGCCGGCGGGCAACAGGCCGTACTACTGCCTGGCGGTGGCGGGACTGACCAGGAGCGCCGCGAGCTACCTGCCCGCGGGCCTGGACTACTGCGCGATCGCGCCGACGCTGTACAGCGCCCGCGACAAGGGCCTTGCGGACTACGCGCCGACCGCCGGGCGCAACGGGACCCAGCTCGGGATCGAGACGCCCGTCTACCGCGGCGGGGTGACGCCGACCACGGTGGCCGCCCGCCGGCGCCTGTTCGTGGGCTGGCTCGGCGAGCTGATCGAGCCAGGCGTGGTGCTGGCGAGAGCGCTCGAAGGCCATCCGAACGTCGCCGTGCGCTTCCGCTACGAATCGGGGCACTCGCACGTCGTGTTCACGAGCGGCACCGCGCCGGCCGGCGCGCAGAGCACGCAGATCGCGCTCGGCAACGGCTGGACGGTGCAGACCTTCAGCGCGGCCGCCTCCGCGGGCGTGGCCGACAGCGGGCACCCGCTGACGCTGCTGATCGGGGGGATCCTGCTGAGCGGGATGCTCGGCCTGCTGGTGCTGGTTCTCGCGACCGGGCGCACCCGCGCGCTGTCGCTCGTGCGCGAGAAGACGCGCGAGCTCTCCCACCTGGCGCTCCACGACCCGCTCACCGGCCTGCCCAACCGCGCGCTCGTGCTCGATCGCGCCGAGCAGATGCTCGCGCGCACGGCGCGCCAGCCGGGGGCGGTGGCCGGTGCTCTGTACATCGACGTCGACGGCTTCAAGCACGTCAACGACAACCTCGGGCACGCGGCCGGAGACCGGCTCCTGCGGATCACGGGGGAAAGGCTGCAGAGCACGGTGCGCGACCAGGACACCGTCGGGCGGCTCGGCGGAGACGAGTTCGTCGTGCTGGTCGAGACGACGCCCGACGAGGCCACGCCGGACGTCCTCGCCGACCGCCTCACCGAGGCGCTGCGCGCGCCGGTCGAGCTCGGCGACGCCGGCAAGTCGTTCTCGATCACCGCGAGCATCGGCGTGGCGATCGGCCACTACTCCACGCCGGATGAGCTGCTGCGCGACGCCGACCTCGCCCTGTACGCGGCCAAGGCCGCGGGCAAGGACCGCTATGCGCTTTACGACGCGGGCCTGTACGCGGACGCGGAGGGTCGCCTGGACCTCGAATCCGATCTGAGCGCGGCCGTGGAGGAGGACCAGCTGTTCCTGGTCTACCAGCCGATCTTCGATCTCACCAGCCAGCGGGTGGTCAGCGTCGAGGCGCTCGTGCGCTGGCGCCATCCGCAGCGGGGCATCGTGCCCCCCGCGAGCTTCATCCCGCTCGCCGAGGAGAGCAGGCTGATCGTCCCGATCGGCCGCTGGGTGCTCGAGGAGGCCTGCCGCCAGGCCGCCGCATGGAGCGCGGAAGGGCTCGAGCTCGGCATCTCCGTCAACGTGTCCGCCTACCAGCTCAACCGCAGGGAATTCGCCGAGGACGTCCACCGGGCGCTGCAGAGCTCCGGGATAGCGCCCTCGTCGCTGACGCTCGAGATCACCGAGACCGCGCTCGTGCGCGACGTCCCGGCGGCGTGCGAGCGCCTGGAGGAGGTCAAGGCGCTGGGCGTGCGCGTCGCGATCGACGACTTCGGCACCGGCTACGCGTCGCTCTCGCATCTGCAGCGCCTGCCGGTCGACATCCTCAAGATCGACAGGAGCTTCGTGGCCGCGTTGAACCACGGCGGCCAGAGCCGCGAGCTGCTCGCGGCGATCCTCGGCGTGGGCCAGTCGCTGTCGCTGAGCGTGGTCGCCGAGGGCATCGAGGAGCACGAGCAGCGGATCACGCTCGAAGAGATGGGCTGCGAGATGGCCCAGGGCTTCCTGCTCGGCCACCCCGGCGCGCCGCGCGAGATCAGGGAACTGCTCGGGCACCGCGCGCTCAGGCGCCCCGTCGGCTCCCCCGCCGGCTGAGCGGCGGCACCCCGGCGCGCCGCGCGCGCACCACCCCGTCGCGACGCCCCGGTGCCATCATGTCGGCGAGCGCATGGGGAGCATCACCGACCATGAGGCGGAGCAGATCGCGAACGCCAACGCCACGGGGCGCACGCCGGTCGTGTTCATACACGGCCTGTGGCTGCTCCCGAGCAGCTGGGGGCGCTGGGCGGAGCTGTTCGAGCAGGAGGGCTACGCGGCGCTGACGCCCGCCTGGCCGGACGACCCCCAGACGGTCGAGCAGGCGCGCGCCAACCCCGAGGTGTTCGCCGGCAAGACCGTCGGGCGGGTGGCTGACCACCTCGACGAGGTGCTCGGCGGGCTGGAGCGCAAGCCCGCTCTCATCGGGCACTCCTTCGGCGGGCTGCTCGCGCAGATCCTCGCCGGACGCGGCCTCGCGGAGGTGTGCGTGGCGATCGACCCGGCGCCGTTTCGCGGCGTGCTGCCACTGCCGGTCTCCGCGCTGCGCGCCGCGCTCCCGGTGCTCGCCAACCCACTCAACCGCAGGCGCGCGGTGGCGCTCACCTACGCGCAGTTCCACTTCGCGTTCGCCAACGCCGTCAGCGAGCTGGAGGCCCGGGATCTGTACGAGACATATGCCGTGCCGGGACCGGGCGCGCCGCTCTTCCAGGCCGCGATGGCCAACGTGAACCCGTGGACGCAGGCAAAGGTCGACAGCGCCAACCCCGCCCGCGGCCCGCTGCTGGTCATCTCCGGCGAGAGGGACCACACGGTGCCGTGGGCGATCGCCAACGCCTCCTACAAGCGGCAGGCGCGCAACCCCGGCGTGACGGAGATCGCCGAGATCCCCGGCCGCGGGCACGCGCTGACGATCGACGGCGGCTGGCGCGAGGTCGCCGACACGACGCTCGCGTTCGTCAAGCGCTTCACGTAGGGCGGCGCCTCAGGCGCTGGTCGGCTGGTCCTCGCCTGCGCGCGCGTCGAGCTGGCGCAGATGCGCCTGCACGTTCTCGTCGCGCTCGAGCCGCGCGTCGCCGAGCGGGCCGAGGATGCCGCGCAGCACGGACATCACGACCCAGCGGCGCGGCTGGACGATGCGCGGCTGGCGGCGCTCGATCCCGCGCACGATCGCCTCGCCGGCGGCGCTCGGGGGCAGCCGCTTGTGCAGCGGCTTGGGCAGCGACGTCATCATGTCCTTCACGAGCGGGTCGCGGTCGAGGCCCTGGTGGACCATCTCGGTGTCGATGAAGCCGAAGTACGCGACGCTCGCGCTGGCGCCGTGCTGGACGAGCTCCACCCGCAGGGCGCGGCCGAACTGCTCCACCGCGGCCTTGCTCATCGCGTAGGGAACCTCGCCGATGCCGTTCATGAACGCGTAGATCGAGGAGATGACGACGACGTGACCCTGGCGGCGAACGATCTCCGGCAGCGCCGCGTCGACCGTCCGGTAGACGCCCATCAGGTTGACGTCGAGCACGCGCTCGAACGTCTCCGTGTGGTACGCGCGGAAGGTGGCCACGCGCGCGGCGATGCCGGCGTTGGCGACGACCACGTCCAGGCCACCGAAGCGCTCGACGGCGATGGCGACGGCGCGCTGCATGGCGCCGCGGTCGGTGACGTCGCCGCCGATGCCGACGGCCCTGGTGTCGTGCAGCTGCGCGGCCGCCGCGGCCGCCGCGTCGGCGTGCACGTCGACGATCACCACCGATGCGCCGCGCGCGATCAGCGCCCGCGCGGTGGCAAAGCCGATGCCGCGGGCGCCGCCGGTGACCAGGGCGGCCTTGCCATTGAGCTCGTAGCGCGCCACGGCCGGGACTCTACGCGTACGAGCGCCGCGGCGATTGCGAAGGAGGCGCGCGCCAGCCCGTAGAGTGGCTGGCGTTTATGACTGCCACCGACACCCAGGTCGCCGTCATCGGGGGAGGGGTTGTCGGCTGCGCCGTCGCGCACGCGCTCGCGCGGCGCGGTGTGGAGTTGGTGCTGCTCGAGGCCGAGCTCGGCCTGGCGCTGGGCGCGAGCGGCGCCAACTCGGGCATCCTGCACACCGGCTTCGACTCCATCCCTGGCGAGCTCGAGACGCGGCTGATCCTGCGCGCCGCCGCCCTGCGCGAGGAGCTGCTGGACGAGCTGGGGGTGAGCGTTTGGCGCTGCGGCGCGGTGCTGATACCGGGCGGCGAGGAGGAGCGCGCAGCGGTCGCGCGGCTGGCTGAGAACGCGCGTGGCAACGGCGTGGAGGCTCACCTCGGAGAGGACGGCTCGCTGAACGTGCCCGGCGAGACGGTCAGCGATCCCGTCGCGTTCGTGCATGCGCTGGCGGGCAGCGCGCAGGCGGGCGGCGCGACCATCGTCCTCGGCGCGCGGGTTAGTGCGATCGCACGGGCGGACGGCAGCGGCCTGGTCGTGACGCTCGAGACGGGAGAAGCGCTGCGCGTGCGCGCGGCTATCAACTGCGCGGGACTGCACGCGGACGAAATCGCGCGCAGCGCCGGCGACGAGCTCGTGGACGTGTATCCCCGCAAGGGCGAGTTCCTCGTGTTCGAGGCTCCCCAGGACCCGGCGCTGGAGCGGATCCTGCTGCCCGTCCCCTCCGCGCTGGGCAAGGGCGTGCTCGTGTTCCCGACGCTCGATCGCCGCGCGGTGATCGCCGGGCCGACCGCGCGCGAGCGCGAGGACAAGCGCGACCGCTCGGTCGAGGCGGACGCGGCGGAGCTGATCGCGGCGAAGGCGCGGCGCATGTACCCCGCGCTGGAGGGGCTCGAGCCGATCGGCTCCTACGCCGGCCTGCGCCCGGCGGGGCGCGACGCCAACTACGTGATCGAGCGCTCGCGCGCGCTGCCCGCGCTCGTCCACGTCGCGGCGATCCGCTCGACCGGGCTGTCGGCGTCGCTGGCGATCGGCGAGCACGTGGTCGCGATGCTCGCCGACGGCGGCGCGATCGCGCCCGGTCCAGTGCGGGCGCTCCCGATGCCCGCGCCGCCCGAGCCCGGGGATCGCTGGTGGGAGCGCGCGGCACGCATCAGCCGGGCCTCGGCCGCGCCGCCCGGATCCGCCGAATCGTCGCTCTCGCCGTGAGCTCGGGGCTGCTGCTGGGCATCGACGAGGGCACGACGGCCGTCAAGGCGGCGCTGTTCGACCTCGATCTGCGCGCCGTCGCGGAGGCGCGCCGGCCGGTGCCCGTCACGCATCCGCGGCCCGGCTGGGTCGAGCAGGACCCGGAGCTGATCGTGCAGGCGGTCGTGGAGGCGGTGGCGGAGGTGCTCGAGCACGCCGACGGGCGCGAGATCCTGGCGGCGGGCCTCGACCATCAGGGCGAGTCGGTGCTCGCATGGGACGCGGAGAGCGGGCGCGCGCTGACGCCTGTGGTGGTGTGGCAGGACAAGCGCCAGGAAGCGCTGCTAGCCGAGCTCGGGGGCGCCGCGGGGGATGGCGATCGCATCGTGGAGCGCTCGGGCCTGCCGCTCGACCCGTACTTCTCGGCCGGCAAGCTCGCGTGGCTGCTCGCCAACGACGAGGCCGTGCAGGCGGCGCGCGAGGCGGGCACGCTGCGGCTGGGCACCGTGGATGCGTTCCTGGTCGATCGCCTGGGCGGGCGCTTCGCCACGGACCTGTCGACTGCGTCGCGTACGCAGCTGCTCGCCGCCGGCGGGCGCGACTGGGACGAGGAGCTGCTGAGCGCGTTCGGCGTGCGGCGCGAGTGGCTGCCCGCGCTCGGTCCGACCTTCGGTGCGCTGGGCGAGCTGCGCCACGAGCGCTGGCCGGTGGCGCTGCCGCTGGCGGCTCAGCTCGTCGACCAGCAGGCCGCGCTCGCCGGCTCGGGCGCCGTGCGCGCCGGCGAGCTGAAGGCGACGTACGGGACGGGCGTGTTCGTGCTCGGCCGCACAGCGGAGCCGGTGCTCGCGAGCGGCCTGCTGCCGACCGTCGCCTGGGCCGCGCCGGGCGCGGGCGGTGGCGTGGGCGAGGTCTCCCATGCCC
>Ga0187879_10003490_pt1 | contig 10600 bp, 4 predicted proteins | sample June2016WEW_19_1_FD_132423 | JGI IMG/M metagenome (GOLD analysis project Ga0187879, IMG submission 132423) | Peatland microbial communities from SPRUCE experiment site at the Marcell Experimental Forest, Minnesota, USA - June2016WEW_19_10 | ecosystem: Environmental > Terrestrial > Soil >... | reverse complement strand
TGAGTCTCAGCCTCTTCGAAAAAGTGCCACTTTTACAGGCCTTTTCGCACATCAGCTCTGAGAATGAAATCGACTTATCACGTAACCAACTCGAACTATTTGACTTATGACCGGACAGTTCTGCCCGTGCATGGGTCGATGATGAAAACGTCGGGGCTGGAAAGGCTCTTGCCAAATTCCTTTTCCAGCACCTCGGCCACGCTCGCGCACATAAAGTTCACGATTTCCTGCGGCGTATAAACGATGCCCATCGTGTCCGCCAGGTTCACCGAGTAGCCCTGGAAGAAGCGCTCGTAAACGGTGTTCAGGAAGTGCTGCTTTTCGCTGAAGTCGGGCAGCAGGCGGGCGGCGCCTTCGATGGCGCGGTAGAAACGGTCCAAGCTCTTCAAATACTCTGTGCGGTCAAAGCTCTTGCTAACCAGGGCTTCGATGACGCGCTCAACTTCCGCCGCGATGGCGTTGCGCTTGACGAATTCCGGGTTGTTGAAGACGGTGCGGAACAGGCGCTCTGTCAGCAGGTGCTGCACCAGCATCTCGTCCACGGCCTCAGTACGGATATTGGGATTGAGCGCGGTGCGGCAAAGCTCAAAGAACTTCTCGAATGCGGCCTGGAATCGGGCATTGTCCCTGTGCGCCTGCTGGATTTTCTCCACCAGGCCGCGCGCCAGATCGGGAACGCGCTCTTTGAATTTGTCCACCGCTTCTTCAAAGCCTTCAATATCAGGCTCGGTGTAGGAGAAGAATTGGTTGAGAAGCGCGGCCAGTTCTTTCGGGTGGCCGAGGCTGTACGGCCCGTTGACCTTCTGTTTGCTCTGAAACAGGACGCCGGTTTGGGTGTCCTCAAAGATGATATTGGAGAGGGGACAGCCGCGCGCGATCTTCTTCCTAATCTCGGTATCAAGATCGTCCTGGGTGTCTTTGGCTTCCCAGTAGCCACGCGGCAAGCTGTTGCGGTCGCGCAGGGTGCCGTCAGGACGAATGAGCGTGCCGCCGGACTTTCCCGAGAGCTCGGCGATGAATGTCCAGTCCTTCAGTCTGGCAGTCTCCTGGAGCAGGGACTCGAAGGGCGAACGCACGCTCATCTCGTTTAACACACCCTGGTCCCGCAGGGCTGCAAGGTTTTCGTAATACCTGCGAACGGAGCGATGAGCGGGAGTTATCAGATTGTGACCAGTCATAACGTTGGAGGCAATACTAGCACTTTAGCCAAGGGGGGCCAAGTACCGATGGCTTCTGTCGCACAGTGGAGATTGTTAGCAAGCGTGGCGACATCAAGTTCGCCCAGCGGGAAATCAAAGCAAGCGAACTCGCTGAATGTAACTTGATGAGCCTTGAGGGTCAATTGACAAAGTGCTGTCCTATTCGCGATGCCAGATGCCGTCGTGATCTTCGTGCGCCGCAACAATACGTCAGAAAAGCGGGCATTCGCTTCGGCTGCGGCTGGACCGATTGCCATTGGTGGCGCCGATGCCTATCTCGAGCTCGCGGATTCCGGGCGCCTCGCAGTAACGGAAGAACAGAGCCACCGCCGGGGCGCAAGCCCCCCGCGGTTTTTATTGCCGATGTTAGCTGCAGAGAATTGGACGAATAGCGAACGGCCCTTCTCGCCGACGTGAGTGGTCAGCGCCGGAGACCTTCAGTGCGGCGCGTGAAAGGCCGCAACGCCGGACTGGGACGCTTTCCTGCCCCGTGGACGGCGCCTTAACTGGCGTATCATAACGCGTGTTTATGATACGTCGTCCAGCAAGACCTTGCAATTCAGTAATGTAGGGGCAGTTTTCGGGGCGACTGTTTTGAGAGCAAGTTGCTCTGGTCAAAATGGGTGAAGTTGGCAGAAGCGATGCTTGCCATTAAGTCTCAACGCGTAATGCAGACCCTTCTCGGAAATGTTCGCGTCGTTGACTCGTTCGACAGCCGTCTGCCGGCAGGGCCGTGCTAAGGCACGGCCCGCGGGTTCTCGAAGCTTATCAGGTCCATCCGGGAATGACCCGGCTTGCCCACGAATGCCACGGTATAAATCATTCCGTTTTTGCCAACGGCCAGGCACTGGGCCTGGTAGGGCTTGGCGCCATCGTCGAGGACGACAACGCCGTGATCAACGGTCTTCCTCGAGGGGATCTCATAAGTGACCAAATCCAGCGCCTCAGCATCCTTGATCCCCTGGCGCTCGAGAGACGCCCCCGTGAGGTGGTAAAGCGTCTGTCCACTCGGCCCGGTCGTGAAGCCGAGATAGCCGTACGGGGTCCGATCATACATTCCGGTTTCGAGCGAGGCGTCCGAGACCAACCGCGACAGGACCTGTACTTGCTGGGAACTCGGATCAAAGCGGAAGACGTACCCCGACTTTCCGTGGATGCCGTAGATACCCCGGCCAGAAGGGCACCACGCCGCCTGGAGCCAATGGTACGCCATATCTCCGTCCGTATTGCTGGGATCCATATATCCAAAATAGTCTTTCCTGAGGTTTCCTCCCGGCACAGTTTCCACCGACTCCGTGTCGTACCGGTAACGGAGCATTTCGCCGTTCGCCCGCGTGAAATAGACTGAGCCGTCGGTCGGATCGACAACTAGGCAACGGTCGAGCATCTCAAAGCTCGGACCGGTGGGGTTTTCCGCCTCGCCGGATACAGGACCCAGATTCTTCAACTCTCTGCTCTTGAGGTCATAGCGAAGGAACAGCCCCGACGGCCACGTAAGCCCATACAGCCGCTCTCGCTGCGGGTCCATGGTCATGGCAATGATGCCCTCGCCCGCGGGAGCTTTGGCGAAGACCTGGAACTTGCCGGCGCCGAGATCGTAGGCCAGGAAGTGCCCGCCCGGGTAGGTGGCGTATCCCGGAGCGGTGGCGAACTTTTGCCTCCCCTGGTATTTATAATTGTCGTAATACCCAACATGTGTCGCGAAGTAGAGCCGCCCTTTGCACTCGACAAAGTTGACGTGCGACTTCCCTTGGGGAATTGCATGCAATCCCTTTTCCCCAACCACCTCGGTCAGATCGCCCAGATGGCGGATTTTCCCGCTGGCAGGGTCGAGCATAAACATCTGCCCGCCGACTTCGACGGACGCCGAGCAGAGAACGTAGTAGACATGCCCATCGCTCGCGTAGTAACAGGCGTTGTAGTTTTCAGTGCCTTGCGGAAAGCCGGAGTCGTACATGTGCGCACTCAGAATTTCCGCCGCGGAAGGCTCAGCGGCTTCGCCGGCGGCCTGCCGTGCGGAAATTGGCATCCGGAACCAAAGGAGAAGCCCGCCGACCATCGTCAATGCGAGAACTACCAGATAGGCTGTCTTTCGATCATGCTTTAGCCGCATTCTTCCTCCTGATTTTCTGTTTTTCCGTTTTTTATCGCGCGGCGATCTTACCTTCAAGTCCGCAATACGAAGGGTGGCATTGTACCACTAGTTTGAGGGGCCATCGCGGCGTGCGACGGATCCGGGCGGTGTACGGGTGGGGCTTGCCCTACCCTCGTCGGGGACAGCAGACATGCGGGGGGACGGCAAGCCGTCCCCCTACGGGTGCGATTATCGACGGATTGGGGTCAACGTGGCTTGAGAATTTAGGGACAGAGCGAGGGGAAGGAGAACCCGTCCGCCGTCTTGTACGTAAAACTTGCCCATCAAACGAGACTCCTCGTCCCTGCCAGGCACACGCAAGGTATCCACTTTTCAGATCATGCAAACTCTGCATATAGGTAGTTTTGTCATTAAGTGTAAACTATCCCTACAAGGAATCGGAGAGATTCCGAAATCCATATACTGAATTCAGAATTATCCGCGCTTCTAGACCGCGGCTAGCCGTAACTGCGTTGGTATTTCAGTCACTTACGGCCGTCAATTGTTTGGAAGCGCATTTGCTCCACGCGCCTATGGTAGTTAGTTCATTAAGAATCTAATCAAGCCCCGGACGTAGGACTACATGAAGCTAGCATAGCAAGCCGGTATATGCTTACGCGGGCACTCTTTATAGGGTTGGTGAAGACGGGAGCGAGTCTTGCCGGCCTTATGCCCGGGTGCATCATTGCCCGCTCACGGCCGCGAAGTGTACGAGACTGAGGTACGACTTACTGTCGCATGCCCACTTTGTGCGCTTATTTATCCCGTAAGAGTCCATGGTTCGAAGGCAGGGGCGAAGGCAGTGCTTTACAGTGCAGCACCACCGTACGCGGTCGCGGCGTAGCGGAAGTGCAATAAGGGCGTCCTGCCCTACCGAATAACAAAAGGAGGAGAACCTAATATGAGGCAGCAGGCGAGAAAGGCCTTCGGATATGAGCTTCCGTTCCTTCTGACGGGAGCCTTGCTGGTGGCATTCATTGCATGTTTCGTTCAGCCCCTATCCGCACAGGAATCACGCGGCACGATTCGCGGGGAAGTAACAGACCCCACGCACGCGGTGGTTCCGAATGCAAAAGTGACCCTGCACAACGTCGGCACCGGCGTGGAGCTGACTAAGCAGGTGGATACCAGTGGGTTCTACGTGTATGACCCGGTCATTCCTGGAACCTACCGAGTTATCGTAGAAGCCCCAGGTTTCGAGAAATTCGTGCAAGAAAACGTTGTCGTTCAGACCGCGTCTGACATTACCGTCAACGCGGTGCTGACCATCGGCGCCGTGACCCAGACCATCGAGGTCACCTCCAACGTCGGCCAGGTCGAATTCAACACTTCGACCATGAGCGATACCGTCCAGCAGTCCTTCCTGAAGGACCTTCCCATCCTGGCGCGCAATCCCTTTACGCTGGCCCTGCTCGATGCAGGCGTGATCAACGAGTACTGGGACGAAGCGCACCGCCTGCCGTTCTATATGTGGTCTGACGGCGGATTGGACATCGGCGGCCCGACCGGCGGCAAGAACGAACAGATCATCGACGGCTTCCGGACGGACATGGCGGCGCGCGGCTCTTACAACGCGAACATGGACGCCGTGCAGGAAGTGGTTGTGCAGCAACAGATTCCGGATGCCGAGCACGGCTGGAGCGGCGGCGGCGCGGTGAACATCTCCACGAAATCGGGCACCAACGATATTCATGGCGATGCCTACGGCATGTGGCGCCAACCGAACTTCAACGCCTTGGCTAACCGCGTGACGCGCTCCGCAGATATCGTGAAGCAGAACATCTACGGTTTCACCGTTGGCAACCCCGTTATCAAGAACAAGCTGTTCAACTTCTTCGCGTTCGAGAAGTGGAATTCCACGCAGCCCAACACTGTGTACGAGACCGTGCCGACCATGGCAGAGCGGGCCGGTGACTTTTCCGGCGCTTTACAGAGCAACGGCCAGTTGAGGCCCATCTACGACCCCCTCACCACAACCTACAACGCGGCTACGGGCACGTACACTCGGCAGCCATTCCCGAATAACGTAATCCCGACGAACCGCATGGATCCCGTCGGCCTCGCGGCCATGAACTATTTGTGGGCGCCCAACCGTACGCCCGACAATCCCAGCGGCTTTAACAACTTCTCGGTGACCTACCCCTGGTGGACCAAGTACCATAACCTTTCCGAGCGGGTTGACTATAACGCCAGCGACAAGCTGCGCCTGTATGCCCGTTACAGTTGGTTCCGCACCCGGTTGGATAACAACAACGCCTCGGGTGACAACTCGATTGCCTGGCCCTCGGACAACGGCGGCATCATGGACGCCACCAGCTCCGGGATCGACGCGTTGTACATGATGAACCCGCGCACGACCATCGATGTCAGGTTGGGCGTCAACTATACCGAAGACGATTACAACTCGTCGATCTACAAGTTGAACATGGGCACGCAGTGCAGCGGTTCGTCACCCAGCACCAATTGCAACGTGTGGCAGAGCTTCTGGCCGAATGACAATTGGTACCAGTCAGAGCTTTCCCCGAGCATCGGCGTTTATTTCCCCGCCTTCCAGTGGGGCAATGAGTACTTCGGCGGGAGCACCTCCGGCATTGGCACGGGCGCCCATATGGGGTTCGGCGGTTGGTGGTACGACCATCTGCGCACCTATTCGCCCTCGATCATCGTGACCCACGAGATGGGCAAGCACCACCTGAAGTTCGGCTGGCAGTATCGTTACGAGTGGATGCAGAACTTCCAGTCGGTGGGGCCAGGATACTTCGGCTTTAACTCCCAGGACACTTCCAACGTGGTATCGGGCTCATATAACCCGGACTTCAGTGGTGACCAATACGCCTCTTCGCTGCTTGGCGTTGTGGATAACGCGTCCGCCACCATTTATCCCATTGTGGACCAGGTTCACAATCACCTCTATGCAGGGTTTATTCAGGATGACTTCCGCCTGAACCCCCGCACCACCCTGAACCTTGGCATCCGTTGGGAAAAGGAGAGCGGTCCGTCGGACGATAACCACTGGTTGATCAAGACTCTGGATACGAAGCAGAATATTCAGAACTGGCCCTCGTCCTTCAACCTCTGGACTCCGCAGGTGATTGCCGCTGCGAAGTTGCCGGCCAACGCGGCCAACCTGCCGTATCTGGTCGCGTCGCAGTATAACGGCGCGGCGGTCCGCACCAGCGCCACCGATCCGAACGTGTACTACGGGGTGAACAACACCTTCCTGCCCCGCGCCGGCGTGGCCTATCGCCTCAACGACAAGACGGCGCTGCGCGTAGGCTGGTCCCGGTTCGCCGTGACTTGGCTAAGCAATTCCTCCGACGACAGTGATATTTTTGCCAACGGATATTCGCAATCGACCGACGCCCTTGGCCCACTGGCGGGAATCCCACGGTCGTACCTCGCACACCCGTATCCCACCGGAGGCACCTACCCCAATCCGATCATCCCGGCAGTCGGGAACGCTCTCGGGCCCTACCAGGATCTCGGCAACAGTTGGAGCTTCTACGACATGCGGCAATACAAGGTGCCCATCAACGACCGCTTCAACTTCAACATTCAGCGTGAGCTGCCCGGGAACTTCCGTTTGGACGTAACCGAATTCCTCATGTTCGAGCACAACGCCCAGGATGGCAGCATGTGGGGCGGGTACGGAAGCGGGATCGGGTCCCTCGCTGGGGCTGCCCCCTTCTACCAGAACGTCAACATGATGAACCCGATGTACAATTACACCTATAAGGGCCTGCTGACCGAGAACGTCCCCAATCCCTTCTACGGCCAGTTCCCGACCAGCCTTGCGGCAGCGGGGGTATCCTCTGTGACGCCGAGTTACACGGGACTGCCTATCATGCCGGGCTCTTTGGGCACCTCGTCGCAGGTATCGCTCAGCCAGTTGCTGCGTCCCTATCCCCAGTATGGCGACCTGAATCTCTGGGCTACACCGGGTAACAGGGACCACTACTCTGGCTTGGCAGTGTCCGTCACGCGGCCCTTCGCGCACGGCTGGACGTTCCTGGGAACCTACAACTACAGCATCCAGAACCACACCGCCTTCTACGATGACATCGATCAATACAACCGGCACCTGACGATGTGGGACCGTGGTCTGCCGCGCCACAACATCCGCATGTCCGGCACTTACCAGCTCCCCTTCGGCAAAGGCCGCACCTACTTCAGCACCGTGCCCAAGTGGGTGGATGAAGTCATCGGCGGGTGGTCCACCAGCCAGATCTTCTACTTCATGGGTGGAGATCTGCTGGGCTTCCCGGAGTCGGGGATGTTGTGCGACCCCAGGCAGAACAAACCGAACGGGTACTGGTTCAATCCGAATTGCATCACTACCCCGCCGTCCTATACCATACCGACCGCACCTCCGTATTATGAGGGTCTGCGCGGGCCACGCTTCTGGCAGCTTGACTCGACGGCCTCGAAGACCTTCAACATCAACGAGCGCTTCAACCTCGAGTTCCGGCTGGAGATGTACAACACGCCCAACAGCTTTATCCCCGCCGACCCGCAGATCGGTTCTTCGTATGGAGCGAGCGACGGCAAGAGCCTCTACGAGGCAAGTGGCACCAACGGCGCTAACTACGGCCGTGAGCTGCAAGGCTCGTTGCGGTTACATTTCTAACTAGGGATGTGGCGCGGTAAACTCGCCGCTACCCTTTACCCCTTCGGCTCACTCAGAATTCCGGGTGAGCCGAAGGGTTTTTTGTTTCTCTAACCCTTCTAACGCCGTAACGTGACGGGTGAGGGGTTCTTTGCCGGGTTTCGCCGGGCCTGATTCCTCCTATTTGTAAGCGGAGCGATTCTCTGTGGCGGCGAACAGTCATGTTGATGTTCACCCCCCGCTTTGCATTCGGGGTTGCGACGGGGTGGCGCGTCACCGCCCATCGTGGTGCCGGCTAGCTCGTTTGCCTGGGTAAGTTACCCCTCACCCGGCCCGCGGCGGCTGGTGAATGCGCCGCCACGGGCCACCCTCTCCCCAAGGGAGAGGGCTGTCTCTTCTAAACCGGAACGTCGGTATTGATTGACGTTATGTCGCCGTTCCTGTATACTGTTCCCATCGGATCCGGCGGGGACCCGCTCAGGGCAAACGCAAGAAACTGGAGACGGGTATGAGGTTGAAGCAAATCCTTCGGGTGGTGGTGACTTTTGGTCTGACGGGCGTTCTCTATGCGCAATCAGGGCAGCCGCAATCGCCACAATCCCAGGACCCGGCGGCCCAGAACACGGCGCACCCCGGGGCGCGCTGCGACATCGTGCCGGATGATTACATGGCGCCCATTACCTCGACGCAAAAAGGAATACTGAACCAGAACTTAATGCGCAAGCAACTCGAAGACCAGGGACAGATGCCCGTCCTGATGACCGAGAAGGAGGTAACGAAGGACGTAGCAGGCGCCCCAGGCGAAACTGTGATCAAAGAAGTGCGTGAGCGCGGCGTGGATTTTGACCTGACTCGCGGCATCGAGAAGAAGCTCCGCAAGGCCAATGCGAGTGACGAGGTGATCGAGGCGGTGCGGCAGGCGGGCCCGAAGGTGCGCGCGCAAATGGCGAAAATGATCTTGGGACCGACTCCCGTTGGCACCCAAAATGTCCCTAAAGAACAAGCCAGGAGTTTCTCGGCCATCACGGTCGAGTCGGATCCCGGCAAAACCATCGCTTTAGTCGACAAGTTCGCCCAGGAATTCCCCCAGAGCCCCTTGCTGAGCTACGTTTACTCCTTCGGCGCCAATGCTTATCAGCAAAAGGGCGATGTAGAGAAAGTCGTCGACTACACCAGCAAGAGCCTGAAGCTGAATCGTGATAATCTCACCGCCCTGATTTTGCGGCTGGGGATGCTGCCTCAGCCGCAGTACCTCCGTGCCCACGCCGCGGACCGGGGCAAGATTATGCGCGAAGCGGAAGCAGACGCCGATCACGCGCTGAAGCTCATTTCACAGATTCCCAGGCAGCCCACTGAGACAGATGCGGAGTACCAGAAACGCTTGGCTGGCTTTGCTGGCGAAATCTACGGACCGCTTGGCACGGTCCATCTCGAGATGGCGTCCGGCGGACCGGCCGGCCTTGACCGCGGCGAGTTGGCGAAGGCTGAACACGAGTTGAACACCGCCGTGTCATCGTCCGCCAATCCTGATCCGCGTGACTACTATCGCTTGGGCGAGGCTTATGCCCTGGACGGCAAGTGGGACGATGCCGTTCTGGCGTTTAAGAAGGCGGGCGGGCTTGGGCAGGGCACATTGATTAAGACCTACGCCGACGAGCAGATAGCGCAAATGAAGAAGCGGAAGGCCCAGGACGCACTTGCCTCGAGGTAGGCTCCCAATCCACCGCGAGCTAGAGTTTGGGCACCTGCGTGCCAGCTAGGGAATCATTCTTCTCGCGTTCTATGCGACGTAGTAAGTATCCTCCGGCAAAGCCGGAGGCTTTAGGCTGTGAGCCGCTCAAAGCGGCTCGGGGTCGCTAACGCGGCCCCGCAAAACCAAGCGGGAGTGATAGCGCGAGTTTTCGAAGTGCGTTTGGTCAATTCACCAAGACGTTCCCCGCCCTGCACCGTTGGACACGATTTTTGATCCCCGCGGTGGACACGCGTCGGTTTCGACTGGCGCCAACGCATTCGAGAATGCTCGTCGTGATCAATCTCCCAACAACGTACTGCAGGATCTGTCAAACTCTGGCTGCCTCCCCGGCAGAGCCGGGGGGTCTCCCAACGAACTAGACTTGCGTCTAGCGCAGCATATTACGCTGTGCCTTCGGCTTAGGGAGAGCGTTCCTTGGCCGCCCGTCCACTCAAGCCGGTTCTTGGAGAGAAGCGCCGGTCTGAGCTCGGGCCGGGTGTCTCTCCGCCCGGCCGGCTAGCCTTGATCCAACAATTCATCGAGAAGAGCAATGAACAATGAGCGAAAACAACAGCAAGAGATTGTGGGGCGACCCAATCGAGCCACCACGTCTAGCCTATCTTAACTTTTTCTGATTCGCACCCGGAATTACACCCGAAAGGTCAACTGATTTTGCGCTCCGCCACCGTTACCTATTCATTTTCAACAACTTAGTTTCCCTTACCATTCCTCATACCCAGGCCCCAACGTACCTCTATGGGGAGCCTAGCGCGATTCCCCGCAACTCATTACGTCTATGATACTTAGAGTTAACGGCAAGTCGAGCATATCCTTTCTTGCAGACAATCCAATTGCCAAACAGAACGTAATCTTCGGTGAGCTTGCGGCAGGCCGATCGCCTGCGAAGTTCTTTTGCAACCCTCGTAATC
>Ga0187879_10003489_pt1 | contig 10600 bp, 3 predicted proteins | sample June2016WEW_19_1_FD_132423 | JGI IMG/M metagenome (GOLD analysis project Ga0187879, IMG submission 132423) | Peatland microbial communities from SPRUCE experiment site at the Marcell Experimental Forest, Minnesota, USA - June2016WEW_19_10 | ecosystem: Environmental > Terrestrial > Soil >... | reverse complement strand
CCCTACGACACAGCCGCCACCCGTCTCAACACACCCCCACTCCAGCGCCCAATTTCCCTCGTCTCGCCTCTCCTGCCTCCCGCCAGCCTCGCGCCCTCCCCCCACTGTCTGAATCACAGACAGGTCAAAATAACACTTGACATTTTGTCACTCTGGGGATAAAACCTTAGCCTCAACGCTTGGACTTGTACCTGACTTGATGAGTCGGTCCGCAACCTCTGCACCTCTCAGAAGCGAATCATCAATCCAAGGGCGAGAGCTTTGGCTCTGGTTATACGACTTGACGGCGTTGTCGGCCGTTCGCAAATTAGGGGTCGGGTCCTTGTTTATAATGAGGTTATTAGATGAAGAGTTAATCTCGACCTCGTAAATGGGTAAATGCGCTTCTGTCTTGGGCGGGTGGAGCTCGAAAGGCCACCTTGCTCGTGTCAGTCGTTTTGCTTGTTTTGCCCCTTACCGCGCTGGCGCAAGACACCGCTACCATCATTGGCACGGTAACGGACTCCACCGGCGCCGTGGTGCCGGGGGCCAAAGTTACCGTCTCCAATCCAAACCGGGGATTCGTGCGCGAAGTTGCCTCCGACACCGCAGGTGAGTATACAGCGGCTAGAATTCCGATCGGCGATTACGTCGTCACTGCCGAGGCGACAGGATTTGAAAAACTCGTGCGCTCGGGGATTACTCTCGAAGCGGGCCAAACCCAGCGCGTCGACATGGCCTTAAAGGTTGGGCAGGTGACCCAAGAAGTCGAGGTTGTCGGAAACGTGGCGAAAGTCGAAACCGAGAGTGCCGCACTCTCCGACGTCGTTACCTCGAAACAAATTGACAACTTGGCTCTCAATGGCGAGAACGTCTTCGGGCTCGAGTTTCTCGTGCCGGGCGCTGCTATCTCTGACGGCCAAGGAAGCGCCTTGCAACTGGGGCACTCGGGCGGTGAAATGAGCGTCTCTTTCAACGGCAACCGCAACGAGTACAGCCAACTCGAGTACGACGGTGGCAACAACTCGCAAGAGAGCTCCCTTGCCAACGGCGGCGCGGTTACTCCGGCGCTGGATTCCATCGCGGAATTCCGCGTTTCCGCTTCCAACTACGGCGCCGACGTCGGCCAGCATGCGGGCGCGCTGATTGAAATGGTGACCAAGGGTGGCACCAAGGACTTCCACGGTAGCATGCACGAAGCGGTGCGCAATCAGGCGTTCGACGCCAACGATTGGTACGCCAATCAAGAGATCTCTCCCCCTGGAGGGAATGCCCCCAAGCAACCTCTGCAGTGGAACATCTTCGGATACACACTGGGCGGGCCGTTCTACATTCCGAAAGTCTACAACGAGAATAAGAATAAGACGTTCTTCTTCTGGTCGCAGGAGTGGGCCAGATACCGGTCATCTACCGTGATCGATTCGGGTGCCGCCACTTCGCTGATGCGGCAAGGCGACTTCAGCCAATGCGACCCGAAATCCGGGAACTATTTAGGGAGTCAGTACCCGCAATTCACTCCCGCGAACTGCATCCTGCCGACCGTGAACGGCGCGACGGTGGATGCAGTGACCCCCGTGAACAATAATGCGGCGGACTGGCTGAATGCGTATGTTCCGCTGCCCAATAGCGGTCCGACTGGGTACGTCAGCGCCAAGAAGGTGCCGACCAACTTCAGCGACACCGTCATTCGGGTGGACCAGAACCTCAGCGACAAGGCGTCGCTGTTCGTGCGTTTCTCAAGCGACACGTGGCTGAACGAAACGGTGCCTGCGCTCTGGGTGGGATCGAGTTACGACACAACCGCCACCGACTACAGCGTGCCCGCCCGTCAGACTGTGTTCCATCTCAATTACAACCTCAAACCGACGGTCATGAACGAATTCATTATGAGCTATACCGACACCCCGCATACAATCTCGCCCGTCGCGGGGCCGGCGAGCATCGCCAAGTCAGTCGATAAGCCTTCCGACTGGAGCGCCAGCACGTTCTTTGCTGCGAACGCCAACGTGAAGCTGCTTCCGGCCGTCAGTGTCAGCGGCGGAGGTCCGTTTGGTTTCTACGCGGACAACGGAAACTACCGGGGTCCCTACGATGCCGAACCTGTTTACACTTATCGGGATAACGTGGTCTGGCTGCATGGAAAACACACCATCAAGTTCGGGGTTTTCCTCGAGAAATTCCAGTTAACTGAGCAGTTTGGCTTTGAAACCCAAGGGTACTACAATTTCGCGAATTCCGGCCCGCTCACCACAGGAAACGCCATGGCGGATATGTTCCTGGGCCGTATCAGCAGCTATCAGGAAGGGACCTTCAACAACCTTGGCGATTATATAGGCGGTTACGGCGTGGGGCACTGGAGGCGGACGGACTTCGAGCCGTACCTTCAGGACGACTGGAAGGTTAACCACAGGCTGACGCTCAACTTTGGCGTGCGTTACTACCTGTTGATTCCTCCGCACGACGTCACCCATCCGACGGTTGATTCGAGCTTTATTCCTTCGCTGTATAATCCGGCTTCCGCCGCCGTGCTCGGAGCGGACGGAATCCTGCATCCGAACCCGGCCACCGGCCAGATTTATGACTTCACAGGCTTCGGCAATGGCCTGGTGGAATGCGGCGCGGGCCCCGTTGCTAAGGGCTGCCAGGTGCCCTACAAGGAGAACATTGGTCCTCGCTTCGGCTTTGCGTTCGATCCCACGGGATCGGGAAAGACTGCCATCCGGGGTGGATACGGGATCTACTATGAGCCCGGGAACGGCAACGATTCGAACACGATCGGTTTGGAGGGCAACCCCCCCACCACCTTGGCCCCGCTCAGGTACAACATCAATGGCTACGACTTCGGTTCCGGTGGTTTTGCTGGTGTCGGCCCGGGCACGCTCGGGTCCATTCCCTATTACCAGAAGAACCCCTCAGTCCAGCAGTTTAACCTCGACGTGCAACACGAGTTTCAAGGAAACAACTTCCTGACCGTGGCCTACGTAGGTAACCTGGGACGGCATCTGGATCGGGGTCGCAACCTGAACCAGATACCCATTCCCGTGGTTCCGAACATGACCGTTCCGGCGCTGGCAAACGTGACTGACTCGAGTGGCAATAACCTCTGCCCCGGCGGCGTCTGCAACGTGCAGAACATCCTCATCCACAACCTCTGGCCGTCCACCGCCTTCCTTCCGTACCAGGGGTACAACAGCATCGGCCAGAAGGAATTCACGGCGGTGTCGAGTTATAGCGCGATGCAGCTCAACTTCCGCCACACAACGGGCTATGGTCTGACGTTGCAGGCCGCCTACACTTGGTCTCACCTGATGGACGACGCCACCTCGTACGGCGTCTTGGGCGGCGGTACGACCGTGGACGCCAACTACGACCTGAGCCGGTTTAAGGGAACCTCCGACCTCAACCGCACCCAGGTCCTGATGCTGAACTATATCTACGACTTGCCGTTGTTCAAGGGCTCCACGAACAAGTTCGCCAAACAAACCCTGGGAGGCTGGCGTCTAAGCGGGATCACCTCCCTGTTCACCGGTGTTCCCATCGGCCCCTTGGGCACCAACTACAACGGCAATGTCTGCGGTATTACGGGATTGTCGTCTGGCATCGGCGGAGGCGTAACCTGCGATACGGTTGGCCCGATGAAAATCAAGAAGAGCGTCTACCATGATCCCACTTACGGCAACGTGGTGAGGTGGTTTGACCCCTCCGTCCTGGTGCAGCCTTCACTGGCTCAATTCTACGCCAACGGCCAGCCGGGTATGTTCGGCTACGCGGGACGCAATACCTTGACCGGCCCGGGGCGCAACAATTGGGACCTCGCCCTTTTCAAATCAGTGGCGGTCCCGTGGTTCAAGGGCGAACGTTCTTCGCTTCAGTTCCGCCTGGAGACCTTCAACTCCTTTAACCATCCCCAGTGGAAAGGCGTCTACTTCGGCTGCAACGGTAATCCCAATGCCGATGGCACTCCGGCTTTTGGCCGCTCCTGCGGCGGGGATCAGTACAACTCGGGTAACGGAGAGGTTGCAGGCGACTGGGGACCGCGCAATGTCCAATTGGGAATGAAGTTCATTTTCTAGAGTGTCTGTTTTCCCCTCCTTTATCGATTGGCCCTGGCTGCTGTACGATCCGGCAGCCAGGGCCGTTTTTTTCTGCCTCCCGCGAAGCGCATCCTATTGGGGTAGGGCTTGCCCTACCCGCTGGAGCTTCTGCATTTGCCCGGAAAGCCTGGGAGCGCGGGCTTCCAGCCCGCTTGCCCAGATGCGAGATGCGGGCTGGAAGCCCGCGCTCCCAGGAATGTAGAAACTCGAGGGATGGAGCTTGCCTGGCCCGCGGGCAACCAGGGGACGGCGAGCCGTCCCGCTACATCGCGTAGAGAGGACCGATCATGAACCGTCGAGAATTCCTTCACGAAGCGCCTGCCCGAAGTCTTGGCGCCGGTTTCGCTCTCTCCGCCTTTCGCGGTGCGGCCGCGCGCCCGCCCGCCGCCGCACCGCCGGCCAAGTGGATCGACCCCGCGATGGCCCGCGACTGGCAGGCGAGCTGGGAGAGATTCATCCTCACCGACTCCGCCAAGAACCGCTATTGCGATACGGAAATGGCCGAGGAACTGGGCTGGCTGGTAAGCCCGTTTCTCGATGGCTTCTATTACGGCTACATGGCTACGCGTGATCCGAAATGGATTGAGCGCCTGGCCGACTGGGCCGACTCCTGCGTCAGGCGGGCCGTCAAGGAGCCGGACGGTTACCTGGGCTGGCCTAAGGTGAGCGATCAAACGGAAGGCTTCGATTACGACAGCATGCTGGGCGAAGCGATGATCCTGCGCCCCATGGTTCTCATGTCCGACGAAATCCTGAAGACGCCGGCGCTCAAGACCCAATGGGGCGGAAAAGCCGAGAGCTATCTCGAACTCGCGGAACGAACATTCGAGAAGTGGGACTCGCGCGACGCCTGGCGCGATGCGACACCGGGCGGAATCTGGGTTGTCCAGTACTTCGGGATTGATCCTTCCACCGGCCGCTTTACGGAGGGTTTTGCGCGCAGAAAATCCGAGGCCTTCTCGCATCCCGACAACAAGGAAGACCTCATTGCCCTTTGGTTGATCGCCATGTTCGACGTCACCGGCAAGCCGGTCTACCGGGAGCGTTCGGAGAAATGGTGGCAGCTCATGCGCTCCCGAATGCGGACTCGAGACGATGGGAAGTACTTTGTCTGGGATTACTGGGACCCCGCAGGCCCGTGGGACTACAAGCCGGATGGCAAAACCAAGCACTGGGTGGGCGTCCATCCCAACGGCGGCTACTACGCCATCGACCTCGAGGGCATCGTCGCCGCCTACCAGCACAACCTGGTTTTCCAGCGCGCGGACATCGACCGGCTGATTTCGACCAACCGCGATTTCATGTGGAATCACCAGATCGAGGGCGCCAAATTCCAACGCATCGATGGAGGTCCGCCCGATCCCCGCTGGCAGAACTCGCCGGGGGTTCTTTGGGACGCTCTGATTCCCTACGATGAGACGCTGCGTAAGATCTTCGTCGCCAACCACCGTCCCGACACCTGGGGCGGGTTGCGCGCCACACCCTGGTTCCTCGCCCTCGCTGCCCGGCACCCGTAGGGGCCCGCGTCCCCTGTAAGCATAGGCGCTAGATTAGGCCCGTTACCCCAAGCCAAGCCGCATCAGCGGCGCAAGAATGTGGCCCACGGCGCCAGCCGTGGGATCACTGCACACAGAGAGCACACAGAGCCACGTAGTGGCGACAGAAGATCTGCGATCATCAAGACATCTCTGTCGCCCCTCCCGGGGCTTCTCAGGCGTATCGGCCCTGCTTTCTCCCCACGGCTGTCGCCGTGGGCCACATTCTTGCGCCCGCCGCAGCGGGCTCCCGAACCGGATCGAGCCTATTCTTGCGCCTATGCCCCTCGTGGGTGGCCGCCCTCCCGCAGGGCGACCCTCGTACCTACCCCTTCCACCTTGGGGCGCGGCACGTCATTTCGCAGGGGCGACTGCGAGGGTCGCCCCCACGGCCATTGCCGTGAGTAATCGCACCACGCCACGCGTGTAGTATCTTTTCTTGGGCGAAATGACCCAGAAGTGATGACCTCGCCTGTTCGCATTTCCTTCGTCCGAGCTTCCGTTTTGGTTCCATTTTCTTGGCAAACGCAAGAGAACGCAGCCCAACACAGACTATTGGTCGAGAATCGTACACCTTGGCCGAAAAATTGCTGCGAGAAAGCCGGAACGAGGATTGGGGGTCGTTAGAGTACGAGAAGTGGCGCTATTTTGCGACGGAATGTCTACTTAATCTTCCCTCTCACCGATTGCCGCTTTTTTTGCTGAGTCTTCGTTACCACTTACTTGAAATACCCATTGCGTCGACATTTCCTCTCGGTCATGGTCTTGGTCTGAGAATCACTTAAAGGAGAATCACATATGAGGAGAGTGTTGTACCTGCTCATTGGTCTTGTCTTATTGGCGGGCACCTCCGTTTGGGCGCAGGATACCGCAACCATCGTCGGCGCGGTAACGGACGCCAGCGGCGCCGTGATACCAGGAGCCAAAGTCACTGTTTCAAACCCTAATCGAGGATTTGTACGCGAAGTGGCCTCAGACACGGCAGGTGAATACACGGCAGTCAGAATTCCGATCGGCGACTACGTGGTCACTGCTGAAGCGACAGGGTTCGAGAAACTCGTGCGCTCGGGAATTAGCGTTGAAGCGGGTCAAACCCAGCGCGTGGATATGGCATTGCACGTCGGCCAAGTTACCGAAAAAGTCGAAGTTGTTGGAAACATAGCGAAGGTCGAAACCGAGAATGCCACGGTTTCTGACGTCGTCACCTCAAAGCAGATCGACAATTTGGCCCTGAATGGCCAGAACGTTATGGGCCTGGAATTCCTGGTTCCAGGGGCTGCCATTGGTGACGGTCAAGAGTCCGCCATGCAACTCGGGCACGCGGGCGGCGAAGTATCCGTTTCCTTCAACGGCAACCGCAACGAATATAGCCAGATCGAATACGACGGCGGCAACAACGCCCAGGAAAGCTCCCAGGCGAGCGGGGGCGCGGTCACTCCAGGCGTCGAAACCATCGCCGAATTCCGCGTTTCAACCTCGAATTACGGCGCTGATGTCGGCCAGCACGCCGGAGCGCTGATCGAGATGGTGACCAAGGGCGGTACCAAGGATTTTCACGGCAGCGCCCACGAATATAACCGCAACCAGGCCTTTGATGCCAACCCGTTCTTCACCAACCGGCAAATCAGTCCGGAAGGCGGGAATGCTCCCAAGAGCCCCCTGCAATGGAATATTTTTGGTGGCACTATCGGCGGGCCTTTCTACATTCCCAAGGTCTACAATACAAATAAGAACAAGACGTTCTTCTTCTTCTCGGAAGAGCGTGCCTTGTACCGCGCCGCCACCACAGTCGGCGGATCCGTACCCACGGCTTTGATGCGAACCGGCGACTTCAGCCAGTGCGACAAGAATTCTGGAAATTACCTGGGCGCACAATACCCGAACATCTTCGGCCCAGGGTATTGCGTTCTGCCGACAGTCAATGGCGCGCAGGTAGACACGGTCACCCCCGTGAACAATAACGGGGCTGACTGGCTGAATGCTTACGTTCCCATGCCCAACAATGGACCAGTGGGATACATTGGCGCGCACAAGGTGCCGACCAATTTCAGCGACACGGTCGCCCGGGTTGACCAGAATATTAGCGACAAGGCTTCGCTGTTCGTGCGCTTCTCGAGCGATACCTGGACCAAGGAGACCGTCCCAGCGCTCTGGTCGGGATCAAGCTACGACACAACTGCCTCTAACTACATCGTTCCCGCCCGGCAGGCCGTGGCGCACTTCAACTACAACTTCAAGCCCACCCTCATGAACGAATTCGTCATGAGTTACACCGACACCCCGCACACGATCTCTACGTTGCCGGGTCCCGGGAGTATCGCCAAATCGAACACGAAGCCTTCTGACTGGGATGCCAGCGTATTCTTCCCTGCCAATGCAGGAGTTAAGTTGCTGCCATCACTGAACGTCAACGGCGGCGTACCCTTTGGCTGGGGGGTTGACCAGGGCAACTACCGCGGTCCCTACGATGCCGAGCCCGTTTACACCTATCGGGACAACGTGGCCATGCTGCACGGAAAGCACACCATCAAGTTCGGGTTCTTCCTCGAGAAATTCCAGTTGACCGAGCAGTTCGGCACCGAGGTGCAAGGCAGTTACGGTTTCACCAATTCCGGCCCGCTCACGACGGGAAACGGACTGGCTGACATGTTCCTGGGCCGTATTAGCTCCTACACGGAAGGAACCTTTAACAACCACGGTGTCTACACCGGCGGTTACGGTGTGGGACACTGGCGCCGCACGGACTTCGAGCCTTACATCCAGGACGACTGGAAGGTCAGCCACAGGCTGACAATCAACTACGGCGTGCGTTACTACTACCTGATTCCTCCCCATGACGTGTCGAAGCCTACGGTGGACTCGGGATTCGAGCCGTCGCTTTACAACCCGGCTCTCGCCTCCGTACTGGGCGCGGACGGGATCCTGCACAAGAACCCGGCGACGGGCCAGATTTACGACTTCTCGGGCTTCGGCAACGGGCTAGTGGAATGCGGCGTAGGCCCGATCTCAAAGGGCTGCCAGGTTCCTTACAAGGAGAACATCGGTCCCCGCATCGGGTTTGCCTATGATCCAACGGGTAGCGGGAAGACCTCGATTCGCGGCGGATTCGGCATTTACTATGAGCCTGGAAACGGCAACGACGCCAACGTCATCGGGCTCGAGGGCAATGCCCCCACCACGCTGGGGCCAACCCGCTACAACATCGATGGCTACGACTTCTCGTCCGGCGGCTTCGCCGGCGTGAGTCCGGCCAGCCTCCAGTCGATTCCCTATTATCAGAAGAACCCCGCGGTCAACCAGTACAACCTCAACGTGCAGCATGAGTTTCGGGGAGGCAACATTGTCTCCGTGGCCTATGTCGGCACTCAGGGACGGCATCTGGATACCAATCGTAACCTGAACCAACTTCCCATCCCGACACCAAAGTACATGACAGTTCCGGCCCTGGCTGGGGCCACCCCATATTGCGACAACAATGGCGTGTGCGACGTGCAGCAGAACATGATCCACAACGATGTAACTGCCGATTACTTCCGCTACTACCAGGGGTTCAGTAACATCCGGCAGAAGCAGTTTACGGCCGTGTCCGGCTATAACGCTCTGCAAGCCAACATCCGGCATACCACGAGCCACGGTCTGACCTTGCAGGCTGCTTACACCTGGTCGCACATGATTGACAATTCCACCACCGCCTACCAGATGGGCTCGGTGGATGAGAACTACGACATGAACCGGTGGAAGGGGACCTCCGACTATAATCGCACCCAGGTCCTGATGTTGAACTACATCTACGCTTTGCCGTTCTTCAAACACTCCACCAACGCTGTCGCCCGGCAAGCTCTGGGCGGGTGGCAGATCAGTGGCATCACCTCGATGTTTACGGGAGAACCACAGGGCCTCAGCCCCTGGGGTAACTGTGGCCTAGCGGGCTACTCCACTGGAATCGGTGGGTCAGTTATGTGCAATACGAACGGCCAGCTCAAGATCCACAAGAGCATCTACCAGGATACGACCTACGGTCCCACGGTAAGGTGGTTTGATCCCTCCGTCCTGTCGCAGCCTACCGAGGACCAGCTCTATGCCAACGGGCAGCCGGGGATGTTCGGCTACGGTGGACGCAATCAGCTGACCGGTCCCGGCCGCAACAACTTCGACCTCGCCCTCTTCAAAGAGGTCGCGCTTCCGTGGTTCCGGGGCGAGCGAGCCTCAGTTCAGTTCCGGCTCGAGACGTTCAACTCCTTCAACCATACTCAGTGGCTGGGAGTTAGCGTCGGCTGCAACGGGAATCCGAATAACGACGGTACCCCGGCGTTTGGCCGTACTTGCGGTGGCGATCAGTTCAACGCAGGCAATGGCGAAGTCTCCGGTACATGGGATCCTCGTCAGGTCGAACTGGGCATGAAGTTCTCGTTCTAGTTTGACTTGAAGATTGTTCGACTGTATTTGGGCCCTGGCTGCACGAAAAGGCAGCCAGGGCCTTTTTCTTTTGGCCGGCGTAGCGCGGGCGTCTCGCCCGGCGCCGTTCGAAATCCTGTAGGGGCACCCCTTGTGGGTGCCCTGCGTGCCCACAGGGGCCGCCCCTACTGGTGTCCTGGCCCGCTTGACGTTTGACAATGCCCTCGCTCCCTTTGGGGGAGAGGGTGGCGAGCGTAGCGAGCCGGGTGAGGGGGTCGCCAGACGCCGTGAATGTCGAGAATTATGCGGGCACAATACTCATACTTAGTTGTAGAGATAACTGGCGTTGATTTTTCAGGTGGGAGGGCGGGACTTCAGCCTCGCCGGTCGCGCCCGGACGGTACGTCGGGGCTTTAGCCCCTGAAACAATTGCGGCTTCAGGGCCTAAAGGGCCGTTCAAGGGACGAACCTAAGGCGGCGGGGCTAAAGCCCAATACTGTTCACTTAAGTAAATACGCGGTATACTGCTCTCATTCAAATGAGAGGAGGACCGCAGATGGCTCGTACGATCGCAAAACTTCCCGAAGGTACACGCTT
>Ga0187879_10003488_pt1 | contig 10601 bp, 21 predicted proteins | sample June2016WEW_19_1_FD_132423 | JGI IMG/M metagenome (GOLD analysis project Ga0187879, IMG submission 132423) | Peatland microbial communities from SPRUCE experiment site at the Marcell Experimental Forest, Minnesota, USA - June2016WEW_19_10 | ecosystem: Environmental > Terrestrial > Soil >... | reverse complement strand
GAACCGACAAGGCAGGACGATCAGGGTCGTCACCAGGGTGACCAAGAAAGATAGGGGCACGCGGGGCAGCCATCGCCTCACAGGTCTTCTCCATCAAGGATCAGGGATACTACGCCGGCTGAAACGGGTGGCCAAGACTGTCTGCTGCTAATGCAAACCCAGCAAGGCGTCTCGAAGCCGTCGAAGCGTCACCGCCTGGCGTTCCAGACGATCGATCTCCAACTCAACAGCCGCCGCCAGCGTTGGGCCGGAAGCATCCCTGCCGAGCCTTCGGAACTCGTGCTTGAGATGCTGTTCGGTTTCGGACGAGACGTTGCCGATCCGCTGTTGCTGTTGGAGAGCGGTGATGAAATTTCCGGCGATGGTCATCCCCTGGTCACAGCACGTTCGGCTTTCTCGGGCGACCGACTGGCCGACGCTGAACCATCACGGTCTCTTTCAAGCTGGCGGTAATCTTCCTGCCGGTGTTGATCGTCGGTGCCTCCTCCTGCGTCAGCTCGTTCGCCTCGCCGGAACTCGGCTCCGCCACGTTGCTGATCTCTTCGCCGGAATTCGGCTCAGTCAACTCATTGTCGATACCGGCCCGAGTTTCATAATCAGCCGCCATGGCGAGCAGCCTCACCTTTGTAGCTTCACGGTCAGCATCCTCGGCCATGCCTCGAAATCGTGCAGCCTCATGGCGAACAAATTGCGGGGTCATCGTCGTTCCCTTCAGGGTCGCGGGAGATCGTCCAATGCCAGCCAGAAGGGCTGTGTCGGAACCAAGGATGATGGTTGGGGAAGGATGAGATATATGGGCGGGTCACCCGACGCAAGAATGGTCATCGCCAACGTTGACAGATTGGGGGCGTCCGCCAATCGTCGGCTATCTCTTGGCAGACGCCCCGAAGCAGTGCTGCCTAAACTGCCTCTTTCAACTCCTTGGCGGCCCGGAAGGCGATCTTCTTGCTGGCCTTGATTTCAATCGCCTCGCCGGTGCCAGGATTTCTGCCCATCCGGGCGGGACGGTTCTGAACCTGAAGAATGCCGATACCGGTCAGGCGGATTTTGTCGCCGTTCTTGAGATGGCGAGTGGTCAGAGTCATCAGGTCGCCCAACACGGCTTCGGCCTGCTTCTTTGGTAGATCATGGCTCTCGGCCAATTCGGCGGCCATCTGTTTCAGCGTGATCGTGGCCTGGGATGCGGCGGGCTGCGAGTCTAACGGCATGAGAATCTCCTTGAACCGTTTCAGTGAGGCACACCTGCCCAGACCGAATGGATTCGAGCAACTCAATCTACCGTCACGCAGCGGCAATCCTCGAACCCATCGCGGGCTGCGATTCCATCGCCCTCGCTCAACCATCGTTCCCAAGCTCGGACGGTCAACACGGAACTGCCCAAACTGGCACATTCAACCATTCGAGGGTAGTGCTGGAGAGACAACCGGGGAGAGCCTAAACAAGTGATTACTGAACTTTTCCATGGCATACGCTGGTTGGACGCACAGCTTCACCGCAAAATTGGCCCGGCATACAACGCCATACTCGGTCTGGGACTCACCTTCGAAATCGTGCGCCACATACGCGAGGCAAGCGAACATCAATCGACTGGTATGATCCGATCAATTCTGGCGATAGTGTTGTTTGGTTTTCTGTTGCTTCATCAAATTGCTGAACTCGCAGAGCATGTGGATCGACGGTTTCGGTCTGATCGTGAAACTCGGAGATGATTGGGACCGTCTGAGCCTTCCGCAATGGTCACACGCAGCTATCTCGATGTTTCGCGAGGCGGGTGCCTCACGATGTCAGTGTGCATCACAACAATATCGTGTCATTGCCTTTGGTCGGTCGTTCCCGACGTGATCGACCAATCAATTCCATCAGCGACGGCCTATGATCGACTGACGAAAACCGTTCGGATCAACGATTGCTCTCCAGTACAACACCGTACACGCGATGCTGGCAGGGAGTTTTGGATACTGCTCCCTTGCCTCCGCACGAGCGACTTGTCCGTTGGAGAATCCTTGAAGGGACTGACCAATCACTACATCTGGGTTTGGTGCCGTCTGCTGATTAATTCCAATGGCAAGTCTGACCACCAGCCGCTCCAACGAATCGCATTCGCTGCTGCGGTCTTCAATGGCCAGCGGATAGGCGAACGACCCACCGATGGCGAGCAGGACCAGCAGCACTATCAAAGTCTTCATCGCACCCATCTGCTGTTTTTGAAGTCGAGTGCTTCAACCCCAGGCGAACCCTGAATGACATTCATGAGTGACCTCTGAGCAACTCCTGCCGAAGCGTCCCCATATTCGCTTTGGGTCCGATGAACGTGGCCAACATCACTTCGGCAAACTGTCGTTTGGTGAACGTTCCAATCTGTTGCCCATTCACCATCACCGTGGCACCGTTCCCCTTGAAGAGCAGGTGAAAACTGTCGCCCACATGCATGGCGGGCACCTCGGAAAGGAATCTCTCAACATCGTCGGAGTCGAGATGGCATGGAGCCATGCAATTGTTTTCGAAATTCTCACGCCAGGCGTTCCGGGCTCTGTCGGCACCGACATTGCGTTTGAATCTGACGGTCAGCAGCTTTGTCTCCGGCGACCGTATAATCTCATCGGCATCGGTGCTCAAATGCTCAAGATAAAGGCTGGCAACGTAGATATGAATATCAAAAACTGAATAGGTACGCAGCCCGAATCCGTTGAGATGCAATATTTTCCCGTCCACCTGTAATGTGTCCGGTACTTGTAAGCCATCGAGCTCCGCTGCTTGCGTCACGAAACAAAAAGACGCAACGATCATGATTGCCACTAAAATGATCGAGAGAGGTACGGGCACCAAGTGTAGCCATCGCCTCACGAGGCTTCTCCTTCAAGGGCGACGGATACTATGTCGGCTAAGGCCGGTAGCCAAGGTTGCCTACCGCTAAGCCATGCCTAGCAAGCCGCCACGAAGTCGCCGGAGCGTCGCCGCCTGTATGTCAAGACGGTCGATCTCAGCCTCAACTGCTGCCGTCAAAACCGTGTCGGAAGCTCCCCAGCCGAGCTTTCGGAACTCCTGTTTGAGGTGCTGCTCCGTCTCCGGCGAGACATTCCCCCTTCGCTGTTCCTGCTGGAGGGCGGATATGAACCTGCTGGCTGTGGTCATTGGAGCAGCATAGGGGAATCGTCACCAAGCACCTAACGGTCGCGCCAAGCGTTTCTGGCTCCCACCGTCCGATTCGTGCTATTATGCTCGTTATAGCCTCTCCACGCTTTCAGGTTATCCAGCAGGCCGACGACTCCTTCAACGTCAATTTGACGACTGCGGATGGTCGCCTCAAGACCATAACCGGCTTCAGCGGTGAGCATGAGGCTACCGCATGGGGCGCACAAACTGTGCGACTGTTGCAACAGCGTGATCCGTTGTTCGTCCTTCCATCCAGAAACAAGAGCCATTCATGATTGCGACCATTGCCGGTGCTGTACGAGGAAAATGCGGGTGGTCGAAAGCGCTCAGCAAAAAATAGGCAGTCGGTGGAACAATGCATTTGGATCGTTGTGATCGATTGAGCGTTGCCTCAAGATCGTCGGACGTTCACGAAATCAAGCAGGTCTTTCTCTTCAAGAGGTTTTGCAAGAACCCTGTCAATGCCAAGTTCAGCGGCACGAGCGTGTATGATCGGAGAGGGCAAACCAGTGATCAAAAGAATTGGGATGGCCAAGCCATCAGCACGCAACCTTTCAGCCAGTTCCAAACCTGTCATGTGTGGCATATGGTGATCCAGGATGAGGCACGCCAGATGTTTGGTTTCTGATTTCAGAAAATCGGCAGCGGATTCAAATACCGCGACAACGTGCCCCGCAACCTCCAGGAGAAACCGAAGCGATTCCCTTACCCCATGGTCATCATCAACTATGCCAATTACGGGCGATTCGGCCTTGGTCACGTCTGATTCCTTGGAGACAAGGGCCAAGGATTTAGCCCGAGTGCCTGTCAGTTAGCGTGACTAGTTTCAGAGGTTCACTGATCTGGATCAATTGCCTGGCGCAATCTTATCATGGGACATCTCTGCTCCACCTTGGGGACGCTGCTGTGCCTCCCATTGGTCTGCCTTGGCTAGTGCCTTGCGGAATTCTTCTCCGGTCTGCAAAATCACTAACCGCAGCTTAGGGTCAGAGGCCATCAAGGAGCCGCCCTTGATCACGCCGAATTACGAAATCGGGTGCTCCCGTACGAAGACCAACTCGCTCACCCGCAATCGACCTGGGAACCGTGGAACCGTCTGCTCAGATGTCCTGATTGATAGCCGATCACCCTCAATGGTGAAAAACCGTACTTGCTCTCCGCCCCATTCCGGGTTCCAGGCAAAATCGGGCGTTATGATGAACTGGCCAGGGCCGCCGATACGAACGGACCCGGTATATGCCAACATCTCATTGAACAAGGTTGCCCGTTCGGCGTCAGTTGTAGGCGGCTGCCGATTGGGTTTCATGAGCATACCCATCATCCGGCCACCACGCTCAACCACCAGGCGTCCAGTTGGGTTAGCCCCGTATGGTTCAACACGTTCCCCATTGTCAGTGAAAGTGAACGCACAGGATGACAGCCGCCAACTGCCGACCAGCGGAGCGACATCACGGTTGAAGGTTGGAGCCATGACAAATTCCTCCAACTTGGATTGCAACGGATAACGCCACCAGCGTGATTTGATGCCACCCGGAACATAAGACGGTGGTGGCAACGTTCGCCACCACCCAGAACACCAGGCCGAAGTATTTACCTACCGGCTGGCCTATAATTGACTGTGCTGGCCTTCTTCATCGCCGCCACGGCTTGGTCTCCGCTCATCAAGACGGTCGTCGTGGCGGTCTTACACACACCACCAGCAGCCAAAGCCAAAGACACTGCTGCCATGCTTTCAGCATCTGGCATATCAGCGACGACGATGATGTCGTAATCGCCAAAACAATACCATGCTCCGACGAGTTTACCGCCGCCCGACTCGCAAACCTGACGGCCGATGATGTCGGCTCGGTTCGCCGGATTTTTGAGTTGAGCAGCCCAAGACTCCCAAGTATAGGCAGCTTGCCACATAAAGAGCGCGATGATTGCTCTCCTTGGTTACGTTCCCTCAGTTTCGGGCCATGGTTGTTGACCCACTGTCAGGCTGTACCGTGAATCCTGCCGCCGCCTTGATATAGATCAAAGTTAGGGATCACGAATGGTGTTTGGGATATCCTTGGAAAAGGTCTCGGACGACTACGGATCGAGATAATTTCGCCAACGGTCATGCAGCACGTTGCATGTGCATTTGGAGGTTCGTCGTTTGTCTTTCGTCCCTGCGCCGGTTCCCTGAATGGCTGTGAGTCTCTGCAACGCCCAACGAGAAAAAGGGAGAACGACCATGGCATCAACATACGTGCGAAGGTTCAACCTGAAAGACTCAATGAGTGACAAACAGGTTGGTGAATTCTGGCAATTCCTTGTGAACGAATTTGTTCCCGCCATCCAAAAAATCAAGGGCGTGCATTCGGCTAAAGTCTATTCTGGGGCGGGTGCACTTCGGGCGGACATTCGGTTCGTTGCCGACATGGATAATGCCGGAGTATACGAGAATCTGCTACGTGATCCCTCTATCCATAAGATGCTGGGCATCTTCTATGGTGGTATTGATTTGAAGTCGGCGACCCAGATGTTCATCCGTGAGGTGACTCCCGATCTGCTCAAGGCGTTGAGTTCGTAAACGGATCGATAGATTAGGCGGCGGAAGCACCCTGCCGCAGAATCTCGTGTCAGGGAGAAGCCCGACCACAATGGTTTGGAATAGCCTTGTGGTCGGGTCTCGCTTTTCTCAGTAGGGATCACCGCGGTATCAGGTGATCGTCTCGGGACAAATCCTTACTCGTTCATCGCCGCCAAGATCATCGTACGCACGGCCTTCTTGAAATCTCTCCGGCTGTTGATGGCCCAAAATCCATCGAACGACACGGCTTCGTGGGCGGCATCAACCATCGCCTCGGTAGGCTTGGTCAATGGTTTGAGCGCCGCCAGAGCCAACCGTCGAAAACGAGCAGGATCGTCTACGACCTCGGCACCATCCGCAGTGGCGATGGCTCTGGCGATCTGATCCACCATGCTCATGGCCGGTGTTGATGATTGTGCCATGATCGATTTCTTCCAACTGTAATCCGCCGCACCCGATCCCAGATAGCCAGCCATCCGGGGAATTCGGGTTTATTGCAACCAAACCACCGGACATATAGTGCCGCACTCCGACAGCTTGTGAACGAGGTTAGGCATGAAAGCACTATTCCGCAGCTTTGAGCAGGGCCTTAGCGGATGGCCAGATACCATATTGTCGGTATCTTTGGTTATTTCTGGCATCGTAGTCATCTGTGTGGGATTGTTCGCACCCAGAACAATCAAGCTCGTGGTATTGGCCTGGATATGGTTCCCGTAAATCAGGGTTCCGCTGGCCCGTGGTCATGGCTGGGAACTGTCGTTAGCCCGATCACCTGCCCTGAAAGCCGATATTCACCCTATGCAGAAAACCCATCTGCATCGCCTCACTGAAACGCAAGGTTTTCCGCCATCTTCGTCAGCCCATCCCGCCTATGCAGCAATCACTTGACTTCTGCATACCCATGTTATGATGCACGCGGAACCTTCCGAGGGACGAATATGCGGGCGGCACTGTATCTGAGGGTCAGCACGACAGACCGCCAGACTACCGACAATCAGCGCCTCGTGCTCGCCAAGGTTGCCGAGCATCGTGGTTGGGAGATCGTCCAGACCTACGAGGATTTCGGCATCAGCGGGGCCAAGGGGCGGGACAAACGCCCAGCATTCGACCAGATGCTCAAAGACGCCGTCCGGCGAAAATTCGATGTGACGATGTGCTGGTCCATCGACCGCCTCGGCAGGAGCGTCCTGCATGTCGCCAACGCCATGGCTGAGTTGAATGCTGCCGGAGTGGCGCTCTATTCGGATCAGCAGGCGCTCGACAGTACCAGCCCCTTCGGCAAGGCCATGATCCAGATGGCCTGCGTGTTTGGCGAGCTTGAGCGGGAGATGATCCGGGCACGCGTCGTGGCTGGTCTGAATCGTGTCCGCGAGCAGGGTGGGAAGCTCGGTCGGCCAACGATTGACCGGAAGGTCGAGGATGCCATTCGGCAACAACTTGGCGCTGGTCACGGAATCCTCAAGGTCGCCAAAGTCGTTGGGGTTGGTTCTGGGACAGTGCAGAGGGTCAAGAGGGAGATGGTAGCCGAAGTTTGAATTGGCGCCGTGTTTTCCGGAATCAGCGAGATCGTGCTACCGGATGCGCCGGAACGAAAGGCGTCCCGCCTGGGACGACACTGGAACGATGCTGCTCTGTTCGATACGAATGACGCCAAGGAACCTCGGTGAGGCGTCACTCGATGCCCTCGACCCAGCCATGCTCAGCAAGAGTTGCTGCTTTCTGCCAGCCGCCCGACATCGCTTGATCAACTCTGGGGATGCCCTCTTCGGTACCGTCATCCTCCGTCCAATAATTCTGAAATTTGACCCCTTCTCCCATTAGAACCCGGCAGAAGGTACAATAGAACGTTTTATAAGGATGTATGTCCTGAGCGATCTTTATCACGTCCTTGAGATAGATATGCGTTCGACGAAATAAACCATTGCCGCGTATGGTTATGACATCTCTGACAGCCTGGTCCCCTGCTTCCCGCGCTTTTTGCATCGCCGATACGACACCTTCGTTGTCGTCATGTCCAAAGGGAAATAGCTCGTAGTTCAAGACGACGGAAGACGCGGCCTTCCCCACGTTGGCATATTCGATTTCCTTTCGGTTAATCCCTGATCGTTCCGAGAATGCCAGAGCAGACGCCGTCAACGACTCCCTGAGCTTTTGGCCTGATTTATAACCGTGCCGCGTCCAGAAGAATACCCTGGTTGGATTTACACGAGCGACCTCCTTGAGATCGAACGCCAGCGTGCCTTTGTAGTAGCCGCCATGGGCGGAAATAACCACCTCATCAGCTTTTTGTCTGTCATGGTGAAGCCAAAGCCTGCTTCCAAGTGCCGTTCGTTGCATGACCATCTCCGTTGGCGACGTTGCCCCGTGACGCTCGGTCGCCTGGGAACACTATTCTCCGTGTTCCTGGATGGCAACCAAGGCGCAGGACACCAAGACGCGAGACCTCATGGCCGCAGGGTGCGAGGAAACCTTCTCCGAGCGGGTTTCAGCCGTCGCTCAGCGTGACCGGCTCAAAGAGGCTCTGAGGTTCGTCCGTCGTGGCGATACGCTGGTGGTGTGTAAGCCTGACCGGCTGGCGAGAAGCACTACCGACCTTCTGCGGATCGTCGAAGACCTTGATCGCCGTGGTGTCGGCCTGATCATGCTCAGCATGGGTGGTCAACGCATCGACACTCGTGCGCCAACTGGCAAGCTCATGATCACCATGCTCGGGGCAATTGCTGAATTCGAACGGGGGCTGCTTTTGGAACGGCAACGAGAAGGTGTTGCGAAGGCGAAACAGGATGGGAAATATCGCGGCAGGAAACCCACGGCGCGTGCCAAGGCCGCTGAGGTACTGATTGGTGATCGTCCCTTTTCACGAGGTCTTCGGGAGGGTCGCCGGTTTGGATCGAGCGGTGACCCGTTTGTATGTCGGACACAGGACATAGTTGACCCAGGTCAACGCGGGTCCGATTTCTCTCTGGAAAGTTATGTTCACCAAGGCTTTCCAGATCAAGAAAGGCATACCACATGGCTACCGGGCAACTGCCGCAACATGCCACCACGGTTCCCATGGAATCCGTCCAGGCCCCAACCATAGCCTGCCCACCCGTCGCCACCTTCAGGGACGATCTCCTCAAAACAATCCCAAAACTACGAGCTTATGCGGTCCGCCTCTGCCGGACGACTGACCGTGGCGACGATCTTGTGCAGGAAACACTGGTCAACGCATTGGCCAACGCCAACAGCTTCGAGCCAAGTTCGAACATGACGGCATGGCTGTACGCCATTTTACGAAATGAATTCTACTCGGAATACCGCAAACGTCGTCGTGAGGTCGAAGACCATGACAACCGTTACGCCAATCGGCTGTGGGTATCGCCCTCACAGGAGCGACATGTCTACCTCCTCGACGTTCGAGACGCGTTGGACCGCCTTACCGCCGAGCACCGCGAGGCGTTGTTGCTCTCAGTGACTGGACTGTCCTATGACGAAGCGGCGGCAGTATGTGGTTGCGCGGTCGGTACAATGAAAAGTCGGACAAGCCGCGCACGAGACAGACTGGCCCAAATGCTCGACGGTCGCGACACCTGGATCGGCGACGACAGTTCCTGCTCAGGCACACCTCATAATGCCAATACCTCCGAAGGCGCTCTCGCTTTCTGGTAGCTTGCACGGACGTGCAATGTACATCTCTCCCGACTCGTATGCATTCTTGTGCGAAACGGTGGTAGTTTCGTAGCGCCCACGAATCCAGAGTTTCCGAACGCTCTCAGCGAGGAGACAAACAGATGAGAACCTTTGGCTTTCTGTCGGAAAAGAAGCTAGGGATAAGCCAGCAACGAATTCCTGACAACAGGCTGGCGCGCGTAACCCGATCCTTTCAGCGACGATTAGATGTCAATCTGAACCCCAGCGGGTGTCGTGCCGTTTACCGTCCATTTAGTAATGCCGGTGTTCCCATCGCCGAAGTGGACAGGGTTTCCATAGTGGACATTCGGCAGTCCGGCGAACCTTCCGGCAAGCCCCTGTCGCACATTCTGCTTGCCAACATATCGAGACCCAAACGGTGTTGGGCCTCTCGGCATCTCAAGCACACAATCATCGGCGAAGAGACCCATGATCCTGTCGAGGTCATGATCGTTAAAAACGTCCACAATTGCCTGCAACACTTCCACTGAGACACCGTTGTTCATCGGAACTCTCCCCTTTCACCAGACCACGTTCAGGCAGACATAAACCGACAACGAGACAAGTCAAATCTTTCGTGCCTATAATGCCACGCGACGGAGGCGACTGGTAGTGGAATGTCTGCGGTGCAGTCCCTGATTACTGAGGCATAGCTCCCTGATTGGAGCGCCAGGTAGCTCCGAAAAAGCTCAATGCTGGAGGCGAGCACATGGAGGATGATAAAAGGCCACCGGAGACATATAGAGCGAAGATTGCTCGTCGGCGAGCCAAGGTGTCACTGGTCGTTCTGCCGTACTGGCAGCGCATCGGAGTCGGATTGGTAGTACTCATTTTACTGGTAGTCTTCGGCGGTTTGGCAGCCGGTTTCTTTGATCACACACCCTAGCCCGCTCCCAGGTTCTGTAGGGAGAGAACAGTTGTGAACAGGCCACAAGAGCCGCACAATAGCCTCGGCGTGCAAAAGCACACGGAAGTCAGGTGCTGGACCCGACGAATAAAAATCTCACTGATTATCGTCATCGCTCTCATCATAATCGGTCTTATGACAGGGCAGTACATGACGTAAATTTGGTCACGCCTTCAAATCGTCATGGACCTACCGTTTTGACTTACGTTCACGCCGAGGCTGCGGCCTCCGACGCTCTGCTACCCAAGAAACGCCGCTGATGGCGGTGTGTTAATTCGCCGGGGCCAGAGGGGTTATGGACGTGTGGTAGAT
>Ga0187879_10003484_pt1 | contig 10604 bp, 11 predicted proteins | sample June2016WEW_19_1_FD_132423 | JGI IMG/M metagenome (GOLD analysis project Ga0187879, IMG submission 132423) | Peatland microbial communities from SPRUCE experiment site at the Marcell Experimental Forest, Minnesota, USA - June2016WEW_19_10 | ecosystem: Environmental > Terrestrial > Soil >... | reverse complement strand
GAAATGCGATTCGCGTACGTTCGATTCTTTTCGTTTTTCAAAAGAAAACGTCTCAGAACTGCACGTGGGTACACCAAAAACGCATCGTCGAAGCACTCCAAACCAGGCAACGGGGGTTTTTACACACCCTCGGTCAGGACCGGAAGAGATGAGCTTTGAACCGTACGGAAGTTAGCATGGCTGTTGCTTTCGCCATGGCAGACTGCGGCGGAGAGATGAAGAACGTTATCGTAGATTGTTATCGAACCATTTTTGGCCGTAGTACAGGCCGACACCACTTGCAACGCCCCCAAGAATCACGGCGGCGCCGAGATTCAACTGTCCTCCGAGCCACCAACCCGACGCTCCCAATAGCGATGCACAACCCCAACCGATGATCGTTCTCAATGTCCTGGCTCCTACGGTGATTGTCGGCCACAGGATGCTGGCAAGCCTATCCGCTTTGGCCCCTCCGGAAGCGGACACCCTTCTGCGGCCGCTTCGGTCAAATCCGGTCCAGCACTCTTAATGGCTGGGATTTCAGCTCGAACCAGTTAGGTTCATGAACGCGGGCACCGGCCGCGCGGCCGCATGCAGCCAGTTTGCCATGGCGCTGACTACAGACGTCACGGCCCGGCGCTGCGTCATGCGATCTCGCCATTCCAGAAGCTTTGGTGTCGCAGCGGTGATGGGTGCACTTTGACGCTCTCCAAAAAGCGACGCCATATAGAAGGCGATGTCGGCGAATGAATAGTCGCCCGAAAGCCACTCGGTGGTGGTCAGCAACTTTTCCATTTCAGCGTAGTAGGCGGTGGCCGCTGCGATACTCGATATCGCAAGAGCATCGTCGAGATTCTTCTGCAATCCCATGAGGCGAATGATATGTGGAAAATACACTTCATCAGATTGGTGCTCTAATCGACGCGCGCGCGCACGATCCCCAATCTCGTACGGCCATAAAGCCGGCGTCGGCCGGAGATCTTCCAGATATTCGAAAATTTGTGTCGAATCGAAGATTTCGAGGCTGCCGTGTACTAACACGGGCACTTGCCCTTTGGGGTTGATGCGCAAGACTTCAGGGTGCTTGGGGCTATAGCCGAGATGAGAGTCATACGCCACCATGATCAGGTCGAAATCCAGACCCTTTTCAAGCGCGGCGATTTGCGCCTTGGCCCCGAACATACTAAGGGGGCCGGAGTACAACGTGAATCGAGTGGGTTGCGAGCGCATCGGCCTGACTCCTAGGGCGTGGTGAGCGCAGTGGAATAATTACATATCCGCCTCGCCGGATAGCAGCTATTCGCGAGAGGCCGGTGAGGGTCAACAGAACTCACTCACCGTACCGCTGCAGCCAATTCCCGTCGTTGGCGGTTCTGAAATAACCGCCGTGAAGCGGCCGCCCGCCGCAGGCGGTTCAGTCCCGGCCAATCGAACCGAGGTCACGACAGTCGGCACAAGTTGACTGATCGTGACCGACGAGAGTAAAAAACAATAGTAGCGCCGACCCGGCGGAATCACCGGTCACGTTCGGCAGGAATCGCTGGTCATCTGCAGCGGGATACGCAAGGGGGCCACAAGCAGGTGTGTGGCTGCATTGACCCCAACCTTGCTACCACGCAAGAAAATATGCGGTAAAGGCTACTTCTTTAATCAATCGGCCTTTCGGTTTCCAAAGGATCCGCGACTAACCAAGGAGGCTAGCATGAAACGATTCACCTTGATTTCCATGGTGCTAATCGCGATCTGCGCGACATTCGTAGCACCAGCTGTTGCCCAGCATGAACACCCCGCAGGCGACCCAGGGAAACTCGGCAAAGTGAATTTTTCCGTTTCCTGCGACCTAGCGGTCCAGCCGCAATTCAGCAGTGCCGTCGCCATGCTCCATTCTTTTTGGTACGAAAAAGCCAGCGATACCTTTGCTACCGTGGCTCAGAAAGATCCTGCGTGCGGCATGGCCTATTGGGGAATTGCCATGACCTACTACCATCCCATCTGGGAAGCACCCGGTCCGACGGATCTGAAAGCAGGTGCAGGGGCCGTCGAGAAAGCACAGTCCGTTGGTGCCAAATCCCAGCGCGAACGCGACTACATTGCCGCCATCGAGACGTTTTACAAGGACAGCGATAAACTTGACCATCGCACCCGCGCCCTGGCTTATGAAAAGGCCATGGAGCAACTGCATGCGCGCTATCCCGATGACGGCGAGGCGGCCGTTTTTTATGCCCTCGCTTTGCTCGCGACCGCGCCTCCCACCGACAAGACGTACGTGAATCAAAGAAAGGCAGGCGCAATCCTCGAACCGATTTTTCTCGAGCAGCCAGAGCACCCGGGAGTGGCCCACTACATCATCCACGCATACGACTACCCACCGCTCGCGGACAGGGGTTTGCAGGCGGCGCGGCGCTACGCCAAGATCGCACCGGATTCGCCGCACGCGCTGCACATGCCGTCGCACATTTTCACCCGACTTGGCCTGTGGGACGAGTCAATTGATTCCAATCTGGCTTCCGTGGCATCGGCCGAGAGGAACAACGCCCCGGGTAACGAACTGCATGCGAAGGATTACCTGATTTATGCCTACCTGCAGGAAGGGCGGGACTCGGAGGCGAAAAACGCGCTCAAGGCAGTGCTTCACGGCAGGTCAGACGATCCGCAGTACATGAATTGGCTCTACGCCACGGGTACTTCGCCCGCGCGCTACGCCGTCGAAAGACATCGATGGTCGGAAGCGGCCGCACTGCCTGTGCCCTCGAACACGTTTCCCCGGGAACGCTATGCTTGGACGGAAGCGAATCTGCATTTCGCTCGCGCTCTCGGCGCGTCACACATTGGCGATACCGAAGCTGCGCGAAAAGACGTGCAACAGCTTGCAGCGATCCGGGACGTTCTTATCCAAGAGAACAACAAATACTGGGCCGACCAAGTAGACATCCAGCGCGAGATCGCAGCTGCCTGGATAACTCTGGCTGAGGGCAAACGCGAGGACGCTTTGCAGCAGATGCGTTCTGCCGCCGACCACGAAGACAAGACCGACAAGCACAACGTCACCCCGGGAGTCATTCTTCCAGCTCGCGAGCTTCTTGGAGAGATGTTGTTGGAACTGAAGCAGCCAGTCGAGGCGATGGTTGAGTTCGAAGCCACGCTGCGCACAGCCCCAAACCGTTTTAACGCGCTGTCAGGTGCCGCCCATGCGGCAAAGCTGTCCGGGGACGGCGAGAAGGCGAAAGGTTATTACGCCAAGCTGCTGGCCATCTGCAGCCATGCCGATGGAGATCGACCCGAGCTTCAGGACGCCCGGTCGCTTTTGGCCCAGAAATGAGTTGAAGCTCGACAATGTTCACGTCTTACTTTTTCCGACTCCCCATACCTGCCGCTCGCGATGGACCGTAAGGGGCCAACTGGCTTGAGCGGCACTGACCGGCCAGAACCGGAAATTGGCATTCCGAATCAGCATGCCCGAAACCGGACGCTCGGCAACCCGCATGGGGCATCTGGTAACCCGGGCAGATTTTGCTGGCGCTATACTCGACTCGTCGATCCATGTGTCATTCCGCACGCGAACGGACTCGGAGGCTCCGGTGACCACGGCCCGACGGGAGTTACTGACCACAGTATTGTCTGCAGGCGCAGCCGCCATGACACCACCCATCACGAGTGCTGAGACGGGTCGTGACCACGATCATGACCATGACCATGACCACTCGCATCAGAAGCTGCCTTCTGACCCCGCGCTGCGCGTTAAATCGCTCGAATCGCTCCTGGTGGAGAAGGGACTGGTGGATGCGGCAGCCCTCGACGCCGTAGTCGAAGCCTATGAACACCGAATTGGTCCACGCAACGGCGCGCGCGTCATCGGCCGGGCCTGGGCCGACCCGGCCTACAGGCGGCGACTACTCACCGACGCGACGGCTGCAATCGCAGAACTGGGCTTCTCGGGCTCCCAGGGAGAGCACATGGTGGCCGTCGAAAATACGTCTCAAGTGCACAACCTGGTCGTGTGTACGCTCTGCTCCTGCTATCCCTTTCCGGTGCTCGGCCTCCCGCCGGTCTGGTACAAGTCACCGGCCTACCGTGCCCGTGCAGTCATCGACCCACGGGGAGTGCTGCGCGAATTAGGTTTGGAGCTCCCTGAGGAGGTCGAAATTCGAGTCTGGGACAGCACAGCGGAGATTCGCTATCTCGTGGTGCCGGAACGACCCCCAGGGACCGAGCACCTCAGCGAGGAAGAGCTCGCTGCGCGCGTGACTCGCGACTCCATGATCGGAGTCGCCAAAGTCGCCTAGTGACGCAGTGCAAATAGGAGGGAAAGCGTTGCCATGAACGGCATCCACGACCTCGGCGGCATGCAGGACATGGGGACCATCCCCTACGAAAAGACCGAGCCGGTGTTTCATGAGCGCTGGGAGGGCCGCATCTTTGCGCTGAACCGCGCCACGGGCGCCTGGCGAAAATGGAACCTGGATGCGTCGCGGTTTCAGCGCGAGCTCATCCCGCCGGCGGAATACCTGCGAATGAGCTATTACGAGCGCTGGGTTGAGGGTCTTGTGGGGTTGCTCGTGAAAATGGGACTTGTAGCTCAGGAAGAGATCACGTCCGGTAAACCCTCTCCCGGAACCGCCAAGCTCGTGCCTCCCCTCACACCTGACAAGGTCTGGCCCTTGCTTGCCCGTGGCGCTCCCGCCAATCGGGACGTGGCGTCCGAACCTCGATTCCAGGCGGGTCAACCCGTGCGAGCCAGGAACATCCATCCGGAAGGGCATACCCGCCTGCCGCGCTATGCGCGTGGTAAGGCCGGAATGATCGTGCGCGATCATGGAGTGTTCGTCTACCCCGATACCAATGCACTCTTTCAAGGGGAGCAGCCACGACACCTCTACTCCGTGCGCTTTAGCGCCCAGGAGCTCTGGGGCCCCCAGGCAAGCGCCCAGGATTCGGTGTACCTGGATATGTGGGAGTCCTACCTTGAGCCCGCCTGAGCCCACGATCGACTCGGATCGCCTCGGCTCCTTGCTGCGATTGCCTCGTGAAGGCCACGAGCCGGTGTTTGCAGAGCCTTGGCAGGCTCAGGCGTTTGCGCTCGTCATCGAACTTTCGAAACGCGGCTACTTCACTTGGCCTGAATGGACGCAAGCACTTGCGCAAGAATTAAAAGCCGCGGCAGTGGGTGGCGAGAGCGACGATGGGTCAAGATACTACGAGCATTGGCTCGCTGCCTTAGAGCGGCTTGTCCTCGCAAAGGGCCTAACCGATAGCAACGCGCTGGCGAAACGAAAGAGCGCCTGGACTGACGCCTATCGACATACGCCGCACGGGAAACCGGTAGTTTTGCCCACAACATCGAGCAGTTGAGAGACCATGAGACATGGGCTGCAAGATACATCGCTCGAACCGTTCGGATAACTTAACCGCTTCCGCATTCACGACTGGATCTATTTCAAACGCGCCGGGCGGTGGCTCAATTTGACGACCGGAAAGCAGACTCTGACCACGGGCCGTTCCGGGTCAGCAGCGAGCGTCGGCCGATTGGTAGATGCTCAGGGTCGCCGATCGGCCGAGGCTATGTGTGAAAACGTCTACGGGCCGCAATGCGAGGCCGCAAAGCCGGCCACGTACGTGCGATTCTGGCGGACCTGGATGCTTCCAGATGCGATTCGCCGTTCGCAGTAGAGCACAAGCTTCTAGGTGCGTGGGTTATTACACAGCCTCGGCCATTACCGGACGCTAGCGCTGTGGCCATGGTTATCCGGACATCGGGCGTTCGTGAGGTATCGCCGTCAGGTCGCTGTCGGCACGTCGCAGACCGGCGGCGCTGGCTCTGTACCTCGCTGCATCACGCACTTATGTGTGCTGCAGACCGTGCTGCAGACCGTGCAATCTCGTTGCTCGCGATTTGGGTGTCAGCGGCTTGAACCGCGTTTCAATTTCCCGTGCCAGGCTTCACTTCGGTCTGAATACCGTCGCTCCATGCCCATGCGATCAGACGCCAGCCGGAGGCATCTTTCTGCAGGGCAACTGTCAAGATCGAACCGCTCTGCTTCATCGGCTTCCCCTTCATTGTGAAGGTATAACTGGCAGGGACGACGACATAAGCACGCTCCGCTTTGATATCGATGTGCCGGGGCCTACCGAGGGTGACCGCCCCAGCGGTGATTTCATTCGCTTTGCCGAAAGAGTCGAAGTCACTCGACCACTTGTCGCAAGCCCCTGCGCCGTGCCATTCGTGGGGCGGGAAGTCGTCAATGACGGATGTCACGTCGGCACAAGTTGCGAGAGCCGATTTCATGTCGCCCTTATTGAAGGCGTCTACGAATTGATGCAGAACCGCCATCACATCTGCTTTTTCAGAACCTGCAGCCGGTCCCGCCGCCAACGCAGCCACGACGAGTGCGATAAGTATTTTGTGCATCGGGATCGCTCCTTTGTGATTTTGTGATTAGGTTTGTATGGAATCCTGACCGCCGCCGATTATACAGATATGCCGGAGTTCACGTCGGTGCGCACGACTTACACCGCCGAGAGCATGCCACGCCGGATGAGTCCCGACGCGACTGTCCGCATCCTCGTGCGTGAATGTCCAGTTCTGAGAAGACTGAGCGGCTTCGGGTCAGAAGCGACATTCGATGGATCGGTGGGGCTGAGGGTCGCTGACCGGCCACAAGGCGGAGAGTACTGACTTAGCAGCATTAGGGGATGACAACTCCGCGTATCATGGCCATGTTTGTTCACCCCGCGCAATCCAAGCAGGGGCGTCCGAAGTGTATAAGTCCTAACGATAATCACAAATGAAGAGAGGATCAAAAATCATGAAGCGCGATATTTCCGGCGTGTACGCATTGGCAGTTGCCGCAGGGTGTCTCAGTTTGTCCGCCTTCGCTGCTGATTTACCCAAGAGCGGAAAGTAGTCCGGTCACTATGGTTGGACATTCACCGGTCAGGTGCAGAAGCTCGGAGAAGACCGGGTGGTCTATGTTGGCATGGTGCCTGGAGTCATGTTCAATAACGAGGGCAAAGGCTTCATGCATAAAGCCCGGGTCGATTGCACTCTCTTTAACGATGTCAATAAAGGACGTGCCAACGCGAATGGGACCTGCCTGGTCACGGACGCAGATGGGGACAAAGTCTTTGTCGAGTGGCGATGCGCGGGTGTGATGCCTGCGTGTCCAGGCACTGAGCGCTTTGTGGGAGGGACCGGCAAGTACACAGGTATAAGCGGCGACCAAAAATTTCAGGGTAACTTCATAGGCGACACTGGCGCGGCCTGGTCTGATTGGAGCGGAGAGTACAAACTTCCCTAAGCCTCGGCTCATAAAGAGCTAATCAGACATTCCCAGAGCGGCCACTGACGACCGCCGGCAGTGGGTCAAGCGGCGGCGGCCGGCCAAGAGCGGTCGTCCACTGGGTCGAAATGATCGCCCGAAAGCGGCTGATTGATACAGGCTATACCGGCAGTGCATTTCGAGGGTCGCGCCGCCAGATGGCCCCCCACCAGGTCGATGGAGTTCCGACGGCGCTATCAACCAAGACTTTGAAATCGTCGCACCGATCAGCAGAGGATAGACCCAGTCCCGACGCCCCACCCGGCCAGATCCGACGGATGACTGCCCCGCGGAATGCAGGTAGTCGATCTTCGTTGTTTACCTGAGGTGAAGATCAACAGAGGCGCCGTCGTTCGGCGCCCCGAAGATCACTGGCGATGGAACGGTCTACTTGTAATAGCCGACGCCGCACACCAGATCGCCAGCTCTGCTTGTGAAACTCACTTTCGGAACCGGCGTCGCGTCTGCGCCCGGCTTCGGGAACATATAGCTGACCTGAGTGAATTGACCTTCCGGCTTCTTCGCCGCGGCAAATTGTTCCGCGCCAGACGCCTTCCCGTTGGAGTCCCTAAGGGTCCTTATGTCCGTCCCAAGTAAGTTCTTTGCATTAGGATTGTAAATGGCAACGAACTTGCCGTCGCTGATATTAACGCAAAACACATAAAGGTCTCCGTCCAGGAATCCACCTTCTCCCTTGTTGAACATGTCGAGCGCTTTGGCCTTGTTTGCCTTCACGGCAGCAATTGCCTTCACGAGCATCGCCTTTGCTTCATCGGCGGTACCGTGCGGATTGGGCTGCTGTGCGAAAACCGTAGGTGAGAGCGCAAGGACTGCGGCTGATGTCACTGCGATCATGAACGTGCGAATCATGGAATTCTCCTTGTTGTTTGGACCTATGCCACAGGCTGCGTGGGCCTGAGTGGATTGGGTACGAGTACGCGGAGATTGTAGCGGTTGCATTCCAGTTTTGGTTGGATGCGGCGACCCCTTCAGGCCCCGATAGGCGCCGGTGTGCTCAACACCGTCGAGGCCGACTGCCGGAAACCCGTACGGGAATAGGCGCATGAGCCTCCCACAGGTCTGCGCGAAAGCGCAGATAGGATGATCGGGCTCAGTTTGGCTCCGATGCTCGCGCCTCGGGCGCAGGGGCGTGACCTCAGCGAGGTAGAAGCACTCTCTGGGCTTTCCGAAAGCCGCCGGTCGCGACCGTCTCCAGGCGCCATCTCACTGGCGGCCGACCAGGCAACAGGCAGCACGCGGCCAAGATCGGTCCTAGATCCAACGGACTTACCTTACGTATAGCGGATATTGGAGTGGGCGATGTGCGACTCGCGTGCCCTAACCGATCGGGCTCGCCGAAATCGTAGGCGCGCCCGATTCTATAGATCAGCGATCCGGATAATCTCGGTCGCATCGCGGTCCGGCAGGATTTCGCCGGCATGGCGCCGGTCCATTGTTGAGGCAGATGGACCCTGAGCGCATACTCGCCGCTCGATCGGCGTAGAGGATCTTTCCGTTCGCCGGTCGCAAACCAATTACATCGAACAAATCGTTAGCAAGGGAACTACCATGAACAAAATCGTACGGACGCTTCTTGTTGGAGCAGTTCTCGCCACCGGTGGTGGCGCCGTGGCTTTGGCGGCTGGCGCACCGGATTCGTCCGTTGGCACTTGGACACTGAATCTGGCGAAGTCCAAATTCAGCCCTGGCCCGGCACCCAAGTCTCTGACGCGAACGTATGCGGAAAGCGCGCAGGGCACGGCTCTCACTGTCAATGGAGTCGCTGCGGACGGATCACCGATTTCCTGGCAGGCGACTTTCAAATATGACGGCAAAGACTACTCAATCACAGGTTCGCCCAACTACGACACGCTGTCGTCGAAGCGGGTCAACGCCAGTACCGTCAAGAGCACGCAGAAAAAGGCGGGCAAGGTCGTGGGGACGACGACCCGCACGATCTCGGCACACGGCAAGGTCCTGACACTATCGAGCAAAGGCAAGGACGCCAAAGGCATTGCGCACGACGACGTCGCGGTTTACGACAAACAGTAGGATGACACCAGAGTGGACGGTCATCCCCCTGCTGCTGGGGGAGACCTCCGCTTGATTCGCGACGGTTCTTGGATTGCTTCACTGTCGTAGGTGTTCCGGTGCAAACCTAAATCGGATGGGCCGCGAGCGGACGACGGCTCACAATCGCAGCGTGTTGAATGATTCCGAAACCACTGACCGCTCTTGAAGCATCGTAAAGGTCACCCTGCAGGCGGCCTCGACGAGCACCGCGTGATCGTCTAGTTGGTCTACCTCAAAGCGGCCGGTCATGAACAGCAGCAAGGGCTCGCAGTCCGTCGACCAGCCAGTACCAGTTGTATGTCGACTCGACCGCAACGGCCTGAATATCCCCCGGGCAGCCTCGCAACGCCATCACAATCATATCGAGATCGTTGCGCAATCTCTTGGCAAACACCACGTTATCCTCAGAATCCGTCACCACGAGCACGCTGTTGTTGGAGTGCAAGTCAATCGCAGCGTAAAGTTCCATGTCCGCCTCCTTCTTGGGTGGCATCGGTTGAAGACAGCATCAACACAATACCCCTGAGTTGTGAGGTCGGCCGCCAGGCTAGATCTTTATCAAGAGCGGCTATTCAATCGAAGCGGCAATAGCCGGCCAAAAGTCGCCAGTGACGTTGCCCAAATGATCGCCTGTTAACAGACGTTCATCGCGCCCTTTGCCGAGCCGATAACGGCTGAATCTGTCTGCTCCGATGTGCAAACGAATTGGAGCTTGGTCCAACTGTGGCGCGCTCCCACGGCCATTTGTTCACGCTCGGAGATCGCGGCGCCCGCCACGCGCGATTGTGCCCGAAACGTTAGGTTGAGCATGCACCGCGCAAGAGCGGGACTCAGGATATTTGACCGTTGAGGCGGCGATCGGCGATGCGTTTGACCGCCTGCGCGCGCTCGCCGGGCAATCGGAGGCTGACCTGCCGGGATACGGCCGGATCACGAGTTCCGCAAACCTGATCTCCAATGGCAAGGCGATCGCCGAGGTTATCGGATCACCGGACAACCATGAGACTTCGGTCTATTCGCGCCCCGGTGATCAGTACGGACTTCCCTTCATCCCTGGCTCCGGTTGGCTCAATTCAGCCGGCCACCCGGCCGGCCAGACATGCCCTCATCGACCCGGGTCATCGCGCGACGCGCCCAGCGAAGTCCCAGCCATGTCAGCGCAAACATGAACGGGATCGCAAGGCCGTTCATCAGCTCCACATCGATCGTGAATCCCGAGCGGTTTAATCCGCGCAG
>Ga0187879_10003482_pt1 | contig 10606 bp, 5 predicted proteins | sample June2016WEW_19_1_FD_132423 | JGI IMG/M metagenome (GOLD analysis project Ga0187879, IMG submission 132423) | Peatland microbial communities from SPRUCE experiment site at the Marcell Experimental Forest, Minnesota, USA - June2016WEW_19_10 | ecosystem: Environmental > Terrestrial > Soil >... | reverse complement strand
ATGCGACCGTTTTGCTGCATGGAAGATGGAGGCGGGCCCTCCGGAGACGGTCGCGGGATCAGCCCTCAAACCGCCCGACACTGCGTGGGTATAAGCTCCTAGGTGGTGAATTGATTCGCAATCGAAATTCAAATGCAGGAAAGGTACTCCAATGGCAAGCAATGTAATCACTGAAACCGATCTTCTACCTTACGAGTGGCCGGGTTCGTTCTACATCGGATCCGAGGAAATCGAAGAAGCATTGAAGGTTCTCAATGCCCGCAGCCCCTTCCGCTTCTACGGTCCCGATCTGCAGCGCTGCGTCGAGCGGCTTGAAGCGGCCTATTGCAAGCGGCTCAATAGAAAATATGCCATCGCTGTCAACAGCGGAACCGCCGCGCTCTCGCTGGCCCTTTCGGCTCTCGGCGTCGGCCCCGGCGATGAGGTTCTGGTCCCCGGCTATATGTGGATCTCCTGCATTGCCGCCATTGTGCGCAGCGGCGCCATTCCCCGGCTCGTTGACGTCGACGATACCTTCTGCATGGACCCCGCCGATCTCGAAAAAAAGATCGGGCCGCACACCAGGGGAGTTCTGCTGGTTCACATGAGCGGAGCCATGGGCGCTGCGGACAAGATCGCCGAAATCTGCGCCAGGCACAAAATCTTTCTTCTCGAAGACTGCGCCCAGGCCAATGGCGCAACGCTCCACGGTCGCCCCGCCGGAAGCTTCGGCCAGATGGCAATCTTCAGCTTCCAGCTCAACAAGAACATCACCGCCGGCGAAGGCGGCCTGGTGGTTTGCGACGATGAAAACCTCTACCGCCGCTCCTGGGCCGTGCACGACCTGGGCTACCCCCGCAACGCCGATGGCCGCCTGGAGTTTTCCGATCCCAACTATCAGATGTGGGGCCAGGGCAGCCGCTATGCCGAGCTGCTCGCCGCCGTGATGCTGGCGCAACTCGGAAAGCTCGAAAAAATCACCTCTGCAATGCTGAGAAACAAGTACGCGCTCAAAAAGCGCCTCAGCGCGATTCCCGGGCTCTCCTTCCGCGGAATCCTCGATCCGGATGGAGATACAGGCGCATTCCTGCTGATGATCTGGAAGGACCGTGAAACCTGCCTGCGCGTAGTCGAACAGACTCGCAATGCCGGCGTACACACCGGTCCCTCGGGCCTGAACAATATCGCCATGACAGATTGGGGCCTGCACATCTACTTCAACAATGCCAGCCTGGTGCGCAAAAGCCCGCTGAACAACGCGGGCCGCCCGTGGAGCGACCCGTTAAACGAGTTCGCCAAAGGGTACGAGTACGGCAAAGGCACATGTCCGGCATTGGATGCACTGGTCGACCGCAGCAGCCTCCTGGCCATTGCTCCGGTATTGACCGACGACGCCATTGAACGCATTGCGCAGGCTTTCGAGAAGGCCGCAAGGGCATAGACCAAACGCACACGTTGCCAAAATTCATCTGGGTTAGTAAGTTAAATAAAATCGGCGCGGGTCCATCTCTCGCGCCGATTCGTTGTTTGAGCATCTATTTAAACAGCGCCGCCCCGTTGCGAAGCACCGGCTGCAAATCGTCCGCAAGCACGTCCGGTTCGTATATCTCCAGATAATTAATGTGTTGTCCGGCGCTGTTGGTCTGCATTCCAATATCGATCGATTTTTTCAGCGCCAATGCGGGATTCCCTTCAGCGCCCATATCTCCGCTGTTGCGCTCGCAGGAAGTGCGCAGTTGCATTCCGGTAATTACGCGGCCGTTATACCCAAGTACATAAGGGACGGCGCGAGGTCCCGGACCGTTGCCCGGAAATCCGTCGAGATTGCTGTACTGGAGCACAAATCGGCGTCCTAGCGCACTCATGCCCTCATCAATGATTGCCTGCCGTGTGATCTTTCGCTGGCGCTCGTCGAGCTTGCCCTGGTTATTGATATTGAGTCCGAACCCATCGACAAGGAAATGTACTGGTTGGGAAAATCGGCCGCATACTCCCTGAATGTCTTCCTCCACGCCGCTCTATATTTGCTCGGAGTGTAATTCGCTCTTTGCCAAATCCTCACGTCCTCGGGCTTCTGCGGCATCGAATACTCCGCGGAAACCGAGGTCGGCCCCACAGCCGCGATTACCCTGAAAGACGGCGAATTTCCATACCGGTCGCCAAGCAGTTTTACAAATGCAAACCAGCGGTTCAGGTAAACCTCGTCCCAGGGCATCGGTAGCTGCTCTGCGGTGCCCTTGCCGGGTCCATATTGAATGGGAAAGGTCTCAGTCTGAACGCCTTTGAGCGCCCACGGTGGAGAGAAAAATCCGGGAAAGGTCAGCAGTTGCACCCATTTGCCGTGCGACTTCGCAGCCGCGAATAGCTGGTCGAGCTTTGCCCAATCCGGCTTTCCTTCCACCGGCTCAAGATCGCGCCAGCGAATCTGCAACGCTACGCCGCTGATATACGGATTATCCAGCGCGCGCAGATTCAATTGGCTTTCTTGTGGCTTATTCTCAATCACCACAACCTGCCCGTTGGGCAGCGAGTTGCCGGCCGGCAAGGTCGCTCGCGCAGATGTGGTAACGGTTGTAGCGGCCAGAAGAACGCCCAGAGCAATGGGAACAGCCACGCGTACAGTTTGGGTCGCACCGTGCATCACCCAGTACCTCCTGAATGCTTTTCTGAACGGTGCCGCTGCGCTCGCAGGGGCGCACAGCGTCATCTTCATAAGAATACCGAATTGAGTCTGGAATGGGTTCTAAAAAGGATTGGAGGCGCGGGCCGGGATCGAACCGGCGCATAAAGGCTTTGCAGTTTGGGATTTGAAGCTAAGTTATTGAATTTACTGGGCGATTTCGTTGGCAAAACACGCCCTTTTGGGATACATTTGGCGGATTTTGTTAGCAGTTGTTAGCGCAAATCTTGGTCACGGCAAGAAGTAACGATCGTGTCAGATGAGCGTGGGAGGGAGAGGGCTACAAATCGTTCGTCCTGACGATCTGGGTACCGCCTAGGGGCGCCATACCAACGTTAGAGGACTTATTTCCGGCCTCTTCGACCCCAACCGGAAACGCGCATCTCCACCCCAAAGCCAAGCGGGCTGCGCGCCGCGGAACTACTGGAGTTGTTCTCCCCAACTGCCTATTCGAATCCGAAGCCGGATCGCTTTTGTTACCCGTCGTCCACCGCGCCCTGAAGCACTCAACCTAAAGGCGCTGCCCTCCTCAAATCATGCACGCCTGCCGAAAACTCATGGATTAGCTGGCCAGCCAGCTTGCTGACTCGCCGACTCGCTGTCTTACCGCAACCCTCACCGTCTCGGTAGCCGCACTGCGATGCGCACGCCTTTGCCTGGCGCGCTCGTCAGGTGGAACCGTCCGCCTGACCGCTCGACTCGCTCCCTCATGCCTTTGAGTCCGAAGCGGTGGCCGCTCTCGCGGTCCACCTGCTCCGGATCGAACCCGCAGCCATCATCGAGCAGATCCAGAATCAGTTCGCCGCTCTTGTACGTGAGGGTCACCTCCACCTGTGCCGGATGGCCGTGCAGCATGGAGTTGTGGACCGCCTCGCGCGCCACCATCAGCAAGTCGTGGGCAGCGGGCTCGGTAACTGCGAAGGGTGCGCCACTCATCGACCACGCCACGGCCACCCCGAACTCGCCGCTCAACTGGCGGGTCATGCTTTCCAGCTTTTCGCCCAGGCTGTTGGCATCGTCGGTCCTGCGCAGATTCCAGATGGCCTCACGCGCCTCATCGATGGTGTTGCGCAACTGCTGCCGCGCGAACTCCATCAGCCCGGCGCCACGACTCTCCTCCGTGCCTTCCATCGCCAGCGCTTCAAGCACTGCTGAGACCCCTGTGCATCCCTGGATTACGGTGTCGTGCATTTCGCGCGCCAGGCGGCTGCGCTCTTCCAGGACCGCCTCAAAACGCGTCCGTACCTGGCGCACACGGTACTGATACATGGCAAAGACCAGCAGCGCGATGAGCGCGGCACAGCCGGCAATAAACCACCATGTGCGATAGAAAAACGGCCGCTGCACAATCGCAATTGAGGCCTCGCTTGCCTCGCCGGAATTGCTGGCTTCAAAGACCTGCACGCGAAAACGGTAGCGGCCGGCGGACAGGTTGGTGTAGTCGGCCGTGCGCGCCGTGGCGGGTGCGCTCCAGGTCTTTTCAAAGCCCTCCAGCATGTAGCGAAAGCGCAGGCCGTCCTGCGAGCGCAACTGAATAGGTGTGAAATTGAACTCCAGTCGGCCGTTGCCCGGCCGCAATTGCACCGGCCCGGCAATCGCCACCGGCCGCCCGTCGGCAAGAACCCGCTCGATGGTGAGCACCGGCGGCGGCAGTGGCTTGAGCGCCAGAGGCAGAATGTGAATGGGACCGAGGTTGCTGGGAAACCAGATGTCACCCGCCGCAGTGATACAGCCGGATGATTGCGTGCCGCCGTAGATCTCAGTGTTGGCGGTCATGCCGGCGGTGGAGTAGAACGTGAGGGTGAGATGGCGCGGGAACGATGCGGCCTGCGCATCCAGTTCGTGGCGATTCACGATCTCAACGCCGTTCGGCCCGCTCATCCAAAGATGGCCGGCGCTATCTTCGAGGATCTGATAGATTGCATTACTGGCCAGGCCGTCATCGACAGTGAAATGCGCGAGCCCGCCATCACGCAAGCGATACAAACCGTTGTCGCGCGTGCCGAACCAGAGGCTTCCGTCGGAATCCTCGTGGATGGCCCAGATCTTCATCTGCGCGAGCGGTGCAATCGCCGGGTCGTTGAAGAAGGAGTCGCCTCGCACATGATTCATACCGCGATCCGTTCCCACCCAGAGATCGCCTCTGTGATCGATCAGCAGCACGCGGATGCTTGGATAGATGAGTCCATTGCCGACATAATAGTTACGAACGGTCAGTTTCCCGTTCTCATCTACGATGTGATTGAGACCGCCGTCTGTCCCCACCCACATGCTGCCGTCGCCAGCCTGAGCGATGGCGCGAATGAAGGAGTTGAGCGTGGATAAATGCGTGGCCTTGCCGTCTGCGATGCGAAAAATATCGTTGCCGTCAGTTCCCACCCACAACGCTCCGGAGCGGTCGCGAAAGACGTTGCGGACATGGACTCCGCCGGCGACAGGCAGATTCTTGAGAACGAAAGCGCCGTCTTTCCATTGGAAGAGCTGTGCCGATGCGGCCCAGATGCTGCCGTCGCGATCCTGGTAGATGGTTCCGAAGTCGGAATCGCTGGGCGTGGGAAAAGCGACGATGCTGACGGACGACCGCGTGAGGCGCAGCATGCCTGTCTGCGTACCGATCCAGAAGTTGTTCTCGCTGTCGGTAAAGAAGCAGAGCACTGTATTGCTGGGCAAGGCGGCGGGCGCGAGGATGTGCGTGAACTTGCCATCATGCAACTGGAAGACACCTTGCCCGATGGTCCCGATCCACAGCGCGCCGTCGCTCGTCTGTCGCAGGGCACGCACTGTGCTCGCAATGCCCGGCACCGGCCGGAACCGGTCCTGCCCGGCAGGCATGAACTCAAGGCCGGCCACCGTACCCACCCACATGGCTCCATCCTGCGTTTCGGTGATGGATTTCACCATGTTCTGGCCATAACCGGAACCGAGCGAATACATGCGGGCGGACCTATGTTCGATGCACGCCAGCCGGTATCCGCCGGCCCAGAGACGGCCGGCACGATCCTGGAAGATGGCATGCACCGAGATCTCAGGGATGTTGGCGGTGCCGTCTACGCGCACAAAACGACCCTGGCGAAACTGCATCAGCCCATTGTCCGTTCCCGCCCACACCGCTCCTTGAGCATCCTGAAAAAGGGCGCGCACAAAGTCGTTGCTCAGTCCTTCCTTCGTCGTCCATGACTGAAAGCGGCCATCGATCATGCGGGCGATGCCGCCGCCCTCGGTGCCAATCCAGAGCGCGCCATCGCTCGAAACCATCAGGCAAAAGATGCTGTTTTCATGAATGGCCGGGGTGTTTTGCCGGTCGAAGACCGTGAAATGGACTCCATCGAAGCGGACCAGCCCGCCGCTGGTGCCGATCCACAGGTAGCCGTCGCGCGTTTGCGCAAAGGCCTGGACTGTTTGTTCGGGCAATCCATCGGATGCCTGCCACACATGCCGCGTGTATCCGGAAAAAGCCTCGGGCTGAGCCGCGGCGCAAGTGAGCGCACCGATGACGACTAAGGCGACCGCCGTGAAGCAGGCGGCGTATGCGCGTACTCTATGCATGGCGGCGCTCAGTATACCGCGAATCGGATGGCCGCTGCCCATCGAAGGCGGTGAGAAAATCGCCGCCCGATCCGACTTTCGTCGGATTCGCGTCGTTTAAATAAAGGAATATGATCCGGTACTGCAGACTGGGGAAGCCTATGCAGGTCGGAAATCACGGCAACCCTTGTCATGTCTTGAAAGAAGGCCAGAGAGGAAAAACATGAAAAAACTCAGCCTCACGTTGGGAGCAGTAACGATATTGGCGTTGTTCATGATGTGCAGGATTCCGGGGGCGCATGCACAAGGCAACGCAACGCTGACGGGCACCGTAACCGACCCGACCCACGCTGTGATTCCCAAGGCAACCATCATCGTCACTGACGAGGCCTCGGGCATCGTCCGAAACACCGCCAGCGATAACGCCGGCTTCTTCTCGTTTGTCGGCATCCCTGTGGGCACCTACGACGTAACGGTATCCGCGCCGGGATTCAATAGCCTGCTGCGCAAGGGCATCGCGGTTCACATCGACGACCAGCTCGAACTGAAGGATATTGCGCTCACCGTGGCCGCGAACAACGCGTCGGTGACTGTAACTGCCATGAGCGACGAGATGACTCCCACAACCTCAGGCGAGGTGAGCTACACACTCACCGACGCGCAGATTCACAACATGAATCTCCAGAGCCGGAGCGCTATCGAGCTGCTGGGTTTGGTGCCCGGCGCGGGCAACACCGGCAACTTTACGCAGTCGCAGTACAACACCGGTCAGGCCGGATTCACGCAGAACGCCAGCACCTATACCGTGAACGGCAACCGCTTTGACCAGGTGCAGATTGAGAGCGAAGGCGCGACAGTCACCGATTTGAACACCGCCGGCTCCGTTGCCGTGACGCCAAACGTGGATATGATCTCCGAGCTTAAGGTGGAGTCGGCCGCATACTCGGCCGCTGAGCCCAACGGACCAGTCGTGGTGTCCACTGTGACCAAGTCTGGCGGGCGCGACTTCCATGGCGAGGCTTACATGACGGCGCGCAACTACAATTTGAACGCCAACGACTGGCAGGAGAAGTCCATCGGATTTGCCCGGCCGCAGAGCGCACTTTACTATCCAGGCGTAAATATCGGCGGACCGGTGCTGTGGCCGGGCGTGAGCCGCGACCATGGAAAGCTCTTTTTCTTCGCGGCTCTCGAAATTGCCCAGCAGCACGTGGATCAGGGCGTTCGCAAAGCTGCCGTACCCGCTGAAGCAGGATCGCCAGGCTACACCGGCATAGGCATGGCCAACGGCGATTTCACCGATTCGGCCTATATCAGCTCTTTCTCGACTGCCGGCAACGACTACCTCTTCTGGCCGGTCGCCAGCCAGCCCTGCAGCGGCAGTTACTACAGCTCGGCTTGCGTCAATCAGATCTACGGTTCGAATCCCTGGGGTCTGATACAGACTTCGGCCATCGATCCGGGCGGGCAGATTCTGCTCAACGCCTTTCCCCACCCCAACGTCAATCCCATCACCTATGGCGGCTACAACCTGATCACGGACTTCACCACGTCGAACCCGCGCAACCAGGAAGACCTGAAGATGGACTACGCGATCAGCAATAACACGCATTTCTCGGCCCGATACAATCACGAGAACGAGAGCGTGCCCTGGCCGTATGGACCGTATAACGTTTGGAACCAGATTCCCTATCCTGCGTACCAGACCGGCAAGGATGCATCCAATTCGATCGACCTGGTGTTGACCAATAACTTCAGCTCCTCGCTTACCAACGAGGCGGCGCTCGCGTACACACGGTTCACGCTACGCGAGGCGCTCAGCAATTTGAACGCCGTCTCCACTACCGCACTGAACTACCCCTATCCTCTTCTGTTCCCAAACCAGTCCGGGTTGATTCCCAACGTGGAGTTCGAGGGCGGCAACACGGAAATCGCCAACGATCAGCTCTACATCGCCGGCGGCGAAGCGCCTCCGTTCCTCGGTGCGCAGAACACGTACACGTTTAACGATGCGCTCACCAAGCTGCTCGGCAAGCACTTGCTCAAGGCAGGGTTTTACGCGGAGGTCGGCCGCTTCAACAATCTCACCCCCGGCAACGACAACGGCTCCGTATCGATGGATACCTATTGCGGAACCGCGGGCAACGACTGGGCCGACCTGCTGTTGGGCCACACCTGCGAGTGGTCGCAGAGTTCGAGCAACATTATGGCCGATATGCAGTTTAACCGGTTCGATTTCTTCGCCCAGGATGCGTGGAAGATTGCTCCGCGCCTGACACTCAATTACGGCCTGCGCGTGGATCATATCGGCTGGTGGTTCGACCGCAAGGGACGCATCGCCATCTTCAACCCCGCAGCCTATGATCCCAGTTCCTCCTACACCGATTACTCCGGCATGCAGAGCAACGCCACCACGCCCGGTGTTCCCAAGTCCGGCTCCCAACCGCTGAGCTTCCAGCCGGCGCCGAATGTGGGATTTGCCTACGATGTGTTCGGCGGCGGCAGGACCATTGTGCGCGGCGGCTTCGGCACCAACTACTACATCGATCCCGGCATCAATACGTACTCCGCCATTGAGGCTCCGCCGAACTTCGATGTCGTCACTCTCTACGCTTCGGGTGCCCCTGGCTACTCGCTTTCCGGCATTTCCAGCCTCGGCTACTCGGGCACGCTGCCTACTGTGTGGGGCTCGGCTTTTCCCAGCGATCACCATGCGCCCGTCACTTATTCCTGGAACTTAGCCTTATCGCACGTTTTCCCGGGCGCCAACAAAATTGAGGCGAACTACGTGGGTAACTCCAGCCACCACCTGGTGGGCTACGGCATTCAAAATGCTGTACCCGAGGGCAGCGAAACGGGGCCGTACTACGGCACCTACTACAACCAGCTCTATCGCCCCTATGCGAACTATGCCGAAATCTCTACCCACTTCCACAACCTGGACTCCAACTACAACGCGCTGCAACTGCATATCACGCGGCAAAAGGGATGGTTGAACTATTGGGGCAGCTACACCTTCGGCAAAACGCTGGCCTACAACGCAGAAGACGCATTCGACATGAAGCGCTGGTATGGGCCCGCACCCTTCGATCGTTCGCAGTTGCTCAGCTTCTCGTACTACATAAAGCTGCCGGCGTTCAGCAAGCACATGGGAGGCAGCAAGCTCGCCAGCGAAGCGCTCGACGGCTGGCAGTTCTCCGGCATCTTCCAGGCCACGACCGGAGGACCGATCACATGGAACACATACAACGGAAACGAGTACGCAGCCAACCGCAACGTGATCGGGATCTATGGCACGGTGCCCATGACCGAGGGCGGTTTCTCCGACAATATTTCGCTGAACGGCGCCTATGCCGATGGAACCCCCGATGAAGTGGCTGTACCGACACTGTTGTGCGATCCGCGCAAGGGACTGAAGAGCGGCCAGTACTTCAACGCAAACTGTTTTGGCGCTCCCGGTCACCTTCAGAATGGCACCTATCGTTTGCCTTATATCCACGGCCCGGCCTTTTTAAACGACTCGACGGGCATCTTCAAGTCCTTCCCCATGCGTGCGGGGCGAAGCCTGGAGATTCGCGGTGAGGCCTTCAACCTCTTTAACCATCCCTGGAACGAGTTCATCGCAACCGATTCCCGTATGTACATCGGCTATGAAAATATCCCTGCCGGGTCGGGGTCAAACTATCCGGCGGCCGGAACGCCACCCAGTACGCCGACCGCGGGCGTCGTTGACAACAAGACCGGACATCGCGAGATCCAGTTGGCGGCGAAGTTTTATTTCTAGGTCGCGCTTCATCTTGTATCAATCCGTGTGCCCCACCCTTGCCGCGTCTTTGCCTTTGCGGCCGGGGTGGAGTTCGGGAATGCACTCTGGCGTTGCAAATGGATAAGTCGTCTCCTCATGCGTAAAGTTCTCATCCAAATGTGCGTTGCTCTTCTCGCCCTGCACCTCGCGCCTTCCGCGATGGCGCAGAGCTTTGCTAATGGCGCCGACGTATCCTTCCTGGCTAAATGCGAGCAGGATGGCGTGGTATTCAAGGAAAACGGCAAACCTGTCGACGTGCTCGTTCTGCTGCGCGAGCATCACTACAACTGGGTCCGGCTGCGCATCTTTCATGATCCTGCTGCCGCGCCAGACAAGCTCCCCAATGATCTTCCCTACACGTTGGCCCTCGCCCGTCGCGCCAGGGACCTTGGCTTTCACATTCTGCTCGATGTGCACTACTCCGACAGTTGGGCCGATCCCGGCAAGCAGCCCACGCCGGCGGCATGGAGAAAGCTCAAGCATAAGCAGTTGGTCGAACATGTGTTCGCCTACACTCGCGACACCATCGCTGCCTTTGCCGCGCAGGGCCTGATGCCCGACATGGTGCAGGTGGGCAACGAAGTGACCGAGGGCATGTTGTGGCCCGACGGCAGATT
>Ga0187879_10003479_pt1 | contig 10609 bp, 11 predicted proteins | sample June2016WEW_19_1_FD_132423 | JGI IMG/M metagenome (GOLD analysis project Ga0187879, IMG submission 132423) | Peatland microbial communities from SPRUCE experiment site at the Marcell Experimental Forest, Minnesota, USA - June2016WEW_19_10 | ecosystem: Environmental > Terrestrial > Soil >... | reverse complement strand
TCAGCGCGCGGATAATCGAGGCTCAGCGCCATCTGGTCCAGGCCCGCCTCCTTCAACTGGCGGACCACGGTCGGAGTAAGTGCCGGAGTTGCCGCCGGAATGGTTCCCATGCGCAGACCGAGCCGCTTGCCCTCGCGCACGAGGTCAAACAGGTCGGGACGTTTGAGCGGGTCGCCACCGCTTAAGATAAACACCGGAGTGCCCATCGCAGCGGTCTCGGCAAGCAGCGCGAAGCCTTGCGCGGTGGTCAGTTCGTCGCAATGGCGCAACGGTTGAGCCGAGGCGCGGCAATGGCTGCAGGCGAGGTCGCAGGCCTGAGTCGTTTCCCAGATAACCAGAAAGGGAGCTTTCGCGAAGTCGATCGAGGGCATCATGGACACTTCACCTAATTGTCGGAGTTTTGAGAATGCACAGTGGTTGGGTTGGTTCCTGTGACTATACGCGTTCGCGCGCGCGTGGAACAGGCTCTTTGCGTGGGGGTAGTGGGTCAGTTTGACTTTTCGACGATGCTAAGCCTCGCCGCCATAGCCGCTTTCTCCAAGGCCGCTGCCTGCGTTGGCTTCTTCGCGGTTACTTCGGTCTCTCCATAATGTGCTCTCATCCAGTCCTCACCTTTGGGACTGGCTGGAGTGTAACGGTCATATCCTTTTTTGGTCTTGGTTTTGAATATATCACTCACTTGTTTCTTCCTTCTGCTTGGCTTCCCATTCGTCCACGATTCGCACCATGTCTGTCAAATCCCAGAGTTGATCAGTGACGCCAGCTTCCATCGCGGGCGTGACCCTGAGCGACTGATGGATGCGGACGAAATTATAGTGCATGAGGTAGATCGAAAGCGCATGAATATGGTTCTCCAGCTTCTTGCTGAACGCATTCGTTAAGCGCGTAAATCGACGGATTCCCATTCGCATCGAAGGATTCTGGCGCTCGACATATGAAGTCGAAATGTGCGTCGGATCGGGATCGCCGTGGATCACTGTGCGCTCCGTACCGATGCAGACAGGCGGGCTATATCGCTTCTGCGCCTCTGGCGCGGTTCCGTACTGCTTCACCAGCATTGCGTAATCGATGGACGTGCCGAATGCGCCATCTACCGCATTCAGATAGGCTCCGTGACCGTCCGTGCTTAGCTGCACGCGGTTCGCCAGACGACTCGCCAGATCGCGCATGAATGTCCACGCCGCGTCCGCATCGCGCGTGCCGACATACCACGACGGAACAAGCTTCGTATCGGCACAGAGCGCCGTCCACGTCCAAACATCGCCGACGCCAAATTGACCGCGCATTTTCTCGGGAACGTTCTTCTGTTTGGCGTAAACGAAGCTCCAAATTTCGTCCGCCTGAATGCGCTTGCAAGGGAGATTTCGGAGCGTTCGATCCTGATACTCGGAACACGCATTGCCAGCGTCCGCCAACAACTTGACAATCGTGTTCTTACTGGCGTTAGTCATGCGGGAGATCGCGCGAATGGAAACGCCGTCGACCATCATTCCGAGGATCTGAGCGCGCCGTTCGGGGGACGATTTGTTCATGTATGAGATAACAGACCTTTTGGCTTAGGCTGTCAAGCATATGAGTCAGATTAAATTACGTCATTTGGTCCTCCATTCCGATTGACTTATATGTCAATCTTGGATGAAATAGAAAAACAGCGCAAGGCCCAGCGGCTGTTTTTAGTGGAACCATCAAGTGACATTCGCGCCTTCAAGGTGCCGCCATCTGAACGTCGAACGCTTTACGTCTCACCAGAAGTCCACCATTTTCTTGAGAGTGATCCGGCGCTGGCTGGTGGACACGCAAAGAGACTTCTATGATTTCATACTCAATCAAGAGTTCGACGCTGCTTTATACTTGGACCATGAATTTTGCTTCATGGCCCGACTAGATCCGCCGTCTGATGAGGTTTGGGAAATTCGGATCTATGACACGAAGCCCCAGTTAAGGTTTTTCGGTCGCTTCGCCAAACGCGATATTTTTGTAGTGCTTATCGGACCGTTGCCAAAGTGGAAGCTGGTCGGTCGCTATAAGCAAATCATGCGACGATGCATCGCTGAGTGGCGACAATTGTTTTCCTACGAGCCGGTCAAAAAGGGAGATGACATTCATGCTTACCTCTCCAAAAACGTCCATCTTGTCTGAAATTCAGACTGGTAAACCTATATCGGCAAAGACGCGAGCCTTTTATCGTCGCCGTGTTCGAAACCTTTTTCACCGCCTTGTTCTTCGGGCCTTTCGAGAGCAGGAAAAGAAGACCGGGCTGACTCAAAAACAACTTGCAGAACGAATTGATAGCAGTCCTGCGCAAATAAATCGCTGGCTCGGTATGCCCAATAACTGGACGCTCAATACGATAAGCGACCTAATGCTTGGAATGGCTGTGGACTTAGATGATCCTTCTTACACGTCCATCGCTGATTTGGTTGCACAGAACGCGAGCACTGAGTTTGTTCCAGAACGTTTTTCAGAAATAACTATTGCCGTTCAAAAAGAGAAACAAGAAGAACCGTCTGGCTTGCTTTCCATACTAGAGGCGGCCACTGAGACAAAGATCGCCCTAGATGTTCTGACTGAGTTGAATAAGACCCTCAGAAAGGCGGAAGAAACGGGGTCAGCTTCAGGTTCTGGATCAACGGCATCTGAGCAAGCCCCACCTAGCGCTGGAGCTGCATCTGATGGAATGCGAACACTTCAAAAGGAGAGCGGAAAGGGCGACCTAGTTTCCATGGAAGAAGCAAGACAGAGGCTGAGACCGAAAGCAGAGAACGACGACCTACTGCGTCGAATAGGAACATAATAATGGCAGACGAAAAGAAAGACGGACCAGTCGCGGTAAAATATGAACGTACCGAAAATTTTGTTTCATCATATGCGAATAGCGTGCTGTTTGAGGGAAGCGCATGGGATTTGAAACTTATTTTCGGGCAACTTGATCAATCAGCAACCCCAAATGTTGTTAAGCAGCATCTTGCGGTCACACTTCCTTGGCCACAAGCAAAGTTGGCGCTCTTCTGGTTGCGCGCGCAGGTTGAGGCCGCCGAGGCTACGGTCAATGCCAAGATTCCAATTCGGAAGGATTTGTTGCCTCAAGAGCTACCGCCCTTGACAGAAGAGCAGGAAAAAGACCCAGAGGCCAAACGGTTCCGCGAATGGTACGAGAAGGCTCGCGAAGAATTTTTGAAGACGGTTTAAAAGAAAATACCGGGGCGTGGCGGAGTCTGGATTATCGCGATGGTCTTAAAAACCGTTGACCTGCTCACACAGGTCCGTGCGTTCGAATCGCACCGCCCCGGTCCCAAACACTTGCATCAGAACCGAACGTAAATCAAGGCCGTTCACTTCGACCAGCGTTTTTGCGCCGCTTTTCGCGCGATTTCTTGTCGTTTCGCGGGCGTCAACTTGTCGGCGCGGGCTTTTCCGCCCTTCGCGCCACCGAGCTTTCCAAGCGCGACAGCGGCGGGATTCCGGTCATCCGGTACAGTGTCGGGCGTCTGGCCCGTCGCAATATCTCCGATCATTTTGGCGAGCGCGAGCGGATCGCGTGGACGTTTTCTGAGTTTTTCCGCCATGCGGCGATTATCGCACAGGCGAAGCGCGAACGCATCGCTCAAACAGCATCGGATTTCAAACTGACCCACCTGCGGCGGGGGCGGGCGGGTCAGTTTTTGGGCGGCGCCGGTGTGCGCTGATGCGCGAGAAAGCGCGCGATGTCCTCGATTTCGACGTGGGTTAGCTTGCCGTCGGGCTGCAAGAACGGCGGCATCTTGGTCTGGCTGTAGAGGGCCTTCGGATCCTCGATGTAGCGGTGGATGAACGAAACCGACCGCACCAGCCCGATTCCGCTCAGATCGGGAGCCTTGGCGCCGCCGTGGCCCGCCACCATGTGGCACTTGCCGCAGTTTCGGTAGAACAGCCGGGACGCCTTGTCGCTATAGGGGCCGCCGCCCTGCAGCTCATTGATGTAGTCGAACAGGTCCGAGCTTTCCTCGGGCAACAATCCGGTCATTGCGGTGCGGGCGCCGGGCCGAAACACTTCGCCGGGCCGCTCGAGATGGACGACTATCCAAGCCTTGTCGTGCTTGAGGGGATCCAGCATCAGATCGGGCCCGATCCTGCTCCCGCGGCCATTGACGCTGTGGCAGTATGCGCAATTGAGCGTGTGAAAGAGCCGGTGACCCTCGGCGACGGTCGGCAGCTCCGGCACATATGGATTGAGCAGCGGCGATTGCGCGCCGATCACGGTCAACGCGATCACGCCGACCAGCGCGGAGATCGCAAAGCCGGTTGCGATCGGGCGGTCCAGCGGATGCTGGCGCATCCTCCGATCGAAGAAGGGCACTGAGAGGAGGACCAGCAACGCAAGCCCCGGCAGCATGACTGCCGCGACCGATTCCATGCTGCCGGGAAAATACTTGAGCGCCTGGAACAGGAACAGGAAGTACCAGTCCGGGCGCGGATTGTAGCTGGTGCTGGCGGGGTCGGCGATCTCGCCGATCTCGACCGGATACTTCAAGACCAAAAGCACCAGCACCGAAAGCGCCAGCAGCACGGCGACGGCGTCTTTGGACAGATAAAACGGATAGAAGGACTCGCCGGCCTCTTTCTCGCGATGATATTCGTCGGCCGCCCGGCTGCGCTGGTCATCGACGCTGAGCTGGGCGCCGGCACCAAGCCCGGGGTCGATGCCGAGCTGAGCGTTGATACCGTGGCGGCCGTATTCGGGATGCCGCTTGGGAGGCGCCGAGATGCCCTGGCGCACGACCATGAAAAGATGCACCGAGACGAAAACGATCAACGCCGCCGGCAGCATCAGCACGTGCAGGGCGTAGAATCGGGTCAACGTTTGCGGGCCGACCTCGCTGCCACCGCGGAAGAAGCGCACGATGTACTGCCCGATGTAGGGTGTCGCGCCCGCGATGTTGGTGCCGACCACGGTCGCCCAGTACGACTTCTGGTTCCAGGGCAGCAGATATCCGGTGAATCCGAACAACATCACGATCAGGAACAGGACGACGCCGGTAATCCAGGTCGACTCGCGCGGATACTTGTAGCTGCCGGAGAGAAAGGTGGTCAGCATGTGCGCGCCGATCACCACCACCATCGCGGTTGCGCCCCACGAATGAAGCCCACGGATGAACTGGCCCATGGGAGCGCGCAGCGAGATGTAACGCGCGGCGTCGAAGGCGTGATCGGGGCTGGCCACATAGTTCATCGCCAGCATCATGCCGGTCACTGCTTGAAGGATAAAAAAGAACAGCAGCACGCTGCCGAGCGTGTAGATCCACTCGACCAGCGGACTGCTCTTCGGAATGTTGCGATCGAAGAGCGCCACGCGGATCGCCCGCGTGCCGAGGCGCTCGTCAAACCACTTGCTTAGTTGGAGTCGGGACCACATAAAGGGCGCCCTCGCGGACCTCGTGCGCGTAAACGTCCAGCGGACGTGGGGGAGGGCCGCTGACCACCTGCCCGGTTAGGCTGAATACGCCGGCATGGCATGGACAGAAGAACTGCTTTTCCTGCTCGACCCATCGGTAGGCGCATCCCAAGTGCGTGCAATGCGGATCGAAGACGTAGATTTTGTCCGGCAGCCGCACCACCCAGGCCGTCACCTGCGAATCGTCCGTCTCCCATCCCTCGACCACGCGCCGGCCGACCTCGAGCCGCTGGGGAAGGTTGAGCGGAAGGTCGGCGATGTTTCCCATCTTTACCCAATCGTTGCTCTCGCCCGGCCGCAACAGCGGGATAATCAGATAGGAAATGACGGGCGCCGCGATGGCGGCGCTGACAACGCCCATCGCGCCCCAGAACAGACGCGCCAGGAACTTCCGCCGCGGTTCGCTCTCGATAACTTCGCCGGCTTCCGAGACCGCAAATTGTGCGCGATTACCGTCGGGCACGGCTAGCCGCACTCACTTTTTGCAGAACGTGCGGACGTAGGCGACAAGCCCGTGAATCTCGTCGTCGTCGTAGGCCTTGCCGAAGTCGGCCATGGCCTCGCTTTTGTGCACCGACTTGCCGCCGTTTTTGATGACGTTGAAGAGATAATCGTCGGACAACTTCGTCATCTCTGCGCAATTGGTATAGTCGGCGGGCTTGACCTTCAGGTCGGCGGCCTTTTTACCGTCGCCTTTGCCCGACTCACCATGGCAGTCCACGCACGAATCCGAATAATTACTGGCCGCGGCCTTCAGATCGACTTCGGCGGCGCGTACGACGGTTGGGATCAATGCCGGCGCTAGCATCATCGCTACTCCCGCCGCCAAGGGCGTCCAGCTCCAGCCCTTCGATCGAATCTTCGCCGGTGAATTTTCTGACATGACCATTCTGCTCCTTCTTTTTTGTCTAAGGCGTTTCGCTTCGCTACCAAACATCATGACGAAAGGCTACACAGGTGTATTCGTTCGATACACAATGGTTGGGAACATCGTGCGACGATAGCATCCTCAGTTCCGTTTTTCCCAACGCATTAGGCTCCCTTCATCCGCTTACTTTAAAGCATGAGCAACATTTATTCCAAGGCCGCGCTGCTGCGTGCCGTCGTCGAAATCAGTTCAGCGATCCGACCACTGCCCGCGCCATCTGTCCACGGCGCCGCGATGACCTCCCTTTACTTCGGCTTGTCGGCGTCGCCGCCGCCTGCCAGCTTGCGAAAGGGCTCGAGCAGATCGATCGGGAGGGGAAACACGGTGGTCGAATTATGCTCGGTCGCGATCTCGGCAAGCGTCTGCAAGTAGCGAAGCTGGAGCGTGATCGGGCTTTTGCCCATGATTTCCGCCGCCTCGGACAGGCGCTGCGCCGCTTGAAATTCGCCCTCGGCCGCGATCACCTTGGCGCGCCGTTCGCGCTCGGCCTCGGCCTGCGCGGCGATCGCGCGCTGCATGTCCTGCGGCAGGTCAATGTTCTTCAGCTCGACGAGCATGACCTTGATTCCCCACGGCTCGGTTTGGGCATCGACGATCGCCTGGATGCGCGCGTTGACTTTGTCGCGCTGGCTCAGAAGTTCGTCGAGTTCGGTCTGTCCGCCAACGGAGCGCAGCGTGGTCTGCGCGAGCTGCATGGTGGCGAACAGGTAATTTGCCACCTCGGTGACCGCGCGCGACGGATCGACCACGCGGAAGTAGAGCACCGCGCTCACCTTGACGGTCACGTTGTCCTTGGTGATTACGTCCTGCGGCGGGATGTCGAGCACGACGGTACGCAGATCGATCCGGACCATCCGCTCCACCAGGGGGATCACGTAAATTATGCCGGGGCCGCGGTACCGCATGAGCCGCCCCAGGCGGAAGACTACGGCGCGCTGATACTCGTTAAGGATTTTGACCCCGCTCAGAATGAAGATTGCGGCGATTAAGATGACTACACCGAATATCATTGCGATTCTCCTTGTGCGATAGCGGCGTTCATGAGTTTGCCGAGTCCGGATAGGAGTAACACGTCAGGCATCGCGATGCGCCTCCTCCTCGGCTTCCGGGCTTATGCGCTTGTAGCCTGTGAACATCGAGTCGATGATTCCGCTGCGCTCCTCGACCGAAAAAAGAATCGTCGAGTACACGTGCTGAATCACGAACATCAACAAGATCCACATCCCGATATGGTGGAGAAAGCGAGAGTAGATTGGGACTAAAAAGCGAAAGCCCTGAAAGACCGAATTTGCCGGAGCATAGATGAAGTACAGAGCCAGGCCGGTGATGATCTCCATAAAGTAGATCATGAAGATGCCCGTATAAGCCAGCGCGGCAAGGCCGCTATGACCCGGATAAAGCTGTGGGCCGCGGCGCTGGAAGCTATAAAACCTCATCGCCTGCCATACGCTATTGAGCCGGTCGCGCGAGACCGGAATGAACTGGTCCCAACGCGCGTAGTAACTGCCGGCGAACATCCAGTAAACCCGCACGACCACCGACACACCAAACACCCACGCGGCGTAAAGATGGATGCTGCGCATGGTGGCTGCGACGATGCGATCCCTCGCAGGTCCGCCGGTTGTTATTAACGGATTGCCGATGAAGTAACCGGTGACCGCGAGCACAGCTATCGATACGACGATCAACCAGTGCGACAAACGCACGGGCAGTTGCCAGACATAAACAAGGCCAGTGCCAGGTGGCTCCGGCACAAGCCGCGGTGGCGCGCTCACAGAATCTTCACCTCGCCGCCGTCAAGCTCGGCTTCGATCCGTAGATGGCCCTCGATGCGCGTCAGGGGATCAACTACGACGTAGGTCATTTGTCATCTCCCGAATGGCGGTCAGAGTCCGAGTGGTCCGTCCCCGTGTTATACCGCACGATCTGGCCGACTCCGTGAGCGAGCGTAATCGCGAGCACCACGCCAACCGCCATCAGTCCGAATGGGTCGATCAAATGCAGCAGCCCCATGCATCGTGCCGCGTAATACAGGGCCGGGTTGCGCCGCCGCTCGTGCGCATTGGGATGCGGATCGTACTTGACAAAGCTAGCGGTTGCGCCGACGTGGCACTTGCCGCAGGTGGTGAGAAGGTTGGCCGGCGCGACCTTGGACTTGGGATTGGAGGCCTTAAGAACTTCGTGAGCGCCATGGCAACTCCAGCATTGTGCCGCGGAGACGAAGCCGCGCTCGGTCACCTCGCCGTGGAAAGTATCGCCGTAGCTCCTAAGCCTTGTCTTGTGACAGGTGCCGCAGGTGGCGACGGTTTTGATTTGCCAGCTAGCGACGTCCACCTGGGCAATCTGATGCGAGGTATGGCAATTCGTGCATACCGGAGCATTCGCGCGCCCGGCGATCATCGCCGTGCCGTGCGCTCCGGCAAGGTAATCGGCTTCGACGCCGGCATGGCACGCGCCACAGGTGGCAGGCACATTTTTATAGAAGATCCGGCTCTTCGGGTCCTTTCGGCTGAGGATATCGTGCGCGCCATGGCACTTGCTGCAGGTGGCAGCCACCAAGAGCCCGTCGGCGCTCAGGGCGAAGCCGTGAATCGAATCCATGTACAGCGGGTACACGTCCGGCAAGCCATATTTCTTGGCAAGCTCGGGGTTACCGTGGCAGGTGCCGCAGGTGCCCGGCAGGTTGAGCGGGTAGACTCGCGACTTCGGGTCAGTCTTGGCGCGTAGGCCGTGGGGGTTTCCGTGACAATTGAGACAGGCCGGAAAGCGGCTCTTCTTCTCCCGCTCGGCGATAGCGTGAACGCTGCCCGCGTAGGCCGAAGTCTCACTCGCGTGGCAGCCGGCGCAGGAAACCGGCTTGACCGGATCGGGATGAGGAAAGGCATGGATGTCAGAATGGCAGGAGACACAACCCAGCTTCGCGTGGACCGAGGGCTGGTATATCTCGGCATTGACGTACACGCTAACCGGCCGCGCCTGTAACTTGGCGCTGGCCTTAAGATTATGACAGGACAGGCAATCGCTATCGGTGAGCGCCTTTGGCGGAGCGGCTTTCGTCGTCTTAGCGGCCTTCGTCGTCTTAGCGGCCTTCGGCGCAGCGGCCTTGGTCGGAGCGGCGTGCGCCATTGCAACCGCGTACAGCAGCATTGCCGCAATAGCGCACGCGGTGCGCCCGAGGCCGCTAACCATCCGCCCTGATCCGTGCGTCATTTGTCTCACACCGCCTGCGCCGCGCCGATTCGCTTACAGGACGCCTCCGGTATGACAGGTGCTGCAGGTCGCGCCGCCTACATCGTTCAGATCAACTGGATGCTTGAACTCGGCGACAGTGGTGGGAGATGCAAGGACCGTGTGACAGGTATCGCATTGCTGGGGTATCACCCGGCCATCGGCGCTGACGTGCTGCCCGTCGTGACAGCGGAAGCATCCCGAGTAATAAAGGTGGCCGATGTTATCGGGATGCGTGCGCCAGTCAACCCGCATAAACGAAAAGATGTTGGTTTTGTAGATGTGCTGCACGGCGGCAATGGCAGCCCCGATTTGCTGCGCCTTGGCGGCATAAATCTGGGGATAGCGATCCTGGTAAAAAGTATCGAGGGCGGTGGCGATTCCCTCGGTCGCGTGTTCCGACGAGTCGTAGCGCTTGAGCAGAGCCTTGACCGCCTGCCTCTTCAAGAAGGGAAGCGTAGGGTCGAGCTGGCCCGACTCGAACGCCGCATCGACCGCCTGATCGGGCGGAAGAAACTTATGGGACGGGCGGGCATGGCAGCTCACGCAGTCCATCGTCTGGATGGGAATCGCCGCAATCTGCTTTGGGGTCAGCGAAGTGCCCTTGGCAGTGTATTCCGTGGTCCTTCCATCAGGGGTCCTTACCTTTACCCAGGGAATCACCTGGGACTGCGTGTCAGTAGCCGCGAACCATACCTGGTTGGCGATATTCATGTGCCAGTGGATTCCGGTGGCGCGGCCGAACTCGGCAGCTCCTCCTCCGGTCTTGATCAGCATCTGGATGCGCGTGGGCGTGTTCTTCTCGTCGTAGGCATAATGCGCGAAGACCTTGAGTTGCGCGCCGTAGAACTTCTGCGGCCAATGGCATTGCTCGCAGGCTGCCTGAACCGGGCGCAAATCCTTGATGGGGGTTTCAATCGGTCTGGGGTACTTGTTGAACATTACCGCATAGACCTGATAGGCGCCCGACAGCTTGGAGCGAACAAACCAGGTGGCGCCGGGTCCCACGTGGCAGCCCGCGC
>Ga0187879_10003478_pt1 | contig 10610 bp, 10 predicted proteins | sample June2016WEW_19_1_FD_132423 | JGI IMG/M metagenome (GOLD analysis project Ga0187879, IMG submission 132423) | Peatland microbial communities from SPRUCE experiment site at the Marcell Experimental Forest, Minnesota, USA - June2016WEW_19_10 | ecosystem: Environmental > Terrestrial > Soil >... | reverse complement strand
TTGCGGACTTTGCATATCCGGCGATGCAATCTCAGCGGATTCCGAAGGTGCGGCTGGCGCCAAGGATGAACGTCGCTTTTGCTCCGCAAGACTCTGTACGAACGGATAAGTAGTAGTGGCAGAAAGAAACGCAAGCAGTGCATTCCCACTCTCGTAGGCGAGATGCCGGAAACTGGAATCCCGCCGAAAACTCCAGAGCCTTGAAGCCGATACCGGCACTTGCATAGTGCCCCCGACCACCGACCGGGAGTAAAATATAAACGGATTCCCTGGGTGGGAAGGCCATGGCCACTCGAATTGCCTTCCTTGTGCGAGCGCCGCGCATCCTTCCGATCTTGCTGTCGGTGATCTGTCTCCTCGCGCCCGCAGAGGCGCAACACGGGGGCGGAGGCGGCCACTCCGGAGGCGGCCACTTTGGTGGCGGGCACTCTTCCGGCAGGCAATCCGGTGGGAGCCAAGGGGGCGGGCATTTCGGCTGGCTGCACTTCCGGTCCGGAAAGGACTCTGCCCGGCGTGCGGGATCCGAAGCGTCCTCTACTACTTCGGATATTTTGCCCCATGGGCCGTCGCACCCATGGACCTTCGCCACGCCGGCCCGAACGCCATCCACTTTGCGGATTCCGTCAACGCTTCTCTGGTCTCCTCCGCTATTCCCCGCCACTCCGACGGCCCCAGTTTCTTTCGTTTCTTCGACCGTGCGCCGTCCTCGCGGTTTCTCCTTCAACCGCTTTCCGCGGTTTTCTTCCTCTGGATGCTTCTTGAACGGCGTGACCCAGGTCTGTTTCTTCGAGCCATTTTTGCCGCTGCTTTCCTTCTCCGGTTACTTTGATCCTTTTTATTTCGGCTTCGGCGGAGACGCGCTTGATCTGGGCGACGACCTCACTTCCCAGGGGTCCACGCAGTCGGAAATGTCGGCGATCCCGCCCACTGCCAATCCATCGGATGACGGCAGAGCAGAAGGAAATTCGTCGGCGCGACCCAGAGTGGCGCTAGACACAGCGACCGAACAGCAGACCCTGGGCAAGCGAGTCTTCCTGCTGGTGCTGAACAATGGTGCCAGCCACGCTGCGACTGACTACTGGGTCGCCGACGGCTATCTCGAATACATCAGCCCCGACGGCACACGCAGCCACATTCCGCTCGAAGCTCTCGACTTGCAAAACACGGTGATCCAAAATGCTCCCCGTGGCCTTCCGTTCGTGCTCCGCTCCACGCCCGCACAGAATCGTTAGCTCCGCCCCAAATCTCCTGAACGACGAGACGCCCGGGCTCGCGCGTCCACTTCTTTATTCCAAGAGCGCTTGCAAGAAAAGCGTCAACCAAAACGATAAACGTCCGATTCCATTCGCCGATTCGATACTTGCCAGTCTCGGCAAGAAACTGGAAACTAGTCCCACATGAAAACCGTCGCCGTCATCCCAGCTCGACTTGCCTCCACCCGTCTGCCGCGCAAAATGCTCCGCGAGATCGCCGGGAAGCCGCTTGTGGGATGGGTCTATGAAGCGGTCCACTCATCGCCGCTTCTCTCCGAGGTGATCATTGCTACGGATTCCGAAGAAATTATGGACGCCTGCAAACATTACGGATGGAAAGCCCGAATGACTTCGTCAAGTCACCGCAGCGGGACCGAGCGCGTACATGAAGTCTCAAACCACATTACCGCCGATCTTTACTTTAACGTGCAAGGCGACGAACCGCTCGTGTGTCCCGAACAAATTGCCACTCTGTTGGATGTTATGAAAGATTCGTCCATTCAGGTGGGAACTCTGAAGACCCTTTGCCCGGCGGAAGATATCCATAATCCAAATGCTGTTAAAGTCGTGACTGAGGCAAACGGCCGCGCTCTCTATTTTTCCCGCTCCACCATTCCTTTCGATCGCGACGGCAGCGACCCACGCTACTTCAAACATCTCGGTCTTTACACTTACCGAAAGTCCGCGCTCGATTGTTTTGTAAGCCAGCCGGAATCGACGCTGGAAAAAAGTGAACGGCTGGAACAGCTGCGTTTCCTGGAAAACGGAATCTCAATCTACGTGGGCGAAACGCCTTACGATTCCGTAGGCGTGGATACGGAAGAAGATTTGCAGCGTGTGACCGCAATTCTGCGCCAGCGTTAATTTCGTTTGTGGGGTCGGAAAATTCGGCTTCACGCCTGCGGGCTCGCGCTTTGTGTGCGGCCCCGCTCTTCTGCGGCCGCCACGCGCCTCGAAATTGCAGGGTGTGAGTGGAATAACAATTCTATCCATTTCGAAGGCGTCCGCTCCGCAAGGTTCTGCTGCGCCAGCTTGTTCATCGACGAAATAAACGGCTCCACATTGACGATCGATTCAAATGCGTAGCGGTCGGCCTGCCGCTCGTTGTATCGCGAGTACGCATTTAACGCGGGCATCAGCAGGAGGGAAATCACGGTTGCAGTGATCGCCAGCAGGGGCAGGTTGGCAAAATCGGATAGCTCCTCGAACATGTGATGATCAACTGCGTAATGCAACACAAAGTTCGCCACCCAGAAGCCGAATAGAGTAATTCCCCCCTGCACCAGAATGCTCTTCAAAATGTGCTTGTGGACGTGATGGCCAAGTTCATGCGCGAGCACCGCCTCGATTTCTTCAGGAGCATAGTTATCCAGCAGAGTGTCGGCCAGGATGATCCGCCGCGTGCTGCCAAGACCGGTCAGAGCCGCATTCGCCTTCTTGCTCTTTTCCGAAAGCTTCCAGCGGTAAACTCCGCGCACCCGCGTGCCCGCCCGCTGGCCCAGTTGGACCAGCCGGCGCCGCAGGTCTTCATTGTCCAGCGGCTCGAACTTGTAGAAAATCGGGAACAGCACCACAGGCGCTAGCTGGGCCAGCAAGATGAATAACCCCATGAACAGTGCCCACGTGATCAGCCACCAATGCTGCGGGGACTGCCGGATCATGAAGTACAGCAACTCCACCACAACCCCTGCCAACACCAGTCCTACCAGAAAACCCTTGACTTGATCCCATAACCACGAACGAACTTTTTGCGTGGAGAGCTGGAACTTCCGTTCCAGCCGGAATCCGTAGTAGTCGAGACCCAGGCCGAGCACTTTGCTGATCAGCAGCAGGAAGAACAAATATAGGAAGACGGCGAGCGTGTAGTTCTGAAATCCCCGCCGCAAGGCGAGATCGCGCAACCATCCGGACCAGCCCGTAATCATCAGGAGAACAAGGAATGCGGAGCCGACGACAAAGTCGGCGACTCCGAGCCATCGGTGGATCCGATTGTAACGGCGCGCCTCGGGCGAGTCGTCTGGCGTCGGGAGTGTGCTTCCAGCGAAAGTCATGCCCACTTAGAAGTATCGCATTACCGCAGTGCTAAATGTGGATTTCCGAAGTGATTAATGAGCTTACGAACCGCCATTATTAACAAAACTCTCCGCGGCTGTGAGTATTTCCGTCACCAGCTCCGGCGATGCGGCTTCCGCGTACGCGCGCAGCAGCGGCTCCGTTCCCGAAGCACGAAACAGAATCCACGCTTCCGCTCCGTTGCCGTTTGTCGGAGCATCAAGAAACAACTTGATGCCATCAAGACTTTCTTTTTTTACTACGCAATAGCGCCCCAAACTCTGTGTGCTTTCTGCCCGCGCCCGCTGAATCGCGCTCCGCTTGACCTCTTCCGGAATGTGCAGATCGCGCCGCCCGTAATGGTGTGGCCCGAACTCGCGTTGCAGGTCCGTGACCAGTTGGCCCAGCGGCTTGCCTTCCTCCGCCATCACGTTGGCCAGCAATAGGCAGTTCAGCACCCCATCGCGCTCTGGTAGAAAGCGCGAGTAGCCGATGCCGCCAGATTCTTCTCCACCGATCAGGATGTCGTGTTCCATCATCAAATCCGCGATGTACTTGAATCCGATCTGCGTTTCGTAAAGCTTGCGCCCGTACTTGGCGGCAATGCGGTCGAGCATACGCGTCGTATTAAATGCGCGCACCACGTCGCCGGACCATTTTTTGCGCTCGAGCAGCCAGCGCAACAGCACGCAGAAAATCTTGTGCGAATCTACAAAGCTGCCATCCTCAGCGACCGCACCGATGCGGTCGGCGTCGCCATCCGTGGCCAATCCCGCATCGCACTTCTCGCTCACTACCGTTTGCTGCAGCAGAGCGATATGCGGCTCAATCGGCTCGGGATTGATGCCTGGAAAAAGAGGATTGAGTTCCTGCCGGATCGCGATGTGTTGAACGCTGCGTTGCCGAAAGATTCCGGCCAGAATGCCGCGGCCAGAGCCATACATCGAGTCGATTGCGATTTTGAATTTGGCTTTGCCAATTAAATCCATATCGGCAAAACGGCAAATCGCAGCAACGTAAGGCGTCTTGAGATCAACCTCTTCGATGGCCGCTTTCGCGCCTTCCGGCATCGCTCCGGTGCGCAACTGTTCTTCCACCTTTTTCATGATGCCAGGAGTGGCGGATCCACCAAACTTCCCTTTGAACTTCACTCCGTTCCAGTTCCATGGATTGTGGCTGGAGGTGACCATCACTCCGCCAGCGGCGCCTTTGTTTTTCACAGCATAGGACACGGCAGGGGTCGGCGTGTAATCGTCAGCCAGTTTCGCCGGAATGCCAGCGGCGGCGATTATTTCCGCGGCGACTTGCGCTGCGCGTTGCGACGCGAAACGCGTGTCGTAGCCGACGAAGATTCCGCGCGGGGCGTCCTCGTATTTCAAAACGTAGGAAGCAATCGCGCCGGCGACTCGACGCACGTTGTCGAAAGTGAAGTCGTCCGCGATGATGCCGCGCCAGCCGTCAGTTCCGAATTTAATTTCTTGAGCCATGCGTTCTTGGTTTTTGGTTTCCTGTTTCCAGTACCCGCGAACCGAAAAGTACCGCCGAATCTTCGGCACCAGAAACCAGAAACTACGTCAGTTTGTGCAGCTTCTTCCGGTCAAGATGCTTCACCACTTTGCCGACGTCCTGCGCGTGCTGACGTGTAGTGATCAGCAAAGCGTCAGCCGTATCTACCACCACTACGTCGTCCACTCCTACGGTGGCAACAAACTTATTAGGAGCATGCACGTAATTACCCGTAGCGTTCAGAACGAACACGCCCGCACTGTGGATGATGTTCCCCGCAATCGGACTGGTCTTCGCGGTGTGATGCTCGTGCAGAGCGGTCCACGAACCCAGGTCGTTCCAGCCGAAATCCGCAGGAAGGCAAACGATGTTTCCTGCCTGCTCGCCCTTTGCCGACCGCGGTTCCAGCACGGCGTAATCGACGCTGATGTTTTCGCACTTCGGATATAACTTCTTGAAAGTCGCCGCAAATCTGCGCGTGCCGAAAGCGGCAGCGATCTCTTCCAGCAGTGGAGCGGTCCTCGGAAGATGCTCGCGCAGAGCATTGGCCAGCGTCCGAGAGCTCCATAGAAACATGCCGCTGTTCCAGAAATAATTACCTGCAGCCACAAAAGCAGCAGCCTTCTCCGCGTCGGGTTTCTCGGTGAATCGGCGCACACGCAAAGCGTCGCTCTCGAAGGCGCCGCCCGCCTCAATGTAGCCGTATCCCGTTTCCGCGCGGTTTGGCCGAATACCGAGGACCACAATGTTTTCACCAGCGGCTGCAATCTCCACTCCACGTTCGATGGTTGCCCGATAGCTCTTTTCATCTGCTATCACATGATCGGAAGGAAACATCCCAATGACCGCCTCGGGATTTTCGCGCAGCAGAAGAAAAGCGGCTAGGCCGATCGCAGGTCCGGTGTTGCGTCCCAACGGCTCGGCGAGCACTTGTGTCTTGGGCAGTTTCGGAAGCTGCTTCAAGATCGCGGGACGCAGATCGTCATTGGTGATGATCCAGAATCGTTTGGGCAGAGCCAGCGGCAGCAGTCGCGCCACGGTCTGCTGGATCATCGTCTGCTTGCCATCGAGCGCCAGCAACTGCTTGGCCCGTTTCTTCCGGCTCAAGGGCCAGAATCGCGTGCCTCGGCCGCCAGCGAGAATCACAGGATAGAAGTTTTCGTTCTTAGCCACGTTCTCAGGATCTCAATCACTACATTCGTGTTTCGGGTTCGGGCAGTGTAGCACCGGGTACACGCGCTCTCAGAAACTCCAGTGTCCACTGTGGACGCACCGTATACTTTTCTACCGACGCGGGAACGACGATCGCATCGCCCTTGGCTACTGTGACGGGTTCCGCGCCGGCTGCTTCTACCACTCCGCATCCTTCCAGTGCCACGAGGGTCTGCGCGGAACTCTTGCCGGAATCGTCGCGCGTGCTCAGCTCCTGCGCGTCCTTCATCTCAAACATATCCACAACAAAGTAAGGAGCAGCTACCAGCAGAGCTTGCCGGTTATTGCTGCCGCGAATCTGCGCCGGAGCCGGTCTCACTACTTTTCCGGAAGCTACTTTCAACTTCACCGCAGCCAGGCCCTCTTTCAGGTGCAACTCGCGCGGCCGTCCGTAATCATACAAACGATATGTCGTGTCCGACTGTTGTTGAGTCTCGACGATCACCGAACCGGGCCCCAGCGTGTGCACAGTTCCGCCAGAAACGTAAATCATGTCGCCGGTGAAGACGTTCAGCCAGTTGAGCAACTCTTCGGCGCGCTTCTCATGGATCGAGTGTTCCAATTGGGCAACGGTCACGCCCGGTTTCAATCCCAGTGCGATTTGCGACCCCGGCTTCGCGTGCGCCACATACCAGCATTCCGTCTTGCCCCATGGCTGACCTACGCGGCGAGCTTGCTCGTCATCGGGATGCACCTGCACGGAAAGATTTTCATGGGGGAAGAGAAACTTCAGCAGCAACGGGAAGCGCCGCGCATCGCGGGCGGCGTCGCCCACAAGCTCTCGCTGGCACTTCTCGCTGACTTGCGACAGCGTCTGCCCGGTGAGCGGTCCGTTGGCCACTTTGCAATCGTCGCCGGTGAGCCAGGCTTCGCCAATCTTTTCGCTGAACTGCCGATTGGGATAAATCGGCGACAAATCGTGCGTCCCCCACGGGCGCGGATCGAATCCCGGAAGCATCAACAATGGATACAGATTGCCCATGAGGAATTATTTGGACGAAAAAGGCCGTTCGCGAACAAACGGCCTTAGCCGAACGCGTCTGAAATTAGCGACTACAAAGCGGCGAAGAATTTCCGCATGCGTTCCAGGCCGCGATCCAACTCCGCCTTCGAGGTCGCATACGAAACGCGGATGTGCTCGTCGGTGCCGAATCCTTCTCCCGGCACGGTCGCTACGTGTGCTTCCCGGAGCAACCTTCCCGCGACGTCTGACGCCGATTTCACACCCCCGCGTCCCAGGAACGGCGAGATGTTGGGATAGGCATAGAATGCGCCCTCCGGCAGAGTGCAAGTCACTCCTGGAATTGAGCGCAAGCCTTTCACCACGTGGTCACGCAGCTCGATGTATTCGAGCCGCATATGCTCGACGCACTCTTGCGGTCCCTTGAGCGCAGCCACTGCCGCTTTCTGCACAATCGAAGTCGGATTCGAAGTGGACTGGCTCTGCAACTTCGACATCGCATTCACCACCGCTGCCGGAGCGAGCGCGTAACCCAGGCGCCAGCCCGTCATGGCATAAGTTTTCGAGAGCGAACCCAGCACCACGATGCGCTCTTTATATTCGCGCAGCGATCCAACGGAAAAATTCCTGCCGCTGTAATTCAAATAGACATAGCACTCGTCGGAGAGCACCCAGATTCCGCGCTCGTGCGCCAGGCGGACCACTGCCGTCAGATCCTCCGCACTCATGACCGCGCCCGAGGGATTTGACGGCGAATTCAGAATGATCACCTTGGTTCGCGGCGTAATCAGCCGCGCGACCATCTCTGCGGTCACCCGGAAGCCTTGCGACTCATCCGATTGCAGCAACACGCACTGGCCGCCGGCATAGCGCACGATGTCCTTGAACGAAACCCAGTAGGGCACCGGCAAAACCACTTCGTCGCCGTGATCCACGAGCACCTGAATGGCGTTGAACAGCGCATTCTTGCCGCCGGTTGAAGCGATCACTTCTTCGCGGCGGTAATCGGAATCGAAGTCCACGGCATGACGGTGCACGATGGCGTCACGCAACTCAGCCGTGCCCGGCACTGCCGTGTACTTGGTGAAGTTGCCCTGAATGGCCGCGATGGCCGCGTCCTTGATGTGCTGCGGCGTGGTGAAATGTGGCTCGCCGGCGCCAAAGTCTACAACATCGATGCCCTGCATACGCAGTTTGTCCGCTTCGGCCACCACCGCCATCGTGGCTGAGGGCTCAATGCGGTTGATTCGGTCGGTGAGTTTCAGGGCTTCGGTGATAGCAGTGGTCATGTTTTCTTCTTCCTTTTCTCTTTTCCGCCTGAGGCGCGAGCCGTGGCTGCTTGCATTTCGTCGTGAAACTTGTAGGCCGGCTCAAGTTTTTCCCGCAGCTTCTGTTCGACCACTTCTGGGACGAGACCCTTCACTGGGCCGCCGATCTGCGCCACTTCGCGTACCAGACGCGAACTGACATAAGAATATTTATCGGCTGGCATCATGAACACGGTCTCCAGCGTGGGCTCAAGCTTGCGGTTCATCAGCGCCATCTGCAATTCATATTCGTAATCGCTCACGGCTCGAATGCCGCGCAAGACACAAGTCGCGTCGATCGACTTGGCGTATTCGACCATCAACCCATGGAAGGCTTCGATGCGGACATTCTTCAAATGCGCCGTGAGCGTTTTCAGCATCTCCAGCCGCTCCGCGAGGCTGAACATCGGGCTCTTTTCCGTATTCCTGAGAATGCCAACGACCAGTTCTTCAAAGATCTTGGCGCCCCGCTCAATCAGGTCGAGGTGACCGTTGGTGGGTGGGTCGAACGAACCGGGATAAAGGGCGCTGACTTTGCTCAATGGTCCTCGCAGGAAGCTGCCGTGCTGGGCAATAGAGGATTCTATTCGGCAGGAGCAGGGATGGCAATTAGGGAATGAGCAGGCTTCGGGGCACGGTGCATTTGAGCACCGCGCCCCAACGTGATGTTTAGCGCTTCGCTGCTATCGGCACCTTGGCAAGTTCGGGAGGGGCACTCGGCATCGTGGTGACACGCGCTCCCGTTGACGGCGGCGTCTGCGCCGGAGTGGCTGCCGCGTGTGGCTGTGCAGGAGTCGCAATCAATCCCAGCGCCTTACGCACTTCCGTGTCGAGCTTAGCCATGGTGTCCTTGTTGTCTTTTAGGAACTGGCGGGCATTTTCACGGCCCTGGCCAATGCGTTCGCCTTTATAGCTGAACCACGACCCAGACTTTTCGAGGATGTTATTGTTCACCGCGATATCGAGCAGGTCGCCCTCGCGGGAAATGCCTTCGCCATAAAGAATGTCGAACTCGGCCTCGCGGAAGGGCGCTGCCACTTTGTTCTTCACGACTTTTACGCGGGTACGCGAGCCGGTGACTACGTCTCCGTCCTTGATAGCCGCAATGCGCCGAATATCCACGCGCACCGACGAATAAAACTTCAGCGCGCGGCCGCCCGTCGTGGTCTCCGGATTGCCAAACATCACTCCAATCTTTTCGCGGATCTGGTTGATGAAGATCAGGCAGGTGCGCGACTTGGAAACCGTGCCCGTCAGCTTGCGCAGTGCTTGCGACATCAGCCGCGCCTGCAGCCCCATGTGGCTATCGCCCATTTCTCCATCGAGTTCGGCCTTGGGCACCAGCGCCGCCACCGAGTCCACCACCAGCACGTCGATGGCGTTCGAGCGCACCAACGCTTCCGTGATCTCGAGCGCCTGCTCGCCGTAGTCCGGCTGCGAGACCAGCAGGTTGTCGACGTCAACGCCCAACTTCTTCGCGTAGGCAGGATCGAGCGCATGCTCGGCATCCACAAACGCCGCCATGCCGCCGGTCTTCTGCGCCTCGGCAATCACCTGCAGCGTGATGGTGGTTTTGCCGGAAGACTCCGGCCCGAAGACTTCCACTACGCGTCCGCGCGGAAAGCCGCCTACGCCGAGCGCGGCGTCAAACGAAATCGCTCCGGTCGAGATCACTGCGATAGGAACGATCGCTTCCTTCGACCCCAACCGCATGATCGAACCTTTGCCAAACTGCTTTTCAATCTGCGAAACCGCCAACTCAATTGCCTTGCCCCGCTCATCCGCCATGGGAGTGTGGCTCCTTAGTAAGAGTGCAAAACTAATCTGGCCGGATTATACATATAGTTAGAAGCGAATAAAAGGCGAATCTGCATAATTAACATTTGCGCCGTCCCGAACCGGAACTCGCGATCGCTCCTACCTCTGCAACAAGTCCACCGGCGCCGTCACATCGTGCACGCGGAAATATTTGGCCAGTGCCGGATACTTCCGCGCCACGGCCTCATACATTGCATAGGCCACGTTGCGGTAGGAAACATGGCCGGCCGGAGTGGTGCGCAATTCGGAGATGTACACAGCTTCTGCAAAGTCCATCTTGAACAGGGCGCGCTTGCGATACGCCAGCGGAATCGCGTACTGCGAATTTTCCTCCGCCTCGGGCGCGTTGCGCGCGGCGAGCTTCTCCACCGCAGTCTGCGCGCGCCGCATGGCGGCATCGAAGCGGCCGCGCTCGCCAGCGTCTTCCAAATCGAGCAGCATCTCGTAGCCGTGCCGCGTAGTGAATCCTTGCATCACCTGAATGCAGCGCCGGTGACGATG
>Ga0187879_10003476_pt1 | contig 10611 bp, 8 predicted proteins | sample June2016WEW_19_1_FD_132423 | JGI IMG/M metagenome (GOLD analysis project Ga0187879, IMG submission 132423) | Peatland microbial communities from SPRUCE experiment site at the Marcell Experimental Forest, Minnesota, USA - June2016WEW_19_10 | ecosystem: Environmental > Terrestrial > Soil >... | reverse complement strand
TCAACTCCGTGTTGAAGAGGAGGAGGTTGAAGCGGTCGGCGGGTCCGAGCGAGCGGAGCAGCGCTTCCATGGCCTGATAGCTGCGCTCCAACTTTTCCCACTGCATGGAAAGCGAAGTATCGAACAACACCAGAATAGTACGCGGCGGTCCGGCAGAGGCTGCGCCGCCGGAAGAGGCACCATGGCCGTGCGTCGCGAACAATGCCGAGGCCTCGAAAAAGCCCGGCTCGCTCGAATGTGCGGGCGGGGCCTCCGTCGCCGCGGCATCGGGCTGCGGCGGGCGCGGGTTGCGATAGGTCAGAACTTCGAGCGAATCAGCTTTGGCTTCGTCCAAGGTATAGCGTACGGCAAAATCTTCTTTGAACAGAATATTGTTGGCTTCGAGCGAGGCTTTCACCACGGATGGTCCGCGCTCCGTAATTTTCAGCGGGAAAGTCTGTCCGACCACCTGAAAGTCGCGGATCGCGTGTTGGCTATGCAACTCGAAGTCGATTGTGAGGTGAGCGGCCGACTGAGCCTGGTAGGCATCGGGATGCAGCGGCACCGCGAAGAGCGACTGGAGATTTTCAACCGGGAGGGTTTCGTGATACTCGATCTCGACGCGCTTTGTGCCAAAGCCCGGAATGGGAACGATGCGTGCGCTGAACACCTGGCTGCGCCGAGCCTCTTCCGCGCCGCGCTCGCCCATCTGGAGCAGGCCTGGGTCGATCGACTCTGACTTCAGCGCGTTGTAGATCTCCTCCGCCCGCTTGCGCTCGAGAATGACGCCGGGGATGCGCGTCACGCCGTCCCACACCGCAAAATCCGAAATCGCCGCACGGCTGGGCAGAGCAAAAAGGTAATTGCCTTCGAGGACGTTTCCGCGATGGCTGCCGTAAATCTGCTGGATGAACACCCGGGCGTCGCCGTTGTCGATGTAGACGGTGATGTGCATCTCATCGAGCGACAGGATTGCAGGGTTTGGCCGCTCCTCACCAAGGGGGATGATGACGCCGGCGTCACCAAGGCACCACGTGGCAGTGGCGAAGAGAACGAGGATCATTGAGCAATAATTTCGCTTCATAGGTGAGCCCATTTTGGGACGAAACACCGGCTTGCAAACGCGCATGGCCACTCTCACCTCGCTCCCGAGTCAAGCCAGCGCGGAATAGATCACGGCTTCTCGCCCTGGGGAGACCGATCATCATACAAGGGCACGGCTTCCTGCGTCGGGCTTATCACGACCGCCCCTGCCACTTCTCTCTCCAATTTCTGAGCTGGTGGTACTGTTGGGTTGCTCGGATAAGAAGAGCCATCGAAGCAGAGCAGGGCCTCGTAGCCGGGGTAGATACCGCCTCCCCGCACCCAAACTGTGATATCGTGCCATCCGTTCGTCGTATCCTTGAGTACGCGGATCGGAGGCCGTGTTATCGTTAGCTTGGTTACTATTCTCCAGGAAGATTTGCTTGGGGTCAGGACGAGGGCGGTGCAACCGCCGCTCCCGCACCACCCTCCCGAGCGCAGGAGGACGATAGCCTCTGGTATTCCGTCGCCGTTAAGGTCGGTGAAAGCCACGATATACTGGGTGGTCTTGCCATTATCCCTGGTTTCCACAAATCTCCTGAGGAATGCCACCAGATCGGCGGAAGTGGGCGTTTCCCGCGGTGTTTGGCCTCTTGCAGAGGAGATGGCCACGAAGAACGCGAGAGCGCCGAATATCATGCAGAGCACTGTTCCAGTGAGCTTTTTACGTCTCACGCTTAGCCGTATATACTCATCGTCTGATATCCGCTTACGAGCTGAGGAGTACTCCATGCCCGAAGCCCAAGAAACTACTCGATTGACTATCACCTGGTCCAAAGAAACTGATCTCACCTTGCGCTCATTTCTCGGCGCGCGTGGACTTAAGAAAGGTGCTCTATCCAAATTCATCGAGGAAGCCGTCCGCTGGCGCCTTTTTGACCAGACCATCTGCGCCGCGCGAGAGCGATTCGCTGACCTTCCTGCCAACCAACTTCAGAAGGAAATCGACCAAGCCGTCGAGGCCGCCCGCACGGAACGATACCGCCGCCACGGCAGGCGGACCTGATTCGCCTCACCTCGATACGCATGTGCCGCTTTCCGCCCTTCTCTCGACCCGTGGCGCACCGGTGTTCACCCGATCACCCGATCTCCCGATCACCCGATCGTTGTGAGGTCCTGTTCGAGAATCCGAATCAGACCGTTGTCCGTACCAACGTAAAGGTACCCGTCGTGGACCGCGAGAGCCGTGACGTTGGGCGAGGGCAAGCCAGCCGTAACGTCGTTCCAGCGCCCGAGCGCGCGATCGTAAACGTACAATCCTCGTTCCATGGTCCCTGCGTATACGCGCTGGCCGGTAGCAAGCATGGCGTTGGGGTTCACCACGAACGCCCCCGAGGCGTCGGGAAACCTCTCGCAGCGACCGGTGGAGTCGAGGCGAAAGATCCCGCCCCCGTAGCTTCCCACGAACCACTCGTCGCCCACGCGCGCCAGGGCGGTAATCCAGTTGGCTTTCAACCCGGAGTTGGCGGTGGTGTAGTTCATGCGCACCTGGCCGTCGTCAAGGATCGAGAGGCCACCGAGCGTCCCCGCCAGAAGCCGCGTGCCCTCCGACGCCAGGGTGTAGACGTGATTGTTGACGAGGCCGTGGAAAGCGTAGATGCTGCGCGCGCCGCCGGAAGTGAGAAACGTTATGCCGGCGGGCGTGGCCAAAGTCATGCCGCCTGCCGTCAAGGCCACATCTGTGACGTGATCGGCAATCAGCCCCTCGTTATGGCCCAGCACTTCGCGTTGCCGCAATGCACTGTCGAAAACGATGAGGCCATTGGCAGTGGCCACGATAGTGGCGTCGCGCTGTCGGTCATGAATGATGCGGTTGACGCAGAAAACATGCTCATCCTCGATGTGCGTTGTGCGCTCGCCGCCGGGCGAAAGCACGTCAAGGCCGCGATCGAAGTAACCCACCCAGAGCCGGCCGGACGGATCGAATTCAAGCGCGGAGACGTTGCGATCCTCGAGCAGCGAGGCTTCGCGCTCGAAAGCCGGACGCCACGCGCTGCCGCGCGGATTGAAGCTGTAGAACCCGCTCTCCGTCAATGCAAAGAGGTTGCCCTCCGCCGAGAGCAGGCGCATGATGCGGCCGGAGATTTCCTGTCCGCGGGGGCGCGGGCCCTTGCCCCATTCCGCTGCAAGCGGGATCTCGAGAATGCCTTCGTCGAGCGTGCCCACGATAAGCGTTTCGCCCTCGATCAGAAGCGAGCTCGCGAAGAAACTCGAGGCCAGCACGCGCGTGAACTTCCCGCCCCGGAATTCCGCCACGCCCATTGGCGTGCCCACAAAGGTCCGGTCTCCGTCGACCGCCAGGGAAAGAACCCGCGCATCGGGCAGTCCATCAGACTCCGCAAAGCGGTCGGCCTGGCCCGCGTGCCAATGGACGACGCCATTCGCGAGCGTGCCCGCCCAGAGGTTCGAGTCGTCCCCCGCGAGCGCCGTTATATGTAGATTCGCAAGTTGGGAATGGAAAGATGAGAGGTGTGTGCCGTCGTAAACCAAGACGCCGTTTTTCTCCGTGCCCAATAAAACTCGGCCTGTTGGCAGGGTTAGCACGGCACTAAGCCGCCGAAGCGGCCCGGCCTCCGGAAGGATTTGCCGCAAACTCTTTTCGCTGAGCGCCAGAAGGCCGCCGCCCGCCGTGGCGAGATAGAGTTCCGGTTCGGCGGCATCTGTGGCGCGGCCGATGGACATACCCATTAGAGGCGCGGAGGGCAACTCGAGGCCCACTCGGTAGCGCGCCGCGGGCTTCCCATCCATGGAATACTCAATCAAGCCCGAAGGGCCGCAAACGTACAGACGGGTGCCAAAAAAGGCCGCATCATTGAATGATGCAGGCGAACTGATCCATTCGACGCCCGGGGGAACGGCACGGTTCAGGCGCGAAACCGTAAATTTCAGGTTCTCTTCTTCCGCCACTTCCGAGGTGGCCTGCCGAATTGCTCTCGAAGCTTTCCAGATGGCCAACCCTGCGATACCAAGTAGCGCGACCAAGGTTAACCCTGTCAAGAGCAGCCACTTTGCTTTGGGGAGTCCCATAGCCGTCCGAGTGATTATATACGAGTTGCAGGGAGACAGTTTACCGCACTCCCAGGCACTCCGCGCGCTTTCATTCTGCCGGCAAACGCGGCATCCACCGCCGGACGGATCGGAGATACTCCTCGTAGGATCTCCCGAACCGCCGCATCAGAGTAGGTTCCTCGTAGAAGAGAACGAATAAGTGGACAAGGCCAGAGAGTAGCAACGCCAGGAGCAAAATCGCTATCGAGCCGAGGTAGAGACCCAGGCCAAGCAGGAGAATCAGCCCCCCGATATACATGGGGTTGCGAACGTACCGGTAGGGACCGATGGCAACGAAAACCCGCGGCGCGTCAAAAATAGCGGGTGTTCCGCGACCTCGGATAATGAAAACGCCTGCGCACACCAGCACCAGAATCGCGCCTAGAACTGCCATGATAATGCCGGGTGTTTTGACCCCTGCAGGCAAGGCGATTCCGATATGCGGGTCAAAGACCCGGACGCTCAGGGCAATCCAACCAAAGAGGAGCAAAAACCCAGTCATGTAGAAGATGGACCGGAGTGTGAGGAAGAGAGTCTTCATGGCATGTCTCCCGCGCGACCCGCAAGCCAGGCAAGAGATTATCGGATCAACGCCATTCTATTGCCAGTCTTTTTAGGAAAGACCGGAGTGGGGCGTCCGTTGAGGGCGCTTGTGGGTTGCGCGGTCTGCTGACTTGGACCCCACCGATCGCGGTCAACGCCCCTATTGAATTCGTTCCAGGCTTGGCATATAGTTCCCGCGCTGAATTGTATTGCCTTGCTGCCTTGCTTGGCGGACCAGCCCGGCACAGATGATGCGGCAAGGGAGACCAAGTGACTCAAGGGGGTGTTGAGCGGAGCCGCGATGGACGTTCGTCCGGCGGCATAAACCAGGCCTTCACTTCCTTAGGAGATAAGCAAATGCCCAAAGCCAATTGTTCGCTCCTACATTTTCATCGGGTGCTGGTTTTGTTGCTTGCAAGCCTGGCACTCGTTTTGAGCTGTTCAGCGCCCGTGCAGAAGCCCACCGGCCCCGGGGCCGATTACCAGGACGCCAAAGATATGTTCCAGCGTAACCGCTTTGACCGATCCCTGGAGTTTACGGACGGGTTGGCCACCGCTTCACCGGCGACGAAATATACGGAACGGGCGCAGGTGCTCCGTGCGGTGATATATACCGCGCAGGTCGAGAGCTGCAAGAATCTGGTGGAAGCCTATGCAAAAGGCGCCGACGAGACCAAGAACACGCATTTCAAAGCCGAATACGAGCGTTTGCGCCACGACAACCTGCAAGACGGGATGAAGGCTGCCCTCGGCTTGGCCGAGACCGCGCATCAGTTATTGGAAGGCGGCAAGGTGTCAAAGCAGTTGACTCTGGAAGCGCCCTACCCCTCCGTCGAGGGTCCTGTTGAAGTGGCTGATCTCGAGAAGGTCAAGCAGGGCGGCTGGATCGAGCCGGACCACCAGGATGCCGCGGCGGTCGATTCACTCAACGAAGGGGTTGACGACGCCTTGGCGGGAGCTGTGGGCGGCGATCGGGCGAAGGCCCGAACCGCCCTGGCCTCCGGCTCCACCACGATCGACGGCCTGGATTTCACGATTTTCCTCGGCAATCAACTTGTCGTCGGGGCAGCTTTGTTCGACCGCAAGAGCGGCAACGATCCTGTGAAACTCCGGGCGGTCTGCAACGAAGCGTCCGGGGCGGTGAAGACTGCCGAAGGCCTGCTGAAAGAGACGCCGAACGCGGATAAAGAAAAACAGGTTAAGAAGCTGGACGATCAGATCAAAACCACCCTTAAGCACATCTAAGACGACGGTCCAATGTTCCCGCACCGCGGAGGCGCAGAATCGCGGCGTAATGAAATTCGAAAGGCCTTGTGTCTGCGTCTCCGCAACTCTGCGCTGAGGATTTCGATTTGCACACAATTCCAGGCGTTCGCATTGGACACGCCAGCGACTTTAAAGGTCTGACGGGGAGCACCGTTGTCCTCTGTGAAGCGGGCGCGGTCTGCGGAGTGGATGTTCGCGGTTCCGCCGCGGGTACGCGCGATTTGGCTCCCTGCCTTCCCGGCCATGTAGTGGAGCGCGTCCACGCCATCTTCCTGAGCGGAGGGAGCGCGTTCGGCCTGGACGCTGCCGCGGGTGTTATGGATTACCTGGAAGCGCGTGGCGTGGGATTTCCAGCCGGAAAAATCCGCGTGCCCATTGTTCCTGGCGCGGTCATCTTCGACCTCCACCTGGGGTCTTCAAAAGCTCGCCCCGACCGCCGGATGGCGCTTCGAGCCTGCCGGAAAGCAAGTCGAGAAGTTGTAGAGGGGTCGGTTGGGGCAGGGACTGGGGCCACGGTCGGAAAGCTCTTCGGCGTTGAACAAGCCACCAAGGGCGGCGTGGGATTCTGGAGCCGGAAGCTCGAGGGCGGAGTCCGTGTGCAGGCGTTCGCCGTGGTGAATGCCTTTGGCGATGTCGTAGATCCCAGGACCGGCAATGTGCTTGCCGGGGCGCGTCAGTCGCGTGATTCAGCGGAGTTCGTGGGAACGGCGGAAAGCATGTTCGAAGGCCGCGCCGGCCATGTTTTCGGAGCAACCAACACGACCCTGGTCGTCGTCATGACCAACGCCGCGCTTGATAAGATCCAGACAACAAAGGTAGCCCAGATGGCGCACGACGGGCTGGCACGCGCCATTCGCCCCGTTCACACCCAATGGGACGGTGACCTGGTCTTCGCGCTTTCCGCGGGCCGAAAACAGGCTGACGTGAACACTGTCGGCACCGCCGCAGCCGAGGTGACCGCAGAAGCTGTCGTGAGGGCCGTTGAGACCGCGCAAGGCCTGGGCGGCGTTCCGTCGCGCCGAGACCTCATGGGCTAGGGTCTAGGGACTTGGGGCTAGGGGCATAGGCGTTAACCCAAGCCTGCCGCCGTCTGCAAAGTGCTTCTCGCTGCTACTCTCGCAGGCCCGGAGGGCCGAAAGATTGTGGCCCACGGCGAAAGCCGTGGGATGGCCGGTGTTGGTTGACGATCAAGCCCGTCAGCCGACGGGCGACAGACTTCCTGCGCTCCGTCCAATATTTCTGTCGCCCCTACGGGGCTTGCTCATGACGCTTATGCTTTATCCCATGGCTTTCGCCATGGGCCACATTCTGCCGCCGCTTCGCGGCTCCGGAAGTCCCCAGGCCCTAGGCTAACGCCCATGGGGCGCATGCTCCGGGGATGGATGGACCTCACCCTCCTTCGGCACTCGCATCCCGCTGGAGCAGTGAAACTGGTGGCCCCGGCTCCCTATGTTCCGTACTTCTTCACCAGGTAATTGGCGACCTCTTGCTCGAATGCAGGGTAGGTGAGGCGAAGTATGGTTTGGAGAAGAAGACTGAAGTCAGGCTGAGAGGGCATGGCCTTGAGCAGGGCACAGATCTCATCCATGCCGTAATTGGCTCGAAGGTATTCGAGCGCGACCAGTGATTTGGCGTAAGAAAGCGCCACCTGGTCCTGGGGCATATTCAGGAAGGGGCCTTCGAGCGCCTGGAACGAGGGCAAGTGTCCGCCTGCCGCCGCCCGTGCAAGCTGTGCTCCCAATCGAGCCGTGGTGTCACCCTCCTCGAGTTGCGCCAAACCCTCGTTAAACCAGGTTGGGCAATGGCCCATGGTAATCTGCCGCACGAAGGAGTGGGTCAGCTCGTGCTTAAGCACGCGGGCGAGTTCGGCGGTCATCTGGGTCAAGCCGGATACAGGCACGCGGATTTTACCGTCGTTGAGCGCACCCACCCAGTTCGGCGAGCGGGTGATGTCCTGGAAGGCCTGGTTGGGGTAGAGAATGACGATAATGATCTCGCGCGGGGAATAGTCAAGATCGAGCGCGAGGTTCTGGAACGACGCCTCCAGGCTATTCAGGACCTGGCCGCTCAGTTTCTCGACCGGCTCTCCCCCGTAGCGTAGCAGGAAGTGCTCGCTGTGCAGTTCGCGGTAGTAGCCCGCGATTTCGCGCTCGCGTTCCGCCTTGGCAATCGCGTCACGGAGACGCGAGTTATCCTGCAGGGCAAGCGCCTTGTTCCATTGAGCGATAGCCTCGTCCAGGTTCTCCATTCCGTAAAAGGCCGACCCCAGCAACATCGTGACATCCGCAGACTTGGGGTACCGGTCCGAGGCGGGTAAGAGCAGGTCCACGGCCTCCAGATAGTGACTCTGGGTGACCAGCAGGTAGCCGAGCGACAGCGTCAACGTCAGATCGTCAGGAAGCAGCTTCAGCGCCTGCTGGTATTTCTGGATGGCGCCTTCGGGGTCGCCGTTGTGAGCCTGGAAAAGCGCTGCCTGTTGATAGCCTTGCTTCAGCAGACGAGCATTCTCCGCGGACGGATTGTGGGCCAACTCGTCACCCAAATGCGATAAATAGGCCTCATCAACGGCTCCGTCCTTGATGACGGGTGAATCAGTCACGGAGGAAGTTTCGCCCGAAGGCAAGGCAGGCAAGGGAACTTCGCGGGCTTTCTCCTGCGAGTTATCACTTGGACGCGATGGCGGCGTCTCGACAGCATCAGTGGATCTTTCGATATGATCCACCATCGACTTGGGTATCGAAAGCTCACCTCCCTGAACGGAGTAAACCACCTGCTTCGAGTCTTCCTGCGTCACCTGAGCTACTATTTTGCGGCCATTTTTCAAATAGATAACGTCCGCAAACGTGGTGAATGGAATTAGCGTGGTTAAAGTGAGAAAGAGAAACAGGCGTACGCTCGTCGTTTTCTCCCTCCGTGGAATGCCTGCTTCCAGCATACGCCAAGTATAATACACCCCGCGCCTCAGCCGGGTACTGTCCCAATTTTGGCGTAGCGCCGCCATCCTGGCGTCTCGGGTGCCGGCTGGACGCCGGCGTTACGAAGTTTGGGCCGGTGCCAACTATGGCGGTGGCCATGGCCAAGGCTGGGACGTCACGGGCTACCAAACTTCCTCCGACTTGATCACCCCGATCTTTAGCATGTCCCCTCCTACCGCAAGCCTGCAGGCAACTTACCCTTCGTTGGCACAGGGACCCCCGCCCCCTATTTATCCGCACGAGACACCATCAGCAGCATTTCTGAACGGTCAGCCGGTGTCTTATCTGCCCTATAGCGCTCCGATCCCGTACATGCAGCAAGCTCATTTCGATGTTCAGCACCAAATGCCGTACGGAATTTTCGTAGACGCTGGTTATGTCTGGACGCGAGGTATCCATCTTCCTTTCTGGGCAGATAGCAACCAAGTCCCTGCTGATCTCCTGGGGCCGGGAAACGCCCAACTCAATCGGCCTTACCCACAGTACCAAGGTCTGTCATCGAATTTGGAAGATGGTATTTCGAACTACGACGGGTTTCTGTTAACTGTCAAGCATCAATTCTCACAGGGCCTTATGTTTGTTGCCAACTATACTTGGTCAAAGGCCATGGACACGCAGACGGTCTCAAACTGGTCCGGTGGCGATTCCGGTCTCGTGCAATATACCTACAACCCGATGGCCAATTACGGCCCTGGAAACGCGGATATGCCCAACATATTCAATTTCTACGTTGTCTACCAACTTCCCGTCGGGAAGGGTAAGCACTTCGTGAATCAAGGGGGGGTTCTTAACGCAGTGGTTGGGGGATGGCAGGTTTCCTCTGTATTCCAGGCACATTCAGGATCGCCCTACACTCCAACCATGGGAACAGCTAACCTGAGCGGATCACTAGCAAACAATTGGTATCCTAATCGGGTTGGCGGCGGGACAGTTCCGAATCCAAACATCAACGAATGGTTCAACCCGGCAGCGTTTGTTGAACCCGCGGCGTATACTTTCGGGGACTCGGGACGCAATGTTCTTTTCGGTCCTAGTTATAAGGACCTCGACATTTCACTCTCTAAAGGTTTCCCCATTAGCAAGTTAGGCGAGGGCGCGAAGTTCGAAATACGGGCGGACGCGTTCGATTCGCTCAACAATCCAAACTTTGGTTTCCCGAACTCAAGCATTGGAACTTTCGGAGTAGGGGTCATCTCAACGGCGAACACAAGCAGGACTATGCAGTTGGGAGCGCGCTTGAGCTTCTAACCTCACCGGTCTCGGAGTCCGTTCTCTCGCTGATGCGGGACGGGAGTAACCGCTACCGGGCGAGGCGTCGGCGAGAGAAACGGATGAAAGCCTAATCCTGTCGTTCTTGTCTTTGGCCAATTCCCGGTGCCGGCCACGCAGGAAGGCAAGCAAAAGTTCGACAATCTGCTGCTCCGAGCCCTGAAGGGGCGAGCTAACAAAGTCGCGAACGAGACACCCTCGTTCTCTGGGAGCAAGCCCTGCAAGGGCGAAATAACCAGGCGTTGGCCTGCGCGCAACGTCGCCGCCGCCGCCTCGAACGGCTCATCACGCCCCTTCAGGGCTGGCCCATTGCGCGGCATGGATTCCTCACCCAGGCCGTCGGCCCATAAGCGTTAACCTAAAGATGTGAGGGCTACTAGGTCTTTGACCGCATGAAACGATTCTATAATATATTGTTTTCGAGGAATCTTTGGGCCTATACTGGGGC
>Ga0187879_10003469_pt1 | contig 10619 bp, 12 predicted proteins | sample June2016WEW_19_1_FD_132423 | JGI IMG/M metagenome (GOLD analysis project Ga0187879, IMG submission 132423) | Peatland microbial communities from SPRUCE experiment site at the Marcell Experimental Forest, Minnesota, USA - June2016WEW_19_10 | ecosystem: Environmental > Terrestrial > Soil >... | reverse complement strand
CTCGAAATTGAGCAACCTGGCTTCGCGGGAATATCCGAATCTGTTGACATTCATTCCTCAATTCCGACCGAATACACAGTCCAACTCAAGCTGCCATCGGTGAACCAGGCGCTAACTGTGAGTGCGACCAATACGTTGATCAATCCCGATCAAGCTGGCGCCGTTAATCAGATTGGTTCCGACCTCATCCAAAACCGGCTCAGCTCGATCCCGGGCCGTTCCTTGCAGGATCTGGTGAATTCGCAGCCCGGCTGGCTGTACGAGGGAAATGCTGTGCTCCATCCGCGCGGCTCGGAATATCAGACACAATTTGTGGTCGATGGCATTCCGCTGACCGACAATCGTTCGCCCAGCTTCGGACCGGCAATTGACGCGGACGACATGCAATCGCTGAGCATTTATACCGCAGGCATTCCCGCGGAATACGGCAGAAAAATGGGAGGCGTGGTCGAGGTGAACACGCTGCAAGATGCGCAGCCAGGTTTCCACGGCCAGTTAGTGCTTTCCGGCGGCAGCTTTGATGCGGCCGCCGCTGCGGCACAGGGGCAGTACGTCTGGGGAAAGAATACCTTCGGCGCCAGCGCCAGTGGCAGCATGACGGACCACTATCTGAATCCCGTTGTTCCGCAAAATTTCACGAATGCAGGTACGTTGGGAGATTTTTCCGTCAACTACGAGCGCGACTTGACGCCGAAAGATCGCTTAAGGTTTATCGTCCGCCATGAACTCGCACGTTATGAAATTCCCAATGAGCAAGTGCAAGAGAACCCGCAACTCCTGCCTACGATTGGCCAGCCTGCGCCTCCGCCGGGGACTCCCCCTCAGCTCCAGACCGCAGGCAATTTCGAGACGATGGGAAGCGCTTCCTATCAGCATATTTTCTCGCCCAACGTTCTCGTCGATGTCCGCGGCATGGTCCGCGACAACTCCAACGACTTCTATTCCAACCCCTTCTCCTGGCCGATAATTGTCTTCCAGCACAATGACTTTAAAGAAGGATATTTCAAGAGCTCCGTCTCCATTCACCACGGCGATCACGAATGGAAAGCCGGCATCGAATCCGACAACATCTTCCTCCACGAAAATTACAGCGACATCATCACCGCCAATCAGACTCCGGATCCGATTACCGGTACGTGTTTTCCTTTCGACTGCGACACCGCTCCCACCTTAAGTTTTCTTGGCAGCCGTCCCGGCATCGAACAGGCCGCTTTTGTTCAGGACCTCATCCACTTCGGCAACTGGACCATCAACGCCGGCCTGCGCTGGGACCACTACCAGTTACTTCTCAATCAAAACGCCGTCAGCCCGCGTTTCGCCCTAGCTCATTATTTCCCCACGGCTAATCTGATGGTCCACTTCTCCTACGACCGCATCTTTCAAACCCCGTCGTTCGAGAACATCCTGCTCGCCAGCTCCTCCCAGGTGCAATCCTTCGAACCCACTGTTCTGCGCCTGCCGGTGCAACCTTCGCACGGCAACTATTTCGAAATCGGCGCCAGCAAAAGCTTTTTCAGCCAATTCCGCTTCGATGCTAACGTTTTCCGCCGCGCCGTCAACAACTACGCCGACGACGACGAAATTCTTAACACCAGCATCAGCTTCCCCATCGCATTCGAAAAAGCCATCCTCTACGGCGCTGAAGGCAAGCTCGACCTCCCGCACTGGAAGCGCTTCTCCGGCTTCATCAGCGAATCCTACATCGTCGGCAACGCCTGGTTTCCCGTAACCGGCGGTCTTTTACTCGGCGAGGAAAACACCGTCGCTGCTACGACACTCACCGGCCATTTCCCCGACTCGCAGGACCAGCGTCACAGCCTTCGCGGGCGTCTTCGCTACCAGGTGAAGCCGCGCTTCTGGATCGCGGGAGGAATTCAATACGACACCGGGCTGCCCTTCGATATCAACAGCACCCCACAACAGGCGCTTGCCGAATACGGTCAGCAGGTGATTGATCGAATCAACTTTGGTCGTCAGCGCATCTATCCTGCCTTTCAGGTCAATGCCTCGGCGGGCGCGGATGTTTATAAGTCGGAGCTTCTGAATATGCGGTTCCAGATCGATGGACAGAACCTTACCAACATTCTCAACGTCATCGACTTCGGGGGTCTTTTCTCCGGCAACGCCATCGGCCCGTCGCGGAGTGTAGCCATGCGCCTCACCTCTACCTTCTAGCGCATCTCGAGCGATTGGGAGCTAGTATGTTACACTTCACTCACGGCAACGCCCTCCTCCGCACCAACCCTCCTTGCCCAAAACTGGTTGAACGCTAACGCGGGAGTATACTCAGCCGCACCTGGGAGTCGAATTAACTCTTCCGGAAGAGCGGGGCTTTGAGCCCGCACACCATTGTGCTGGCGCGGGCCTAGGGAGGCGTTTGGCATCCTCTTGATTGCTTTTCCTGAATGGGCCACTCGGACGTGATACTTCGAGTTTGCGATGTCAGCGGAATGGTTTGATAATAGAGTGATCGTCAGGCACCCAGCCAATGAAGAAACTTCCGCGAAAGGCTCGCAGCCGCACGGGGAAACCGGATCGGCTTTCGGCCCACCGGATGTCGGCAACGGAAGACCGGCGCCGGCCTCGTTTCTCCCGCGAGCTTTCCGTGCTTTACGAAGACGATGCCGTGGTCGTTCTCGACAAACCAGCCGGACTCCTGGCTGTGCCGATTAAGGGCTCCGATACTCCGTCCGCCTTGTCTCTGCTTGTCGCAAAACTCAGATTGAAGAGACAACGAGCCTTGGTCGTGCATCGCATCGATCGGTTTGCTTCCGGGGCTCTGCTATTTGCCAAGACCGCTCCGGATCGAGATGCGCTGGTGCGACAGTTTCTCGCTCATACTCCGGTAAGGAAATATCTCGCGGTACTGCGCGGCCGTCTCGGCGGTGAGGCAGGGACGCTCGTGCATTATTTTCGGCGTGAAGGAATGTTCCAACAGCTGCGCACGGCGAGAGACCCCCGCGCGGCTCGTGCCGAACTCCGATATTCCGTCGAACGCCTTTTTTCGGATGCTTCGCTCGTCCAGGTTGAGCTGGTGACAGGATTGCAGAATCAGATCCGAGCGCAATTTTTGGCGATCGGCCACCCGCTTATCGGCGATAGAAAATATCACCAGGCGGAATCGTCGGAGCCGCTAATTGCTCGCGTCGCTCTTCATGCCGCATATCTTCAGTTTGTCCATCCGCGCTCGGGGGAAAGCGTCGCGATTGACTGCAAACTGCCCCCGGATTTTCAGCACTTGGTTCGAGAATTATCGCGATCAGGCCGTGCGCGCCGATGATAGAAGGATGACCAGGACAGTCTGCGATTAGTCTTTATCCAGATATTCGCCGGGAACATCGTCTTCCGGCACCTCGTGCGTGCGAACTTCCTTCTCATCAGCGGCCTCAGCGCTCTCAACCCCCGCTACGACGTCGGCCTCGAACGCATTCCCTTCTTCGATCAACTCCTCGACGCTCTCCGAATCCGCGGCTTCTAGGCCGGACAGGCCTTGTAAATCTCCTGACTGTCCGCCCGAGCGCGATCCGGGATCGTCCCGTGAGAACGCCACGGCACCCATACGCCCGCTTGTCTTAGTCCGTTTCTTACCCGAGGCCTTCTTTTTGTCCGCGTTCTTCGGAGTGGGTTTTTTCTTCGCCAACTTCTTGGGACGTTTCACCGTCTTCATCGGTGTCGCCTTCTTGCGGCCCGTTCTGTTCGGCTTCGCCGACTTCGTTCTTGTGTTCTTTTTAGTAGCCATTCGGGCAGTCTAGCATTGGCGTGCGCGCCTGGGCAAAACCGAGCCCGGCGGCTGTTGGCCGCTATGTTTCTATCGAATTCGCATAGATCAGATGACGGACCATCGGATCGCTGGCAGCAATTGCTTGAGAGCACCGCAAGCGGCCCATCTGCTCATTGCAACGTCTTCGACTAACGCGGCACGATCACCAACTCATCCCGCGGTATTGCGTCCAGGGCCGCTTTGTCGATATTCAAATGCGCCATTACCAGTTCGGGTGGCGTGTGGGACAACCACTCAGAGAGCGACAAGTCCTGGTAAAAGCTGCTCTTGAACATCTCCAGGAAGACCAGGTCTGTATCGCCTGTATTTTCGACGTAATGCAGCAGGGTCTTTTCCACGTAACCGACGTCTCCCGCCTGAAAGTCCATGGTGCGAGCGCGGTTACCTGTCGAGACTACGGTCATTTTTCCCTTGCCGGAGATGTAGTACTGCCATTCGTCGGCGTTCGGGTGCCAGTGCAGTTCCCGCAGTCCTCCCGGGTGAACCGTGACCATTGCCATTGCAACGTTAGTTGAGGCCTTGAAAGTGCTCGAATCAATGATGCGTACTTCTCCGCCTTTCGTGCGCTTCGTCGGTGCCATTTCCATCGTACGAAAAGCGAAATCGGTGGCAGATTTCCCAAGTGCCCCCGCGGCTGCTTTCTGGTCGGCGTCGAGTGGTCCGGGAACTTCAGTCTGGAAAATGAATAGCTCTTGCTTGGGGAGATTTGTCAAGGCCTGTTCGGCAATGCCGAAGTTCTTGGACAGAACCTCGCGCGGCAGGTGCGCCATCGAGTCGCTCAGCAGAACGGTCTCAGACTCGGAAAAATTTCCGTCGTCGAATACCAGCATGAATTCGGTCCCGTCCGGATCGAGGCCTTGAATCGAATGGGGAATACCGCTGGGGAAATACCACAAATCGTTTTTCTTCACATCGGTGACAAAGCTCTTGCCGTCCCGATCAATGGCGGTGATCCGCGCGGACCCGTAGAGTACGATCGCCCATTCATCCACCGTATGCCAGTGCAGTTCACGAACGCCTCCGGCCGTGAGTCTCATGTTTACGCCGGCCAGGGCCTTCGAAACGGCTAGTTCCCGAACGGTCACCTCCCGTGACCATCCGCCTTCGTAAGTCCGCTTGTTCGCAAAGGAGAACGGATATTTGAACGTTTGAACCAAGCTCTTGGAATCCGTTGCGGGTGGCCATGTGGAATCCGGGTTCTGTGCGTCCAGCGCCGAATTTGCCGGACCCGGATCAGTTGCGTTCCGACCAGTCCGCGATTGGTTGTCCTGCGCCATAGCACCGCTCACTGCCAAACTACCAGTTGCAGCAGCCAAGACGGCCGACCCGAATCCGAGAAATCCGCGACGCGAAAGTTGATCTTTGGTGCTGTCATTCTCCATTTGGTGTAACCCTCCTTTGTTCTCGGCCGTCGGCCGTAATATTCAACAGGGGCAACCGAAGCTGGCATGGTTCAGGAAGCCAGCTCATTAATCCCAGTTAGTTTCCAGGCATCCGTTCTCAGACAATTGCAACGACGCCGCCTTTCTTGACGTAGCGCCGTTCCCTTTCCCGACCGGGGCTGTTTCGAGGGAATCCTCGATACAGCCAGTTTTCGGCGTCTACGTCATCTCGCATAACCGCATGCGGCTCACCAAACGTACCGATGCCGCTAAGGCCATGCGCTCCAAGGCTGTTCGATTAGCGACGTGAAGAAGGCTAGCTGTCCCGAGTGTCAACAGGCTGATAGTGCTGTCGGCATTTGGACGGGTCTCAGGCGCGAACTGATGCTTGGGTGTCGACTCGCCTATGCGATAACTGGCGAGCCGCTGCTGCAACGTCCGAATTTCTGTTCCCGAAAACCTGCTCTCCCAACACTGGAACTCCCCGACTCCGTTTCGCGGACCGAGGGCACTGCGTTATCATGTTCTCCCATCAGGATTTGGGTTGGCTTGCAGCTTCATTGTTGCTCTTTTCTACGTCGACGAAGTCCGGCAACACTCCGGTCGGCGCTGAACTGGTCCCGGCTGGCACGCCCTACAGTCCGGGAATCCTGGCTGGGGACACCCTGTACGTTTCTGGTCTGCAGCAGGGAAGGGACCCGAAAACCCATGCATTGCCAGCCGATTTCGGCCAGGATGCCAGAAACTGTTTGGAGAATATCGGGCGCGTTCTGAACGACGCGCACATGAACTACTCTCATGTCGCTTCGGTTCAGATCTATCTGGACGATATGTCACAGTTCCCGGAAGTGAACGCCATCCACCGCCGCCAGAACCGGGCCGATCAGCTGCAGTGACCCGAACCCGGCTCGGCTACCCTCGTTCAGTGCCAGCAGCAACAGCGCGACGGCCGGAACCACGAGTGCCGCGCCCGCCAGGTCGAACCGGCCCGGATTCGATGGTCGCACGGTTCGCGGCAGGATCGGGATGCCGAGCAACGCTCCCAGCAGCCCTACGGCAGGTTGATCCAGAACACCCAGCGCCATCCAAGCGCATCGATCAGGAAGCCGCCGAGGGCCGGCCCCACGCTGAGGCCGACCGCCTGTGCGGCGGATTGCAGCCCGAGGGCCCGCCCGCGCCGCGCAGCACCCGCCGCCGCGACGATGATGGCGACGCTGTTCGCCTGCAGCAGACCCGCGCCCAGCCCTTGCAGCACCCGGGCGCCGACCAGCATTCCCAGGCTCGGCGCCAGCCCGCACAGCGCCGAGCCGGCGACGAATATCAGGAAACCGCCGCAATACATCAGCTTGCGGCCGAGCATGTCGGCGAGGCGCCCGAAAACCGGAAGCATCGCGGCGACGACGAGCAGATAGGCGATCGCCACCCAGGCGACCGCGCCGAGCCGGGCATGGAACTCCAGCTCCAGCTCCGGCAGCACGAGCTGGGCGATGCTGGCGTCCACCTGGCCCATGAACGCGCCGATGCAGACGGTTCCGACGACCAACCAGGGATAGGAGTCGAGGCGCGCCACGGCGTGGAGTGGCGCCGGCTCGTACCCTAAGGCGACGCTGGCGCCCGTCTCGTTCGAATGATCAATATCCACCCCAGCATATCTACGATGCACAGCCGCGCCGCGCAAAGCGGCAGAACACGATCGCGGCAAGCCCACGCAGAACGCTTTGATCGAGAGCTTCAACGGAAAGTTCCGCGACGAATGTTTGAACCAGAACTGGTTCGTGGATCTGCGGCCTGCGTGCGAGGTGATCGAAGCCTGGCGGATCGATTACAACACCGTGCGCCCACACAGCTCGCTGAGGTATCTGACGCCGGAAGAATTCGCCGGGACTGTGGCTGCGCGACCGGCGTCTCCCCCCACGCCGGTCGTCTCCATTGCCCCAGCGTGGGTAAGTTCGGACGTGCAGGAAAACCGGAGCGCTAACTTAGATTTTCGCAAGGCCTGGGAAAAGCTAACCAAAGCAGACTGGCGTTCCTGATCTGCTCTTGCACGATCTGCGCCGGTCTGCCGCACGCAACTTGCGCAATGCCGGTGTGCCCGAAGGTGTCATTATGAAAATCGGCGGCTGGAAAACTCGGTCAGTTTTCGACCGCTACTCGATCATTGTGCAGTCCGATATTCCTGACGCAGTTGAAAAGTTGGAACAAGCACGAATTGAAAATCAGCAGGCGCGGTGTCAGGCAGTTGGTGCGCAATTGGTGCGCAATTCGGGTCAAAACGAAGACTCCGACAACTTGACCGAGCAGTTAAGTAGTAATAAAATCAATTAGATAACTATCTGCCCGGATGGCGAAACTGGCAGACGCACGGGACTTAAAATCCCGGGTCCCTAACAGGACGTGACGGTTCGATTCCGTCTCCGGGCACCACTCAACCCATTCACTGCTAGCCAGTTAGGCAAACCAGCAGCGGTGAGTTGCAGGCGAGCTGCTGCCTCATTTTTGGTGCTATTTTTAGCCACTATGCCCAAAGTCTGCCCAAACTCGGGCGCACGGGACTTTTCGAGCGCTTGGCGTTCCAGACTTTGACTCGTTTCCAGTTTGCACGCCGCGTCTCGAAGACCGCTCGGCGCGACGATGTGGTAACGATCAAATACGCTTCTGGTTTTGTGTCCGCGGATGGTCATGGCAACGCGCTCGCTGATTCTAGCCCGCACCATGTTCGGCACCGCCGTTCTCCGCATGTCGTTGAAGATCAGGCCAACGTATTTCAGATCGCGTGATTTCCAATCGGTTGCAGCTTCCGCGCTCTCAGCAAACCGCGAGTCGATGTATTTGCGTATGCGATCCGTCGTGAGGTCGTGAATCCTATCCACAGCTGGCCGATATTATTCGCAATCGGCGCCTCCTAACCGGTCGACCGTTCTGGGGCAAATACAATGCCGGCGAGCACATTTGGACATTCCCGCGCAACTTAAAAAGAAATGCGCACTGTAGCGCGGAGCAACACGGCGAATCGCTGACCCAGGGCGGCGACGGTGATGTTTTCGTGGGAATGGTAGAAGGGAAGTCCCCTGCGATCCCTGCTGGGAAGCCCCTTGTTACTGTAGGGCGGCGACAAGGTCATCAAGGCATACGACGCATGAATCAGATACGCGGACTCTGAACATCCCGACTCTGGTCTATCTCTCTTGCCATCCGCCTCCGAGGGCCTGATACAGCTGTACCATGGCCTGGAGTTCGCTCAGTCGCGCTTGCGCAAGATTCAACTCCGCAGAAAAGTAGCTCGTTTCACTGGTCAGGACTTCCAGATAGCTGCCCTTACTTCGCTATCGGCTGTGCACTCCCTGTGTTTCATGGAGGCACCTGCAGGATCGAAGCGTAAGGCACATGACGAAATAGGAGGGTTTCTCCAATCCGAACTTTCGCACCATGGCTGCGAGAACACATCACGAGATGCAGTGTTTCTTGCTAACACGAGAGGAGTGCTGACAGGTACCTCGTTCGGTCTAGCGGAGCGCACACTTGTAGGCGGCCAAACCCAGCTGAAGGCCAGTGGGCGGGCTCTCTACATTTCGCACGAAACCAAGTCCGTAAAGGTTTACCGGATCGGTCGAGTTCCTGCTTTCCTCTAAAAACCTAGGCGTCATCGGAGGAATGATCATGGGGATCGCAGAACTACCCCGAAAGTGTTACGTACCTACAAGCCTTCCGGGGTAGCAAAAAAACACTGCATCTCGTGATGCGTTAATCCGGTGTTTCAGAAAAACTATGCATGCAGAAGCGAAGCGCTGCCAGTGATTTGTCTGACGAGGCACGGTGCCAAGGGTTGAGTCCGGCTTCCGAGATTTTCGAAACCGCGAGAACGTCGTTCCCGCGTAACGAAGCCATACAGGAGATAGAGATGCAACTTGGGATGATTGGTCTTGGAAGGATGGGCGCCAACATGGTGCGGCGGCTCATCAAGAACGGTCACGACTGCGTGGTGTTCGACAGATCGCCGCAAGCGGTGGGTGAGTTAGTCAAGGAGAAGGCGACCGGCACTGCCTCGCTGGCAGAATTTGTGAAAAAACTTGCGAAGCCGCGAGCGGTCTGGCTGATGGTGCCAGCGGCAGTTGTTGACCAAACTATCGCTGACCTTCTGCCCTACCTCGAGGTGGGGGACGTCCTCATCGACGGGGGCAACTCTTATTACGTGGACGATATCCGACGTGCCAAGGAACTTGCTCCGCGGAAGATCCACTATGTGGATGTGGGCACCAGCGGCGGGGTCTGGGGTCCGGAGCGAGGTTATTGCATGATGATTGGCGGCGAGAATGAGGTCATCGAACGCCTCGATCCAATCTTCGCTGCGCTCGCGCCGGGGGTGGGCGACGTTCCGCGCACCGTTGGCCGGGAAAAGATCGGCGGCACTGCCGAGCAGGGTTACCTCCATTGCGGGCCCAATGGCGCGGGCCACTTCGTCAAGATGGTGCACAACGGAATCGAGTACGGAGTGATGGCGGCATACGCCGAGGGGCTGGGCGTCCTGCGCTCCGCCAATGTCGGCAAGCAGGCGAGCGCGGCCGATGCTGAGACCACGCCGTTGCGTGACCCCGAGCAGTATCAGTACGACCTGAACCTGCGCGACATCGCGGAGGTCTGGCGTCGCGGCAGTGTGATCGCCTCCTGGCTGCTGGACCTAACGGCCAGCGCGCTGCTGCAGGATCCGAATCTATCGAAGTTTGCCGGGCGCGTTTCTGATTCCGGTGAAGGGCGCTGGACGATCAAAGCTGCGATCGACGAAGCGGTTCCGGTACCGGTTCTGACCAGCGCCCTTTATGAACGATTCAGCTCGCGGGGCGAGGCGGACTTCGCGAACAAGATCTTGTCCGCGATGCGCTATCAATTCGGCGGACACCTGGAAAAATCCGGCGGCAAAACTAAGGCGGCTTAAGGAGATGACTGTGATAAATACCCATTCGATGCGTTCGCCCTCCCAGAAAAGTGGGTGCACAAAGTGACATGCTCCAGAGAGGCAACGTGGACAATTCAACCTATGTGACGCTTTCGGCTGGGGATTTTGCGGTCGACGAAGCCCAGTCATCGGCTGTGGCGGCCGCGACGCCTGCTAAACGCCCAACGTGGGCGCAGGCTGAAGGCAGTCCATTGCCGCTTGGCGTCACCAGGATCGATGAAGAGCAGGCTCTTAACTTCGCGGTTCATTCTGAACATGCGGAGAGTGTCACGCTATTGCTCTATTCCTCCACCGATTTGGTGAGTCCCCTTTTAACCTACCGCTTCGACTTCTTGCACAACAAGTCAGGGCGTATCTGGCACTGCCGGATCCCAATCAGAGAGATTCGCGAAGCGCGTTATTACGCATACTCCGTATCGGGCCAGACCGTTCCTCAACTGCATAGTTTTGACCCGCAAAAGGTCCTCCTCGACCCGTATGCGAAATGCGTTTTCTTCCCTCCCGG
>Ga0187879_10003467_pt1 | contig 10620 bp, 7 predicted proteins | sample June2016WEW_19_1_FD_132423 | JGI IMG/M metagenome (GOLD analysis project Ga0187879, IMG submission 132423) | Peatland microbial communities from SPRUCE experiment site at the Marcell Experimental Forest, Minnesota, USA - June2016WEW_19_10 | ecosystem: Environmental > Terrestrial > Soil >... | reverse complement strand
GGAGCACCGGGAACGCCGGGCGGCCACTGGGCTCCCGTCGCTCGGCCGGGAGCGGGCCGGCCGAGCGACGGGACTTGCCGGGCGCTTTCGGCGGCGGGTCCCTTGTGCGCAGTCAGATTTGCGCAGTCAGAACAGTACCGACGTGAAGGTGCTCGTCTCGGTGAAACCGACCCGCCGGTAGGCCGCCCGCGCCGGCGCGTTGTAGTCGTTCACATAAAGGCTGACCACGGGCGCGACCGAGCGAAGCGCCTCGGCGACCACTGCCGCCATGCCCCGGCTGGCGTGCCCGCGGCCGCGAAGCGCCGGCGGCACCCAGACGCCCTGGACCTGGCAGACCAGCGGCGTCACCGCGCCGATCTCCGCCTTGAAGACCACCTCGCCGGCCTCGATCCTGGCGAACGAGCGCCGCGCCCTGACCAGCTCGACGACCCGCGCCCGGTACGCCGCCCCGCCGTCAGGTCCCACCGGCGAGACACCGACCTCCTCGGTGAACATGGCGACGCACGCGGGCATCAGCACGTCCACTTCATCATGGCGGACCGCGCGCACCAGGGGGTCGGGGGCTACCAGCGGGTCTGCGGCGATCTCCATGACCGGCTGCGCCGACCTGACCTCGCGCGGCGTGCCCCAGTACGGCGCGAGCATGCCCCAGAGATCCTGGACCGCCGCCGCGGGCCCGACGATCGACGAGCACCGGCGGCCCTGCAGCCTGGCCCGCTCCGCGAACGCCGTGAGGGCCGCGGGCGTCGGGGCGACCGGCACCAGGTTGGCGCCTGAATAGCACAGCGAGACTAGCTGGGCGCCCTCAGCGTAGCCCCAGACCTGCGCGCCGAGCCTGCTGGCGTCCAGCCCGGCGCCGCGTACCCGCGAGCCGACAAAGACATTGGCGACCGGATCGCGGTCACAGATGACGAGTGCCTCATCCCGATCACGATCGGTCAGCAGGCGCAACGACGACGATCGCCGTGCCTTGGTGCGCAGCACGCATTCAGCCTAACGGCATGCGTCCGTTGCCGCTCGGCTGGTTCCCGCTGCGGGCGGTCAGCCGCCGGGCGGCGGCGGCAAAGCCGGGCAGACCGCGTTGACCAGACCCGGTTTCGCCGGCACCGCCCCGGTGGCCAGGTAGCCGTTGAGGTAGTTGTTCACGCAGGCGTTGGGCGGGTCCGCGAGCGACTGGCCGTGGTTGCCGCCGCCGGCTACCACCACCATCCGGGCGCTGGGCAGCAGCCGGTGTGCCACCTGGGCGCCGGCGTACGGGGTCGCCGGGTCCAGGGTGCCCTGGATCATCAGGATCGGCGGCAGGCCGGCCCCGCGGATCTGCAGCGGCCTGGCCGGTCCGTGGACTGGCCAGAATGCGCAGGCCGCGTTGAACCATGCGTTATCCCATGCCTGGAACGGGGCGGTGGCATAGACCTTCCTGGTGTCAGAGTCCCACCTGGCCCAGTTGCGCGGCCACCCGACATCAGCGCACTCGACGGCGTTATAGACAGCGAACTCGTTACTGTTCTGCTTGCCCACCTGCTCGTAGGCGCTGATCAGCGGGCTGGTGGCGGCACCGTGCAGGTAGGCGGCCAGCGCATCGGCGAGGGCCGGCCAGTAGGCGTTCGCGTAGCCGCCGGTGAGGAACGTGTCGTCGTACTCGTCCGGGCCGATCATCGGCCCGGCCGGGCCGATGATCGGATGCGCGGCCAGGCGGGCCCGCGCCAGGTACCAGGCGGCGCTTACCTGAGCCTGCGTGGTGCCGAGACGATAACGGCCTGCATAGCCGGCCACCCAGGCGAAGAACGCCTTCAGCCGGCCCTCGAAGGCGTAGTCCTGGCTGATGTTGTCCGCGTACCAGACACCGGCCGGATCGACGATGCTGTCCAGCACCATCCGGCGCACCCGGGCCGGGAAGAGCGTGGCGTACACCTGGCCGAGGTAGGTGCCGTAGGAATAACCGAAGTAGCTGAGTTTCTGCTGGCCCAGGGCAGCCCGGATGGAATCCATGTCCCTGGCGATGTTCTCGCTTGTCAGGTACGGCAGCAGCCAGCCGTACTTCCGCCCGCAGTCGGCGGCGTACGCTTTCGCGCGGTTGACCTGCACCTGCTCGGCCGCCTTGGTGGCCGGGATGTAGTTGGGCCGGACGCCGGCGAAGAACGACGGGTCGCAGCTGATCGCCGGCACCGATGACCCGACCCCGCGGGTGTCGAAGCCGATGATGTCGTATTCGGAAGCGACCGACGGCGTCAGCCCGCTGGCCACGAACGCGGCCAAGCTCAGGCCGCTGGCACCAGGGCCGCCCGGGTTGACGAGCAGGATGCCCTGGCGCTTGTCCGCCGGGGCCGTCGCGGGTGCCTCGGACAGCGCCAGGGTGATTTTCGTGCCATCAGGCCGGCCGTAGTCCAGCGGCACCCGCAGGCTCGCGCACTGCAGCTGCGCCCCCTGCTCGGTGCAGGGATGCCAGTCCAGCGCGAGACGTGCGGACACCGGCGCAGGCGGCGCCTGTGCCGAGGCCGCTGAGCCGGCGGTGCAGCCCGCTATCGCAAGGGCCGCGGCAGCCGCGGCGATCGGCACGTACCTTCGCATGCAGCCATCCTGCCCGACGCGGTGCCGCTGAAGCGGCGCCTGCACCGTGTCCTGCCGCCGGCGCCGCTGAAACGGCTGGTGGCGGCCCGTCCGGACCTGGTCAGCCGTCCGCGGGCTCGATGGCGGCCGCGAGCTTCATGGCCTCCTCGATCAGGGTCTCCACGATCTGCGACTCCGGCACGGTCTTGACGACCTCGCCCCGTACGAAAATCTGCCCCTTGCCGTTGCCTGAGGCCACCCCGAGGTCCGCCTCGCGTGCCTCACCTGGCCCGTTGACCACGCAGCCCATGACCGCGACCCGAAGCGGGACGTCAAGCCCGTCCAGCGCCGCGGTCACCTCATCGGCCAGCTTGTACACATCCACCTGGGCGCGCCCGCACGACGGGCAGGAGACGATCTCAAGGCCGCGGTCGCGCATCCCGAGCGACTCCAGGATCGCGATGCCGACCTTGACCTCCTCGACCGGCGGCGCGGACAGCGATACCCGGATCGTGTCCCCGATCCCTTCGGCCAGCAACGCGCCGAACGCTACTGCCGACTTGACCGTGCCCTGGAAGGCGGGTCCCGCCTCGGTCACCCCCAGGTGCAGCGGATAGTCGCAGCGCTGCGCGAGCTGCCGGTAGGCGTTGACCATCACGACCGGGTCGTGGTGCTTGACCGAGATCTTGATGTCGGTGAAGCCATGCTCCTCGAACAGCGAGCACTCCCACAGCGCGGACTCCGCCAGCGCCTCCGCGGTGGCCTTGCCGTACTTGGCCAGCAGCCGCTTGTCCAGGGACCCTGCGTTGACGCCGATCCTGATCGGCACGCCCGCCGCCGACGCAGCCCGCGCGATCTCGCTGACCTTGTCGTCGAACGCCTTGATGTTGCCGGGGTTGACCCGGACCGCGGCACAGCCGGCGTCGATCGCCGCGAACACGTATTTCGGCTGGAAGTGGATGTCGGCGATCACCGGGATCTGCGACTTCCTGGCGATGTCGGGCAACGCGTCAGCGTCGTCCTGGGACGGGACGGCGACCCGGACTATCTGGCAGCCCGCCGCGGTGAGCTCGGCGATCTGCTGCAGGGTGGCGTTGACGTCAGCCGTGAGCGTGGTCGTCATCGACTGCACGGAGACGGGCGCGCCGCCGCCCACGGGCACCGCGTGGGCGCCCCTGCCCACCATGATCTGGCGGGATTTCCTGCGCGGTGCCAGCGGCTCAGGCGGCAGCTGCGGCAGTCCTAGGTCAACAGTCATATCGGTGATCGCCTCACTGGACGAGATGGACCGGATTGATGATATCGGCGGCGATCAGCAGCAGGCTGAAGCCGACCAGCAGCGCGAAGACGCCGACGCTCACCGGGATCAGCTTCCGCATGTCTACCAGGCCGGGATCGGGCCTGCCACGCAGCCTGGCCAGCCAGGCCCGGCACCGCTCGTAGATGATGACGGCCAGGTGCCCGCCGTCCATCGGCAGCAGCGGCAGCAGGTTGAAAATCCCGACGAAGATGTTCAGCGAGATGATGATCGCCAGGATGTACGCGACCTTCGACTGCCAGCCGATCTTCGCCGCGACCACCTGGCCTGCCGTGTCACCGGCGCCGACAACGCTGCCGACCTGCCCGGCTGCGGTCTTCGCCCGGTCTTTGGCGAACAGGCTGGGCAGCGCCGCGGGCAGCTTCGAGACTCCCGACACCGACTCGGTCACGACCTGGCCGAAGGCGGAGCCGGCATAGGTCACCGCCCGCAGCGGGTTGATCCGCTGGAAGATCGTGTCGTTCCCGATGCCGAGATAAGAGCCGCGGCGGCCGGGGACCGTGACCGGGGTCACCGACAGGGTCTGCTGCCTGCCATCCCGCTGCACGACGACGGAGGTCGCGCGGCCGGCCGGCTGGGCGCGGATGACCGCGCCGAGTTGCGTCCAGTTGCGGACCCGGGTCCCGCCGATCGCGATGATCTTGTCACCAGGCTTGAGGCCGGCCAGCTGCGCAGGTGAGGTGCCCCGGCTGCCCGAACACGACTGATTGTTCAGCGCGGTGACGCTGGCTGGAACGCAGCTGTCCACGGTGCCGATTGCCGTGCTGTTGTCGTTCTCAAGCCCGAGCCCGGCCGCCAGCACGATCAGCAGGAAGAAGGCCAGGGCGAAATGCATAAACGAGCCTGCCGCCAGGACGATTATCCGCTGCCAGCCTGGCTGGTTCCGGAACGAGCGCGGCTCGTCGGCCGGATCCACCTCTTCGAGCGTCGTCATCCCGGTGATCTTCACGAACCCGCCGAGCGGCAGCGCCTTGATGCCGTACTCGGTCTCGCCGCGGACCCGGGACCACAGGGTCTGCCCGAAGCCCACGAAAAACTGGGTGACCTTCATGCCGAATCTCTTGGCGGTCAGGAAGTGGCCCGCCTCATGCAGCATCACCGAGATGAGCAGTGCGAGCACGAAAATGGCCACCCCGAGCAGGAAGGTCATCCCGCTGACTCTCCCTCCCCGCTAGCCGCGCCTGCGGCGGCCGGCCTGCGCCGCTGCCTGTTGCTGGTCAGCTCGCTTGCCCGTTCCCTGGCCCAGCGGTCCGCCGCGAGCACGTCCTCTAGTGTGCCGGACGCCCCGCGAGGCCCACCATGCTCAGAGACTACCTGGGCGACCGTGTCGATGATTCCGGCAAAGGCAAGACGGCCGGCCAGAAAAGCGCCGACGCAGATCTCGTTCGCTGCGTTGTAGGCAGCTGGCGCGGTCCCGCCAGTGAGCCCGGCCTGGCGGGCGAGCGAAACCGCCGGGAAGGCATCGGTGTCCAGCGGTTCGAAGGTCCAGGTGTGCGCCGAGGTCCAGTCGACGGGGCTGGCCGCGTCCGCGACACGGTCCGGCCAGCCCAGCGCGACGGCGATCGGGATCCGCATGTCGGGCGGGCTGGCCTGCGCGATCGTGGAGCCGTCGGTGAACTCGACCATGGAATGCACCACCGACTGCCGGTGCACGACCACCTCGATGTCGTCGAATCCGACACCGAAGAGCAAGTGCGCCTCGATGAGCTCCAGGCCCTTGTTGACCAGCGTGGCGGAGTTGACGGTGATCACCGGGCCCATTGTCCAGGTCGGGTGCGCGAGCGCCTGCTCCGGCGTGACGTCCGCAAGATCGGCGCGGCTGCGGTGCAGGAACGGACCGCCGCTGGCCGTCAGCACCAGGCGGCGGACCTCCCCGGCACTGCCGCTGCGCAGGCACTGCGCGATGGCTGAATGCTCGGAGTCGACCGGTACGATCTGGCCCGGTGCTGCCCGGCCGGCGACCAGCGGGCCGCCCATGATCAGCGACTCCTTGTTGGCGAGCGCCAGCGTCCGGCCGGCGTCGATGGCCGCGAGCGTGGCGGCCAGCCCGACCGCGCCGGTGACCGCGTTCAGCACGACGTCGCAGGGCCATGCCGCTACCGCGGCGACCGCGTCCGGGCCGCCAAGCACCTCGGGAACCGGCCTGGCCCGGCCTGCCGGGTCAGCCGTACCTCCGTCCGGGCCTGACGCAGCGCCGCGACTCGGCACCCGGCCTGGGCCGGCCGATGCCGCGGCCCGCAGGGCCTCGCGCAGGTCGGGTACTGCGGACTCGCTCGCCACCGCCACCACCTCGGCGCCGAATTCCACCGCCTGGCTGGCCAGCTGCCCGGGGCTGCCGCCGCCCGCGGCCAGGCCGACCACCCGGAACCGGCCAGGGTTGCGCCTGATGATGTCGGCCGCCTGGGTACCCACCGAGCCGGTGGAGCCGAGCAGGACGATCTCGCGGGGTGCTGGCAGCGCAGAGTCCACCCAGCCATTGTGCCCCTGCGGCCATCCGCCGCCGTATCCGGCGCGTAGCGTGAGACCGTGATCCCCGACACCGCCGCGGCCGTACCGGTCCAGGCATGACCGCGACCGCCGCGCAGGCCCCTGGCCTCGCCAGCTGGCATGGGCTGCCCGCCGCCCAGCAGCCCGACTGGGCTGACCCGGGCCGGCTGCAGGCCGTGACTGCCGAGCTGGCGGGCCTTCCGCCGCTGGTCTTCGCCGGCGAATGCGACCTGCTGCGGGCACGGCTGGCCGCGGTGGCGCGCGGCGAGGCGTTCGTGCTGCAGGGCGGCGACTGCGCGGAGACGTTCGCCGGCGCCACCGCCGAGGCGGTCCACGCCAAGCTGCAGACGCTGCTGCAGATGGCTGTCGTGCTCACCTACGGCGCGAGCGTGCCGGTCGTGAAGATCGGCCGGATGGCCGGGCAGTTCGCCAAGCCGCGGTCAAGCACCGCCGAGGTACGGGACGGGGTGGCGCTGCCCGCTTATCGCGGTGACGCCATCAACGGATTCGATTTCACTGCTGCGGCTCGCACGCCCGACCCGGCGAGGCTGCTGCGCGCTTATCACTGCTCGGCGGTGACGTTGAACCTGTGCCGGGCGTTCACCGCCGGCGGCTACGCGGACCTGCGCCAGGTGCATGCCTGGAACCAGGACTTCGTCGCCGAGAGCCCGTCCGGGCAGCGGTACGAGCGGCTGGCCGGCGAGATCGACCGGGCGCTCGGCTTCATGCAGGCCTGCGGTGCGGAGCCCGAAGAGCTGCGGTCAGTGGAGCTCTACTCCAGTCACGAGGCCCTGATCCTGGCCTACGAGCAGGCCCTGACCAGGACAGACGCACGGACCGGGCAGTTGTACGACGCCTCAGCCCACTTCCTGTGGATCGGCGAGCGGACCCGCGCGGTCGACGGGGCGCACATCGAGTTCGCCAGCACCATCCGCAATCCCATCGGCGTCAAGGTCGGGCCGGACGCGCGGCCCGCCGACCTGGTAGCGCTGGCCGGCAAGCTCAACCCCGACGGCGAGCCAGGCCGGCTCACCCTGATCACCCGGATGGGCGCGGCCCGGATCCGCAGCGCACTGCCGCCGCTGATCCGGGCGGTCGCTGCCGAGGGAATCCCCGTCGCCTGGGTCTGCGACCCGATGCACGGCAACACCTTCGAGGCGCCTAGCGGGCACAAGACCCGCCGGTTCGACGATGTGCTCGGCGAGGTGCAGGGCTTCTTCGAGGTCCACCGGGGGCTCGGCACCCACCCGGGCGGCATCCACATCGAGTTCACCGGCGACAACGTGACCGAGTGCGTGGGCGGCAGCCGTGAGATCATCGCCGACGACCTGCATCAGCGCTACGAGACCGCCTGTGACCCGCGGCTCAACCGCAGCCAGGCGCTTGACCTCGCCTTCACCGTCGCCTCCAGCTACCGCACTGCGCCCGAACGCGGGCCGCTCCGGTGAGCCGGCCCTGACTCCCGCGTCCCGTTAATAGCCGGTATTCACCGTGCCGCCACGTCCCATTCCATGATCGTGACGACTGTTCAGCGGATATCGCTGAGCAGTCGTCACGATCACGTCGCGGGTCAGACGGCGGAGTGAACCGCGGTGGCCGCGGGCTCCCAGTCCGGGCGCAGCGGCATGCCTGAGGTGCCGTTCGCGCCGAGCTTGACGCCGAGGACCTGGTGCAGCTGGATCTGGTTTCGCTCGAAACCGAGTCGCGAGCCCGCCATGTAGAGGCGCCAGACCCGCGCGGTCCCCTCGCCGACCTCGGCCACCGCCTCATCCCAGTGCGCGTCCAGGTTGACGCACCAGCCGGCCAGCGTCCTGGCGTAGTGCTCGCGCAGGTTCTCCTCGTGCCTGACCTCGAACCCGGTGTCGTTGATCAGCGTGATCAGGTAGCCGGGTCCCTCAAGCTCGCCGTCGGGGAACACGTACCGGTTGATGAAGCCGCCCTTCACCCGGCCTGGCGCCCGGTTGTCCGGGCGGGTGATGCAGTGGTTGAGCAGCCGCCCTTCCGGCTTCAGCTTGCCGCTCAGGAAGGCGAAGTAGCCAGGCAGCCGGTCCCTGCCGATGTGCTCGGTGAGCCCGATCGAGCTGACCGCGTCGAAGCCGGTCTCGGCCACGTCCCGGTAGTCCAGGTGCCGGACCTCCGCGAGGTCCGACAGGCCGGCCTCGCTGATCGCCCGCTGCGCCCACTGGGCCTGCTGCTGCGACAAGGTCACCCCGAGCGCGCGGACTCCGTACTCGCGCGCCGCGTGCATCACCATGCCGCCCCAGCCGCAGCCCACATCGAGCAGCCGCATCCCGGAGCGCAGCCCCAGTTTCCTGGCCACCAGGTCGAACTTGTACGCCTGGGCCTCTTCGAGGGTGGCGTCCGCGGTCGGATAGCAGGCGCAGGTGTAGGCCATCGACGGCCCGAGCACCCACTGGTAGAAGGCGTTCGACACGTCGTAGTGGTGCGAGATCGCGCTCGCGTCGCGATCCTTGGAGTGCAGCCGTCCAGCCAGCCACCTGCGGTTCACCCGCACCTCCTGCGGCGGCGCCGGCAGCCGCGGCCACAGCAGCCGCGGTCCGCCGAGCTCGCGGAGCATCCGGAGCCGTTCCGCCGCGTCCAGGTCGATGCGCTGCACGCTGGCCATCCTGGCCAGCGCCGTGTACATGTCGCCGTCGACATCGAGGTGGCCGGCCACGTAGGCCCGGGCCAGCCCGAGCGCGCCGGGTGCCTGCGCCAGGTAGGCCACCGCGGTCGGCGATTTCACCGTGATCCGGATCGGCGAGTCCGGCGCGCCGGCCTTGCTTCCGTCGTAGGCGAGGAACTGGACGGGGGCGTCAGGTCCCGCGAACCTCTCGAACACGTCGGCCAGTGCCATAACCCTCTCTCCTTCATCACTGTCGGCGCTCACTCTCGGCCGCGCGCTGTCGGCGCGCACTGTCGGCGCTCACTGTCGGCCGACACACTTGTCGTACAGACCGGCCAGCCGGCCTTCGCCGTCATAGTCACGCTTGAGCCTGGCGTATTCCGGCCCGTTGTAGTGCGCCCAGAAGTCGTCCTCGGCGTAGAACGACGTGGAGTACAGGCCTTTCTGCCCGCCGAGCGCGCTGACCTGGTCCTCGATGAGCCTGTTGTAGTGGCCGTCGGCCATGCCGGCGGGCCGGGCCACGGTGCCCCAGAAGCCGAAGTTTACGTAGACCTGCCCGGGCCGCAGCGGGTACAGCGGCCAGGTCGCCGCGCCGCGCAGCCGGAGCGGGCACATCCAGACCGGGCTCATGCCGACCTGCCCGGCAAAGAACCTCAGGAAGTCGGCGCCTCGCTCGAGCGGGATCTCCACATCCTGGATGACGTCCTCGCGGCCACCGGTGCCGCGCCGCGCATTCAGCGCGCTGGACAGGCCGTACTTGCGGTCGAATGCCACCAGCCTCCGGTAGACATCGGACCGGCGGTACCTGCGCGGCCAGGCCCGGCGGATAACGGGGTTCTGCACGCCGAACGGCCGCGAGCACCAGAACCAGTCGGTGTCCCAGCGCCACAGGTAGTCGCGGATGGTCAGGAAATCCTCCCGCGGTCCCCGGATGGACTGGTAATAGATCCGCTCCCTGGTGTAGTCGCTGCGCCACGGCGCTACCTCGCTGAAGGCACCGACGGTCAGGTACATCTCATCGAGGCTGAATACCGTGCCGTCCACGAAGTCCGCCTTGTGCCCGGCCAGGCTGCCGTCGGCCGCGATCGAGGCGATGGCGGCCATGCAGTCCTCGGGACTGCCGAAACGGAAGTGCCGCAGGTGCACATAGGGCCGCACTGGCTCAAGCTCGATGGTGAGCGACAGCGCATAGCCCAGGGTGCCGTAAGAGTTGGGGAAGCCACGGTAGAGCGCGTCGTGCTCGCCGCCCGGAGCGGCCGTCACCACCCGGCCATCGCCGGTGAGGATCTCCAAGTCGGTGACGGACTCGTGCGGCATGCCGTTGCGCAGTGAGGTTGACTCGATGCCCAGGCCAGTCACCGCGCCGCCGAGCGTGATGGTCTTCAGCTGCGGCACCACCAGCGGCATCAGGCTACGGCGCAGTGTCGCGTCGACGAGATCCTCATAGGTGGTCATCCCGCCGACCACCGCCGTGGCCGAGTCCGGGTCAATCCGCAGCACCCGCCCGAAGGCGGACACGTCAAGCCCGGCCGCGCTGCCGCTGCCGCTGCCGCTGAACCTGAACAGGTTCGACGTGCGTTTCGCCAGCCTGACCGGGCTGCCGGGCGGGATGGCGGCATAGGCGGCGCACAGTTCGGCGACG
>Ga0187879_10003465_pt1 | contig 10624 bp, 9 predicted proteins | sample June2016WEW_19_1_FD_132423 | JGI IMG/M metagenome (GOLD analysis project Ga0187879, IMG submission 132423) | Peatland microbial communities from SPRUCE experiment site at the Marcell Experimental Forest, Minnesota, USA - June2016WEW_19_10 | ecosystem: Environmental > Terrestrial > Soil >... | reverse complement strand
GTGAAGAAATTCGGAAGTGTCATCCTGAGCGCAGCGAAGGATCTCTGCAGTTGTTCGTAAATCGCTGAACCATAAGAAACTGCTGGGATCCTTCGCTTCGCTCAGGATGACAGCCATCGATTTCTTCACAGGTCCTCGCGCCGTGGGCTAAACTATGCCGCCCGCCAAGGCGGGCTGACTTATCCCCTGAGCCTTGGTCGCACGGCGCTAGAAATACTTTTTCAAGTCCATTCCCGCATACAGGGACGCAACCTGATCGTAACCGTTGAACATCAGTGTGGGGCGCCTGAAAAACTCGCCCAGCCGGCGCTCCTTCGCCTGGCTCCAGCGCGGATGATCCACGTGGGGATTCACGTTGGAATAGAATCCGTATTCCGAAGAATTCGTTATATTCCAAGTGGCGGGCGGCTGTTTCTCCACCAGCTTGATCTTCACCAGCGATTTGATGCTTTTGAACCCATACTTCCAGGGCAGCACCATGCGCACCGGCGCGCCATCCTGATTGGGCAGTGTCTCGCCGTACATGCCGAAGCAGAGCAGGGCCAGCGGATGCATGGCTTCATCCAGTCGAAGCCCCTCAACGTAGGGCAATTGTATGCCCGCCCGGCTTCCCAAGGGCATTTGGCCGGAGCTGTAGTAAGTTTCAAACGCCACGAACTTCGCCATGGGTTGGGGCGACACTTCCTTCAACAACGCGCTGAAGGAATAACCGATCCAGGGCACCACGATCGACCACGCCTCCACGCAGCGGTGCCGGTAAATGCGCTCCTCGAGCGGCGCCAGTTGCTGCAACTCCTCCACGGTAAACGTGCGAGGCTTCTCCACCAACCCGAAAACCTTCACGCTCCAAGGCGAGGTTCGAAAATTGGTGGCATACTTTGCCGGGTCTTCCTTCCCCGTTCCAAATTCATAGAAATTGTTGTAATGGGTCACGTCATTGAAAGGTGTCACCTGCTCCGTGGTGCTGAAGGGACTCTTCGCCGCCACATTCAGCTTGGACTCTGCCAGGACCATTTGCGACGGCCAGGCAAGCTGTTTCAGGCTTTCTCCCACCAGCGCCCCCGCGGTCGCTCCCAATGCGCTCGCCAGGAACTTCCTGCGATTCAAGTAAAGCCATTTCGGCGTGACCTCAGACCAAGGAACCTCCGACGCCTTTTTGATAAACATGCCGCGTTCCCCCTTCCCAAGAACAGTATACATTTAGTCTCTGTTTTTATTCCCGCACTTCCCATTCCGAGGCCAACACCTACCCTACTTGTCAGCGTAGTATTTGACATCCCTCAGCGGCTGTGCTAACTAAAACCTCATGGACCTCGCACCGGTCCCGCAAGTGCCACGCTGGAACTTGCCCCCGGTCGCGGCAGGGTATTCGAGAATACGTATGGGCGTGGAAGAGCTACAAGCAGCCTGGGATTTGCTGAAGGAAGCCTACCAGTACCAGATGGGTGGAGACTACGACATGGCCGTCGAGCTCTACAAGCGCTCCCTCGATTTGCATCCTACTGCCGAGGCCTTTACCTTTCTGGGTTGGACCCATCGCCTCCAGGGCAAAATCGAAGACGCCATTGCCGAATGCAAAAAGGCTATTCAGCTTGATCCCGAATTCGGCACCCCTTACAACGATATCGGCGCTTACTTGATCGAAAAGGGCGAATACGATGAGGCCATTCCGTGGCTCGAACGGGCCTTGCAGTCTCGCCGCTACGACTCCTACCACTATCCCCATTACAACCTCGGCCGGGCATACATGGCCAAGGAAATGTTTGGCAAGGCGCGCCACCACTTGGAACAGGCCCTCAAGCTGTCACCAGACTACACACTGGCCAAAGAGGCTCTGGAGAAGATCCGCCGGAAAATACAGTAAGTCGTCAGCCCTTATTCAGATCACACACCAGGAGAGTGCAACGAGAAACGCTTTGAAGCGGTGGCTTTTACACACCAGCTAACCTTTACTTAGTCTTTTAGCCTTAGCCTTTTAGGTTGACTCATTTGCGCTGGGAGGTTAAACTCTTGCGTGATGGGCATACTACGGGCTTGGTCGAACGAGGGCTTTTGACGTGAAGACCCAAGTCCAACGCTTACTCGCCTTTCTAAAGCCGTACTCGTTCCGCTTCCTGGGCGCATTCCTGCTGATGGCCTTGGTGGGGGCTTGCGAGGCGCTGACGGCGTTACTCATTAAACCGGTTTTCGACCGCGTGCTGGCTCCCGGCGCGGATGCGGGCAAGATTGTCCTGTTCCAGTGGCCTTTCGGCGGCAGGCCGATCTATTTGCAAACGTTCTTCCCGGCTTGGATTCACAATGCCTGGACCATCGTGGCCATCTCGATGGTCATGGTGACTCTGATCAAAGGGGTGGCGGAATTCCTGGCGACCTATTTCATTAACTTCATTGGGCATTCCGTGGTGAGGGACCTCCGCAATCTGCTCTATTCAAAGATCATCGAGCAGTCGATGGCTTTCTTCACAAGAACCTCGACGGGCCGTTTGATGTCCGCGGTCACCAGCGATATCGATCGAATTCAGTTTGCGGTCTCGCAAACCGCCGCGGATTTCCTGAAGCAGAGTTTTACACTCGTTGGCTTACTCGGAGTGCTGTTCTACATCGACTGGAAGCTGGCCTTGGGCTCGCTGATCCTGGTGCCCCTGGTGGTGCTCCCCTCTCATAACATTGGCCGCTATATTCGCATTTCGAGCCGCTCCAGCCAGGACAAGATGGCAGAATTGAACAACGTGCTTCAGGAGACGTTTTCCGGAATCCGTATCGTCAAGGCCTTCGGGATGGAGCTTTTGGAGGTCGAGAAATTCAAGGCCGCCACGCGCCGGCTCTTGCGGGTGAGCTTGCGCTGGGTGCGTGCCCAGGCGGCAACCTCGCCGATTATGGAAGTTCTGGGCGCCATCACGGTGGCCGGCCTGCTGCTCTATGCGCGCAACGAAATCATGCATCACGCCCAGACCACGGGTGGCTTTGTGGTCTTTCTCTATTCCCTGATCAAGACTTACGAACCCATCAAACGGCTGACCGGCGTCCACAACGCAGCCGCGCAGGCCGTGGGCGCCTCCGAGCAGGTCTTCCACTATCTTGACCTCCACCCGGACATCCACGACGAGCCCGGGGCCTCCGTGCTGCCGCCTTTCGCGCGCCAGATTGAGTTTCAGGACGTGGATTTCGACTACGAAGAGGGCTTGCCGCTGCTGCGCAACATCGACTTGCGAATCCGCCAGGGAGAGGTTGTGGCCATCGTGGGCTCGAGTGGCGCGGGCAAGACCACCTTGGCCAGTCTCATTCCCAGGTTTTTCGATGTGACCCGAGGCCGCATCCTGATTGATGGCCACGATGTGCGCGACTTGACACTCAACTCGCTACGCGCGCAAATCGGCATCGTGACGCAGGAAACCATCCTGTTCAACGACACCGTTTACAATAACATCTGTTACGGCAGCCAACTGGCCAGCGAGGACGCGGCGCGCGAGGCCGCCCGCGCGGCTCTGGCGGAAGAGTTTATCCTCGAGATGCCTGAGGGTTACCAGACGGTGATCGGGGAGCGCGGGCAACGCCTTTCCGGGGGACAGCGGCAGCGCATTGCTATCGCTCGGGCGCTCCTCAAGAACCCACCCATCCTCATTCTGGACGAAGCCACTTCCGAACTCGACACAGAGTCGGAACTCCTGGTTCAGCGGGCCCTGGCTAACCTGATGAGGGGCCGCACCGTGCTGGTGATTGCGCATCGCCTCTCGACAGTGCGGCGCGCGGAACGGATTATTGTCCTCGACCGTGGCAGTATCACGGAGATCGGGAGCCACGAGGACCTGATCAGCCGCGGCGGGATCTACCAGAGGCTGCACGAGTTACAATTTGTGGACGCTGACCCGTAGGGTTGTGTCCTACTTTGACTCGTAGCGCTGGCCTTTAGGCCAGCAGTTGCCGACCTGAAGGTCGGCGCTACTTTCAAATCACGAAGTGTAGTGAGCCCTTGCGTAGGGAAGAGAACGTGTGAAAGAATCTAGCAGTGTCATCCTAAGCGGTCGTGGGCCGTGGGCCCACCCATAGAGATGAAATTCAGGACTCGTCACCCCCGCGAAAGTGGGGCCCATCGTCAGTCCAGGCAACAATGGATTCCCGCTCTGGCGGGAATGACGAGACTTTCGAGAGGCGGAGCGAAGGTTCCCCGCGCGGCGGTGCTTTGCGGCGCTCAGCTTGGCAGGATCCGGAGTTAGTCAATTCGATGTAGAGGCAGCCTTCCTCGGGCATTTGGCGATGGCGCACTCGCGGAATCGCTGCCGCAAAACGGACAAGTCAATATGATTCGAAGCATGACGGGTTACAGTAAGGCTCAGGCTGAGGAGGGGGGCTACTCGATCTCGGTCAGCATCCGTGGCACCAACCACCGCTTTCTGGACGTGCAGCTCCGCTTTCCTTCGGTGCTGGAGTCCATGGATCCCCTGTTGAGGCGCCTGATCAAGAATCACATTACGCGGGGCCATGTGGAGGTGACCGTCAGTTTCGATCAGCCCGGCATCGCCGGATTGGTGGTTGACCGCAAGCTCTTGTCTGCTTACGTGGCAGCTTACCACACGCTGCGCGAAGTGTTTGGTTGTAGTAACGAGCCGGATCTGGTGGCCTTGCTGCGCGTCCCTGGTCTCGCTACGGCGGGCAACGGAGAGCTTTCTACGGAAGACCTGGAGCGCGTCCGAGTTCTCCTCGAGCGTGTGGCCACGGAGGCTTTGGTGAGCTTGAACGAGATGCGCGGCCGCGAGGGGGAAGATTTGGGTCGCGATCTCAAGGGCCGTTTGGCCCGGCTTGAAGAGCTGAGCGATGATGTTGCCCGAATGGCAGAGCGCCTTCCCAAGCTCTACCAGCATCGTCTGGAAAGCCGCTTGAGGGATTTGATGGGGAGCACGGAACTGGATGGGGCGCGCCTCGCGGCGGAGGTTGCGTACCTGGCGTCCCGCTCGGACACCACCGAGGAGCTGACTCGCTTCCGAAGCCATGTTACCCAAGTCAAACAGCTCCTCGTGCAGAGTCCCGAGGTAGGCAAGAAGCTCGATTTCCTTTTGCAAGAGATGAACCGGGAAGCGAATACGCTTCTCTCGAAGACTACGGATTTGCCGGAAGTCGGCCTCGAAGTCGCGCGCCTGGCGATTGAGATGAAGAGCGAAATCGAGAAGCTGCGCGAGCAGGCTCAGAACATCGAATGATGGGGAAAAAGGAATCTTCCTGCGGGCGCGGCAGCATTCTGGTTATCTCGGCGCCGTCGGGTGCCGGAAAATCAACTCTGGTAAGACGGCTGATTGCCTCTCTGCCCGATCTGGCGTTTTCTGTTTCCCATACGACGCGGCCGCGGCGCGAGGGTGAGAAGGAGGGGCGGGACTATTTTTTCGTGACCCGCCGGCGCTTCGAAACGATGATCGCCGCGGACGAGTTTATCGAATGGGCCGAAGTTTTTGGCCACCTTTACGGCACCTCGAAGGCGCAGCTTGGGAGGATTTTGGCGGACGGACACGATGTATTGCTCGATATCGATGTTCAGGGGCATCAACAAGTCCGGAAGCGTTTGCCGGAAGCGCTCAGCGTCTTCATCTTGCCTCCGTCCTTCGAGGAGTTGGAACGGCGCTTGACGGCTCGGCATTCGGATTCGCCCAAGGATGTAGAACGACGGTTGGCGGCAGCCCGCCAGGAAATCTGCCATTGGCCTGAATATGATTATCTGGTCGTCAACGACCGTCTCCCGCGGGCCACGCAGGCTCTCAGAGCGATAGTCCAGGCCGGCCGAGTGCGGCGAGATACCCAGGCGGTGCGCGCCGAAGAGATTTGCAGGACATTTGGAGGATGAATCGGATGGATTTGCCTCAGAAGATCGATAGTAAGTTTCGCTATATTCTTGTAGCTGCCAAACGCGCCCGGCAGCTTCAGGCCGGCGCGCGCCCGCTTATTCAGAGCAGCGAAAAGCGATTAACGAGAGTGGCACAGCTAGAAGTGACGGCCGGCCTGGTGCCTTTTGAATTGCTCGCTCCTGCCGCCGGCGAGAATGACAAGAATAAGAAGCCGAAGAAATAGGGGCTAGGGACTGGGGACTAGGGGCTAGGGACCGAGCACTGGGGGCTGGGAACCATGGCCTCGAAAAACTAGGTTCTGGGTCGAGGCCATGGGAATTCGGGTTCGATCTTGAATTTCGAAGCTCGAATCTGCAACAGCTTTGGCTCCTGAATCCTGAATTCTCAATCCGAACCCCTGCAGGGCGGTCCTTGTGGCCGCCCTGGGCAACCACAAGGTTTGCCCCTACGGTGCGACTGTGAAGGTTGCTTTAGGGATTTCGGGCGGCATCGCCGCGTACAAGGCCGCGGAACTCCTGCGTCTGCTGCAAGAGCGGGGCGTGGAAGTTCAAGTGGTAATGACCCGGAACGCCTGCGAGTTTGTTGCTCCGCTCACCTTTGCCGCGCTCTCCGGCAGAAAAGTCATTACAGAAATGTTTGGGGGCGGAACCGAAGGCGCCGCGAACGTCGAGAGCGCCATCGAGCATATCGCCGTGGCGCAGTCGATTGATGCCCTGGTGATCGTTCCCGCCACCGCGAACGTGCTCGCGAAGATGGCCCACGGCATTGCCGACGATTTCCTCACCACCCTGTGCCTCGCCACCAAGGCCCCCCTGATCGCGGCCCCGGCTATGAATGTGAACATGTGGGAGAATCCCGCCACGCGGAAGAACGTGGAAATTCTGCGCGAGCGGGGCGTGAAGGTCTTGCCGCCTGATGAGGGCTATCTGGCGTGCGGAATGACCGGCGCGGGCCGCCTCACTTCCATAGAGAGCATCGCACAGGCAGTGCTTGCGACCCTCGGAGTTGCGGACGATTTGGACGGGGAATACCTGCTCGTAACAGCCGGGCCGACCCAAGAACCCTGGGATGAAGTGCGCTACCTCAGCAACAGGTCCTCTGGGAAGATGGGTTATGCGCTGGCTGAAGCGGGCAGCCGCCGCGGGGCTCGGGTAGTCCTGGTCAGCGGGCCTACACATCTCGATCCTCCTACCGGGGTGGAAGTGGATTGCGTCCGCACGGCCGAGCAGATGGCGCAGGCGGTCTTGCGTCATTTCGAGCTGGCTACGGTGACTCTGATGGCAGCCGCAGTCGCGGATTTCCGCCCGGTAGAGGTTCACCCCCAAAAGCTCAAGAAGCAGGTCGGGATACCGGCGTTGAAGCTCGAGCCCACGCCGGATATCCTGGCCATGCTGGCTCCCCGGCGGCGGTCAGGACAAGTGGTGGTGGGGTTCGCGGCGGAGACTGAAAACCTGCTGGCTAACGCCGCCGCCAAACTGCGCGAAAAACGCCTCGACTTCATCGTGGCAAACGACCTTTCCCAACCTGGCGCAGGGTTTGACGTCGACACCAACATCGCAACTTTGCTTTTCCCGGATGGCCGCACGAAGCCGCTCGAGAAGATGAGCAAACTCGACGTGGCGCAGCGTATCCTCGACGAAGTTGTGGCACTTAGGAAGGAGTCAGGAGTCAGGAGCCAGGAGCCAGAAGAGAGAAAGCAGAAGGCAGTCGCTCATGCCCATCCGCCGACGGGCGCCCAGAAAACGTGAAGTACCCGGGAGCGCGGGCATCCTGCCCGCAGCGTGCGCGCAATTGCGGTGCGAGAGGCGGGCAGGATGCCCGCGCTCCCCGATATCTTCAAGGCAGGCAGCAGGCAGGGCCGGAAATGCCAATCGGGAAGAAGTAGAGATTCTAAGCCCTCGCCCCCTTGGGGGAGAGGGTGGCGCGCAGCCGCCGTTTTCGCCAGGCGGGGCGGGCCGGGTGAGGGGGTCCTACTCGGGGCCACGCTATGGATGACCAGCTAAAGCAGGAGCTCACCAACTGGCTGCAATTCTACCGTGAACTCGGGATCGAGGAATTCTACCGTCGCGAGCCGGGCACTGCTGTCGAGACAGGGCCTATCCCTCCACCCGCCGCTCCTTCGGCTGCGGCACGTAACGACACTTCTGTGAAGACGCATGCGGGTTCGCCCGCACCTCGGGCCGCGACGCAGTTGGCTGCTCCCGAACCCGCGCCTGCAGTTCCTGCCGCCTCGCCACCTCGGGTCGGAGTTCCGCCAACCGTACCCGCGGCCGCACCCATCAGGCCACCCGTGGCCTCCTTCAGCTTGTTCGAAACACCGGCGCCGAAGCGAACCGGCCCGGAAACACTCGAGGAGATCCGCTCCGACCTGGGGGATTGCCGGCGCTGCAAGCTTGCCGGCGGCCGCAAAACCATCGTATTCGGGGAAGGGAATGCGCACGCCGAACTGGTGTTCGTGGGCGAGGGACCAGGAGCCGACGAAGACGAGCAGGGCCTGCCGTTTGTGGGGCGCGCCGGACAGCTTCTGAATCGCATGATCCAAGCCATTGGAATGAAACGCGCAGAGGTTTACATTTGCAATATCGTCAAGTGCCGGCCTCCCGGAAATCGCACGCCGGAAAAGGACGAAATCGAAACTTGCTCCCCCTTTCTTTTCCGGCAACTCGAATCCATTCATCCGCGTTTGATCTGCTGCCTCGGCGCTCCGGCAGTCAAGACGGTTTTGGGAATCAAGGAAGGCATCACCAAAATACATGGCCAGTTCTACGACTTCGCAAATTCCAAAGCCCTCGCCACCGTTCACCCTGCCTACGTTTTGCGGAACCCCCGCGAGGAGAAAATCCTGCGCGAAGACTTCGAAAAGATCCGGGAGTTTTTGAAGCGCAAATAAGCCCGTTGGCGCAATGTGTCGCGGGCGTCTTCATATTGTGGACACTTTTGTTTCTTGCTTGGGAATGATTCGAGCCCCAAAACAGGCGAGCTAACGAAGCCCACGCCGGCCCGTAGGCGCTAATCTAAGCGGAGGTTCTGCAGATTGAATGCCCGAAGGGCATTAATATCATTAGCCGTAGGTGAAACCTACGGAGAAATGGCCCATTCCTTGTGCTTGCCGCGACCCTGGAGGGGTCGAATTCAACCCCTGCGGGGTTGGCTGTTTCTTGTAGCTGGCGCGTCCCGTAGGTTTCACCTACGGCTAATGACCTTGGGTCCCTTCGGGACCCAGAGAGGGTGCACTGGGACGGGAGACTAGTGGGAGGAAGCAATGCGGAAGACTTGGGTCGGAAGGTTGGCCTTTCTTATTGCACTCACGGTAGGTTATTTGCTGATTGCGGAGTTGTCGATAAGCGGTGCACAGGGCGCAGCCCCGCCCCAGGGCGCGCAGGCAACCGAGGACGCGAGGACAGCCTGGTACCGGGAAGCAAAGTTTGGGATGTTCATTCATTGGGGCCCGTACTCGCTCGCCAGCGTGGAGGCTTCATGGCCCATCATGAGACCCGAGGCCCAATGGAACATCACCGAAGCTGAGTACGTCTCGTTGTACAAGAAATTCAATCCCACCCAATACGATCCTGCGGCATGGGTTGAGCTGGCCAAGCAGGCCGGGCAACGCTACATGGTGATTACAACCAAGCATCACGATGGGTTTTGCATGTTCGACTCGAAGCTGACGGACTACAAAATCACCAACACTCCCTACGGCAAAGACGTGATCGCCATGCTGGCCAAAGCAGCGCACGACGCCGGCATGCCCTTAGGCTTTTATTATTCCCCGCCCGACATGCACCACCCCGGCTACAGGGACACCACCCAGCTTGTCAAGGACAGTTGGCACGGCGATCCGCGCCGGCCGGAGTGGGCCTCCTACCTCGATTACATGGCGGGTCAGCTTCGGGAACTCCTGACCAACTACGGCCCCGTGGCGCTCATCTGGTTCGACGGCCTGGATCGTGAGGAGAAGTACCAGGGCCAGCGACTCATCAACTTAATTCATGAGTTGCAGCCCGCCTCGCTGGTCAACAACCGGATCGGAGTGGATGCGGATTTCGTGACCCCCGAGCAGGAGATTCCGGACCGGATTCCGACCAGGCTGAAAGCATCGAATCTGCCGCCACCCGCGCAGCCTGAGGCGCCACCCACGGTCCCTCCTCCCGAAGATTTCGAGCTTTGGGAAACCTGCATGACCATAAACGACACGTGGGCATACAACAAGAATGATCAGCACTACAAGTCCGTGAAAGTGCTCATCCAGGATCTGGCGAACGTGGCGAGCAAGGGCGGGAATTTTCTCCTGGATGTTGGCCCAACGCCGGAGGGCACAATCCAGCCTGAATTCGTTGAGCGCCTCCAGGCGATGGGGCAATGGATGAAAGTCAACGGCGATTCCATCTACGGGACCACCTACGGGCCGTGGCAGAACCTGACCTTTGGAAAGTCCACCGCCAGGGGCAAGACGATTTATTTGCACGTCTTCGATTGGACATCGAACCACGAATTGGAGTTGCCCGCTCTCGCCAGTCGCGTTTCCCGAGTGACCCTGCTGGCAACGGGTCACAAGACCCGCTTCAAGCAGGAGAAAGATCGCTTGTTGATTACGGTGCCGTCCGCGGCGCCCGACCCGAACGACAGCGTATTGAAGATCGAAATGCGTTAATTCTCTGAGCGCGCGAGCCCTTGGGGGTGCGCGACATAGAAGTTGGAATTAGGCGGCGAGAGCCGCCCGGCGGCCCTCCCAGTAATCCTCAACGCGGCCATTGAGATGGCAGCAACGCAAGGCGAGGATGGCATTGGCTCCG
>Ga0187879_10003464_pt1 | contig 10624 bp, 8 predicted proteins | sample June2016WEW_19_1_FD_132423 | JGI IMG/M metagenome (GOLD analysis project Ga0187879, IMG submission 132423) | Peatland microbial communities from SPRUCE experiment site at the Marcell Experimental Forest, Minnesota, USA - June2016WEW_19_10 | ecosystem: Environmental > Terrestrial > Soil >... | reverse complement strand
GGGGTCAAGTGGTCCTCCGACCATCGGAAACGACCCTCAAAACCATTGCCGCAACATAGGAGCATCTGCTATCAAGGCAGACGTTGGTCGAAGCGCGCGGGCGGCGTGACCAGATTGACTGTCGCCGCATGGAAGTCAGGGGTTGAATGCGGCCAAGATGCGGTGGCACCGGTAGGTCATCTGCTGGGCAGTCTGGTCTGGGTGTTTGAGCCACCAGTCGATCAGTGCCGATACTGCACTCATCCAGATCTCGGCTACCGCAGATTGATCCAATGGATCGATTAGGTCAGTCGAGCGCAGCACGGCTGTTACGCCTTGCGTGGCTTGGGCGGCGATCATCGTGCGGTATTTTTTCGCCGCACCGAACGCGCGACTGCCGGGGGGCAGACTGCGGTCGTAGAGCACGTTCCAGTCGTGCGGACGGGGTTCGAGTGCGGTGAAGATCGCTCGCAAGGTGGCCTCGGCATTACTCACCGCGTCGACGGGGTTGTCGAGGACTCGTGCGATGGCGGTGCTGATAACCTGCCCCGCCCGGTCGACACACGCGCAATACAACCCCTCTTTGGAGGTGAAATACCCGTAGATAAGCGGTTTGGAGATCCCCGCCGCCCGCGCCACGTCAAGCACGGAAATCGCCGCGTAACCGCGGCGACCGAACTCCGCGGCGGCAACGTCGAGGATCTGCTGTTCACGTTCGGCGCGGGGCACTCCCTTCGTGCCGGCGGGCACTGCCGATGACAATTGAGGCGCAGCGCCAGCAGGTTCACGCCGCGCGAGCTCCGCTCGCCGATCCACCCGCAAACCTCCCACCTGCAATTCGATCACCCCGATTCTTCCGCCGACTCGGCCGTTGTGACCTGGTTGGGTGGGCGTAGCCGACGGTGGACCGAAGCAATGAAATGACTCCATGGTAACTTACTCATTAGTCAATCGGGACGGGGCGTGCTGGTACGTCTTCAGCCTTGAAGTCGGCGTGCACACCAGGCGACTACACGAAGCCATATGCAAAGCGGGTGTATGAATCCCAGCCCCGGACCGACACCGATCACGTCCAAGATAGGTAGGGACGCATGACGCGTTCGTGGTGGGGTTGGGGAACGCTCCAGGAGGCGGCCTCGGAGCGAGAGACGCAGGCGTTGATCGCCCGGGTGGCGCAGGTGATGCCGACCCACGACTTCACCGATCACCCACCGCCGGACCCGAGGCGGCTCGGTTTGCCGGCGCCGCGGATCACCGCGCCCAATTCCCTTACCGCGTTGTGCTCTGCCGATCCCGAAGATCGTGTCGGGCATGCTCGCGGCAAAGCGTTCCGCGATGTCGTGCGCAACCTGCAGGGCCGCCTGGACGACGTCCCCGATCTGGTCGCGAGGCCACGCACCGAGCGCGACGTGATCGACCTGCTCGACTGGTGCTCGCAAGACGCGATTGCAGTTATCCCCTATGGCGGCGGAAGTTCCGTCGTCGGCGGGATCGAACCGCGATTCGACGCGCCCGCGGTCACGATGGACCTCACCGCGATGGACGCGGTGCTCGAGATCGACCGCGCCAGCCGTGCCGCCCGCATCCAGGCCGGGGCGCTGGGACCGAAGCTGGAGGACCAGCTTCGCCCGCATGCTTTGACGCTGCGGCATTTTCCACAGTCATTCGGTTTCTCCACACTCGGCGGCTGGTTGGCCACCCGCGCCGGTGGTCACTTCGCCACGCTCTACACCCACATCGACGATCTCACCGAGTCCCTGCGGGTCGTCACCCCCGCCGGCGTCAGCGAGTCCCGACGATTGCCGGGATCGGGTGCCGGACCCTCACCGGACCGATTGTTCCTGGGATCGGAGGGAACCCTCGGCGTGATTACCGAGGCCTGGATGCGATTGCAGCACCGGCCACGCTGGCAGGTCACCGCGTCCGTCGCGTTCAACGACTTCGCGCGTGCGGTAGCGGCGGCGCGCGCCATCGCCCAGGCCGGCCTGTATCCGTCGAACTGCCGGCTTCTCGATCCAGCCGAAGCTTTCCTCAACGCCGCAACAACGGTGTCCGGTGGGCTGCTGGTGCTGGCGTTCGAATCGGCCGATCACCCGGTCGACAGCTGGCTGGACCGGGCGCTGGAAATCACCATCGAGCATGACGGCACGGTGATTTCGCGCCGCTGCCGCGACGACTCCGGCACCGACGCCTCCACCAACTGGCGTTCGGCGTTCCTGCGCATGCCTTATCACCGCGACGCCCTCGCGCGGCGCGCCATGATCGTGGAAACCTTCGAAACCGCCTGCACGTGGGACAACTTCGCCACCCTCCACGCCGCGGTGACCGCCGCGGCGCAGCACGCGATCGGCGCGGTCTGCGGGACGGGCGTGGTCACCTGCCGGTTCACCCACGTCTACCCCGACGGTCCCGCCCCGTACTACGGCATCTACGCCAGCGGCCGGTGGGCCAGCATCGTCGCCCAGTGGGACGACATCAAAGCCGCTGTTTCCGAAGCGATCACGACCCATGGCGGCACCATCACCCATCACCACGCCGTCGGCCGCGATCACCGACCCTGGTACGACCGGCAACGCCCCGACCCATTCGCCGCCGCCGTGCGCGCCGCAAAGTCCGTGCTCGACCCCGCCGGGATCCTCAACCCCGGCGTGCTCATAGACCAAGGAGCCTCATGACCGCGGTGACCATCATCCGAATCGGCAGGCCACAGGTGCGCAACGCGATCGACAGCACCACCGCGCAGCGGCTGCATCGGCAGTTCGCGGACTTCGAGACCGACCCGGACGCCAAGGTCGCCGTGCTCTACGGCGACGAGAAGGCATTCAGCTCCGGCGCCGACCTCAACCGGCTGCCCGACCTGCGCGACGATGGACCGCTCGGCCCGACCCGCCGGGTCATCGCAAAACCCGTCATCGCCGCCATCGAAGGCTGGTGCGTTGCCGGCGGAATGGAACTGGCCGCGATGTGCGACCTGCGTGTCGCGGGCGCCACCGCCCGCTTCGGCTTCTTCGACCGTCGCCACGGCGTCCCCCTGGTCGACGGCGGGACCATCCGGCTGCCGCGCATCATCGGGCTCGGCCGCGCACTGGACATCATGCTCACCGGCCGCGAGTTCGATGTTGCCGAGGCCCGTGAGATGGGCTTCGTCAACCGCGTCGTGCCAGCGGGCGCCGCCCTTGACGCCGCCGTCGAACTTGCCGAGCAGATCGCCGCGAATCCGTGGCGATGCGTGCTCAGCGACCGGGCATCGGCCTACGACGCCCTCGACCTTGGTGCCACCCAGGCGTTCGCCAACGAACACCGCCTTGGCGAGGCCACCATTTTCTCCGCCGACTTCGTCAAATCGGCAGCAGCACGCAGCCTGCGGGCAGCCGCGAAGCATATCAAGAAGACCCTGCCGCTGTGACACCCGTCGGCCGGCGCGGGTAACACGCGCCGAACCCCCGAGCTGCAAGGACGCCGACCCTGCTACACAGGGGGCCGAGCGTCCTGGTACATATACTTCTTCCAGTTACCGCGGATACCCGAATGGCTGCTCATGCGCCGCGACGGCGCCGTGGTCTCCGAATTTGTCGGCCCGTGCCTACGGATCACGGGGTCGTTTTCATCCGCTCCGCATCCGCCACGCCGTTCAGATTGCGTGCTCTGAACCCTCAGGATGGGTCCAATTCGTCCAGTTTGACCAGCCCAAATGTCTCAGTACTGCTTTCCCGTCAGCTTCACACGCGGACAGTCTTATTCGACTCGCGCTGCACTGGTTTTCCGGCTTCCGGCGAGTCGCATCGCCGGGTGCGTCCACGGGTCGGTGTCGGGCCTTTGGGCCGACGAACGTTGTCACGACGTTGTCACTACTAAGGGCGGATGCGGTGACTCGGCTTGGGACGGGTTGAGACTGATTCGGCAGGTCAGCGCGACTTTGGCGGCATCCTGAAACACGCTAAAACGCGTCAGGCCTGACTGTAAATCCGTCGAGCAGGAGGCGCATCGTGCTTTTTGATCTCCCACGGGCGGCAAAACAATTCAGTTCAACGCGGCGTCAGGCTCCACCGGGTTTCCCGGACAGGGCCGAATGAGCCGAGATAGGCTCCATCGGAAACTGGCCTATTGGGCCGCGCCACTATCACGGGAGGCGATTATGGACGAACATGTGTTTGGCGGCTTCGAGGGGCGCATCCGCCGCCACGGGGTCGCTTCACGGTGGTGGACCCAAACCGCCGTACGACTGGTCGTTGCACTGCTCGCTGCGGCTGTGGTGCTGGTCGGTGGTTCGGCAACCGTCCACGCTGGCGGTCCTCCGGGAGGCGCTGGCGGTCCGGGAGGCGCTGGCGGTCAGGGAGGCGCCAACGGTGTGGGGCCGGTGTCGTTTTTCGACCAGTGGATAGCCCACGATAGCCAGCTGCAGCTGTCCCAGAGCGGCACCGGAACCCTGACAATTGGTGACGGCGCGCTGAACACCGATCAATGGTCAGTCACGTGGCAGAAAAACCCCAGCGATAGCATCACGATCACCCTGGCCACCCTGATCGCCCGCAGCGGCCCCGGGATGGGTAACGTCGGCGACCAGTACATCGCCACCATCCAACCGGACCCGTCTGGCTTTCAACTCCTGTACATGCACCCGATCAGTGCCGGACAATCAAGAACGTTCTGCACACCGGCAGAAATGAAGGCCCCCAACACACCAGCGGTCTGCCGCACCTAACGGCAAGGCAAACCAGCGCCGAGCTGCTGCCTTCAGGCCAGCCGGGATGGGGCCGCGACGTGGGCGGAGCGTTACGGGCGGGCTGGCGGTTACCGTTTATTCACCGCCAATGACCGGGAACCGACCGGAATTGCCCGGTTCCTACCGGGGGTTCGAGATCGTCAATCCGGTTGTCGCACAATGAGAAACAGGCAATAACGGGGACTGTCAGGATCCAAGGATTGCTAATCAGCGGGTCCGGGGTTCGAAACCCTGACGGCGCACCTCAAAGTCTATTTTCGGGGATGTACCAGCATCGAGGAGTACAGACGACGGCCCTCACGGCATTGCCTCGGCCCAGTCGATATGCCCCTCGAAGCCAAGCGTTTTCGCCATGTCGCGGTAGCGATCCCGGAAGTCCGCGTAGGACGCGGCATCGCCGTGAGCCCGCGCCAGGAGAGCCCGCAGCCGCAACAGCCAGATCTCGCGCACAGCGAAACCGCCGTCGGTCCGCGCCGCCAACCGCTCGATCGCGGCATCCGCCAACCGCTCGATCGCGGCCTCGGCTTCGACCAAGTCACTCTCGGCCCCCCGATCGAGCAGCGTTTCGACCAAAACACCTGTCGCCGGAATGCTCCACCCCAGCAGCCGCCCCTCGCGGAATTGATCGTCTGCGGCCGCCCGCATCAGCGGTATGGCGCCATCGCGATCTCCGCACTGAGCCTTCTCACGAGCCAAGCAGACCTCGACGATAGGTAGATCGGCCAGGAAGAACCCCCGGCGCCGGAACACTTCACCGACCTCCGCCAGGATCTGCTGTCCCCGGTCGCGCTCCGTGTTCGTCCGGCGGTGTACCAGCGCAATGCCCAGCGTCATCCGGGCGATGGCAACCGCGACATCATCACCGGATTGTTCGGCAATTCGCAGGGCATCCTGGATCTCGCCCATCGCGCGATCGTCGGGCCTCAGCATGCCCGGCGGTATTGCCGCGGAGTAAGAGTAGGTGACAACGGTGGCGTAGGACATGGGGTCGGTGCTGCGCGCCATGGCGAGGCCGTGCCGCAGGTCGTCGCGCCATCCGGGACGTCCCAGGCAATAACTGGCCGTAGCCCGCGTCGTAAAGGCGAGCGCCAACGGAGACCCGATGATGAAGTTGCCTTTTGAGGGATCGCCGTCGGCCAGGTCGATAACCATCTGTGACCACCGCAGCGCGTCAGGCCACTCGGCGCACTCAGCTCTGGCGTAGATCGACGCGAGGGACAGGCCCACCGTCAAGGTCGGATCGTCGAGCGACTCGATAAGGGCCATCGCTTCCGATGCCAGCCCCGACGCCTCGCGCAGCCGGGCCTGATGCATGTGATCCATCACTTGCCCGGACATTGCGATGGCCAGTGAAGCCTTGTCCCCGGCCGCGGCGCACAACTCCCGCAATTCCTCGAAGCGGGCGCCTGTCGCCTGTTCATGGACTCGCCAGGCGATCCCGCACAACATGGTGCGAGGAGCAATGCGCATGGATGTTCGGTCGGGGTCATCGGCGGGTAGGGCGTCGGCGATCGTCCGGGCACGCTCCCAACTCCGCCATGCCGCGGCGATGTCGCGGTTGGTCGCCCAGGCTGCGGCCCGCATTTGCCAGCCGTAAGCGGCGTGCCCATCGCCGGCCGCGTCCAGATGCTCGGCGATCAAGGCGGCATTTTCATCGCCCGCTGCCGGGTTACGTGATTCGATGGCGGCCGCGACGCGCCGATGCAGCTCGGCACGATCCGATTCGTGCTGGAGTTCGTAGGCGACCGTGCGGATCGACGGATGGTGAAACACGTACTCCGGTTGCCGGGTGAAGCGGACCTGGTCGATGAGCTGAGCGGCCACCAGATCATCAACGACCGCTTCAACTCCCAGCGCGGCCAGCAGGTCCATGTCAAACCGCGCGCCGAGCACTGCCGCTGCGCTCAGCGTGCGCTTTGCCATTGGGTCGAGTCGGTCGATGCGAGCGGCGATGGTTGCCTGCAGCGTGAGCGGCACGCTCACGTCGCCAACCCCTGCCGCCGAGAGGTATGCGCCCGGCTCGCCGCGCAGCACGCGGCGCTCGGCCAGTTCGCGCACGATCTCCTCGGCGAAGAACGGATTGCCGGCGGCCCTCTTGGCGATCCTGCGGCCCAGCGCGTCATTCGAGGGATCCGGCCCGAGCAACTCCGAGACCAGTCCCGTGGTTTCTGAATCACTCAGCGGCGCAAGGGCAAGAGTTTGGGCACCTGCCACTCGGGTCAACGCGCCCCGATATTCGGGTCGGTAGGTGACCAGCACCAGCGAGGGCGTCTGCGTCATGACCGTGAAGAAATCGGCCAACAGCGACTCGCTGACCTCGTCGATCCAATGGGCGTCCTCGATGACAAAGACCGCCGGGGCCTGGCGGGCCAGCGAGGCCGCATTGACCAGCATGGTCAACCGCCGCCGACGAGCATCCGGATCGATCTTCGGCAGCTCCACATCGGGATCGGCGATGCCCAGCAGGTCGTCATAGAGCAACAAGTCCTCAGGCGCCGCGTCGGGAGCCTGAGCCCGGATCTGCGCCCGCGCGGCAGGTGGGTCAAGACTCTCGACGCCGGTGGCTGCGCGCAACAGGCGCGCCACGGCATGGAAAGGGACCTGGCTGGTGTGCGATTCGCAGAAGGCAGTGAACACGTCGACATCACGGGCATCTGCCATCGCCGTAACTTCACGCACAAGGCGGCTTTTTCCTATGCCAGGCGAGCCGACCACGCCGACCACCGTGCCGTTGCCATGAAGTGCACGCTTCAGCAAGCCCGCAACGGCGGACATTTCCCACTGTCGACCGACCAGATCCGGCTGCGGCGATGGCGGCCGAACTGCTATCGGGTCATCTTCATCGGTAATGTCGTCGAGGTCGAGCAGCGACAGCAGGGCGGGCATGTCGGAAAGCTCGGCTACCGCATCGCGACACGCCCAACACTCTTCCAGGTGTGCATCGAATTCGCGCCTGTCCAGCTCGGACAATGACCCCAGCACGTAGGCCGCGTCCCACTGCGCATACTTGTCGCCGTCTTGACCGCGCGGTCCGGCGACGGGTGCTCCCTGTCCCGGAAAGGCGGTCATGGTGCCACTCCCATCTCCTGCAGCGTCTGCTGCAGGGCTCGCAGCGCGTGATGCAGCCGCGACTTCACGGTGCCTTCGGCGACTCCCAGGTCCGCGCCGATTTGTGCGGTTGTCCAGCCGTAATAATACGCACGCCGGACAAACGCGCGATCCTCAGCAGACAGCCGCCCGAACGCCTCAGCGACCAGTGTCCGGTTGGTTTCCGGGATCGCCATAACCAGCCTTCCATTGGTAGCACGAGTGCGGCGCCGTTTTGGTTCAAGACCAGCGCTAGCCGATGGTCAACGTGCGGGGCCCACTAGCCGTGCAATCAGGGAACCGCAGAATCGCAAAACCGGGCGCCCTCGCGCGGGGCGGTGCCACATGTGCGGCACGCAGTCGCTACGGTCATCCGACCCTCCGCCGCTTCCGGTCCCCCGAGTTTCCAGGGTTCTCCCAAGAACAAGAATAGGGCGCGCCAGACGCCTGACTAGGCCGTTTCTCGGGTCGAGTCAGGGCACGCGCCGCTAGGCATCGAGTCTCCAGCCCGCTCGGAGGAACATGTCCGGTCGGACTGGACTGCAGCAAATTCGCCAGCGCGGATAATGGCAGGTGTCGCTTATGCGGCGCAAATGACACGCAATCCACCGGAATCGACCGCCTGCAACAGGAAGTAATCAGGTATGCGAAGCACTGCCGCCCAACGGAACACGGCCCACATCCGGACACAGCGGGAAGTTACCAAAACCGCCTGCGCTTAATCCGTTGGTCGCGGGTTCGAGCCCCGCCCGCCCCACTTCAGAGGTGTATTACCTCGGCTGATGCTTGACATTTTGCCTTCGGGTGATGCCTGACAGTGTTTCGGCTGATGCTTGACAGTTGCTTCGGCTGATCCTTGACACTCCCTGAATGAGCTGGCCGCGCCGCGTGTGGCGGTGGTCTTGGGCTCGCCGCTATTTCGCTCGGTGGGGCGGCCTGCACAGCCCCCGCATCGGGTCGCCACGGTCCGGGCGCTCGACCTTGAATACCTCCGCGCCCCAGTCCGCGAGCACCACGCCGGCCGACGGCACGTAACCCCAGGCGGCAACTTCAACGACCCGAATACCATCAAGTACGCCGGCCATGGGGAAGTCCTTCCAATCTTGAGCTGCAGCGGCCAAGGATTCATACAAGTACAACTAAGCTAAGTAATAATACTTCGAGAGCCTACCCGGCTGGGTCGCAGTCTCGAAGCTACTGCGCGTGACCGGCTTTAGCCTCGTCCTCGCGGGTCAACCCGACCACCAAGATCAATTCCTCATGCAGTTCGAACCACACGGTGTGATACGAGTCGATGATCGGGCGAGTGAACCACATCGTGTCGCCTGCCTTTAGCTTCGACAGCGCGGCCGACAGTTTCTCGGCATACGCATCGAGACGAGGCACCTGGGTTGCTGCGGCAGCCACGATCGGCCGCGCGCGTTCGTGGACAGCGTCGAGTCGGGCCAGTACTGCCGTGTCGTAGCCGGAATCTTCGTGGCTGTTGGGCTCACCATCTTTGAGTTGCCAGTCGGAGACTAGCGCCTTGAACTCGGCATTGACGCCGCGGAAGTCCTCGTAGATAGCCGCTATCGCGGCCTGATCGGTCTTTGAGCGCTCCTCGGTCAACAGGTCAGTCAGGCGCGCACGGCCCTCCGGGCTGAGCCTCAGTGTCTTGCCTGCGATCACCAGGCCCGCGTCGCTGAGGTTAGCGATGGTCGTCGCTACGCTGGCCGGGTTCTCATCGACCGTCGCCGCCACGTCGGCCTCGCTCACCCGGCCCTTGAGTCGGATGGCCTGCAGAATCTTCAGTTCACTCATCTGCCATCCTCAGGGTTTGTCGATGCGGTGTCCGGGATCTGTATGAATCGCCCCGGCGCGCAGCGTTCTGCTGACCGGTACGGAGCCGAGCCCGGTCAATCCATCACGTCGCGAACCTTAATCGCTTCCAGTCCACGCAGAACAATCTTGCGCGAATTGTCCATGTGGCGGCGCCAGTGAGCCTCGGCCGCATCGCCGTCGCGCGCCCGCGGCAGCTTGATGAGGTGGCGGTACGAATGCACGAGCTTCTCGTAGTCTGCCGTAGGAACGCTGCGCTTACGGGCAACAGCCACCGCAGGAGGTGGACAACCGTCGGCGGGACGGCTGCATGGATTCGGGCATCTGCACGAGGCATGTGTACAGCTGCGCGGCAAAGGGGGCGACAGGCAGGTGCCCGGGAACCCAGAGGTCGCGGTCTTGGCGAGGCGTTAATCCTAAGTTGTTCTGTCTTGCAGCCGCACTGCGATGAGCATCGTGATCAGCGGATGCGGCGAGACGACATCGGTCAGACCCGCGTCCAGCGCTGCCCGCACACCGGCCGCGGTGTTGTCGTCCAGCGCCGGAAAGTCGCCGCGAGTGTGAGCCCGCAATGGGCTGTGTTGACGCGCAATGCCGCCGAGTTCGGCCAGGTCGGGGGAGTCGTTCTCAGACCACGCCGTCAGCTCCAGGATGCCGTCCCGGACTTCGCCCTCGGCGCCGTCGATCGTGATCTGCTTGCCGGTCAATGCCGTGGCAATCCCGTTGCCGCAACCTACAACTGACGGCCGGTGCAGTTCGCGCGACACCACTGCCGCGTGACTGGTCGCGCCGCCGATGTCGGTGACGATGCCGCGCGCGGCCACCATCCCCTGGATGTCATCGGGACTGGTGCTGGAGCGCACCAGAATGACGTCCTGACCATCCTCGGCCGCTTCGATGGCTTCGTCGACGTCGTTGTAGGCCGTACCGGACACCACGCCGGGGCAGGCGGCCAGGCCCTTGGCCAAAAGCGTTGCGGCTAAACGCGTCTCCGGCTGCAGCGACGGCCTTAGCAGC
>Ga0187879_10003458_pt1 | contig 10641 bp, 7 predicted proteins | sample June2016WEW_19_1_FD_132423 | JGI IMG/M metagenome (GOLD analysis project Ga0187879, IMG submission 132423) | Peatland microbial communities from SPRUCE experiment site at the Marcell Experimental Forest, Minnesota, USA - June2016WEW_19_10 | ecosystem: Environmental > Terrestrial > Soil >... | reverse complement strand
GTTCGAGTTCGGGTCACGCCGTCCCAAGCCGTGCTCCCTCCCGACGAGGAGTTTGGGGCGGACGAAGAGTGGTCCCAATTTCTTGATGAGACCCAGCAATTGCGGTTGGCCGATGCTCAGCAACAACAGCAGCAGTGAAAGCGCCCAGAGCGCTTTGCAAGCGCTAATCTAGGTGCCCGGGTTTGTAGCGAAGTGAGAACGAACCAGAAACTCCAGGCGTGGCCGCATGAGGGTGGATGAGCATACAGGTTGCTCTCAATCACTGGACACGGTACCGTTACGACAAGGCGGTCTCAGTCGGTCCACAGGTTATACGGTTGCGTCCCGCCCCGCATTGTCGAACGCCGATCCTCAGCTACTCGCTGAGCGTCACTCCCGCCGGGCACATTCTCCACTGGCAGCTCGACCCCCACAACAATCATCTGGCGCGCCTTCTTTTTCCTGACAAAACCAACGAGTTTGTGGTTGAGGTGGGCCTCGTCGCGGAACTATCCCCCTTCAATCCGTTCGATTTCTTTCTGGAACCAGGAGTCGAAAACTGCCCTTTCGAGTACGCGCCCGAGCTGGCTAAGGATCTCGAACCCTGTCTTTGGGTCGATCCGGCGGGTCCTCTACTCCAGGCTTTTCTGGGGAAGCTTTCCCATGAGACGCGAGGAACGATCAGCTTTTTAGTTGACTTGAATCGGAGGGTGAAAAACGAAATTGAATATGTGACGCGGATGGATCCGGGCATCCAGACCTGCGAGCAGACCCTCGAGAAGCGCACCGGATCCTGCCGTGACTCGGCATGGCTGCTGGTGCAGATTCTGCGGCATTTGGGAATCGCGGCACGCTTCGTCTCCGGGTATCTGATTCAGTTGGTGCCGGACGAGAGTTCACAGGAAGGTTCGCAGGAAGGTCCGCCGGAAGGTCCGAGCGTTCCGCAAACCGACTCCGCGGATTTCCATGCCTGGGCGGAAGCGTTTTTGCCGGGCGCGGGCTGGATTGGGATGGATCCGACCTCCGGCCTGTTTGCCGGCGAGGGTCACATCCCGCTCGTCTGCACCCCAAACCCTTCCAAGGCCGCGCCCATCGAAGGCACGGTCGAACTGGCCAACGTGGACTTCGCCTACTCTATTTCCATTCGCCGCTTGAATGACGCACCACGGCCGTCCAAACCCTTCACCGAGGAGGCTTGGCCGCAGGTCGAACAGTTGGCGCATCGCGTCGACGCGGACCTGGAAGCCCAGGATGTACGCCTGACCATGGGCGGCGAGCCGACGTTCGTCGGCATCGACGAGCCCGAGAGCCCGCAATGGAACATCGATGCTCTGGGAGCAATGAAGCGAACCCGCGGCTTGGCTCTCATCCAGTGCCTCCGCGAGAAAGTGGCGCCCGGCGCACTGCTTCACTACGGACAAGGCAAATGGTATCCAGGCGAGCCGTTGCCGCGTTGGGCGCTGAGCTGCTCCTGGCGCGTCGATGGCGTCCCCGTTTGGGAGAATATCGATCTCATCGCTCGCGCAATTGCTGGCACAATTGCTGGCGAAGACCAGGCCTACGGCCTCGGAGCGCCCGATGCTTTCAAGTTCATGGAAGCGCTCACGCGCCGCCTTCAGGTGAGCTCCGAAAACGTACTGCCAGCCTACGACCGCGAAGCTGAGTCGACAGAGCCGGCCGGGTACATTTTGCCCATTCGCCGCCGTCAACCGGCGGGCCGGTTGTGCTGGTCGAGCCAGTTGTGGTTCCCTCGCCCGGAACGTCTGTTGCTGTCGCCAGGCGATTCCCCCATCGGCTACCGCATACCGACCGCGTCGATACCCTGGGTGGCGCCTGATTTGCTGGAATACGAACTCGAATATGAGTACGAGCGGGCGCCGTTCGCTGCGCAATCCGAAGCCCGGATCAAGCTCCCATCACGTCCGAGCCGGCGGATGGATCTGTTCCAGAGAAATCCTCCGGCCGATTCGCTACCCGCTCTCCCGAGCACGTCCGAAACAGCGCCGGAGCTGATCCGTCCAGCGCTGTGCGTGCAGGCTCGGGAAGGCCGCCTGCACGTGTTTCTGCCGTATGCGTCCAATCTCGCGGACTATCTCGACCTGCTCGCCGCCGTCGAGGATACGTGCCAGCATCTGCACACGCCGGTGTGGCTGGAAGGCTACCCTCCGCCTTCCGATCCACGGTTGCGATCATTCAGCATCACTCCCGATCCCGGCGTTCTCGAAGTAAACCTGCCGCCCGCGAGCAATTGGGACGAACTCGAACAGATCCACACGCTGCTCTTCGAGGAAGCGCGCCGTAATCGGTTGACCGCTGAAAAATTCGCCTATGACGGCAGCCATCTTGCTACCGGCGGCGGCAGCCATATCGTGATCGGCGGAGCGACCGTGCGGGACAGCCCTTTCCTGCGCCGCCCGGATCTGCTGCGCAGCATGCTGGCATTCTGGCAGAACCACCCATCGCTCTCGTATCTGTTTTCCGGCATGTATGTCGGCCCGACAAGCCAGTCTCCGCGCGTAGACGAGGCGCGCACGGATGCCTTGTACGAGCTGGAGATCGCTTTTAGCAATTTACTTGCGAACGACTGCCCACCGGTCGTGGTGGATGGATTGTTTCGCGACCTGCTCGTCGATGTCACTGGAAACGCGCATCGCGCCGAGTTCTGCATCGACAAGCTCTATCCCCCGGAGGGTCGCGGGTTGCGCCTGGGCTTGCTCGAATTGCGTGCCTTTGAAATGGCTCCGCATGTCAGAATGGGTCTTGTGGAGATGCTGCTCATCCGCGCCTTGGTATGCATGTTTTGGAAACGTCCATTCGAAGGCGGCCTGGTCCGTTGGGGCGCCGCGCTCCATGACCGTTTTATGCTGCCGCATTTTGTCAGGCGCGACTTTTCCGATGTTCTCACCCAGTTGCGCCGGTCTGACTACAATTTCAATTTCGACGAGAAGTGGTTTGCTGCGCAGCTGGAGTTTCGCTTCCCGAAGATCGGTTCGATCGCTGCAGAGGGGGTCGAACTCGAGTTGCGTCAGGCCCTCGAGCCTTGGAATGTTCTCGCGGAAGAGACCACTTCCGGCCGAGCGGTCCGCGCCGTAGACTCATCGTTCGAGCGGATTCAGGTAAAGGTGTCCGGGTTCACCACGGAATCCCGCTACCTGGTTGCATGCAACGGTCGCAGGGTGCCACTCTATCCTACCGGCAAGCTTTCTCCTGGTGAAGCAGGAGAGGCTGTCGCTGGCGTACGATATCGCGCCCGCCAGCTGTCGGCAGCGTTACATCCAACAATTCCCGTGCATGCGCCCCTGATCTTCGACATTATTGACGTCTGGAAAGAGCGTTCGATTGGCCGATGCGTCTACCATGTGGGATCACCCGACGGTCGCGCCTATACAACCCGCCCTGTAAACGCAACCGAGGCCGCAGACCGCCGGCGGCAGCGCTTCCAGAAATCCGACCCTGCGCCTGGGCTGATAGCGGTGCCGGAGGACGAGACCAACCCGATCTTTCCCATGACTCTGGACCTGAGGTTGCCTTCGCCCGGAAAACTGACCCACATCGAGAAGCCGGGGCTTGTCCCATGACTGTGGATCTGAATCAGAACCCGCTCCCTTACCGGGATGCCTATGACGAGTCATCGGCCGATGGCGTAACTCCTCGGCCGCACTGGGCACACCTCGTGGAGTCGTTGCGGGCGATTGGACCCGAGGAACTGGGACGACGCTGGGCCCGTGCGGAGCGGCGCATTCGCGAGAACGGGATCACGTACAACGTTTACGGCGATCCACTCGGGGCAGGACGGGCCTGGAAGATCGATATCGTTCCACTCCTGATTCCGGCGGACGAGTGGCGCTTCATCAAAGCGGGCATCATTCAGCGTGCCCAGTTGCTCAATCTGCTCCTCGAGGATCTCTATGGGGAGCAGGATCTGGTGCAGCATGGCGACTTTCCTGCCGCTCTTCTCTATGCCAACCCCGCATTTCTCCGGCCGCTGGTCGGTGTGCGTGTTCCCGCACACAGCTATCTGCATATGCTGGGCGTCGATCTAGCCCGTTCGCCCGACGGCCAGTGGTGGGTGCTGGCCGATCGCACGCAAGCGCCTTCGGGCAGCGGCTATGCGCTGGAGAACCGCACCATCGTCTCCGATGTTCTGCCCGATCTCTTCCGTACCTCGAACGTATTGCGACTCGCTCCATTTTTCCGTGCGCAACGCGAAGCGCTCACCAACCTCGCCCAGCGCGACAATCCGCGAATCGTACTGCTTACCCCCGGACCGTTGAACGAGACTTACTTCGAACACTCCTATATCGCGCGATATCTGGGATTCACACTAGTCAAGGGAGCGGATCTGACGGTACGCAAACGACGCGTGTATCTCAAGACCGTCGACGGACTGGAGCAAGTCGATGTGATCCTGCGTCGTGTGGACGATAGCTTTTGCGATCCTCTCGAACTGCGGGGCGAGTCGCTTCTGGGCGTGCCCGGCCTCGTCGACGCTATCGTCGCTGGAAATGTGAAGGTCGCAAACGCACTGGGAAGCGGTCTGATTGAGACGGCCGCGATCATGCCCTTTCTTCCCGGCCTCTGCACGCAATTGCTGGGCGAGAAGCTCAAACTTCCGTCCGTCGCCACCTGGTGGTGCGGGCAGACGTATGCGCTCGATTGGGTGCTCGACCATCTCGACCAGGTGGTGGTGAAACCGGCCTTTCCCTCACGCGGTATGGAACCGGTCTTTGGGGCCGAACTCCCGCAAGCCGAGAAGGGCAAGTTTGCCGAGCAATTGCGGGCCCGCCCGCACGAGTATGTGGCGCAGGAGCAGGTTGCTTTGTCCACTGCGCCGGTGTGGGAAAACGGATGCCTCAACTCGCGCAGCGTGGTGCTGCGCACTTACGCGCTCAATACCGGCAAAGGGTGGATTGCGATTCCAGGAGGACTGGTGCGTGTTGCCGAAGCGGAAGGATCGGTCGTCTCGATGCAGCGGGGCGGCCACAGCAAGGACGCATGGGTCCTATGGGACAGCCCCGTCGATACGTTCAGTATGCTGCGCCCGCGGCACGAGCCGGTGGAGTTGCGCCGTGTCCCGCGGATTGTGCCTAGCAGTGTCGCTGACAATTCCTTCTGGTTGGGCCGATATGTCGAGCGAGCCGAAAACATTGCCCGGATCTTGCGCGCCATGATCCCTCGCGTACGGCGCGCCGAGGAAGCGGAGCTTGTCTGCCTCATCCGCCTGCACCGCTGCCTGGAGTCGCGGCACAGCAAGTTGCCCAAGCCTAAACTCAGGCGGCCCACCTCGGTTGACCTTGAACAGGAAATGATCTCGCTGTTAACCGACGCCAAGCGGCCTGACAGTCTGGCTTCCACGCTGGCGGAGGTATCCCGGATTGGCGGCAATATTCGCGAGCGCTTGTCGGGCGATATGATCTTTCTCATTGGCCAGCTGCGGGACTCAATTCCGATCGGCCATGGCACACCGTTTCTCGAGTATCCGGCGATGCTGACCGATTGTCTGGAACTACTCTCTGCATTTTCCGGAATGGAGCGGGAGAACATCAACCGCGGATTGGGCTGGTTGTTCATGACCACTGGCCGGCGTCTCGAACGCGCGATCTATCTGACCAGGCAACTGCGCGAGGTCGCTACCCCTCTGACTGAGCAGGACTGGTCGCTTTTGGAATGCTTGCTCGAGGTTGCAGATAGCTCCATGACCTACCGGGCTCGGTATTACACCACCCTGCAGCCCTTAGCCGTGCTGGATGTGCTCTTGGCGGATGAGACGAATCCCCGCTCTTTGGAATTTCAACTGAGCCACCTCGCCGATCTCTATCAAAAGCTTCCTCGGCACCTCCCGGTTGACTTACATGCGATGCGGGCAGCGCTGGCATTGTTGCGCAGTTTCGATTTGCGAAAGTTACACTACCGATTGCCGGGTGCCGCGGCGACGAATGGTTCCGACGGGCTCCCCCGGCTTGCGAATTTCCTCCGGGAACTGGAACGATTACTGCCTTCCTGGTCGAACAACTTAACGAGCAGGTACTTTAGTCACGCCCGCACCTTGCCGATCACCATAGGCCAATGATCTTCTTAGGACAATGATCTATAGAATCGTTCACCGCACCACTTACAAATACAAATATCCCGTCTCGGTCGGAAACCACGTGGCGTGCCTGAAGCCGCGCGCTTTACCGCACCACCAGTTGGCGGAGAGCGAACTGCATATCCAGCCGCGCCCGGCAACGCGCACCGAGCGTGTGGACTTTTTTGGGAACCTTCTCTGCTTTTTCACCATTCAGGAGCCGCACAAGGAATTGGTGGTAGAGGCGCGGAGCAAAGTGATAATGGAGGGGAAGGCGACCCCTTGGCCTCAACTGGCGCTCCCTTGGGAAGAGGCAGCCAAATCGGTTCCCAACGATCACAGCCCAGCGGGCCTCGAAGCCTGCCAGTTTGGATTTGAGTCGCCGCGCATCCGGGTACGGCCGGAGTTTGCCTCCTATGCGCTCCAGTCGTTTACCCCCAGGCGGCCAATGCCGGAGGCGCTTCTGGACCTGACCGCACGCATCCACAGGGACTTTCGCTTCGATTCAAAAGCGACCAACGTTCGGACGCCAATCGAAGAGGTCTTCAAGAAACGGCGGGGCGTGTGCCAGGATTTCGCCCACTTGCAAATCGCCTGCCTCCGCTCCCTGAATCTCGCGGCGCGCTATGTAAGCGGATACCTTCGAACCTATCCGCCTCCCGGGCAGCCGAGGCTGGTGGGCGCCGACGCATCCCACGCCTGGGTATCTGCTTATTGTCCGGGAGTCGGCTGGCTTGACATGGATCCCACGAACAACCTTGTCCCCACCAACGGCCACGTAACGCTCGCCTGGGGTCGGGACTACGGTGACGTAAGTCCTCTGCGCGGCTTAATCCTGGGAGGTGGATCGCATAAGCTCAAAGTCGCGGTTGACATGGAGCCGCTCGATTCCTAGTTCCGTGACCGTGTGATGTCAAGATTGCTCCATGTTCATGCCTTGCGGAGCTATGCCACATTTTCCGCGATTTCATCCGTCCAGACTTTAAAGCTCTCCAGCGTATTTTGGCCGAACGTGGTCGCGATGGCGACATCGGCCGCGTCGCGGCCTCGCGCGATGAGCACTCGTCCAATCCGGGGCACGTTGTTCCGTGGATCGAACGTGTGCCAGGCGCCACCGAGATAGACTTCAATCCACGCTGCAAAATCCATTGGACCGTAAGGCGGCAGCGTCCCCATGTCGCCCAGGTATCCGGTGCAGTACCGTGCCGGAATATTCATGCAGCGGCAGAGCGCGATAGCCAGGTGCGCGAAGTCGCGACAGACGCCCACACCCTCGTTGAACGCCTCCCAGGCTGTCCGCGTGGGGCGCGCTTTCTGATAATCGAAAGCGATATGGTTGTGGACAAAATCGCAGATCGCCTGGACGCGCGACCATCCCGGCGTCGACTGACCGAATCGCGACCACGCCTCCCCTGACAGCAGATCGGTCTCGCAATACCGGCTGCCCAACAGAAAGACCAGAGTGTCTTCTGGCAAATCTTGTAAAGCGTGCTGTTGAGCGGAGGTCGTCAGCACGTCGGGTATTGCCGAATCTCTTACCACCCCGGTGCTTGTCAGGCGAATCCTCCCGATGGGCGCCACAATCCGTGTGCACCAGTTTCCGAAGCCGTCCCGATATGCCGTGATTGGCGTTGCCGGATCGGTGGTCAGGCAATCGGGAACGACGATATCCGAGGCACGGGAGTAATGGATGTTGACCATGAGAATCATCGGCGTTGTTTGTGGACAGTTAAAGACTAATTCATAGCCGACCTGAATCAACATGCAGGTTCCTTCCGCTTTGCTCTATTCTACAGAGCTTCTACAGAGCTCAGAACAACGGTTCGCTGCCCGCCGCTGGTTGATCAGTGCGTCCTGATGTTTTGTTCGCCGATGACCGTGAAGACCGACAAAAGATTGGTAACGCCAAGAAGCTGCCGAATCCGTTTGCCTAGGTTGATGAGTTCTAAAACGCAGCCTGCAGATTTGGCGGAAACGTACAGTCGCACTACCGTGCCCAGGCCCGTGCTGTCCATGTGGGTGAGATCCGTCAAGTCCAGGACGATTCGCTTGGAGCCCGGAATAAGTTGGCTGACCTCGAGGTAGAGAAGATCGTTCACACCCGCCACCAACCTGCCGCTGCATCGCACAACCGCGGCGTTGCCGGTACGGTCAACGTCAAGCGTCAGGTGGCTCGCGGTTGCTTCACCAGACATCAGACCTTACCTTGTCGAAACACAACGAACGTTTTGCAATCGCTATCGATCGATAGTTACACATCCGAGGTAGGCAGTGGGCGCGCTTCGATCGCCGGCACAGGTTCCTCATTGCGCATCGACGGAAACTTGCCGTAGGTCATGCCGCGCCACAACCACTCCATGGGGCCAAAGCGGTATCGCTTCAACCACCAATTGCTGAATACAACCTGTGCCCCATAAAGAATGAACGTAGGCACCAGCCCGAGCGCTGGTCCGACGCGTCCATAGAGACCGGTTGTGTAGTGGTAGAAGAACAACGTGCACACCACGGATTGCATCAAGTAGTCGGTCAATGCCATTCGCCCCACCGCGGCAAATGGGAGCAGGCGGCGGCGCCAATCCTCGTGCATGAAGAGAAGCGCCAGGCCGGAAGCATAACCCGCGCTCAAGATATGGGATCCAGGCAGCCAGAGCACTCCAGCAGCCCAACCCCACAAGGAAACCTTGTCGCGAGGAATCACTACGTTCACGGCCGCCACGTAAATATTGATGATCAGGCCTACCGGAAGGCACCACGCGCACACGCTCCTCAACACCGGACGGTATTCCTCGAGCCGTTGTACGATGCCCGCCCGCCACACCCACATGCCACACAGAAACAACGCCGCCGCATAAATCGCGAACAGCTCCAAGGGCAGCTGTTGCTTCCACTCCACCCAGTTCTGCGCCATGATCTGCCGCACTGTTCCGTGCGCGTAGATATCAATGATCCCGTAAATCTTCTTCATGTCCGGCGGCTTGGGTATCATCCAATGTGGACGGAAGCGGCTGAAGTAGAGGGCCAGGAAGACTGAGCTGACGACGATGGGCAGCGAGAACAAACCTCCGGCCCACCACAGCAATGTCTTCTGTTGGCGTTTGCGGAAGAGCAGCAAAATTGCCCCCGACAACGCATAGGTCAGCAGGATGTCTCCCGCCCAGATCAGCAGTCCGTGGATCACGCCGAACAGCGCCAGCGCGAGAAGCCGCCGGGGATAGAAGCCCAGGAAGCGCACGCCGCGCGCTTCCGCGCGGCTCATCTGCATGGCAAAGCCCAACCCGAACAGGAAGGAAAAAATCGTGATGAATTTCCCCTGGATCAGGGCATCGATGAAGAACTGGGCCGCGACGTCGGCACGGCTGTGAAAGAGGACCCCGATGTTCCCGTATACATCGAGGGGCGCGAAGAAAGCGCGCATGTTCGCGGCCAGAATTCCGAACAGCGCCATGCCCCGCAGAACATCGATAAAAAGGATGCGCTCTGAAAGGCTGACTGGGCCAACCTGCTGCGTTTCAAGCTCCATGCCCCACCCCCGCACGCAATAATGACATGAGCAACCGGAACCAAGTCAATTGCAAATTAACTTTGTGGTCTTCTGTTATGTTAAGAATCAAATAATTCCTGACATCCTCGCGTCCTCCGCAAAACGCCCCATCGGCGTACCATCAGGGTTTGACCCTAAACGTTTGACCCTAACATTTGACCCTAACTTTGACCCTGGCTATGACCATAACTATGAACACCGGTTTCATTGGTATTGGCAGCATGGGAGGCATGCTGGTTCGGGCGCTGTTGCGCGCCCGGGCGCTCGCCGTTGAGAACGTTTGGGCGGCGAATCGCTCTGAGGGCAAGCTGACGGCGCTGGCCGCCGAGTTTCCCGGCATCCACGTCGCCAGCGACCGCAAACTTGCCGCCAATTGCGATCTGATTTTTCTCTGCCTCAAAGCCCCAGACGCGGTCAGTGTACTCGCCCAGATGGCCCCGGAGCTCCATCCCGGACAGTTGCTGGTAACCACGGCCAGCCAGATTTCTCTTCAAGCTCTCGAGAATCGCGTGCCCTGCCGCATGGCCAAGCTCATCCCCTCCATCACACAGGAAATCCGCGCAGGCGTCGCCCTGCTGATGTACGGCTCTCGCGCCACTGCCGATGACCGCCGGCTGCTAGAGCATCTGCTAGGACGCATCAGTCATCCCATCGTGATCCTAGAGTCACAGTCGCGGCCGGCCATCGGCTTGGCTTCTGGCGGTCCGGCGTTTGTGGCCTACCTGCTGCAATCGATGGCGGAGGAAGCCGCACGCAGCAATCCCGACTTTCCACCCGAGCTGGCTCTCAGCCTGGTGCAGGAAACGGCCACCGCCACATTGCGCCTTATGGCGGAAGCCAACATGAACCCAGAAGAGGTAATCCGGCGAGTCGCCCTCCCCGGCGGCATGACCGCGCTCGGAATCGATGTCTTGTCACGCCACGTGCCGCAGGCGTGGCAAGCCGTATTCAGAGAGACCGCCGAAAGAGAGAAAAGTGCTCGCGAAACGCTCGCGCTCTGACCAAGTCCCTGTCGCGTCTTCGCATGATTTAGGCGATTCGATCAAAGCTCCAT
>Ga0187879_10003447_pt1 | contig 10654 bp, 9 predicted proteins | sample June2016WEW_19_1_FD_132423 | JGI IMG/M metagenome (GOLD analysis project Ga0187879, IMG submission 132423) | Peatland microbial communities from SPRUCE experiment site at the Marcell Experimental Forest, Minnesota, USA - June2016WEW_19_10 | ecosystem: Environmental > Terrestrial > Soil >... | reverse complement strand
GTGGGTGGACCCCATTCCGGCGGCCCTCCGCTCAGTTGGTTGCTTAACGGAGGTTTTAAAAAAACAAAAAAACAACAAGGGACAGAAAGAATATGCTTGTATCCGTCATCCATATCAGGATGGGTGGAGCGAAAGAGACTGTGTCACAATTAAGAATTTCAAAATTTTTCGCAGTCAAAGTGGGGGGCGGACCCCAGTTGTTCCAAGAAATTGGCTGCATTCCGACCGTTTTCATTGTGATTTGAAGTCTCTAGTGGGAATTTCCAAATCCAATTTTAATTGTGTCTCAGTCTCGGAAGCGCAACCCATCAACGCTTTTTCGTAGCATAGGCGCGAGAGCGCGGAGAAATTTCAACTAAAAACTAAAAACTCTCATGTCTGATTTTGTCCACCTGAATGTCCATTCCTTCTATTCCATGATGCAGGGCGTAAGTTCACCCGAAGTCCTGTGCATGGAGGCTAAAAAAGCCGATTTTACCCATCTTGCCCTGACCGATACAAACGGTTTCTACGGCCTTATCAATTTTCTGGAAGCTGCGCGCGCAACCTGGATCGAACCTTTAGTAGGGGCCGAAATAAAAACCCCGCAAACATGTGCGGTGATCCTTGCCGCAACCGCCGATGGATACGAAATTCTCTCGGACCTCATTACCCGCCGCCATATCGAGAATGACTTCTCACTTATCCGAAGCCTTCCGGAAAAAAACTCCGATCTTGTGCTCCTCAGCGCCGATCCGGAATTGATAAAAGCATTACGCAACCGGTTGGAATGCTTTTTTGAAATAGTGCCTGGTCCATCCGACCGAAAGCTCCTCCATGCGGCAAAGGAGATCGGCATTGCGCCTGTGGCCACAAATGCAGTCCATTTTGCCGGGCAGCAAGACTATCCACTTCACCGGCTTGTTCGGGCCATAGACCTGAACAAAACACTGGGGTCGCTTGCGCCGGGAGAGGTTGCAACTGCCGGCCGGTGGCTGAAATCAGCCCGCGATATGTCCGTGCACTTCCCCAACTGCCCGGAAGCGCTGGCCAACACGGTAAAAATTGCCCAAGCCTGCCATACCGCCTGGGACCGTTTTCAGACCGTTTTCCCTCATTACCTCGATAAAAATGAGGACCACTTCGCCCTCCTTGTCTCCGAGTTCCGCACGGGGATTGACCGATGTTACGGAAAAACCGGCAGAGCAATTGAAGATCGCCTCGCTGAAGAACTCGATCTTATCCGTTCCAAAGGATTTGTGAATTATTTCCTCGTGGTGGCAGATATCGTGCGCCGCCGTCCGATCCACTGCGGACGGGGAAGCGGGGCCGCAAGCCTGGTCAGCTATCTTTTGGGGATAACCCATGTCGATCCCATCCGGCATAATCTCCTGTTCGGCAGGTTTCTAAATCCCGAACGTAAGGACCTCCCGGACATCGACGTCGATTTCCCGTGGGACGAGCGTGACGAGCTTTTTGAAGAAATTATGGCCCACTACGGGAGCCTGAGGATGGCTCTGGTCAGCAACCACGTGGGGTTCCGGGCCAGGGCCTCGGTGCGGGAAGTAGCCAAAGTATACGGCGTCCCAGCCTCAGAGATAAAGGAGGTAACCCGCAGGATGAACTACTGGACTTCGCGGGGCGCTACGATATGGGAGCACATAAAATCATATCCCAAATTCCGCAATTTCCCCCTGGACCCGCCCTGGCCGGAAATCATCAATCTTTCTTCGCGCCTGGAGTCGGCGCCCCGAAATATCGGGACCCACTGCGGCGGAGTGGTGCTCGTTCCGGACCGCGTATCGAAGTATGTTCCGGTCCAGATAAGCGCCAAGGGGGTCAGAATCATCCAGTGGGAAAAAGACCAGGCCGAAAAGGCGGGCCTCGTCAAAATAGACCTCCTCGGCAACCGCTCGCTTGCCGTGATCCGCGACACCATCGAGTCGGTTCGGGAAAACACGGCGAAGATCATCGACTATTCGAACTTCAATCCGATTGACGACCCGAAAACCCGGGAAATCATCAGCCGGGGAAATACAATGGGCGTATTTTACCTGGAATCCCCATCCATGCGGCTCCTGCAGCAAAAGGCACGAACGGGCGATTTCGAGCATGTCGTGATCCATTCGTCCATTATCCGCCCGGCCGCAAACCGGTTTATTCGGCAATACCTGAGCCGGCTTCATGGAGAACCGTACGAGCCGCTCCATCCACGTCTTAAAGACATTCTGGCCGAAAATTACGGAATACTGGTCTATCAGGAAGACGTAGTGCAGGCGGCGATGGCGCTGGCCGGCTTTTCATGGGGCGAGGCGGATAGCCTGAGAAAAGTGATAAGCAGGAAAAGCCGCGAGCAGCTCTCGGACTACAAGGCGCGCTTTGAGCAAGGATGCGCTCGAAACGGGATTTCACCCGAGGTGGTGGAAAGCGTCTGGGACATGTTCACCGCTTTTTCCGGCTATTCATTCTGTAAGCCGCACTCGGCCTCATATGCCCTGGTGAGCTTCAAGTCCGCGTATCTTAAGGCGCATCATCCGGCGGAGTTCATGGCGGCAGTCCTCTCCAATGGAGGTGGCTATTACAGCACTTTCGCCTACATTTCGGAGGCCCGGCGCATGGGCATCGAGGTCCTGGGACCGGACATAAACCAAAGCCGGCTGCCCTATACCGGCAGCGGGAAAACGATACGAACAGGTTTTCAACAGCTTCAGGCAATAAAGAAGAACATTATAGAAGCCATCTTAAGAGAAAGAAGCCGTGCTGGGCCTTTTTCATCAATCGAGGACTTTCTCGATCGAGTGAGAGGGCAAAACGGCCTCCCCATATCTGCCCCGGACTCCGCCATACTTACCCGAAGCGGCGCCATGGACTCCATTTCCGGGGCCTTCAACCGCCCGCAAATTCTCTGGTTCATCGAAGCCTGGCTCAATGCATTCCGCGCTCCACAGACGAATTGCCGGTTTCAGACCTCCGTCTTCCACCCTTCGTCCTACGCCTCCCAATCACAGTTATCCTTCCTTCGCACTCAGTCCTCAGTCCACAGTCCTCTTTTAAGATCCCTGCCCTCCCGGATTTTTCCGACCGCCTGAAATGGGCCCATGAATCAGAAACGATGGGATTTCCCCTCTCGGTCCATCCTCTTGAACTGACCGAGCCGTTTTTCCGCTCGCTTCGGACGGCGGGGCCGCAGCCAAGATTGGCGCTGCCTTCGGCGGCGCCTCTCCCTGCCAACGACTTGCGCGCGATCGTTCCGGCATCCGATATGGCCGCACACGCCGGGAAAAAAATCAGCATGAAAGGATGGCCCGTCACGCGCAAGGAAGTCTTGACCAGGGAAGGGGAAGAAATGGAGTTTTTTACCTTTGAAGATAAAACAGGAATCTTTGAGACGGTTTTTTTCCCGAAATCATTCAGGCGATTTTGCCAGGAACTCGACATGAACCATGCCTATTTTCTGTACGGCCAGGTGGAAAGCGAATTCGACGTGGTTTCGCTCAATGTGGATTATGCTTATCGGGTAAAGATTCTCCGCACCGAAGAGTAGGGATTTAGAGATTAATCCCTCAATCCGTTCTGCAAAGCTCCGCTATCATCTTCAAGAAGGTAGCCGGGTTCACAATGGGAATGCCACTGAAGGTTTTCAGGTCAGTCAGGTGGTGGTCACCGGAAACAATGAAGCCGGCGCTGCCTTCAACTGCACACGCAAGGTAGATGTTGTCGGAGGGGTCATCGACTATGGTGGAAACGCTCAGTATCCCGGGGGTCGTTACCGCAATTTTCTCCAACTTCCGAAAAAATCGTTCGATTTCTTCCGGTGTGCGGCGGTGCAGCTTTTTGATCCTCGGATAGGTCAGCACCTGCTGCAGTTCGTTCAGGATGGCGGAAGAAAGCAGCAAAGTCAGGTCTCCTTCGTAAACCAGCCGAACAATTTTAGCAGGGTTGGAATCCGGCTTTAAGAGCGCACTCACGTATTGATTAGCATCGAGGACGACTCTTATCATTAGGTTTTTCGGGCTTTAAGTTTTTTAGCGCTCACTTTCCTGGCTGCTAAAACTGCTTCCTCGATGGCCGCGTCCAGATCCTTGGGGTCTACATCCCTGACGCTCTGCTGAAAGCTTTTTACTTCTTCCCAAAATTCGTCAAGGTCTCCTTGAATTTTCCGGTATTTTTCCATAGGAATGATGGCCACCAACGGTTTCCCCGCCCGTTCCACAACGTAGTCATCGCCACGCAGAGACACTTCGTTCATCACTTGGCCAAGATTCTGCCGGACCTTCATGGCCGAGATTTTTTTAAGCATTTGTAGTCCTTATAACTCTATCAATTCTTATAATCTATATAACCATTATAGTTGATACAATTGATCTGTCAAGACTACCCCGTATTCGTTTCAATGTTAATAAAACACCGCCAGCCACACAGTCTTTTGCTTCGGGTCGGTCCATTCCACCCGGTGCTTTGCATGGGCCGGGATATCGACCCAGTCGCCGGGTTCCAAAATGAGGACCTCCCCACCCCCATCAAATCTTAATGCAGCCCTGCCCTTCAGGACCAGGACCCATTCGTTTTCGTCCTGATCGTACCAGCACCCCACCGGTGAAGCATGAGAGTCGGATATGATCCGTTCGATCCTCACGTTCCCCGAATCGGCCAGGGTTTCGAAAATCTCCTCGTGCGTCCGGTCCGGAATAGCTGAGTAGATATTTCCCTTAAGCATACTAAGCTCTTTTCCAGCAGGTAGCGTTCAAAGACTTAGCGGGCTGCTCTCCGCTTAGCCCACCCTTGGTTCTTTTCATGGTTCAGGGTGTCCCACAGGGGCATGATGGGCTCCCGTTAAATCCTTAGGCCAAAGGCAAAACAGGAGCCGCAAGCAATTATTCAATCCTGTTAATCCTGTTAAATCTCTTAAATAAAAATCCCCCGGGTTGGGATTTTACACCAACCCGGGGGATTTCTCAGATGAAATCCGCGCTCCGCAAATTTTGCAGAAGCCCGAACTCAAAAACCAGACCTCATCAACTTATATGTCGAAGTAGAGTTTGAATTCCATGGGATGCGGCCGCATGCGAACAACGTCCACTTCGTTCAGGGTCTTGTATTCGATCCACATTTCGATGACATCCTTGGTGAAAACGTCGCCCTTTAGCAGAAACTTGTGGTCTTTTCCAAGCGCCTTGAGGGATTCTTCAAGGGACCCCGGAGTCGAGGGAACTTTTGCCAGCTCTTTCGCACTCAATCCGTAGATGTCCTCATCGAGCGGCTGGCCCGGATCTATCTTGTTTTCGATGCCGTCAAGGGCGGCCATAAGCAGCGCGCTGAAAGCGAGGTAGCCGTTGCAGGACGGGTCGGGGAAGCGGACCTCGAGCCTTTTGAGCTTCGGAGACGGCGAGTACATCGGAATACGGATGCCTGCGCTTCGGTTGCGGCTCGAGTAAGCCAGGTTCACCGGAGCTTCATATCCGGGGACCAGCCTCTTGTAGGAATTGGTGGTCGGGTTGGTTATGGCGCACAGCGCCGGGGCATGTTTCAGTATCCCGCCTGCCGCCCAAAGAGCCATTTGACTCAGACCCGCGTACTTGTCCCCGGCAAACAGCGGCTTGCCCCCTTTCCAGAGACTGAAATGGGTGTGCATGCCCGTGCCGTTGTCGCCATAAAGCGGCTTCGGCATGAGGGTAACCGTCTTGCCATATTTCTTGGCGACATTTTTTAGAACATATTTGTACCACGCCAGGTTGTCGGCCATCTTGACAAGAGGGGCCGCTTTCATATCGATTTCAGCCTGACCGGCAGTGGCGACCTCGTGGTGCTGACATTCCGTGCGCACACCGACCTGCTCCATTGTCAGGATCATCTCGGAACGGATATCCTGCTGGGAATCCATCGGAGGCACAGGAAAATAGCCCTCTTTGTAGCGGGGCTTGTATCCTAGGTTCGGGCTCTCGATCCTTCCGGAGTTCCACTGACCCTCGACCGAATCGATGTAGTAGTAGCTGAAGTTATAGGAGCTGTCGAACCGGATATCGTCGAAGATGAAAAACTCCGCTTCCGGGCCGAACCAGGCCATATCGCCCACCCCTGTGGACTTAAGGTATGCTTCAGCCTTCTGAGCGATGTTTCTGGGATCGCGCGTATATTTTTTCTTCGTCAGGGGATCCACTACATTGCAGATCATCGTAAGGGTTGGCGCGGCTGTAAACGGTTCCATCACCGCCGTATCCGGGTCCGGAACAATCAGCATGTCACTGGCGTGTATAGGCTGCCATCCACGGATGCTGGATCCATCGAAACCGTAGCCGCTTTCGAAGTCACTTTCGCCCAACTCTGCGATCGGAACTGAAAAATGCTGCCATATCCCGATAAAGTCCATGAACTTAAAATCAACTATCTTGGCGCCGTTTTGTTTTGCAAAAGCCACTACTTCTTTTGGGGTCATAATTTCCTCCTGTGAGTTTTCAAAATACACATTGAACGGCTCAATCCGGAATGTCTAGGCAATTTGCTTGCCAACGTCAACAATTTTCTTCCAGCCCCCTTCCCGCCCCCTCTGAGCGAAGGCATTTTAACAATTCCGAGCCCGAGACCAATTGTGAGTCACACCTGACCCGGCCAATGAAAAAAACATTTTTGTTACGCAAAGTACGGCAAAAACGTGAAAGAACATGCCTAAAGGACATTGGAAACTGTAATTAGTCGAAAATTCAATCGAATTCCTTACCCAAAAGCTCAGTCCGGTTTCGAACAAAAATGTACCCTTGGCGCGCTACCCTGCAAAATCGGGGCAAACATGAACGGTCAGCAGACCTCGGACAGGCACCAAAGGAGCTTTTCTCTTACCTGTTCATGCCTGTCGTGGCTAATCAGCTTCTCGCCGCTCAAGTCGGTGACGTAAAAAATATCGGCAACCTGCGCTCCAGGTGTCGAGATCTTGGCAAGTTGAATATTTATATCCAGTTCGAAAAGGGCGTTGGTGATCGTGTGCAGCACGCCCGGCCGGTCCCAGGTATATACTTCGATCAGGGTGTAGAAGTCCGATGCCTCCTCGTCGATTATGACCTTATCCTCTTTGCGCGGATAGCACTTGGTCTCCAGGACCGATGGCCTGCGCCTGCTTTCCAGTATTTCGTCAAGATATGATGAATCGGCAAGGGCGCGAACAAGATCGCTTTCCACCTTGGCCCACAGTTCTTCGCGATGAAGAGGGTCGGGAATCCGCTCTACACGCAGGACATCGCAGGCCACACCGGGTTCGCGGGTAAAGATGTCGGCGGAAAGGATATTCAATCCTCTTGCCCACAGAACACCGGTAATGAGAGCAAACAGCCCGGGTCGATCACGTGTTACGACGGTGGTCTGCCACATCTCGCCTTCGAGCGGTTCTGCCTTGAAGCAAACCGGGCGGTGCGCCAGTTGATTCTCCATCTCGTAGTGCTTTAGAATCTCCTGCGGATGCTGAGAGAGCAAATACCTGAAAGGCAGCCTCTCCATCCATCCGGACAGCCTTTCGCTTTCAGCCGGGTCGGGCAAAAGGGCTAAAACTTTTCTGTGCGTTTGCGCAGTGCGCGTCTCGATGTCTTCCGGTTCGAGGTCCGCCCGCAGCAGCAACCTGTCAACCTTGAAGAAAAGCTCTCTAAGCAGGGACGCTTTCCAGGTGTTCCATGCCTCCGTACCGGTCGCGCGGCTGTCGGCCACAGTAAGCATATAGAGCAAAAGCAGGCGCTGGCGATCCTTGATGGTTACCGCACACTGCGATACCGGCTTTTCGTCCATTAAATCCCGCTTGAGTGCGGTTTCGGCAAGAATAAGGTGATGTTCGATCAGAAAACAGAGCAGATTTCTCTGACTGTCGCTCAAGCCCATCCTTACCGCGATATCCCCGGCCATCATGGCGCCGTGCATCGAGTGATTATTTCCCCGCCCCTTCCCAATGTCGTGCAGAAGCCCGGCCAGGTAGAGAATACGCCGCTCCTCGGGACCTATCAGCTCTCCGGCGCTCTTCAAAGGCTCTTCGCCATTGACCTCGCCAGCTTCAATGAGATGAAGTTCGCGGACCGTGCGCAGCAGGTGCTCATCAACAGTATAGACATGATAGACGTCATTTTGGACTCGATAACGCACCGCGGAGAATTCCGGTATGAATACCTGCAGAAAAGCTGTTTCCAGCATAGTCTTAAGGACATGGAACGAGTATTGCGGGTCCAGCAAGATGTCGAAGAACTGATTTATTGCCTCGGGATTTCGCCTTTCGCGATCTCCAAACCCACCCAGATTTTCCCGGATAATTTTTCCCGCATTGTGGTGAAAATGAGCTTTGGAACGCGCCGCCTGCCAGAAAAATCGCATGAGCAAAAGCGGATCTTTCCTCAACCATTCCGGTTCCATAAAGTGAAGGTGCTTGCCTTCCAGCAGGAATGGACCCGGCAGGATGCGCCTGCGCAGGTGAAAGTGGCGAAACCTTCTCTGGGACTCCTCGAGTCTTTCAAGAAAAAAGGAGGTCGTCCTGCGTACGCGAGAAGTGCAGCGGTAATACAGGCGCATGAAACCCTCAACGGCAGAACCTTCCGTACCTGCAATGCAACCCATTCGCCCCGCAATCTGTTCCTGCTCCGGAAAAAGCAGCCTGTCCTGCCTTCTTGCACTCAACTGGTGCAGTTGAAGTCTTACCCGCCACAGGAAATCGTATGACTGCTCGATCCAGAGTTTCTCGGCATCCATGAGCCATTCATTATTGAGCATTGCTTCCAGCGAAGGATCGTGAAGGTACACAATTCCCGCCCACCTGATCGTATGCAGGTCGCGCAGACCCCCCACTCCATCCTTAACGTTAGGCTCCAGCAGATAGGGGCTTTCACCATACTGGTGGAGTCTTGCCTCTCTATATGCGATCAGGTCCTGAAGAAACCGCCGCCGTCTGCCGGGATTGCCGAACAACTTGAGCAAGGACCTTTGCCAATCATTGAAAAACTCGGCGTCTCCCGCAACCAGGCGAGCTTCCAGGTAGTTGGTCAGAATGGAGAAATCGTTCTGAACCATATTGCTAACCATAGAAACCGAAGCAGTGGCGTGTCCGACTTCGAACGCGCTGTCCCACAAGCCGTACACGAGATAGTGAACCAGTTCCGACAAAAATGTAGGAAGCCGTTTCTTATAAAGAAACAGAAGATCGAGGTCGGAGGCGAAGCTGAGTTCACCACGGCCGAAGCCGCCTACGGCAACCAAAGCCCAGCCCTCCTGGGGCGCCGAATATTCGCTCAACGCGTTGCCCATGGCCTCTTGCAGGTTGGACGAATAGGTGCGCGCCGCCAGCAGCCCTGGAACATCCGTGCGGCATTCCCGAACGAAATGATCCCGCAGATCTTTGAGTTTTCGAGTTAGATTTGAACGTTGGACCATGATTTATTATTGATACATTCTAAAGCGCGTCTTCTCCGGTCTCGCCGGTCCGGATGCGAATACACTCCTCAACAGGTATAACAAAAATCTTGCCATCTCCGATTTTGCCCGTTTGCGCCGACTCACGAATTGCGGCCACAACCTCCGACAACTGCCGGTCGGGAACTATCACTTCTATTTTAATTTTAGGAAGAACGTCAACTACATACTCAGCACCTCGGTAAACTTCCGTGTGCCCCCTCTGTCGCCCGAAACCCTTCACCTCGGACACCGTCATTCCTTTGATTCCCAGGCCCGACAACCTTTCCTTAACATCGTCGAGCCTGAATGGCTTGATAACCGCTTCGATTTTTTTCATTTTTGTTCCCAGCCTTTGAAGTCAAAACCTGTTTTCGAAAAAGTTTATCGGACAAAAGTAACAAAAATGTACGTCAGGTCTCGATATATCCCTGCGCGATCGGATTGCGCCTGCCGATCCCGAAGGCCTTCGTTGTAACCCTCAAGATCGGGGGCGCCTGCCAGCGTTTGTATTCGTTGAGTTCGACTCGTCTTACCACCCATCTCACCGTTTCCGGATCAAACCCTCTGGCGATTATCTGCTTTACCGGAATGCGCTGCTCCACAAATTCGGCCAGAATAGCGTCCATAATTTCGTAAGGCGGAAGTGTGTCCTGGTCCGTCTGGTTTGGCCGCAACTCCGCGGAGGGAGCGCGCGTAAGTATGCGCTCCGGGATCCAGCCATGTTCATCGTTTAGTCTGTGGGCAAGTTCATAGACCATCGTTTTGGGAACATCGCCCAAGACCGCAAGCCCACCGTTCATATCCCCGTAGAGTGTACAATATCCGACGGCGATTTCCGATTTATTGCCCGTACTCAGAAGCAGCCTGCCGAACTTGTTGGAAATGGACATTAGCACCATACCCCTGATACGCGCCTGGAGATTTTCTTCAGTGAAGTCGTGCGGTAAATCGTTAAAAATCGGTTTCAAAGACTTCAGCGCGGTCGAAAAAAGCTCATCGATCGCAATCACCTCAAAGCCGATTCCAAGCCGGACGGCTAATTCACGCGCATCGCTAAGGCTTTCGGGAGCGTTAAAAGGACCGGGCATCGAGACCCCCAAAACGTTCTCGGCGCCCAGCGCAATTGAAGCCAGGCAAGCCGTCAGCGCGGAATCCACCCCGCCGCTGAGCCCGATCACCGCCCGCTTGAAAGAGCACTTGCGGGCATAGTCGCCCAACCCCAGGGTGAGCGCCCCGATCACCTCCGAGACGTGGTCATAGTCAG
>Ga0187879_10003444_pt1 | contig 10658 bp, 13 predicted proteins | sample June2016WEW_19_1_FD_132423 | JGI IMG/M metagenome (GOLD analysis project Ga0187879, IMG submission 132423) | Peatland microbial communities from SPRUCE experiment site at the Marcell Experimental Forest, Minnesota, USA - June2016WEW_19_10 | ecosystem: Environmental > Terrestrial > Soil >... | reverse complement strand
GGGCCATCGCGTAGTGAGCGTTGAAGGCATCCCAGCGGGCGATGGCCTCCGGGCCGCCAGCCTTCGCCCTCTCCTCAACCTCACTGATGTAGTCGTCGAACTTCGTAGCCATCACAGAACTCCGGTAGTTGGGTCGTCCAAGAGCATTTATGCAGCATACCGCATATTTGTCAAGACCTCCGCTTGCCGCGAGACTGGCCCCGGCCGGACGGACGGCCCGCCGTCCGCTTGGCGCTGGCCTGCTGCTGAGCGTTCCAGCGCGTCAGACGCTGCTTGGCCCGCTTGATCTCCGCGTTCTGCCGCTTGGCACTCGGCTCCTTGCCCTTGTCATAGCCAGCCAGCAACAGGACCACCTTCTTGCCGTGGGCATGGCAGAACACGCGCAGCAGGACGCCGGCGCTGCCCTCCCTCAGATGCTCGGGGACCGGCAAGCCGCGCTCGCGCAGGATCGTCGCCGCGTCATGGCGCACCCGAAACTCGAAGATGCCGGGAGCACCAGGCACCCACTTGCCCCACGAGGAGCCGCACACCCCAATGCCCTCATAGGCGAGAACGTTGCGCAGCGCAGCGGCCAACGCCTGCTCCTTCAGCTCATCAAGACCGCGCAGGAAGTCAAGCACCGGCTCCCGGCCGTCCTCCTCGTAGAACTCAAGCGTCCACGCCGCGCCGCTCATGAGGACCTGGGGACGTTCACTGACACAGCCATCTCCGAGTCAGCCTCATTCGCCATCGCGCGGACATCGCCGCATGATGCCAGCAGGCCCCGATACCCCGATAGGCGCGATCCATCCCGGGAGGAAATCTCGGGAGGAAGCTCCACCAGCGTCCGACCCCTAGAACCACGAAAGCCCTGGATTTCCAGGGCTTTCGTTTCATAGCGGGGGCGGGATTCGAACCCGCGACCTTCGGGTTATGAGCCCGACGAGCTACCAGACTGCTCCACCCCGCGTCGCTTCTTATGTTCTAGCAAAGAACCGCACAAGTGCCCAGCCTTTCGCGCTGCTGGGGCCGGCCCTCGCACACCGCCCTCGCACAGCGCCCGCACGCCCGCCCCTCTAGCATCCCGCCGATGCGCGTCGCCGTCGTGGACATCGGGACCAACTCCACCCGCCTGCTGATCGCCGACGTCGATCCCGACAGCGGGTCCGTGCAGGAGCTCGTCCGGCACTCGAACGTGACCCGCCTCGGGCACGGCGTCGACGCGACCGGCGCGCTCGCCCCCGAGGCCATGGACCGCGTGTTCGGCACGCTCGCCGGCTACCGCGCCGAGATCGACGCCAACGGCGCCGGCGCCAACCTCGCCGTGCTCACCTCCGCCGTCCGCGACGCCAGCAACGGCGCCGACTTCGCCGCCCGCGTGCGCGAGGACTTCGGCCTCGACGCCCGCGTGCTCAGCGGCGACGAAGAGGCACAGCTGACGTTCCTCGGCGCCATGGCCGGGCGCCCCGCCCCCACCGAGCCGACCGTCGTCATCGACATCGGCGGCGGCTCCACCGAGTTCGTCGTCGGCGTCGGGCGCGCCGCCGCCTTCCACACCTCGCTGCACGCCGGCGTCGTGCGCATGAGCGAGCGCCACATCCACTCCGACCCGCCCGCCCCGCACGAGCTGCAGGAGCTCGCGCTCGACGTCCGCGCCGTGCTGCTCGACGGGCTGCCGCCCGAGCAGCGCGCGCCCGTCGAGCACGGCATCGCCGTCGCCGGCACCGCCACCTCCGCCGCCTCCATCGACCTCGAGCTCGACCCCTACGACCCCGCCCGCGTCCACGGCTACACGCTGCAGCTCGGCACCGTCGAACTGCTGCTCGCGCGCCTCGCCGACATGGCCGAACCCGAGCGCCGCCAGGTCGTCGGCCTCAACCCCGACCGCGCCCCCACGATCGTCGCCGGCATGATCCTGCTCGAGGAGGCCATGCGCGCGTTCGAGCTCGAACACGTCGAGGTCTCCGAGCACGACATCCTCTATGGCGGCGCTCTGCGGCTGGCCGGCGCCGGGTGATTCAAGCCAGGTTCGACTTGCGCGGGTAGACGACCGTCGGATCGGTCAGCACGTTCACCAGCGCCGGCCTGCCCGCAGCGAACGCGCGCTCGAGCGCCGGGCGCACGTCCGCCGGGCGCTCCACCAGCTCGCCGTGGCAGCCCAGCGCCTCCACCATCTGGTCGTAGCGCGTCCCCGGGCGCAGGTCAGCCGCCACCGAGTACCCGTACAGGAACTCCATCGGGTGCTTCTCCAGCGCCCAGATGCCGTTGTTGCCCATCACCGCCACCACGTTCACGCCGTGGCGCGCCAGCGTGTCGAACTCCATCCCCGCGAACCCGAACGCCCCGTCGCCCACCATCAGCACCACCTGGCGCTCCGGATGCGCCAGCTTCGCCGCCAGCGCGTACCCCGGGCCCGTCCCCAGGCAGCCGAACGGCCCCGGGTCCAGCCAGCACCCCGGCTGGTAGCTGTCGACCACGCGGCCCGCGTACGACACGAAGTCCCCGCCGTCGCCGATCACGATCGCGTCGCGCTCCAGGACCTTCGCAAGCTCCGCGTACAGCCTCATCGGGTGCAGCGGCGCCCTGTCGTCCTCGAACTCCGCCCGCTCCGCCTCGCGGCGCTCGGTCTCGCTCGCCCGCAGCTCCGCGATCCAGCGCTCGCTCGCCAGCGCCTGGTCTCCCGCGCCCGTGCGCAGGTCCGCCAGCGTCTGCGCGATCGACCCGTAGCACTCCGCCGCCACCGGCCGCGGATGGTCGCGCTCCGGTTCCGCCGCGTCGATCACCACGATCTCCGTGTCCTCGCCGAACGACGCGCCGAAGCCCAGGCGGAAGTCCATCGGCACGCCCACCACCAGCGCCACGTCCGCGCCCTTCAGCGCCTGCGAGCGCGCGCGCGAGAAGAACAGCTCGTGATCCGCCGCCACGCAGCCGCGCGCAAGGCCGTTCAGGAACACCGGGATCCGCAGCGTCTGCGCCAACTCCCCCAGCGCCTGCTCGCCATGCTCCCAGTACAGGTCCGTGCCCGCCATGATCACCGGGCGTTCCGCCGCCGCCAGCAGCGCCGCCGCGCGCTCCAGCGCCTCGCCCGACGCGCCCCCGCCGCGCCCGCCCGCGCCGGCGAGCGGCGGCCGGTACTCGCTCTCCGGCTCCTGCGCCTCCATGAACACGTAGTCCAGCGGGAAGTCCACGAACGCCGGTCCGCCGTGCGGCGCGCACGCCGCCGCGAACGCGTCGTCCACCAGGCCCGGGATCTCCTCCGTGCTCTGCGGCGTCGCCGCCAGCCTCGCCAGCGGCCGCACGAACGGCACGTGGTCGATCTCCTGCAGCGAGCCCTGCCCCCAGCGCAGCGCCGGCGCGCGACCGCCCAGGACCACCATCGGCGAGTGGCTCGCCTGCGCCGAGGCCATCGCGCTCATCCCGTTCGTCACGCCCGGCCCCGCCGTCAGCGCGCACACGCCCGGCTCGCGCGTCACCTTCGCCCAGCCCTCCGCCGCGAACGCCGCCGTCGACTCGTGGCGCACGTCCACGATCTCGATCCCCTCCTCGCGACAGCCGTCGTAGATCGAGAACAGATGCCCGCCCGACAGCGTGAACAGCTTGCTCACGCCGTGCGCCTTCAGGCGGCGCGCCACCAGCCGCCCGCCGTGGAACGTCCTCGTCTCCTGCGCATCCTGCGTCGACATCGCCGCGACTCTATCCGCTCGCACCAACAGTCCGGGATCTCCCGAGACATGTCCAGGATCTCCCGAGACACAACAGGATGCCCGGGGTGGGATTCGAACCCACACGCCCCTCACACGGAGCCATCGATTTTAAGTCGATTACGTATACCGATTTCGCCACCCGGGCCGCGCCAGTGTATGGAAGGGTCCGTACGCCCCGGCAAGCGCTCCGCCGCCCGCCGCCCGGGTGCCCGGCGGCCCCCGTTTGGGGCCCGTCCGGGCCGGGAAAAAGAGCTTCAGATCCCTTTATAAAGCGCAACTTTTGCGCTGCTACCGTGTCGTTGGTAGCGAAAGCAGCTGTCGGACCGCCCATGGAGGTCTCCGCTCTCTCACATCCGGGCAGCATTGCGGGCCTGCGCGGCCCGTCCGCGCTGCTGCGCCTGCAGTCGGACGAGCGCCTGATCGCGCTCACGCGCCGCGGCCAGCACGCCGCCTTCGAGGTGCTCTGCGCCCGCTACCAGACGCGCCTGCTGTCCTTCTGCCGGCACATGCTCGCCTCGCGCGAGGACGCCGAGGACGTCCTGCAGGAGGTGTTCGCCGCCGCGTTCAACGCCGTGCTCGCCGACGAGCGCGACATCAACGTGCGCCCGTGGCTGTATCGCATCGCGCGCAACCGCTCGCTCAACCACCTGCGCCGCGCGTCCGCCATCGGCGTCGACTCGATGGACGTCCACTACGCCGAGAACGGGCTCTCCACCGGCGACAAGGTCATGCGCCGCGAGAGCTTCCGCGAGCTGATCGCCGACGTGCACGAGCTGCCCGAGACCCAGCGCACCGCGCTGCTCCTGCGCGAGATCGACGCGCTCTCCTACGAGCAGATCGCCCACGCCATGGAAACCACCGTTCCGTCGGTCAAGTCGCTGCTCGTGCGCGCGCGCATCTCGCTCGCCGAGGCCGCGGAGGCGCGCAAGCTCAGCTGCGAGGACGTTCGCCTGGAGCTCGGCGAGGTCGCCGAGGGGCTCGGCAAGCTGAGCACGCCCGCGCGGCGCCACGTCCGCGGCTGCGAGCGCTGCGCGTTCTTCCGCAAGCAGCTCAAGGACAACAACCGCGCGCTCGCGCTGATCATGCCCGTCGGCCCGCTGCTGCTCGCCAAGAAGCTGCTGCTCGCGAAGCTCGGCTCGACCGCCTCCGCCGGCGGGGCGCACGTCGCCGGCGGCGCCGGCGCCACCGTCGGCGCCACCGCCACCGCGACCGCCGGGGCCGGAGCCGCCGCTGGTGCCGGCGGGAGCGTCGCCGGCGGCATCATGACCGCCGGCGCCGGAGCCCTCGCCACCAAGGCCGTCGCCGGGCTCGCCGCCGCCGCGATCGTCGCCGCCGGCGCCGTCGCCGCGGACCACGCCACCGTCGTGCACCACCGTCCCCCCGCCGTCGCCTCCGCGAGCGCCGCCGCCATGCGCGCCGACGAACCGGTGGTCGTCCACCAGGCGCTCCAGCCCCTCAGCGGCGGGGGCTCCGCCGCCAACGGGACCCTCGCCGCCGCCAGGCGCCAGCGGCGCGACGCCAAGAGCACCAAGACGGCCAAGCTCGCCCTCCAGGCGCCCGCCACGCCCCCCACCGGCGTCGCATCCGCCCCCGCGGCCAAGCCGGCCGACCCCCAGCCGGTCACCGAGGTCACGACCGACACCACCGAACTTCCCGTCTCCGCAACGACGGTCCCGTCGACGACCCCTGTGACCACGAGCTCCTCGACCACGCCCGCGCCCGCGCCGAGCACGCCGACGACCACCACAACGGTCGAAACGCCTCCCGCGCCGACGGAAGCGCCCGCCGCACCGACGGAAACGCCGGTCGCACCCTCGCACGAATCCACCACGCCGGTCACCCCCGAAGCCCAGGTCAAGCCAGACGAAGCCCCGGTCAAGCCGGACGCCGGGGGCACCGAAGCTCCCGCCGGCGAAGCGGCCGGCGAGCACGTGATCGCCCGCGGCGCCGGTCGTCGAGGCGGTCGCGACGCCGGCCGTGACGCCCGCCGGTCGCGCTAGCCGAACGCGAACGTCTTCATCGGCTTCAGCAGCACGCCCGTCGTGCCGACTTCCAGCGGCGAGACGATCTGCGCGCTGGCTGTGGTCGACGTCAGCATCACCACCGCCACGCCTTCGCGCGCCCTCGCCCGCGGGGGCAGCAGCAGCACCGCGCGGCCGTACATCGCATGTCCTTCCACCTCCGCCGTGAACAGCACCTGGTAGCCCGTGAGCGTGTTGTTGACCTTCGTCTTGCCCTCGCCGCGAAGTTCGAAGTCCACGAAGCGCCGGCCGAACGCGCGGATGAAGCCCGTCGCGTACAGCGGCATCTCGGCCGTCAGTTCCCCCGAGTACGCTGGCAGCAGCAGCGGATCGACGGCGTATGAGTACTTCAGCGCGCCATCCGGCCAGCGGCTCTGGATCTTCACGTACCCGCCGGGGTCGGGCGCCACGCGATACAGGTCCCTGTAGCTGAAGCTGAACGGAACCCTCCCCCCATGCGAGAACGTCGCGTTCTCGAGCGTCAGCGCCGCCGCCACCAGCGCCGCCAGCACCACCACGCCCGCGACGATCGTCGCCGTGCGCGCCAGCCTCGACGCGGCGCGCCAGCGGGGAGCCAGCAGCCGCCCGAGCGTCGGCCCGTACTCGGGCTTCATCGCCGCCGCCGCCATCGCGCTAGGCGATCATTCCCCGATCGAGAACAGCGCTTCGAGATCGTGGCGCGAGTACGCCGCGAACGCGACCATCGTCTGCGTGCGCGACACGCCCGGCAGGCCGCCGATCTGGCCCGTCACGACGTCCGCCAGCTGCTCGTGATCGGGCACCCGCACGATCGCCACGAAGTCCCACTCCCCGGTCACCGAGTACGCCTCCGCCACGCCGTCGATGTCCGCGAGCGCGCCGCCGAGGCTCGACAGCGCATCGCGCTCCGCCTCGATCAGCACAACCGCGTTGGTCATCGTCATCGCACCAGCATCCTATGCCTCCCGCTCGCCCAGACCGTGCATGCCGAGCCCGATGACCAGGCCGAGCAGCCCGCCGACGACACCGGCCAGCCAGCTCGCCTCCGGACGCGCGAACGGGAGCGCCAGCAGCAGCGCCGCCAGCGCCGCCGCGCCCAGCAGGTCTCCCTCGCGGTAGTTGCCCGTACGCGCCGCCTCCAGGTCGGGGACCGCCCACGCCGCCAGCAGCGCCAGCGCCGCTGCGTTGCCGCCGCTGACGACCGGGAACGGGTAGACCGCGCCCGCCGCCAGCGCGCCCGTGGCGCCCGCGCCCAGGGCCAGCGCCAGCACCGCCGCCGGCCCGTGGCGGCGCTCGAACAGCCAGCCGAAGATCGCGATCGTGAGGATCGCCACGAACGCGTACACGCCGTCCGCGTACGCGAACTCGTTCGTGAACAGCCTCCACCAATCGCCGTTCAGCGAGCCGATGACCGCCATGTGCAGATACAGCGCGCCTTCCGCGTGCGCAACCACCCACACCACGCAGCTGACAGCCACCAGCGCGATCGTCGCGTACGGGCGGTCCGCCGCCCAGCGACTCGGCGGGCGGTGGGTGCGCGGGCGCGTGCGCGCCATGCTGCTCACGGGCGCGGGCCTGGAGCGGGTCAGCAGCGACCGCGCCCGGCCGCGCAGCGTGGTTCGGGTAGGGGCGTTCGCCGGAGGCAGCTTCGGCGCGCGCCGGCGCAGCCGATTGCCGCAGTACGGGCACTCGGTGATGTACGGGCTGACCTCCGCGCCGCATTGCTTGCACACCACGAACAGATCAGCGCCGGAGGTCATCGTCGACCCATTCTAAGGACCTCTCGACCCCGCCCCGCGCGCCTCTGGAATACTCAGGTGCATGAACCCCGGAACCGACAGCAACCTGTACATCCTCGCGTTCGACCACCGCGGCTCCTTCCAGAAGAAGTTCTTCGGGATCGAGGGCGAGCCGGACTCCGAGCAGACGGCGATCATCGCCGACGCCAAGCACCTCATCTTCGAGGGCATGCTGCAGGCCGTCGGCGCCGGCGCCGACCCGGCGGTCACCGGCGTGCTCGTCGACGAGCAGTTCGGCTCCACCGTGCCCGCCGAGGCGCGCGAGAAGGGCCTGAAGCTCGCGATGCCCGCCGAGCGCTCCGGCCAGAACATGTTCGACTTCCAGTACGGCGATGACTTCGGCGAGCACATCGAGCGCTTCGATCCCGACTTCACCAAGGTGCTCGTCCGCTACAACCCCGACGGCGACCAAGCCGCCAATCGCGAGCAGCTCGCCAAGCTGTTGCGGCTGAGCGACTGGCTGAAGGAGCACGACCGCAAGTTCCTGTTCGAGCTGCTCGTGCCCGCCGAGGACGCCCAGCTGCAGTCCGTCGGCGGCGACGGCGACCGCTACGACGCCGAGCTGCGCCCCGAGCTGATGCGCCGCGCGATCGCAGAGATCCAGGACGCCGGCATCGTCGTCGACATCTGGAAGATCGAGGGCGTCGACCGCCGCTCCGACTGCGAGATGCTCGTCGCCCAGACGCGCAGCGGCGGGCGCGACGGCGTCAGGTGCGTGGTGCTCGGTCGCGGCGCCGACGACGCCAAGGTCGACCAGTGGCTGGCCGCCGCCGCCCCCGTCGACGGCTACATCGGCTTCGCCATCGGACGCTCGATCTGGTGGGACCCGCTGAAGGCCTACGTCGACGGCAAGATCGAGCGCTCCGCCGGCGCGCGCAAGATCGCCGAGAACTACCTGCGCTTCGTCGCCGTATACGAGCGCGCCAAGGCGCTCGCGCCGTCGGCATAGCCGGGGGGCGGCAAGAGATGAAGATGCGCCAGAGCCTCGCCGAGTGGGAGCGAGCCTTCTCCAAGGAGGTCTCGCTCGACCGCCGCCGGCGCGACTCCCTGCGTCGCACCACCGAGCAGCGCGCGCTCAAGCGCGAGGTCGAGCGCCGTCACAAGCGCGGCTCCGTGCGCTTCGCGCTGCTCGTCCTCACGCTCATCCTCACCGCGGCCGTCGTCACCGTCGTGATGTTCCGAACGCTGTACCTGCTGCTGGGCTAGGAACCCTCGCCCAGGTCCTGCAGCGACTCCTCCACCGCGGCTGCGGTCTCGGGCGCCGCGCCGTCCTTCGAGGGCGGCGTCGCGCCGCCGGCTTCGCGGTGGATCTCGAGATAGATCTCCTTGCGGAAGACGGGCACCCGCTGCGGAGCCTGGATGCCGATGCGCACCTTCTCGCCCATGACCGACAGCACCGAGACCTCGATCTCGTCCCCGATCATGATGCTCTGGTTGGACTTGCGCGTCAGAACCAGCATTTGGGTGCACCTTCCTCATTGCCGATTGGCGACCCGGCGCGACCCCAAACCGCCGGAGAGCCAAGCATAGTCGTAGGACCGGGGGAACGCGATACCAATTTCTCAACCCTCCCCGCCGATCGACCGTCGCGCGACCTGAGCCGGGCACGCCCGGCGCGCCGCGCGAGCGCTTGCGCTAGTCTCCCGGGCCGTCCATGCCCCGGAAATCTCTGCGCCCGCACCTCAACCAGATCCGTGCCTGGGTGCGCCAGGGCCGAACCGACGCCTGGGTCGCCCACCAGCTGGAGGTCACCGTCCGCGATATCGAGCAGTTCAAGCGCCAGAACGAGCTCGTCAGCGACGACGAGGCCACCGAGGGCGCCGGCGGCGCCGGCGACTACCCGGAGGAGATCGACCTTCGCGCCGAGGACGACGCGCTGATCGCCGCCGAGCTCGAAGCGGCCGAAGCCGAGGCCGAGCGCGCCAGGGCCGAAGCGGAGGAGGCCGGCGAGGAGCCCGGTGAGGAGACCGACAGCGCCAGCGGCACGCGCACCCGCCGGCGCAGTCGCCGCGGCGGGCGGGGCCGGCGCCCCGGAGCGCGCAACACCGGCCCGCTCGAGGGCACCTTCGACCACGGCGAGGAGGGCTACGGCCTGTGGCTCGACCCCGCCATCCAGGAGAACCCCATCTACGCCGAGCACTGGGCCGGCCACCGACCCGTCGAGGTCGAGGTCGAGGAGGATCGCATTATCATCCGCCGCGCGGGTGCCGACGAGGACGCCGCATAGCGGCGCTCCTAAGGACCTATCCCGGTTGGGTGGCGGCGAGGGTTGCGCGGTGGGCCTTCTTGAATGCGATGAGGCCGCTGGAGAGTTGTAGGAGGGCGAGGTGGTTCTCGTCCTTCTTTGACCAGCGGATGAGAATCCCGCGGTTGCGGTTCAGCCAGGAGTGGCAGGCCTCGACGACCCAGCGGCGTGCCTTCCATCCGGGGGTGTGGGCCTTGAGGTCGATCTCCTCGCCGCGTGCACGGATGTGCGGCGTCAGCTCGTAGTCGCCGATCAACTCGCGGACTTCGGCGTTGTCATATGCCTTGTCCAGGCAGATGCCCTGCGGCTGCTCTGGGGTCGGCTCGGGGCGCTCGATCGGGATCGAATCGAGCGTGCCCTTCAGCAGCTTGTGATCGTTGCGGTTAGCGCCGTCGTGATCGAGCCCGACGGGGACCCCCGCAGCCTCCGTGAGGACCGAACGCTTCGCCCCCCCTTGGCTCTATCAGTAGGGTTCGGGCCCGTCTTGGGACCTCCCAGCGGGGCTTTGCTCATCGCCCCGTCGGCTGACAGGAATGACCAGTCGATGCCCACGACCTCGTCGTACTCCAACAGCCCCTGACGCCAGATCTCGTGGAAGACCCCGGCCTGCTCCCACTCCTGAAAACGCCGGTGCGCAGAAGACGAGGAGCACACCCCGGTCGCGTTCAAAGCGTTCCACTGCATCCCGGTCCTGAGCACCAACATGATCGCGTTCATCGCGTCACGGTCAGGCACCCGCGAGCGGTGACAGCCCAACGGGTGAAACGGCGGTGGCGGCAGCAGCGGCTCGATCCGCTCCCACAACCAATCCGGGATACGCCAACCATCATCCTCACTGACCATGTAGCCCATCACAGACCTCCTGATCGAATGGCACGAAGGCCGGCCAATCAGAGATTCGACGCAGGTCTACATAACCCTTCCGGGATAG
>Ga0187879_10003443_pt1 | contig 10659 bp, 20 predicted proteins | sample June2016WEW_19_1_FD_132423 | JGI IMG/M metagenome (GOLD analysis project Ga0187879, IMG submission 132423) | Peatland microbial communities from SPRUCE experiment site at the Marcell Experimental Forest, Minnesota, USA - June2016WEW_19_10 | ecosystem: Environmental > Terrestrial > Soil >... | reverse complement strand
GCCGCTCCAGCGCTTCCTGCCCATCGGCCGCCACCTGCGTTTCAAAGTCAGACTCGGAAAGCATGGCCGCCAAGGCGCTGCGCTGGCGCTCCTCATCGTCAACGATCAGGACCCGGCCAGGGACCGCAGGCAGTCGAGGCATTAAGTCCTATTCTAGCAAGCTGCCTCGGCCCAGGCGTGGCGATTCAAGTCGCGGTCACCCACGTGCACTATGAACGGTCCGGTGCAGCGGGTTCCGCCTGTCGGTTCCAGCCAGGCTCCCGGGGCAACGGCGATGATTCGGTTTGTATTCTCGGTGATGGTTTTCTGCCAGGCGTACGGCTATGCGCAGCCGGGGCCGCAGCCGCCGTGCGGACAGGAACCCGTCCCGCCGTACCCGGCTCTCGATCGTCCGCCCGCCGTAAAGTTCTGGAGCGAGTCTGATTTCGGCCGCGATTGGAGGCCGCCGGTGTGCACCGGTTGGGCTGAGACGGGCTTCTCCACGCTGATCGCGACAGCCGCGCGATTTCGCTGTACCTCGGGAGAGGAGGGCTTGCTGCGCCGCATCGGGGCGATTTCGGAACTCGAGGGCATGCGGTACTGGTCGACGACTCACCAGCAGTGGCGGACATTGATTGTGAGCGCCCACGCCTTAACCGGTCCCGCGCCACGGCAGCTCCGCCAGGACTTCCTGCCTGGTGAGATGACAGAGGGTAAACTGCTCTACTCGGAACAGACCGATAATCTTTCCGGCACCGCCGTCTACCGAATGCGTATTCGGGAGGCTTCGCAAGACCGGCTTGTTTTCGATGTCGAGAACGTCAGCGTCATGCGCTTCTCCTTTGTGACGTTGTTCCATCCGGGTGATGTGCAGTCGGTCTATTTTCTCGATCGCGAATCCGACAGTGTCTGGCGATACTACAACATCTCGCGCACCGGACGGAACGCGAGCCGCATGACCACGGGACATGAGTCTTCCTCGATCAACCGGGCAGTTGCATTCTATCGCTCCCTGGCCGGAATTCCCACCGACCAGGAGCCGCCGGCGGCCCGGTGAAGAGGTCAGTCGTCTTTGTGCTGAAAGACGAGCGTGATCGCCTTGTGGTCCGGCCGCTCGACGTTGACCATCATGGTGCCATCCGCAGCTAGCGTATAGCGTTCGAGCGTAGTCGCGCCGTATTGCGTGGTCGTCACCTTGAGGACATCATGATCCCAACTGGTCTTGCTCTTGAGGTCTTTGCCGGTGTGAATGGTGGCGTTGTTCTCGGCGTCCGTGATGTCTCGATAGAAAAAGGTTTCGGTGGCGCCCTCATACACAAAACTGCGCGAGACGGTGACCACCCCCTGCCTCTCGTTGATCGTCACGCTGCCGGTTTGAACGACGGGCTGGCCGGCGAAATCGCTCTTTGTCGGCACCAGAGTCCAGGTGCCGTTCAGGGCGTTGTGGTCGTGCGCGAAAGCGGAGAACGAGACGAGAATCGTTGTCAAGACGGCGCCGGTGATCGTGCTCGCTGAGCGTGTGTTCTTCATGATTTCCTTCCAGGGACTGACGGGATCGACGAAATCGCATACAGCATTGGCAATTGTCAGAGCACGCGCGGTACCGTTCCAGCGAATACCCTCTGACACAGTCGGGACTGAGGAATCTGGCGGCGGCCAGCCTCAGTTATATTGAGTTGTGGGGAAAACGTGGCAGCGCACACTGGCTGTTGGCCTCGCCTTCGTGCTGGCGATGGCGGGCACCATCGTCTTCGGCTCCAGGGCCGGCCGGCGGGTGCGTCAGATCCACACAGCCAATGAGCCCATCCGGGAATGGATGTCGGTCCCATTTGTGGCCCATACCCACCACGTTCCCGCCTCCGTGCTGTTTCAAGCTATCGGGGTCCGTCCGCAGGAGCCGCACGATCGGCGATCGGTTCGCCACCTCGCTCATGAGTTGAAGCGCCCTGTTCCCGAGCTGATAGCCCAACTGCAACGCGCCATCGATGCCGCCGCGCGGCCACCGGGTGGCCAACCGCGATGAACGATCAGCTTCTCGCGGCAGTTTCACAGTATGGGACGCCGGCGCTCTTCGCAATCGTGGCGATTGCGGCCATCGGTGTGCCGCTACCCATCACGCTCTTGCTGATTGTCGCGGGCTCTATGATTTCGCAAGGCGCCATGAACCTTTGGTGGGCCATTGGCGCAGCCGGCGCCGGTTCCATCCTCGGCGATCAAGCCGGCTACGCCATCGGCCGATGGGGAGGCCCAGCCGTGGTGGCATGGCTCAGCGGAGTGTTCGGGAAGCGCGACAGCCTGCCAGCCATGGAAGCTAAAGTGAAGGCCTGGGGCGGGTCCGGCATCTTTATTACCCGCTGGCTGCTCAGTCCCCTGGGACCCTGGATCAACCTGGCTAGCGGCACCGCGGGCTACCCGTGGCATCGATTCCTCCTTTGGGACACTTTGGGCGAAATCACCGGGGCAACCGTCTTTATCTCTTTGGGGTGGTTTTTCAGCGATCGCGTGATGTCCCTATACGGAGTTCTGGGTGATCTTACTTGGGCAATTGCAGCACTGCTGGCGGCCGCTGTCTTCGGATATCTGCTACTGACATACTTACGCCGGGCACGGGTTCCCGTCAGTCCCGCCGCGCCCGAAGTCACTCCAGGGCCGGACGCCTGACAGGCGTGACTGCACGCAAACCGCAAGCGTGCGCGCCAGGAAGACGCGCTTAGTTCGTCGAGGTGGCCTTTTGCGCCTTAACCTGCAACTCGTTCACCACCTGCTGCACGTTCGGAACCGCGGCTGCGATACTCTGGGCCTGTGCGCGCGTCGATTGAGAGTCGACATCGCCGGTCAGCGTGACAACCTCATTCTTAACGGCGTACCTGACGCTATCGTGCAGCTTATTCGTAATGAGAGCTGCATCCAGGTTGTTTTCGATACCCTTGTCGAGATCCGAGTTCACGTTCTTGACGTCACTTCCGGAACCGGGTGGAATTACTGCAATCTCGTTGGAAACAACTTGGGCGCCCGCGATAGAACTCGCAATGGATTCGGCCTGCGACTTATCGCCGAATGCTGCTACGTGCCCGCCTAGGGTCACAACACCCTTGTCGCGATCCTGACTCACCGATACGTCCTTGTATCCCGCCTTATCGAGCGACCCGCGAATGCTGGCGGAAACGTCGGCCGCCTTGTTGGACGCCGCCGAGCACCCGGCCAGAGCCACAGCAGCCGCAATCGCCAGCAGGGATAGGCATGTTCTGAGCGTTTTCGTTTTCATGTTTTTCCTTTTGATAACAACCTTTGATACGAACGTTTCCTTATGAAGGGTCTCTTCCCCGTGTGGCTTGGACGCCCTTCAGAATCGCGAGGCCCAAAAGCACGATTGAACCCACGGCAATCCAATGCGCGGCAATGTGCAGGATCACTGCCGCATAGATCAGTCCGCCGATCAGGATCAAGAAACCGAGAATGTAAATTCCGAATGACATGACAATTCCCTCTTCACGCGCCAGAACATTGAGCTCTATGAAGCAGCCCTCGCCAAAAGCGATCCTGGCTCGTTCACCAGGTCCTCGAAAAGCGTCCGGTAATGGACCATCGCTTGGCGCAGTTCTTCCGTGCTGGCTTCACCCCGCGTCTGCTGGAGCGCGATTTCGTGAGCCTTCCGGTAGTTGGCCAATACCAGGGGATGATCCACGGAGATATCCGCCGCTCGCTGTTCAAAGTTGCCTAACGGATAGCCCCGCGTGGAAAGCACATCACCCAGCAGTTGGTCCGCTGCCGTAACCGCGCCAGCGGGGCCGTCGACGAAGCGCGCTTGAACCTCGGTCCAGGACTTCCGGAACCGCTCCCGGTCGCCTGCCGCGAGCGGCCGAAGATGAAACCCCTCGACTCGTTGATTGCGCTCTTCGAGCCCGGCTTCCGCGTGCCGCCGGTCTCCGCCTATCTCCACGGCACGCGTGTACTCGGCGCCGCCGAACTGTGCGCGCAGTCTCTCCGTCCGGTGCTTTCGGTGCAGCAGGAACGCGGCGATTCCCGCAACCAGGACCACGACGAACGCGATGATTACGATCCATTCCGTTGTGCTTATTGCCGATATACTCATGATCGATCTGCCTCTACTCCTGCATTACTCGTGCCCTACAGAGCCTCGCTGAGCCGGACCGCAGGGCGCCGGCTCGGGTCTACCCGGCCCGTGCTTCTCACGTCACCGCCTGACCAAGTGGCCGTTGGGAGTTAGTTGCGAAAACGAGAATAACCCCAGCCGCCGCCACCAAGCACAAACAACACCAAAAGAACAATCACAATGGTTGTCATCTTTTTCCCCTTCCAAATGCAATGCAGTGCAGGTGGAAGGCCAAAGGCGATCTCTGCGGACACAAAGTAGATTACGCCGGGCTCCGGCAAGTTACCGTATGCAAGTCCTGCCGTCCCTCAGGCAAGAACTGCTATAAAGGTCGCGAGCGCAGGAGACGGCAGCCATGCGGCAAATCAGTGGCCGCGCGTATGGTCCACCTAATGGATCGCATGTTTGCGCGGGCCACCTTCGAATAGGAACGGCATTCCGTCACGCGCGTTTCCTCCAGGCCACGGCCGAGGACCGCTGGCCCGACGATTGCTCTCTCGCCGTATAGGAGAACAAAACAACAATGTCACGTTTCTGGAGTACTGCCCTGCTGAGTGCGGCCCTTATGGCCCCCATAGCGGCGCCAAGAATGTTGCGAGCTGAAGATCAGAAAGCCGCTCGCACCTATCACGACAAGCAACACAATGACGATCATGCATGGAACGGTCAAGAAGATAAGGCGTATCGTATCTATGCAACACAGAACCACCGTAAATACGGCGATTTTTCCAAGCTCAAAGACAATGATCAACAGAACTACTGGAACTGGCGTCACGAGCATTCGGACGCCTTGCTCAAGATCGAAGTCAAGTAGCTTCAGTCACATTATTTCCAGGCTGAAAGGAGCCGGAGGGACTGGCCGGAGTGATCGGCCTCCGCTCCGGCGGCGGCTCGCTCATCAATCATCTCCAAGCTGAGACTGGTTCCACATGCGGTCACCATCGTGAACTCACACCGGTGGTGACGAACCAGCCATATTAAAGACCTTTGACTCTACTGTAGTAGCCAGGATCGCCATACCGTTTCTCGAACCAGGTATCGTCACTCCATTTGGGATTCTGGTATTTCTCATGGCTGCCTGGACGTGCGCACCCGCCTGGATTCGCTGGTGCTCTGCCCTTTACCAGAGCAGGCTGCCGTGCCTCGATAGGCGGCTCCTGAGCTTTAGTTATGACCTTCTCGATAAGGGCTTGGCGTCTCTGAGGGCACGATTGTTTCCGCTGTTTTGTCAACCAGCTTGCCAGAAGACGCTCCTGAACCGCGGTAGGTGTCAACACTTCCGGAGTGTGAACCATCTCTGGTCCGGCTGGGGCGTGGCAGTTCGGTGGATCGACAGGCGCTTTGTGTTTCTTTAACCAGGTTTCCAGAAGGCGCTTCTGTGTTTGTGTCAGCGGCACCGGCTTGAGCCTCTCTGGCAAGAGACACCCAGGGACGGCTCAGTAGACCGGAAGTACAGGTTGTTCCACGCCGCTCTTGGTGGGGGATGCCAACTTAAGTATAGCATTTCTGGCGGCTGACTCGACCGCATTCGACATTTCACGGCGGTGGACCTCGGATCGCGGACGAAAGGCACTAATCACGGACAGGGAGCCGCACGGCGGTCTTCAACACTGGCCCACAGCGCTAGCCATACCAGCGCCAGCGCCCAGCCAGCCACCACGTCGCTCGGATAATGGTAGCCGAGATACACGCGTGAGAATCCGACGAGCGCAGCCAATGCCGCCACCGCCGCGGGCCACCGTGCACCCGGCGCGAGGATGCCGGCCAGGATCCCGAAGAACACCGTCGGCACGAATGCATGGCCGCTCGGGAAACTATACGTCTCGCTGGGCACCAGCCCGAAGAAAAGCTCCGGCCTCGGCCTGTGGATCATCGCTTTGAGCAACTGCGCCACCACCTCGGCACTCAGGCTCCCAGCCACCAGCCGGCAAGCCGCTTTGCGCCCGCCGCGCTTCTCCCAGCGCCACACCAGAATGGCCGCCAGCGGCACCAGGAAGTACTCCGAGCCCAGCAGCGTGATCAGCCGCATGGCCACAGTCAGCGCCGGGAACGCACAAGCGTGGATCGCTGACCGCACCGGCAGGTCGAACCCGATCGCGCCGCCGCGCGCTAGTGGATACGCCATCGCTCCAAACAGCACCAGCCCGCTAACCACCGCCGCAGCACGAACCTGCTGATCCGATCTCATCACCTTGGACAGGATACACTATCGGTGCTACGCCAGGGCGAGGAAGTAGACTATACTGCAAGAATGAAACTCAAGGATGCGGCGCTCTTTGCTCTAATCGGGACGATCCTGCTGACGGTTCTGCTGGCAGCCGGCTTCATTCGCGACCTGGTGAGCTTTACCCACGGAGCCGTTGCGGCGATTACGCTGCTCACATCGGGAATCCACCTGCTGGCAAGTCTGAGTGTGGCTGTATTCTTCTACGTGTTCCATAAATCCCAGGCTTGATGTTCGGTGCGGACAGTTTCCAGCGCTTGCGGCCGGCCACTGCCTTCGGTGTAGATCGAACACGAGTTTGGAGAGAACGAATTGGGGCACCAGACCAACCCTACTTGCCTCTGCTCACAACTTATAACTGGTTATGCGCCCCCACATTCCGACCGCCTGCAAGACCCAAACGGCGACCGCGACAACAACCACTACGTTCAGAATTGTCTTGATGCTGTGCGCCATCGGGATATAGTTATTGATCAGCCACAACGCGACGCCGACCACGATCAGCACAATCACGACGTTAATTAAAGGCATCTTCTTTTACTCTCCTAGCCGGTAAGTAGCAATCCGACACCCAGTCGATGGCTCGGCGCACGCCGGCTGGATGTGTTTCGTGAGCTAAACAACCCTGCGTCCCTGAAACAGACGGATTACCAGCACCACCACGGCAATGGCCAACAGAAGGTGAATCAGCCCTCCACCGGTGTAGGAGGCTGCCATTCCCAGGGCCCAGAGAACCAGCAGGATTACACAAATTGCCCAAAGCATCTTTTTTACTCCTTCGCTGTGTACAAGTGCAAGCGCCGGGCCAATACGGAGAGTAGAGCCATTCAGTAACCGGCGCTGCCATTTAACTGGGGTGTTCCGTGGCTTCAGGTGCAGAATGTGCACGGAACGCAGCAGGCGCTGCCAATTAGGCTCCGAACAGCGCCCCCACGCTCGCAGTCACCGCCATGGCTAGAGCGCCCCAGAACGTGACGCGTAATGCACCCACGGTCACGCCGGCACCTCCGGCGCGCGCAGCCAGCCCACCCAGAAGAGCCAGGAACAAGAGCGAGGTTCCAGCGACCAGCGGGATGAGACCTGCCACCGGGGCTATGCCGGTGACGACGAGAGGCATGGCGGCTCCGACGGCGAAGCTGGCTGCCGACGCCAACGCAGCCTGAATCGGACGCGCACTGAAAGCCGCGGAGATGCCAAGTTCGTCTCTGGCATGCGCGCCTAAAGCGTCGTGAGCCATCAGTTGCTGCGCGACCTGTTTGGCAAGCTGCGGATCGAGCCCGCGGGCGATATAAATCGCTGCCAGTTCTTTGTGCTCGCCCGCGTTGTCTGTCCGTAGCTCCGCGCGCTCCAGGTTAAGGTCGGCGCGTTCGGTGTCGGCCTCTGAGTGAACAGACACGTACTCACCTGCCGCCATCGACATCGCACCAGCGACAAGGCCGGCGACCCCAGCGACCATTACATTGCTGTGAGTCGCATGCGCAGCCGCGACGCCGAGCACCAGACTCGCCGTCGAAAGGATGCCGTCGTTCGCGCCCAAGACCGACGCGCGGAGCCAGCCGACACGTCCCGTGCGGTGTTGCTCCATTTGGGGCAGAGGCACTTTCTATTTCTGACCCGTGATTGTGGCTGGTGCCCTTTCGGTTGGCTTGTCAGTCGTTCCATAGTCGGCGGAAGTTTCCGAGGCGGATGAGATATTCCGGGCGCCAGTGTCTCTTAGCGCTGTCTTGGCCCGGTTACACCACTCCTGACTGTCGCAATGAACGGACAGCAGGATTCCGCCATGCCTGATTCTGCCCGCGTACCGCTTGGCGACATACTCAGTGAAGGTCGAGCCGAACAGCAATCCCACCAGCCAGCCGAGGGCCCCGCCAGCGCCGGCGCCAGCCAAAGCCGCCAGCACAGGTCCCGCCGCGACGAGGGGCTCTAGAACCGCGAGGGTCACAATCTGAGTGGCAACCAGCCAAGCCACCGCCGCGCCAACTACAGCACCGATTCCCGCTGCCGCCGCCGCACCCTCCAAAGCCTTAGTGTGCTTCACAAGGGCGAAATCCTTGGTGCCCTGGTTGTCCGACGACAGGACCGAGATGTCCGTCGTCCGATACCCTGCTTTGTGTAGGACGTTGATGGCGTCCGAAACGGTTGTGCGGTCCGGATAGATTCCTAATACCGATGTGTTCTTCGACATTTACTGTTCCTTCCTTTGGAAGCGTCGTAATCTGTGTCTGTGCACGACCGGGGCCAAGTACCGCGGACCATCGCGCCGCGAAGGCGAGCGGCACGGGCCCATCGCGTGGATGCAGAATCTGCCCTTCGAGATGCACATTTCGCTCCGTCCGCAACCCGATATCGCTGATTCGGGCGAAACTTGCCTCATCAGCCTCTTGAGATGGGAACGGCGGTAAACGTGCCACGACTTAAGTCAAGCCAGTGAAAACCGGGAACAAGGGACTGAACATGAATTGGGATCAAATCGAAGGAAAATGGAAGCAGTTCACCGGCTGGGCTCGCGAGCGCTGGGGACAACTCACCGATAATGACTGGGCGGCGATCGCCGGCAAGAAGGACCAGTTGGTCGGCCGCATTCAGGAGCGGTATGGCCTGGCGAAGGCGGAGGCCGAAAAACAGGCCGACGAATGGTCGCGTGCCCAGAAACATTCGGGGCGGGCAACCCCCGCCGCAACCCGCCTTTAGAATTAAGAATCGCCCGCCTGGGCTAAGGACTGTGGATCGATGAAACCGACCCAAGCTAAAATCGCGAACCTCTGGTGCAGGCTGATGCACGCCGAGCCAATGTGGCCTTCGCATGGCCAGTATGAGTGCCGGACGTGCGGGCGGCGGCATCGAGTCTGCTGGGAGCAACCTGAGCCGGAGACTCCGCGCGCCCGGGTGGTACGGCCCGAAATGCTGGCTCAAAACGCCGCGGTGTCCGCAACTGAATCGAGAGTCCAATGTTCGTACCAGTAGTTCTTGTGCTGTTGAGCCTGGTCATGTCAATGGTTCCCTGTCCAGGCATCGCCGCCCGGACACATTAGCTGCAGGCGCGCAACGCGCCACTGTGCCGGCCTCCCGGAAAGCCGGTCCGTCTTCGCCTGCTCCATTCCCATCTCTACACGTTGCTGCTGCAACTGCGCTGCCCGCAACTCGCGCGCCGCATCTGCAGAAAGTGCGTTCCGCGCGGCAATAACTGCTGAATCCCATCTTACGCGCGGCGAGACTGGCTTCGACTTCAGTACGGTAGCTGCGCCGCGTCTCCTGCAAGGTACGGCAAGCAATGGCCTGAGCGAGACAGCCGCCGCACTCTCCGCGCCGTAACATGCCGATGGACCTTGGAGTGCTCCTCGTCCATCGTGTGCGACCAGCCAGCCAAGGTCTACAGGCATGGTGCCCGACGGAGCCAGGAGCCGGCCACACGAGTTTGCACATCAAAGGAGAAGAAGCAGATGAGTGTTTTGAAAACAGTATCAACAGCCGTGTTCAGCCTGGCGCTACTGGGCGTGGTATGCTTACCGGGCGCAAAGGCGGACGAGTGGAACAACAAGACCGTGATCACCTTCAGCGGGCCAGTCGAGATTCCGGGAGTCCACCTCAAAGGGTGGGGGGTGTTGCCAGCCGGCACCTATGTATTCAAACTCTTGGCCTCGCAGTCCGACCGCCATATCGTCCAGATCTTCAATAAGGACGAAACCGTGGTTTACGCCACCATACTGGCCATCCCGAACTACCGCCTCAAAGCGACCGGAAAAACCGTAATGACTTTCCGGGAGCGGCCGGCAGGTTTGCCAGAGGCACTCCGGGCGTGGTTTTATCCGGGCAAGGTCTGGGGCGACGAATTTGTGTACCCCCGGGCAAAAGCGGTTGAGCTAGCCCAGACCGGCAACACGGCAGTTCTCGCCACGACGGCGGATTTGCCGCTCGAAGTCGAAAAGCCGATCTTGACGGTGAGCGAACCGGAAGTGGTGGCGTTGCAGCAGGCGCCCGTCATCGCGGTTCAACCCACTGGAGAAGATGTGGAAGTCGCGCAGGTGGTCACACCGCCGCCAACAACTCCGGATCCGGTAGTGGCGCAGGCCGAACCGGCGCAACCAGTGGCAGCGACGCTGCCCGCGACGGCTAGCTCGTTACCCCTGATGGCACTCTTCGGATTCCTGGCTTTAGGTTTGGCCTGGACCCTCCGGCTCGTGCAAAAGCGCGGTCTGTAACGGGCTTGGCCCGGTGACGAAGTCAGCAGGTAAAGCAGCTATGAAGAACGGGCTGGCGAGGGCCGGGAGACGTGGCGTGACGAAAACGCCCGCTCTCCCGGCCCTTCTTCTGATGGCGCTGGTGGCCCATGCCGGCGAGCAGG
>Ga0187879_10003442_pt1 | contig 10659 bp, 8 predicted proteins | sample June2016WEW_19_1_FD_132423 | JGI IMG/M metagenome (GOLD analysis project Ga0187879, IMG submission 132423) | Peatland microbial communities from SPRUCE experiment site at the Marcell Experimental Forest, Minnesota, USA - June2016WEW_19_10 | ecosystem: Environmental > Terrestrial > Soil >... | reverse complement strand
GCCACCTGTTTTACCTTTAAAGAACTCACCCCTAAATTATAGCCTTCGATTTCAGGTACACACCGTTTCGAGTTCCCAAGGTCCTGATAGTCGATGTTTTGAGTGTTCCACTACGCGCGCCGGACAAAGCTGCAAAATCACGTGCGCATAAGCGAAATCAAGCGACGGCTGTTAAAATCAAGAAAGTAAAATCGCCGCCAAATGGGGCTATAGCTCAGCTGGGAGAGCGCATCGTTCGCAACGATGAGGTCGTCGGTTCGATCCCGACTAGCTCCACCAATCACTTCAGGTAGCTCGTTTTTCCTTACACAACAAACTGAAGGCCACTGATGTAGCTCGCAGATTTGTTTCCGCGCTTGGCAGTCCATCGCACCTGCGTGAGCGTGGGAATCGAAACCGGGCTATCGAACACAGGCAAATCGCAGCACAGAAACGTGTCCGCTTGCAGGCGATACGAACTAAGGATGCAAACGCCGCCGTTGCTCAGATTTTGAATGTGACCATCAAATTCCTTTGGCGGGACACTCGCCGTCTGACCCGATAGCAAACTCCTTGCATGTACTTTAAGCGCCTGCGGGTAACGTTCATGCTGGCGTCGTTCTCGATCTGAGGGATAGGTCACGATTGCGCATTATGCCAGAAGGCGCGAATCCAGTAAACTCTTCAATCGAACTAAGCAAACGGCCGGGAAAAACTCCCGGCCGTTTCAGGAGGAAGTGCCGCAAGAGCACTATCCCGGATGATTTGGATTTGACCCGACTGAAGAGCCCTTATGAAGCTACTTCAGCCATCGTGCGGCCTCACCACCCTTGAAGTCGGAAGGCATTGCTTTCGACTAAAAGTCGTTATCTTCCAGTGTGCAGGAGCAAACGCCTTTGCCGCTACCTAACGCACCCTCTCCTTCGGTGCCTGTTACAAAACCACACTCTTCCGGTATGCCCGATTTCTCAGCCGATCCAAGGTTTGCATCGTTGGCATTGGTTTCAGTAAGCGAGTAAGTTCCGCCTGCTGCGGCAAGTGACTGTACGTGAGTGGCCGATACCCGTAGTCCAGCCGTCGACTTGACGGCGGTGGTGCCGTTCCAGCCCGTTGGAGTGGAATCAGCCATTATTTTGATGACTCCACGTGTGTTCACCTTCCCGGTTAGGGAGTTAGCCGTGAGGTTGCGGTCCACGGATTCCGAGAGCAGACCATCCTTTGATACGTAGCAGCCGCAGCACTCCTGCAGTTCCTGGCTGTCATCGAGTACGTAGATGTCAGCGTACAGGGCGCCGTCTGTGTTGCCATCGTTGACGATGCGCACGGTTGCATCCGGCGCAAGATAGGTGTTTGCGTTTGAATAGTAGGTGGTGAAAAACACGCTGTTGTCTTGAGCGAAGGCATTTCCCCCCAGCATCAGGGTAGTTGCCAGTAGCGGAAGCAACAACAATCCGAGCTTCTTCATTTTTGGATCCTCCTGGGTAAGGCTAATATGGGTTAGTAACTTCGGAAATTTCCCGTTTTTTCTCCAGGAAATCCCGCAACAGCACTCGCTCCCGGATGTTCGGATTTGAACCGGCCGAACAGTCCCCTTACGAAGCTGCTTCAGCCATCGTGCGGCCTCAACCGCCCTTCAAGTCGGAAGCCATTGCCTTCGACTAAAAGTCGTTATCTTCCAGTGTGCAGGAGCAAACTCCTTGGCCGCTGCCCAAACCGGCTTCGCCTTCGGTGCCTACTATCCAGCCGCACACTTCAGGTAGGAGCGCTTTTTCGACCGACCCGAGATTCGCTTCGTTGGCATTGGTTTCGGTTAGGGCGTAGGCACCTCCGCCCAGTGACTGTACGTGCGTCGCCGATACCCGTAGTCCGGGCGTCGACTTGACGGCGACGGCATTGTTATTGTCCCAACCGTAAGCATTGGCATCCGAAAAGATCTCGATGACGCCGCGTGTGTTCACCTTCCTGGTTAGGGAGTTAGCCGTGAGGTTGAAATCCACGGATTCCGAGAGCAGACCATCCTTCGACACGGCGCAGCCGCAGCACTCCTGTAGTTCTTGACTGTCATCGAACACGTAGATGTCCGCGAACAGGGTGCCGTCTGTGTTGCCGTCGTTGACGATGCGCACGGTCGAATCCGGCGCACCACTTGTATTCGCGTTGGAATAGTAGGTGGTGAAAAACACGCTGTTATCTTGAGCGAAGGCATTCCCCCCAAGCATCAGGGTCGTTGCAAGTAAAGGAAGCAACAACACTCCGAGCTTCTTCATTTTTGGGTCCTCCTGGGTAGCGCCTTGGTCTGGGAGGAGGTCAGGTCGTGGCGCCGAGTCAATTTAAACCCTTCGGTTAGTTCTTTACAAGTACTGTTTTGGACTTAACCCCCCTGGACTAATACTTATGGACTAGTTCTCCAAACTCCCAAATCCCGTTCTTTCTCCAGGAAATCCGTTAGCTTCTCGCTTGTCGCCCAAGGCATTGGACCGTTTGGACCGTAAACGGCTGCCCCGCCTTGCAGTAAGGCGGCAAAGTGAAATCCGCGCTGCCTCATACACGAGTCTCCCGCTATACGGCCCGGGTAGCTCTGGGTTACTATGCAAAATCAAACCGGCGCAGAGTATTCTCGCGGTCCCATGCCCCGGAAGGAGCAAGCTTCGATGAAAGACTCTGCATGTGTTTCCCTGACGATCTTCCTGTTGACCATGCTGATGACCATGACCGCTCTCGCCCAGGTACCATCCATCCCCGCGCCGCCCAACACCCCCAAGCGTCAGGTCACCGACCAATATCACGGCGTAACCGTAACCGACGACTACCGCTGGCTGGAGAACTGGAACGATCCCGAAGTCAAACAGTGGAGCGCCGCCCAGAACGTCCACGCTCGCGCTTACCTGGACAATCTGCCGGCCCGCGCCGCCATTAAACAACGTTTCCAGCAGCTTCTCAGCGCCGGCTCGGTCGCCTACTTCTCCCTCCAATTCCGGGGCGGAACTCTGTTCGCCATGAAAAGCCAGCCGCCCAAGCAGCAGCCCCTGCTCGTGGCTCTAGGTTCGGCGGCTGATCCCGCCGTCGAGAAAGTCGTCTTCGATCCCAACACGGCCAGCGCAAAAGGATCGCTCGCCTTAGATTTTTACGTCCCCTCCCTAGACGGCAAGCTCGTCGCCGTCGCGCTCTCCGAAAACGGCTCGGAAGACAGTGCAGCCCACGTCTTCGAAGTCGCCACCGGGAAGGAGCTTCCAGACCGCGTGCCCCGCGTCAACTTCGCAACTGCCGGAGGCAGCCTCGACTGGAAAGCCGATAGCTCCGGCTTTTATTACACCCGCTATCCACAAGGCAACGAACGGCCACCCGAAGACGCCGATTTCTATCAGCAGGTTTACTTTCACAAGCTCGGCGCCGACCCCCACCGGGATACCTACGTCATCGGCAAGGATTTCCCGCGTATCGCCGAAATTCATCTACGCACCAGCGACGACGGCCGCTGGCTGATCGCTACCGTGGCGAACGGCGACGGCGGCCAGTTTGCTCACTACCTCATGGACACAGCCGGGCGCTGGACCCAGATTACCCATTTCGACGACGAAGTCACCTCTGTCAAAGTGGCGCCCGATGACAGCCTCGACCTGCTCTCCTACAAGAACTCTCCGCGTGGCCAGATTTTGCGTCTGCCGCTTTCCCACATCGATCTTGCCAAAGCGGATCTGGCGCAGGCCCAGGTCATCGTTCCCCAAAGCCCGGGCGCTGGCCCCGACGAGAACGCTCGCGCCTCGATTGAGAGCTTCGTGCCGGCTCCCGGACGCCTCTACATAACCGACATCATCGGCGGTCCCTCCCGCGTGCGCGTCTTCGATCCTCAGGGCCACCCGCTGCCCGCTCCGTCACTGCCGCCGATCTCGGCGGTCGACGCTGTGGTGTCGATCGGCGACGGCAACGTGCTGTTCCACGCCGCCACCTATATCCAGCCGGCCGCCTGGTATCGTTTTGACGCCGCCAGCGGAAAATCCATCCGCACCGCTATCTCCCAGGTTTCCCCCTATAACTTCGACGACGCCGAAGTCGTGCGCGAATTCGCCGTTTCCAAAGACGGCACCCGCGTGCCGCTCAACATCATCCGCCGCAAGGGCACAAAGCTCGAAGGCAGCAATCCCACGCTGCTCTATGGTTACGGCGGCTACGGCGCCAGCCAGAAGCCGTTCTTCGCGGGAGCGAACACCCGCGTCTGGCTCGACCAGGGCGGCGTTTACGTGATCGCCAACCTTCGTGGCGGCGGCGAATATGGCCAGGAATGGCACAAGGCCGGCAACCTCACCCGCAAGCAGAACGTCTTCGACGATTTCATCGCCGGCGCTCAATACCTCATCGACCAGAAATACACCTCGCCCGCTCACCTCGCCATCCTCGGCGGCAGCAACGGCGGCCTACTGATGGGCGCGGCGTTCACCCAACGTCCCGACCTCTTTCGTGCGGTTGTCTCCCATGTCGGAATCTACGACATGCTGCGGGTTGAACTCGACCCGAACGGCGCATTCAATACGACGGAGTTTGGCACCGTGAAAAATAGTGACCAGTTCCAGGCGCTTTATGCCTACTCCCCCTATCACCATGTACAAGACGGCACGACGTATCCGGCAGTTCTCTTTCTGACCGGCGAAAATGACCACCGCGTCAATCCGCTTAACTCGCGCAAGATGACGGCGCGATTGCAAGCCGCCATGCAAGCCCACAATGGTTCGAACCATCCCATTCTGCTCCGCACCTCATCGAACTCCGGCCACGGCATCGGCACCGCGCTCGACGAACGTATCGAGCAAGGCGCTGATGTCTTCAGCTTCCTGTTTGATCAGTTGGGAATCAAGTATGTGCCCGTAGCGAAGTGAGACGGACAGGCAATCCCTAAAGATTGCCGATGTCAGCTCGCTAGCCTGCTAAGCTCATTCCTGCGTGAACCGGAAATACGACGTCATCATTCTCGGAGGCGGTGCGGCCGGTCTGATGTGTGCCATTGAGGCCGGCAAGCGCGGCCGGCGTGTTCTGGTGCTCGAACGCTCGGATCGAATCGGCAAGAAAATCCTGATCTCCGGCGGCGGCCGCTGCAACTTCACCAACCTGCACACCAGCCCGGAGAATTTCCTTTCGGCCAATCCACAGTTCGCCAAATCGGCGCTAGCCCGCTATACTCCGGCCGATTTCATAGCACTCGTCGAAAAACACCGCATTCCCTACCACGAGAAAAAGCTCGGCCAGTTGTTCTGCGATCGAGCGGCGAGCGACATCACGGCAATGATCGAGCAGGAATGCCGCGACGCCGGTGTAGAAATCCGGTGCAGCACGAAAGTGAAGGAGGTGAGCAAGAACGAGGTGCGCAACAACGAGGCGCGCAACAACGTCGAGTTTACCGTGCAAGCCGAGGACGCTAATTTCGCCGCGCCCCGCCTCGTGGTCGCCACCGGAGGCTTGTCCATCGCGAAAATCGGCGCCACCTCCTTTGGCTACGATCTGGCCCGGCAATTCGGCCTGAACATCGAGCCGCCACGCGCCGCCCTCGTCCCTCTCACCTTTAGCGAACAGGACCGCAAGCGCTGGTGCGATCTGGCGGGAGTCTCCACCGAAGTGGTTGCTTCCACTCGCGGCACGAAACACACGCCACCGGCGTTTAGGGAAAACATGCTCTTCACGCACCACGGCCTCAGCGGGCCCGCGATTCTCCAAATCTCTTCTTACTGGGATGGCAAGGAACCTATTCATCTCGACCTCGCGCCCGGCCGCAATCTCACCGCCGATTTGCGAACGCGCGGCCATCGCGACCCATCGAGTTGGAAGTCGCTGCTGAGAGAAATCCTGCCTCGCCGCTTCGCGGATCGCTGGCTCGAAACCTATCCCCTAGCCGGCAACTCCGATCGCGCCTGGGCTGAAGCCGAACATCGACTGCATGCGTGGGAAGTAAAGCCGGAAGCAACCGAGGGTTACGGAAAAGCGGAAGTCACCGCGGGCGGAGTCGATACCGGCGAACTTTCTGCCAAGACCATGGAATCCCGAAAAGTCTCGGGCCTTTTTTTCATCGGAGAAGCGGTCGATGTCACCGGCCAACTCGGCGGCTTCAACTTCCAGTGGGCGTGGGCGTCCGGATTTTGCGCCGGACAGGCAATGTGAGGCAGCTGGGGACTGGTGATTTGTAATTCACACCATGGCCAATTGATTTTCAATTACCAATTACAAATTACCAATCACAAATTTCAAATCTCCGCGCCTTCCTGCATGAACGGCATACGGGCCAGAATTTCCGCGGCCTGCTCCAGTTTTTGCAGGTCTTCACCGGTGAAGTCTGCGCCCGCAACCGAAGCATCCAGCCCTTTGCGCGAAATTTGCACCACTCCCATCACATTTCCCCCGGAGCGCACCACGGGAACCGACATGATTTTCTGAATCGGCATTTGCTCCTGGTCTCGATCTTCTTCCTCGACTCCCAGCTTGACCGCTTCAAACAGGCTGACATGTTTCACACGCATAAAGGTATTCGACAGAAGTGGAGCCCGAGTCGCTGCCGTCCGGGCCGCAACCGCCGATCCGGTCAGCGGCAGTACGCCCGCCGATCGCAGTTCCGGTGGAAAGATAAATCGCAGACTACCCTTTTCCAACCTGAGCAGTGCCACTTCGCTGCGCCGCACATGCAGCGCCTGCGCCAGCTTCAGGCAGACTCGATCCGAACTTGGAGATTCCGAAAGCATGCTCTCCAATTCGCTGAGGCTGGCCTTGGCGGCTTTGGCTCCCAACCCTTGATTGCCACTCCATGACATAGTTGTGCCCTTGAGGCTGTCCTTAGCTATCCTGCGGGTGCCAGCAACTCTTCGACAAGTTACCGGAGTACTTTTGCAGCCTTCCGGCAACAAAATCCTGGCCGTGCCCAAAAGAGTGACTTTTCGTATACGGCGGAACGAATTTTTCCATGCCTTGCGGCACAATTTCCACAGGCAGTCGCGATATAGTTAAACAGATCATTCTTCGCAACGAGTCGGATGGCGGCTAATCGGAGTACGCGAATGTCGCTTATTCATTACGCAAGACCATTTTTGGAGTTGGGCATCTGTAAGGAGTACTGTATGGCCAAGACAACCGGAAGCTCTACCACCAGTCGCAGCAGGAAAACCGCAGCCTCGACTCAGCCTGCCGCTGTGCAGGTTGCACCCGAAGTTCCGAAGAATGGAAAGCCGGCCAACCTCGTTCTTGTCGATGCCCCCGTCAATCTCGAAGTTAATCTCGAAGAAGAGATTCGCCGCCGCGCCTATGAACTCTACCTGCAGCGCAGAGCGACTGCGGGCAATGAGAGTGAGAACGTCAACGTCAACGGCGACGAGAACCAGGATTGGCTGATTGCGGAGCGCGAGATTCTTTCGCGGCACGGCAGACTGGCGCGCCACACGACGGCCTAGATCCGGTCAGGTCCGCGCTTGAATTCGGGTGAGCGCCGAAGAGTGCCTACTTGGCTCGGTGCTGGGCGCAATACGACCTCCGCTTGAACCGAGTCTGACCACGCGGAGCTACTGCTGTACGGCCTGAACCAGCGCCGGCCTCACCTGTTCGCGCTGAATTTCTGAGGCGTCCCACGCGCCTCCCAGTGCCTTCACCAGATAAACCGAAGTGGTCATCTGCTGACCGAGCAACTGCGTTGCCAGGCGTTCGTTGCTCAGCAGCGTGGATTGTGCGGTTATAACATCGAGGTAAGTCGTAACCCCGCCGACATAACGGTTATTGGCGAGGTCGAGCGCGCGGCGCGAGTCGGCGACCGCTGCCTGCTGAGTCTTCATGGCCTGATCGAGCAGCGCCAGACCCGAGAGCCCATCCTCCACCTGCTGAAATGCCACCAGCACCGATTCTCGATAGTTGGCGACCGATTCGTCATAGGTCGCGCGGCTGGACGCCAGGTTGGCGCGATTGCGGCCGCCATTAAAGATCGGCTGCAGCAAATCGCCACCCAGCGACCACATAGCGCTGGGAGCGCTTAGCAGTGTGGCAATGTCGCGGCTCTCCCATCCCCCACTTCCCGACAGTGTGATATGCGGATAAAACGCAGTCATAGCTATGCCAACCTGCGCATTTTCGAACGCCATCTGGCGCTCGCTGGTGGCAACGTCAGGCCGCCGCTCCAGAATCTCCGATGGAACCCCGGTGGGAATCGCTGGCGGGGTGGCGTCGAACGGCGCTTCCGCCACTCTGAAAGCCGACGCAGACTTCCCCGTCAGCACGGCGATGGCATGTTCGTATTGCGCCCGCTGCTGCAGCACAAGCTGAAGCTGCGTCGCAGTCGAATCCAGCAACGCCGCCTGCTGCGCGACTTCGAGCCCATTCGCCACTCCTCCCTCGTGACGATGGTTGACCAGGTCCAATCCTTTTTGCTCGATTTCAACCGACTGCCGTACCACTCCCGCTTCACGGTCACTTTCGCGCAGGTTGAAATAGTCGGCGGCGAGTTCGGCAGTCAACACGAGGCGCACATTTTCCAGATCGGCCGCGCTCCCTTGCAACGAAGCATTCGCCGCCTCAAGATTGCGGCGCACGCGTCCGAATAAATCAAGCTCGTAGCTGGCGGAAAACGGGACGGTAAAAACGCTCTCGGTGTCGGGCACAACATTGACAGGGTTGGCGCCCTCAAGCGGACGGTTGCCGGAGAAGCGCACGCGCTGCCCGCTGGGATCAGTGTTGAGCGTCGGAAAGTACGCCGAGGAGGCGATCCGCGCCTGCGCCCGAGCCTGTGAGAGGCGATCCCGCGCCGCCGCCAGCGACTGGTTCGCCTGCAGCAGTTCTTGCTCCAGCCGGTCGAGTTCCGCATCATGAAATATCTGCCACCACGCGCCCTTCGGAATTGCATCCTTCGGGGTCGCCGCCTGCCACGGCCCTTCGCCTTTCCACGTGTCAGGAACCTGCGCCGTGGGGCGCTTATATCTCGGCCCCACGGTGCAGCCCAGAGTGCACACCAAACTGCAGCCCGCAAGCAACGCGGCGGCCAGCAAACCTATATTTATGCTGATGACTGGCTGCAATCGCTTCACGAATGAGCATCTCCTGCGTTCGCCTTGGCCACATGCACTTTCTGTCCTTCTTCCAGCGAGTCCGACGGATTTATGATGATCTGATCGCTCACCTCGAGCCCGCCCAGAATTTCAAGCGTAGCGCCGAAATCGCGCCCAATGCTGATCGGGCGCAGATGCACTTTGCCGTCCTTGTCGACAACCGCAACCTGCGGACCCTCGGCGCGGAACAGCATGGCGTTTACCGGGATCGTAATCCTTGGAACAGAAGTCCCAGTCGCAAAATGCACTTGGCCGAAAGAACCCGGCAGCAGCTTGCCGTCTTTATTGGGAACATCCACTTCAGTGTTCAGGGTGCGCGTCGCGGGATCGATGGCTTCGGCGGTGCGAACCACCGTTCCCAAAAATTTCTGGCCGGGAAATTCCTGCAGCGTAACGTTGGCCTTCATGCCAACTCTTATGTTCGGCGCATACGCCTGCGGAACACTCACGTAGACGCGAAGCGGGTCGACGCGCGCCATATCGAACAGCTCTCTGCCCGCCGCTTGCGCCCCGGAATTGATGAGCGCGCCCGGATCAACATTGCGCCGGGTAAGCACGCCCGAAAACGGAGCGTATACGTTCTTGAAAGACTCGAGTTCCTCCAGACGGCGAACATTCGCGTCCGCTGCCGCAAGGTTGGCGAGCGCCTGCTGGTAGCCGCTCGCTTGCTGGTCGGCTTCCTGCTGCGAAACCGAGTCGGACTTGAGCAGATTCGCCCAACGGTCGGCGGAGATCTTCGCCAGCCCCAGCGCCGCCTTGATCTGTTCGCGGCTGGCTCGGGCCTGGGAGAGCTCCTGATCAACTTCCGGAGTGTCGATCGCCGCCAGCGGTTCCCCCTTCTCGACCTTGCTTCCCATGTCCTTGTACCAGCGTAAGAGGTAGCCGTTGGTGCGCGCAAAAATGGGGGACTCTATAAAGGCCTGCAAGTTCCCAGGCAACACCAGTTCATCGTTTCCGGGCTCGGCTTGCGGTTGCACCACGGCGACGGTCGGAACCGAAACGACTTCGGTTTCTTTGGCCAGCGCGTCCGTTTCGCTCTTCCGGTTCAGGAACGTAACTGCGCCCGCGGTGATCAGAACGAGCAGCGCTGCGCCAATCAGAAGCTTGGCCCGGCCTGCCGGATTGGGACCCTGATCGGAAGGCCGATATTCATCTGGACGCACGGCCTCCGTCTCGTTCTGCTCGGCCGTTACCGGCGGTTGTATTGGCATGATTGCGGTCTCCAAAAAATCTCTGCTTCTCTTCTTCTCTACTTCCGCTCCGCCTGCTGGCGTGCCTCGCGGCGGCCATGAATCATCGTAAACACACTTGGCACGAAAAATAATGTGGCTACGGTTGCGAAGAGCAAGCCGCCAATCACGGCCCGGCCCAGCGGTGCGTTCTGCTCACCGCCTTCTCCGAAGCCCAGCGCCATCGGCACCATGCCGATAATCATAGCGAGAGCCGTCATGATCACCGGCCGTATCCGCGTGTGGCCCGCTTCGAGCGCCGCTTGCCGCGCGGGCGCTCCCGCATTCATGCGGTCGCGAGAAAACGACACCAGCAGAATCGAATTCGCGGTCGCCACCCCCATGCACATGACCGCGCCCGTCAGCGACGGAACACTGAGCGTGGTGCGCGT
>Ga0187879_10003435_pt1 | contig 10668 bp, 8 predicted proteins | sample June2016WEW_19_1_FD_132423 | JGI IMG/M metagenome (GOLD analysis project Ga0187879, IMG submission 132423) | Peatland microbial communities from SPRUCE experiment site at the Marcell Experimental Forest, Minnesota, USA - June2016WEW_19_10 | ecosystem: Environmental > Terrestrial > Soil >... | reverse complement strand
TGTAGCGGCAACCTCCGACAACAACTTCCGGAATCACGAGTCCGTGCAAAAGGTGTTCATCTCGGATCTGGCTGCCGCCCGGTACTACGAGATCAACCTTCGAGCAGCTCCAGGCATGGCCTTTCCTTGGTACGACGCAGACGTCCTATCCCCCAATGGGCGGTACCTGGCCGTAGAGGAAACTACGTTGGCCTACGACCGCAGACAGGAGGCGGCTGCCCTGGAAACGGGGCCCGGTCCAGCGGGGGCGTGCGCGGTAGTGCCGTGTGCAGCTCCGGTGACCGGCCTCGTGGCGGTCTTCGATGTCTCCACCGGCAATCTGGTCTTCCAACGGGCGCTGTCGTTTTTGAGCTCCGGCCAGGTGACGTGGTCTCCTGACGGGTCATGGCTCTTTCTGACGGCTAGCAACCGCACGATCGCCATCGTCCCGACCTTCTCGACGAGTGCACCCATACGCGTCATCGTCCTGACTCGCTCGCCCGCCGTCGGCTCGGTCGGAAGTGAGAACTTTGTCGTCGTCGGTCAGCCCTAAGGCGGCTCCTCACACGTGAGGCACACCAACCCGGATCGGACGACGACTTCAGCGGGTGCCAATGGCACCAAGCGAGTAGCGCTACGCCAGGGCGTAGGCGGGAGGACGAGCCGTCATGAGCTTGGGAACCCGTCCACCGCCATGGCTGCCGGGCGGACCGTCGCGGCATCGCATGTCATCCCCGAGTGACCCACGAAGAAGTAGGTTCCGGCTCCGCTCCTCGCGAACACGGGTGAGTGCTGGCGGGTGGGGAGGTACAGGATGCCGTAGCACTGGGGACTGAGCGTGTCGGCAAGCGCCACGAGGACTACATAGCTGCCGTTTCCACCCACGTGGGCACTGATGATGTGCGGTGCCTTTGAGGCACCCGTCGTCCAGGTCAGACCGGTGCCGATTTCCTGGATGGACGACACGCCGTTCGACCCCGTCATCAGGCCGGTAAAAGTGCCATCGGAGTCTTGGTAGGTCTCCGCACCAGTGAGGGCGTTCTGAAGGTCCGACTGCGCGGCCGTGGGCGTACCGCCGACTCGGTAGATGCCGTGCGGGCTGCTGAACCATACCCAGAGGGCGAAGAGACCAACGGCGGCAAAGACAACGACCACGACCCCCGTACCCCAGAGCAGTTGCCGCTTCGCCGGAGGGTACTCCCCGTCCGATGCCCACCGCCTCATGTCTGGCGCCGTGACCGGGGGCGAAGTAGGCGAGGACGAGCGGTCATGTCCTAGGGAGCAGTCCATCGGCCATGGTTATTGGGACGATGGTTGCCGCCTTGCACGCCATTCCCGAGCGTGCCATGAAGTAGTACGTCCCGGGTGCGCTCTTCCCGAAAACGGGTGAAAGCTGACGGACGGGCAGATAAAGGATGCCGAAGCACGTCTTCATTCCTGGGGCAAACGCAGTCAGCACGACGTAGCTGCCGTTCCCACCCTCGTAGGCGCTGATGACATGGGGGTGGGACGCAAGATACGGCGAGCGGGAGGGTGCGATGTGGAGCGGCCGCCCGAACGGCCGGCTTGTCGTCGAGGTCACGGGCCTCAAGCCGGACCGGGTGCTCGACGTCGGTTGCGGCGAGGGCGGCGACGCCATCTGGCTCGCTCGGAGCGGCTGGACGGTCACCGCCATCGACATCTCCGAGGTCGCGCTGGGCCGGGCGCGGGAGGTAGCGGAACTGGCCAGTGCCTCCGTCGAGTGGATCTGCGGGGACGTCCTACAGATGGCGTTCCCGGCCGGCTCGTTCGACCTCGTGTCGATGCAGTATCCGGCGCTGCCCAAAGCGGCTGGAGAGGCCGCCGTGCGAGGCTTGCTCGACGCGGTGCGGCTCGGCGGCTTGCTGCTCGCCGTCTACCACGATCTTGACGCCGAGCACCGCGAGCACATGAAGTCGCGGGGCATCGACCCCGCCGACTACGTCGATGCGGACGACCTCGACCGGCTGCTCGCCGGGGACTTCACGGTGGAGCTACATGCGGTCGAGCCGCGCATCGACCCGCCGCCGGACAACCCGCATATCGCCGACGTCGTCCTGCGCGCCCGCCGCCGCTGACCGCGACGCCCAACGCCGCCGTGTCCGTCAGACCCCGGTCACTCCACCGGACCGAGCGTTCTGAAGGGCCCGCTTTGCTGCGAGCACTTCACCAAGGCCGAGGTGATGGTTCTGTGCAATGGCGGCCTGCTGATCAGTGTCCACGACTACGGAAAGCTCGCTCGTCACCTCGTAGGGGCGAGAACTTGTCGCCTTGTTCCCGAGCCGGGAGTTCTGCAGGGCTCCTTCTGCCGCGAGCACCTCGCCAAGGCCGAGGCGATGCTTCCGTGCCATCGCTATCAGCTCCTGAGTCTCGGTCGACAGAGAGGGGCTCAGGCTCGACCTGATGGTGGCTGCATGACGACTCTGCCTCGCAACGAGTTGTGCCTTCGTGGCAGCCAGGCCGCTGTTGGCGGCCGTTTGCGCGCTGATCGTCGGCGCCAGGAGAGCTGAGCTTCCAAGTGCCACGGTGAGGCCGACGGCGGCCATTCCTGCACGAACGAGCCGCCGCGGGAACCGAGTTCCCTGGGGCTTTGCTTCGATCCTCTTGGCTTCCATCGCCGTTCCTCCTCGGTCTTGACCGCTCACCGCGGTTCGACCTCAGCATGAACAGTTGCGAGGCGGGCGTCTGTGTCGGCGCGCACACTGCCTGCGACGTCGCCGGCACACTTCGGTCTCAGGGCATCCGAGCCCGAGCACCAAGGCCGGTGGGGTCGACGAGCTCAATCCGACCTCGTCGCAGGATCAGCAGGCCGGCGAGCTCAGCCTGACGGAGCGTCCGGTTGGCGGTTGGCCGGGTCGTTCCCGCAAGACCGGCCAAGTCCTCCTGGGTGAACGGGATCACCAGACCCGCCCTTGCCCCGCCCCAAAGCTCCGCCAGGGCGAGCAGGCGGCGTAAAACACGTGTCTCGGCGGGCACGTAGAGCATCTCCATGACCAGGTCCGACATCCGTCGCAACTGGGCGGCGAGCACCGCCACGAGCACTCGGTCGACCGAGCCGTGGACCGCACGGAGGCGCTCGAACTCCTGGCGTCCGACCGACAAGGTCTCCGCCGGCTCGAGGGCGCTGACCGTCGCGGCGCGACGGTCCGCCGCGTCAACCAGGGCCAGCTCACCAAAGAAGTCCCCGGTGCCGAGCACCGACAGCATCGTCGTATCGCCCGACCTCGTACCCGCCCAGACGGCGAACCGGCCCTTCGCTACGAGGTGCAGCGAGTCTCCTGGATCGCCGGCGTGGAAGACGACCTCGCCCTTGGCGAACCGTCGCCGCCGGGCGATGGCCAGGAACCGCCGGCGATCTTCCTCCGAGAGCTCGGCGAGTAGCGGCCAGTCCACGCTGAAATTCTCTCACCCCAAGCATCCGCCGCTCGCACGGGAGGAAGGAAGCGAAGGACGAGACGGCCCGGAGGAGGAGGCGAGCTTAAGCTCAAAGGCGGAGGGCATACCTCGTGAGACACAAACCTGTTCAAAGCTGCCTGCGGGCTCCAAGCCGTCAACCCGTGTAGTACCAGTACTCCGGAGTCAGGTTCTCAAGCGCGTTGACCGGGAGGACTCCATGGATCTTGTTGGAGATCTCGACCTCTTCTGCCTCTGTCGGTTCCCAGATGACCGGCAGCTGCCGGGCGAGGTAATCCTCCCACTCATAGAAGACTTTCGGGTTCGAGCTATCGTTCGTTTCTTTGATCAGAGCATCGTTCTTTGCATCCGAGTAGCCGGCGAGGAGGTTGGAGGCAGCGTCGGTGGCAAAGAGATCCTCCCCGGTCGGGAGAACGTCGGGGTCGTACTCCCAACCACCCGAAGCGACCATATCCCACCCGCGGCAGGGGGGCGTGGGTTTTGGGAGGCAGGAAGGCACTGACAGCGCCTCCGCGAACGGCTCATCCTGGGACGTGACCTCAATTCCCGCCTTCGCCCACGTGGATGCCTCATACCCGACCTCTTGCTTGAGCGATGGCGTAGCGACGTTGTCGGTCTCGGCGTAGGTTTCGGTGAAAATCAGCGGCGTGCCTGCCGGGATGCCGGAACCACAGTCACCCGCGGCGGTTCCCGCTCTTTTGCAGTAGGTCGTGCCCTCCGGTTCGACGTTCCAGCCGTGTGCTGTCAGCGTCGAGATGGCAGTGGACACGCTGAACGGGTACGGTCCACCCGCCGAGCGTTCCACGCCCTGTGCGAAGTTGTTATCCGGGTAAACCGGCACCGGACCGTAGGTCGGTGCGCCATAGCCCTTGAACACGCGCGAGATGATGCCCGACTGATCTACGAGCTCCTGCAGCGCCTGGCGGAAGTACAGCTGGCGAAACACTGCGCCTGCATGACCCCCTGCTCCGAGCCTGGATCCCAAGTTCGGCGTGAAATAGCTGATCTGCCACGTTTCAGTCTGGTGCAGCGTGTAACTCCTCGACAGATGGGAGGCGTTCGGGCCTGCTGTTGTCGGCCCCAGTCCAGCGGGTTTCGGCGGGGTGTACTGCCACGGCAGGTAGCCAACCGTCGGGGCGCCGGGGTGGCCCACAACGAGAGCCTCGAACTCAACTTGATCGGTGAGGTACGAAACCTCGACGAACTTGGCCAAGCGCGGCTTCTGCGGACCACTGTACCTGGGGTTCGGGACGAAGGTGGACTGCCCGACCTTCTCGCCGGAGCCGATAAAGGCCTTGAGTATCCAAGGACCGTCGACTCCCTCCAACCACAGCTTGTTCGTCGCGTAGGTCCCGAGGGCACCAGCCATCTCGGGCGAGGACTTAAGGCCGTTGTTGTCCGTGTCGAAGGTCCACACGTTCGTGCAGGCCTTCAGGACTGCCTTGCTCGGCAAGCCAGCCGTCTTCGAGACGACACCGCATCCGCCCGAGCCAGGCGTGGCCATGAGCGACGTCACATCCCAGACCTCTGCCATCGGGGAGATCTGGGAGAGCTCGTTGTATTGGAACCACAGCGTGCTATAGGAGCCGTCGAGGTTGATGACGACGGTGTCGCCCGTGGCCCCGTCCGGTGCGTAGTAGCTCTTGACATTGCCCGGCCACTGGTTGGCGCCCGATTCCGTACCGGCCCAGTTGCCCGACTCGGCCTGCAACATGTTCAGCCAGAAGATCACGCTCTGGGCGTCGACGTCCTGGCCGTCATAAAACTTCCAGCCCTTCAGATTGATCGCGACGGTTCTGTCATCATTCGACCAAGAAGGTGCATTGGCGGGCGACAGGGCGTAGTCCACGTCCGGCGACGTGCTCGTAGGAGAACCGAACCAGTAGAGCGGACGGTACATGAGGTACTGGAACTGCGTCAGGTTCGTCGTCGAGAAGTAGTTGACGCTGGCGAAGGGGAAGATCCAGTTCGGAGTCAACCCTGGGGTGAGGGCAAAATAGGCCGTGCCGCCCATGGTTGGCTTAGGGACCTGGGTGATGCCGACGGTGCTTGATATCGGCGTCGTCGACCTGGTTGATCCGTTCGAGCATGACGTCAGCACGAGCCCGCTTACGGCCAGCGTCGCTCCCAGTCTCCAAGCTGTGCTCAGCCAGGGCTTTCGTGGCATGTAGCTCAGTCACCTCCCCGATCTCAACGATACGGCGAGCACTGGCTCGGTTCCCATCGGCGGGAAGCCTCCGAGACAGGCACTGTAGCGCATCCGTAACGATCCGACACGGGCTGCGTCGCAGCCGGATCGGCCCGGCAAACCGCGGGACGCGGTGCTGGTGAAACCACTCGGCGCGAGTGCTAGTGAGGCCGAATACCCACTCCGGGAACTGCACCCAAGCCTTACAATCGGTGACGGCCGCCGACTGTGGGCGCAGTGAGCCCCGAACGGGGGAATATGGCGGACGTCTTTGTCTCGTACTCACGACAGGATTCGGCATTCGTCGCCCGTCTCGCGAATGAGATCGAGTCCAGTGGCAAGAACGTCTGGATCGACACTGCCGGCATCGAGGACACTGAGGTGTTCCCGCTCGCCATCCGTTCTGCCATCGAGTCGTCTGACGCGTTCCTGTTCGTCATCTCGCCGGCCTCGATCGGGTCGCGCTTTTGCGAGCAGGAGGTCGACTACGCCCTGTCGCTGAACAAGCGGCTCGTGCCCGTTTTGAGGATCCCGGTGCTCGACGACGAGCTCCCAGATCCGATCCGCGAGCGGAACTGGATCCCCTTTGAGGAAGAAGCCGACTTTGACCAAGCCCTCGCGCGGGTGTTGCACGCGCTCGACGCCGACCTCGCGCACCGCCGTAGCCACACGCGCTGGCTCACCAAGGCCATCGAGTGGGACAACGAGAAACGAGACAAGAGCCTTCTCCTCCGTGGCACTGAGCTCCGCACCGCCGAGCTGTGGTTCGCCGGCACGACCGAGGCCTCCGACCCGGCTCCGACGATCCTCCAGCGCGAGTACGTGCTCGCAAGTCGCCAAGCTGCTGGCCGGCGGAGCCGGGTGGTGGTGTCCTCCAGTCTCGGCGTCGCCCTCCTGGCCGTCGGACTCCTCGTTTTTGCTCTGCTCGCGCGCTCACAAGCTGTCGAGGAGCGCGCCCAAGCGTTGTCTCTACAGCAGTCCTCGAGTGCCCAAGCGCTTGCCCTCCAGAGCCAGGACGACCTCACCGTGGACCCGGAGATGTCCGTCATCCTTGCAAAGCTGGCGGTTGAGCAACACGCCACACCCGAGACGATGCTTGCGCTTCGCGAGTCGCTCGATGCCTCGCCGCTCCTTGCATCTTTGCCGAACGTTAATCTTGCCTGTGGCACGGGGGCGCCTTACAGGTATGCCACCTGGCCGTCTCTCGCCTTCCGACCCCACACCGACGAGCTCGCCGAAGATGCGTGTCAGCTCGTCTTCGCCAAGGCGACGACGGGCAAGGTGACCGGCAAATCGCTTGGAGCGGACGACATCGCCGGCTGGGGAACCCAAATCTCGTACAGCCCGACAGGGTCCCACACGGCCTTCGCCGAGTTAAGCCCCGGGATCGCAATCGCCAATTCGCAAGGCTTGAGCGCGACCGTGTCGAGCCCGCTGCCATCCGTAGGTGCAGTCGACACGGTTACCTGGAACCCGAAGGGCACGATGGTCGGCGCGACCGCTGACGGGTCGAGCATGCTTTTGGATGTCCCGAGCGGGATACGCACCGTGCTTCAGGGGAGTATCGGCGACACCTCGCTGACGTTCACCTCGGACGGCCGGTTCGCGATCGTGGGCACAAACAGCGGTGTCACCCAAATATTCGACATGTCGGGTGACCTCGTTCACACGCTGCCGACGAGAGGCTCGCAGACGTACGTCGCCGCCAGTCCGAAGGCCGCGCTCCTGGCGGTTGCCGTCAATACCGAAGCGGGCAACGGCCTCGTCGAGATCTGGAACACCAACACCTGGATGGAGGAGTTCGTCCTCACGAGTGCCCTTGGCGATCAGTTCTCAGGACTTGCTTTCAGTCCCGATGGCACCCGGATTGCGCTGGCGCAGGCGAACGGGTCAGCGACTGTCTGGTCGCTCCTGTCACGGAGCGAGGTCGTCTCCCTGGTAGGACCGGCCGCCGCGATCACTTCGATCGTGTTCAGCCCCGACGGTGCCGAGGTGGCTACTGCGTACGGCAATGGGATGGCGCGCATCTGGCGAGCGAACGGGCCCGAGGGTCATGATCTCTACTTCGGGGGAAGTATCGAGAGCGTCGCCCTATCCGGAAATCGCCTCTCCCTCGCGTCTCTCGGCAATAGACAGGACAATGAGAAGGTTCTGGTCTCCGAATGGCGAGTAGGGCGCGTAGGGCTTCGGGAGATCGGCCATCGTTTCGTGATACCGGGGAGCTCTCCGGGCACCATCGTGAGCATCAGTCCCGACGGGCTATATGTCGCTGACGTGAAGAATACACCGTGTGGCCCGGAGGTGGTGGAGTGCCCGGACGTCTTGCTCCACGTCTTCAATGTGGCATCGGGGCTCCCATACGGCCGCGCCTACCCTGTCGAAGGCGCTGAGGCCCTCGCCTGGAGCGACAACGATCGCCAGATCGCCGTCGCTTCAATCGATGTTCAGGTCATCACCCTCGGGACAGGCGAGGCCGTCGCTCTCAGCGTGTCCGCTGAAGCTGAGCAGTGCGGCCTGAACGGCGCCCCGGCGTTCTCTGCAAACGACGCCTTCGTTGCTTGGGCGACGCGTTGTGGCAATGTCGGGGTCTTCCGCGTGACAGGAGCACAGGTTGCCTCCTTCTCCGCTCCAGGAGAGCCGTCTGGTGTCGCCTTCAGCGCGGACGGCGAACAGCTCGCGGTGTCGAGCTGGGGCGGAGGCGTCGGCGTGTGGGACCTGCATACGGAAAGACAAGAGTTCTCGCTCCTGACCGGCTCGATCGGTGTCACCTCCGTCGTCTATAGCCCTGACGGCCGCTTCCTCATCTCGACCCTCCTCGACGAGTCGGCCCAGGTCTGGAACGTCTGGATGGACAAGACGCCTCAGCTGCAACGAGTCGACCGGAACTCGGCGTTGCTGATCACCCCCGCCTTTCAGCCCGTAGGGACCGAGTTCGCCACGGGGGATGCAGCAGGAAGCATCAAGATCTGGCCAGAATGCCCAGCGTGCGGTGATCCCGCTGCGTTGCTGCGTCTCGCCAGGCGCGCAATGGTGACGGAGCTCACGCCACTCGAGCTAGCCGCAACCAGGCAATAGGGCGTTGTGGAACCGCCATTGTTGTCGGTGGAGGACACGGGGTTCGACTCCGATGGTGAGCCGTCCTCGGCGAGCGGGTGGTTGGAGGCCGTTCGCCAAGAAGAGCGCCGAGGAGAGTTCCTGGCTGAATACGACCTTGCGAGCCGGGGACTCGAGCTGTTCCCAGACGATCTTTGGCTGAAGCATCGTGCCGTGCTCGCGTTGGCCCGCGCCGGGTCGACGAACGAGGCCGGCCGACGGTTTACCGAGTTCGGCCTTCACGACGTTGACAATGAGGAGATTGCTGCCCTCGGAGCACGAATCGAAAAGGACGTCGCCCTCTCCGACACAGGCGAAACGCAGCGTCGCCGCGCCGAGCAAGCGGCCGATGCATACGCCGCCATCTATTCGCGCACCGGCGGGTACTACCCCGCGGTGAACGCCGCCACGCTCGCGCTCCTCGCCGGTGATGCCCAGCGGTCGAAACGGCTTGCCACCGAAGTGCTGTCGGTTCTCGAAAACGAGGACGAGCGGTCGTACTACGCGGCCGCCACCGAAGCCGAGGCAAGCCTGCTGCTCGGAAACGAGGGTCGTGCCCGCAAGGCGCTTGCTGTGGCTGCGATGGCCGACGGCTCCGACTACGCCGCCCACTTCAGCACGCGCCGGCAGCTCCGGATCATTTGTCGCCTACGCGGGGTGGACGAGGATCTGCTGGACATACTGGCCGGCCCAGAAGTGGTCCATTTCTGCGGCCATCTAATCGATCCTCGCCAGGACGGGGCGGGTTTGTCGGTGCACCAGGTGCCCGACATCGCCCGAAAGATCACCGCTGAGCTCGCGCGTCGACCAGTCGGTGTCGCCTACGGGGCTCTCGCGAGCGGAGCCGACCTCCTCTGGGCCGAGGCGCTCCTGGCGAGCGGGTGCGAGCTGCACGTCGTCCTGCCATTTTCGCAGGAGGAGTTCATCCGAAGCTCCGTTGCGCCCGCCGGCGACGAGTGGGTGGAGCGGTTCCATCGCTGCATGACGGCCGCGACCGCTGTTCACTACGCCACTAATGACGCCTGCCGCGCCGACGACGTCCTGTTCCGCTACGGTGCGGAGCTCGCCATGGGACTCACTCTGTTGAGAGCCAGGTACCTCGACGCCACGGCGAGGCAGCTGGTTGTTTGGGACGGACGACCGGCCCGGGGTGACGCGGGCACTGCCATCGAGGTGTCGACGTGGCAGCGCGCAGGAGGTGCAGTGACGATCGTGGATCCGAGCGAGGCCCAGGTTCATATTCTCGGCCCTAATTCACAGCCCGATTCTTCCGGTCCCGCCTGGCACCCGCGGACAGCACCCGGCTCGCGCGTACTAAGAGCGATGCTCTTCGCGGACATCCGTGGCTTCTCCAAGCTCTCCGACGATGACCTGGCCAGCTTCGCCAGCCAAGTACTCGGCACGATCGCTCGAGTGCTGGACCGTCACAAGTCGTCGATCGAATACCGCAACACCTGGGGTGACGCCATCTACGTCGTGCTGACTGGCATAGGCGAGGCCGCCGCCTGCGCCCTTGAACTGCAAGAGGCGTTGGGGGACATCGACCTCGCCTCCGTCGGATTGCCCTCGCACTTAGCGCTCCGCTTAGCAGCGCATTTCGGCCCGGTGCTCGCGATGTGGGATCCGGTTCTCGATGAGATGACCTTCGTGGGCTCGCAGGTGAACCGCACGGCCCGGATCGAGCCGGTTACACCTCCAGGCGCCGTCTACGTCACCGAACACTTTGCCGCTGCGCTCGTACTCGAGCGCACGGGAAGGTTCGTCTGCGACTACGTCGGTCACATGCCGGCAGCGAAGGACTTTGGGCGGCTGCGAATGTACCGGTTGCGCCGCTCCTCTGGTCTTAATTTTCCACGAGCTGGCGGGGGAGGGCTCGAACCTCCAACCTCCTGATCCAAAGTCAGGCGTTCTGCCGATTGAACTACCCGCCATGGGTAGGTGGCCCGTAAGTCAGCCACGCGGGCAACTTCACCAGC
>Ga0187879_10003433_pt1 | contig 10671 bp, 10 predicted proteins | sample June2016WEW_19_1_FD_132423 | JGI IMG/M metagenome (GOLD analysis project Ga0187879, IMG submission 132423) | Peatland microbial communities from SPRUCE experiment site at the Marcell Experimental Forest, Minnesota, USA - June2016WEW_19_10 | ecosystem: Environmental > Terrestrial > Soil >... | reverse complement strand
CAAGGCCGGCACGCAAGTCGATGACCTGCTCGAGGAAATCCACAAACGCGTCGCGGTCAACGAGCGGGTGCTGGTGACCTGCCTGACCAAGAAGATGGCCGAGGATTTGACCGACTACTACCACGACCTCGGCATCCGCGTGCGCTATCTGCACTCGGACATCGAGACCATCGAGCGCGTCGAGATTATCCGCAGCCTGCGCAAGGGCGAATTCGACGTGCTGGTCGGAATCAACCTGCTGCGCGAAGGTCTCGATCTGCCCGAGGTGTCGCTGGTCGCGATTCTCGACGCCGACAAGGAAGGCTACCTGCGTTCGGCGCGGTCGCTGATTCAGACCACCGGCCGCGCCGCACGCCACATCAACGGCCGCGTGCTGATGTATGCGGACGTAGTCACCAAATCGATGCGCCAGGCGATCGACGAGACCTACCGCCGGCGCGCCAAGCAGGTCGCATACAACGAGCAGCACGGCATCACGCCCACCTCGATCACCAAGGCGATCGACGCGTCGCTGGTTGAGATGTACTCGCCCGAGTGGGCGGTGGTGCCCGAAATAGGCGACGACAAAGCGGCGGATGAAGAGTTCATCCCGGCGCATGAGTTGCCGGACAGGATCACCGCGCTTCGGCGGCAAATGATGGACGCGGCGGAAAATCTCGATTACGAGCGGGCCGCCGATCTGCGCGATCAGATAAAGAAGCTCGAGCGGCACGCCTTCGGGATGGATCAGCCGCGCCGTCCCGAGCAGCCGTCGGCCCCGCCCGGCTCTGCCCATCAACACGCCAGCGAAGCAGCGCGGGGCAGGCACGAGGGCCACAAGATAAAGGACGTCAGCGAAAAGGGCATCCCGGTGAAGACTCGAGGCCGCCGCGGTGCGGGCGCGGCGACGGGCGCCATGCGCCCCAATCGTCCCGTCAAACAAGGCAAGCTGAAGCTGATCCCCGACCGCCCCGACTAGTGCTTTGCGCGCTCGCGGAGTTGGCGGGCGGCGCCAGCGAAAAAATTGCGCGCGATAAACGATCGCTCGCCGGCCGCCATCGCCTCCAGTATCTCCGCGTTCAACCCGATCGCTTCATCGTCGGACGGATTCGCGTTCAACGCGATCTCGGCGATCGCCAGCGCGCGCCTGAGTTGGGCCGCATCTTTGAGGGCGCGCGCCTTTGCGATGATCGCGTCGTGGCCGCAGATCGCAACGATGTCGTCGCCGCGTTCCTGGCGCGTCGCCGGGAACATTTGCGACGGCTCCCCTGACCACCATCCGGCGTAGCGCCGGATTACGTCGCGCACCACGAACGCGACGCATCCGTAAATCGGTTGCAGGTACGGCTTCGCCGCGAGTTCGGCCGGGATTGAAATGTCAGCCTCAACTATGTCCACCGGCCACTCACCCGCGTTGAGCCGCCGCACCACTTCATCGTGGATGAACCGGACTGCCCGCGCCGTCTCGCGCAGCACTTCGTTGCACAGTTGCTCGCCGCGATAAGCGGGTCCGTGGCCCGGCAGAATGTAACGAGGCGCGCATTTCGCGATCGCCTCGAGCGTCTCCGCCCATTCCAGCGTGTAGCGCTGCACCTTGTTGGGATTGCCCGTGTTCGGCATCGACGAGACGATCAAATCGCCGACCATCGCCAGCCGCCGCGCCGGCATCCAGACCCAGGTCGCGTCGTCCGTCTCGCCCATTGCGTGATGCAGCTCGACCGGCTCGCCCACCAGGTCGAGAAATTGTTCATCGCGATAAACCAGGTCGGGGTAGCTGAACGAGTTGCGGTCGAAGAGTCCCTCCGCGGCGAACGCGCCGCCGAACTGAAGCCGGTTGATATGCCGCTGCCATCCGCGGGTAAGCGCGTAGCGTTTGAAGCGGGCGGCGACATCCTCGTGCGCCCAGATTTTCGGCCGCGCATGCCCGCGCGCGATCGCGTCGGTAATGAACGCCTCGGTGCCGAACGCGTGATCGCCGTGCCCATGCGTATAGATGAGAAACGCGAACGGCTCCTCGCTGACCTCGCGAATCGCGCGCACCGCCATCGCGCCCATCAGCCGCGAGCTGGTATCGACGACGATCATCTCGCCGCGCCCGTATGCGAACGCGACGTTGGCGAAGCCGTGGAACATCGCGATTCCCGGCTCGAGCACTTCGAGCTGTCCCATCAGCGGGTCGAAGCCCGGCAGGCCGTTGGATTGCTTGAGGTTGGGCGTGGAACTCATGGTCGGTCTCCTGTGCGGGTACGGGTCGCTTACGACGAATCTATCGTTTACACTTCGCACTTGGAAATGAAGGCTGAAGTCATCGAGTCGAGCGCGCTGCGCGGGGAGCTGGACCGCCTGCTCGCGCTGCAGCATCACGATCCCCATTCGATCCTCGGCGCGCATCTCGAGGGCAAGCGCATCGTGGTCCGCGCGTTTCGCCCCGGGGCCTCGCGGATCGACCTGCTCGTTCCCGGCGACGCGCCGCGGCCGATGCGCATGCGCGGCGCAACCGGACTGTTCGAGGCCGTCGTCGAGGGCCGCATCTCGATTTTCCCGTATCAGTTCGAGATTCACTACCCCGACGGCGAATCGATCACGATTCACGATCCATATTCGTTCATGCCGACGCTCGGCGACGTCGATCTTTATCTGTGGGGCGAGCAGAAGGACGACCGTGCGTACAACAAGCTCGGCGCGCACGTCCGCGAGGTGGCAGGCGTCGGCGGCGTGTCGTTCGCGGTGTGGGCGCCCAACGCGGCCGGCGTCAGCGTGGTCGGCGATTTCAACCGCTGGGACGGGCGGGTCCACATGATGCGTACGCTCGGCAGCTCGGGCGTGTGGGAGCTGTTCATTCCCGGCGTCGGCGCGGGAATCAATTACAAGTACGAAATTCGCACGCGCGGCGGCGGCTTGCTGATGAAAAGCGATCCCTTCGCGCAGCGGATGGAAGCGCCCCCCGCGACGGCCTCGGTCGTTTACCAATCGAGCTACGAATTCCACGACGCAGACTGGCTTGCGGAGCGGGCGCGGCGCGAATGGATCAAAAGCCCCATCTCGATCTACGAGGTTCATCTCGGCTCCTGGCGGCGCGTGCTCGAAGAGGGCAATCGCCCGCTCACCTATCGCGAGATGGCGCCGATGCTCGGCGATTACGTGACTCGCATGGGATTCACCCACGTCGAGCTGCTGCCCGTGATGGAGCATCCGTTCACCGGCTCGTGGGGCTACCAGGTCAGCGGTTACTTCGCGCCGACCTCGCGTTACGGCAGCCCCGACGACTTGCGGTTCCTTATCGACGAGCTGCATCGCCGCGGCATCGGCGTGATCCTCGACTGGGTGCCCGCGCATTTTCCCAAGGACGAATTCAGCCTCGGCCGCTTCGACGGCACCGCGCTGTTCGAGCACGCCGATCCGCGCCAGGGCGATCATCCCGAATGGGGCACTTACATTTTCAACTACGGCCGCGCCGAGGTGCGCAACTTCCTGACTGCCAGCGCGCTCTACTGGCTGGGCGAGTTCCACGCCGACGGCCTGCGCGTTGACGCGGTCGCCTCGATGATCTACCTCGACTACGCCCGGCGCGAGGGTGAATGGATTCCCAACGCATTCGGCGGGCGCGAGAATCTCGACGCGATCTCATTCATCAAGAAGCTCAACCAGGACGTGTACCGCCTCAACCCCGGCATCATGATGATCGCCGAGGAATCCACCGCCTGGACCGGAGTCAGCCGCCCGGTCTTCATGGGCGGACTCGGCTTCGGCTTCAAGTGGGACATGGGCTGGATGCACGACACGCTCGAGTACTTCACGCTCGACCCCATCTACCGCCGCTACCATCATCGCGATCTCACCTTCGGCCTGCTCTACGCGTGGAGCGAAAATTTCGTGCTGCCGCTCTCTCATGATGAGGTCGTGCACGGCAAGCGCGCGATGCTTGCCAAGATGCCCGGCGACCGCTGGCGCCAATTTGCCAATCAGCGCGCGCTGTTCGCCTACATGTGGGCGCGCTCGGGCAAGAAGCTGATCTTCATGGGCCAGGAAATCGGCCAGTGGCGCGAATGGGACCACGACTCGAGCCTCGACTGGAACCTGCTTGACTATCCCGACCATCGCGAACTGCAGGTCCTGGTGCGCGACCTCAATCGCATCTACCGCGACGAGCCCGCGCTGTGGGAGGCCGACACCGAGCCGGCCGGCTTTCGATGGCTCGACGCGGACGACGCCGACAGCAACATGATTGCCTTCATGCGGGTGGCGCCGAGCACCAGCCGCCGCATCGTATGCGTATGCAATTTCTCGCCGGTGCTGCGCCACCGCTTTCGTATCGGCGTGCCCGGCCCCGGATTCTATCGCGAGATTCTCAACACCGACTCGGCTGCGTATGGCGGGTCCAATGTTGGCAACATGGGCGGCGTCCAGGCTGCCGCGATTCCGTGGCGCGGATTTTCGCATTCGATCGCGATCGAGATGCCGCCGCTTGCGGTGATCTGGTTCTCCGTCCCGTAGTGCAGCCGATCGACAGTCACACGGCAGTCGCTTTCCGGCCGCAATCGCCTCTTTTGGGCAGCCCGCCCATCGTGTATTAAGAATCCGTCGGCGCGTGATTTCCTCCCGCGCGGCTTGCTTGAGGGTCGAAACAGGCGGGCGACCGCCTCAATCTGGCTGAGAGGAGAACTCTATGCGGACAGGAAAAGTTGTCGTATCGAAAATTCACCAGCGGGGACTGCGAATCATGCCGGCCGCGGCCTTGGCCGCGTCGCTGGGGATGCTCGCGCTCGGCGGATGCTCGTCGCAGAACGCGGAGCAGCCACCCGCGCAGCCCATGATGGCAAATTTTCAGCTCGACAAGTGCCAAGTGCTCGGTGCGAACCTTTATAAATGTCCGGCGATCGATCAGCCGCTCTGTACGCCGGAGTTCACTCGCACCGATATTAATTGCGTGCACATCGGCCCCAAGGGCAGCGTCTTCATTCAGCGCCAGGGCATGAACTGAGCATAGCCGAGGGCAGCATCGGCACCAGGGTCGTGGCTAAGGTGCTCGCCTGACTCTGAACGCCAGGCGAGCGCTCCCTGCGTTTGCCCGCTGCTGAGCGGTCCCTCGCCCTTCGTTGCGGGGAGGCTGGCTGAGCATTGTGCGGCGGGCACGTCGCTCGCCTCGTTGCGCAGAGCGCGCTCATCTGACAATTTTTTTAAGCCCTCGGTAGCTCACGATGACGTGTCCCATCTGCAAAAAGCCCGCCGACCTGTCGCCGCGAAATCGCTTTCGTCCGTTCTGCTCCGAGCGATGCCAGATGATCGACCTCGGCACGTGGGCTTCGGGCGATTACAAGGTGGAAGGCTCGAAGCCTGCCGACAACGAGCATCACGACGATCTGAAAAAGCGCAGGCTCCTCAATTGACGCGTGACGCGCCGCCGCGGATTCATCCGACTTCGGTGGTAGGCGCCGAGGTCGAGCTGGCCGCCGGCGTCGAGGTCGGTCCGTTGTGCCTACTCGACGGAAAGATTCGTGTCGGTGCGCGCACCCGTCTAATCGGTCACGTCACGATTCTTGGCATCACGGAACTCGGGACGGACAACGTGCTTCATCCGGGCGCGGTAATCGGCGACGAGCCGCAGGATTTGACTTACACCGGCGGCGCACGTTCGGTGAAAATCGGCGATCGAAACATCTTCCGCGAACATTCCACGGTCCATCGCGGCAGCGAGCGCGGCGACGTCACCATCATGGGCAACGACAACTTCATGATGCAGAGTGCGCATGTTGCGCACGATTGCCGCATCGGCAACTCGACCATCATAGCCGGCGGTGCGCTGCTCGCCGGCTGGGTCGAACTCGGCGACCGCGCGCTCGTCTCGGGCAACTGCGTCGTGCATCAGTACACTCGCATCGGACGGCTCGCGATGATGCGCGGTCTGTCGCGTACCAGCCGCGACGTGCCGCCGTTCTGCATCATGGACGGCACCCATACCCTGCGCGGGATCAATGTCGTTGGACTCAAGCGCGCGGGAATTTCGTCGAAGTCGATTCATGCGCTCCGGCACGCTTTCACGACGCTCTTCGGCGCGCGCCGGAATCTCAAACTTGCAATCGAGAGACTCGAGAAATCCGGCGTTCTTGCGCCCGAAGTAGTCGAGCTGGTGGAATTTATTCGCGCCTCGAAGCACGGCGTCGCCTTCGGCCCCCACGATCAACATTCCGACTCCGACGACGCTTAGCCCACCGGGCAACCCTCCTATTTCTCCTGCCATTCTTTTTCCGTCATCGCAAGCGAAGCCGAGGGACCCCGGAGACCTTGTTCTTTAACCTTAGTCTTGCGGCCTCGCTGGTGTAGCGAACCGCACCACTCCCCAAAATTCGCGGCAGTTGCTTACGAGTCCGACCCCTGAAACAATCATGACGAAACTGGGAAATTAAAAAATGAATATACGTCCACGATTTTTCATCGGCGCGGGACTGATCATCTTGGCGATCGGCTACCTTATCGGCAATGCGATGCGCACCACCTCGGAATACTACCTGACCGTCACTGAAGTGGCCGCGCGCCAAAGCGAGCTTGGCACAGAGGCGGTCCGGGTTGCAGGCCGCGTCAAGCCCGGCACGATCAACTGGGATCCGAACACGCTGACCCTGAAATTTGAAATCGTGCCGATTCCCGACCTCGATCCCGCCGCCGCGCCCATCAAACCTGTCGTAGCGACCGATCCCGTTTCGTTCCGCGTCGTATCCGCCGGCGAGCCCAAGCCCGACATGTTCGCGCCCGGCCGGGACGTTATCGTCGAGGGCAAGCTCGGCGCGGGCGGCGTTATCACCGCGACCCAGGTGATGACCAGTTGCGCTTCCAAATACAAGCCCAAACAATCACAATAGCAGCGGGTTTTTCCTGATGCCGGAACTTGGTAACCTCGCGCTCGCGATCGCGCTGATTCTCGCCGTCTATTCCATCGTCGCGAATATCTACGGTGCGCGCCGCAATGCGCCCGACTTCGTCGTCAGCGCGCGTCACGCGATTTGGTCGATGTGCGCGATGGTCACGATTGCGATCGTCGTGCTGTGGGTGGCCCTGCTGCGCAGCGACTTCTCGCTCGAGTACGTCGCCTCATATTCCAGCACCACGCTCCCGACCGTTTACAAAATCACCTCGCTATGGGGCGGGCAGCAGGGCTCGCTGCTGTTCTGGACCTGGCTGCTGGCGATCTTCACATCGATAGCCGCCTTCCAGAATCGCCGCCGCAATCCCGAGATCGCGCCCTACGCGCTGGCAGTGCTTGCGGGCGTCGCAATTTTCTTTCTGCTGATGCTGAATTTCGTCACCCGTCCGTTCGATCTGCTCGCGACGATTCCCGCCGAAGGCTCCGACCTCAATCCACTGTTGCAGAACTATTGGATGGCGATACATCCGCCGTCGCTCTACACCGGCTACGTCAGCGCCTCTGTTCCGTTCGCATTCGGCGCCGCCGCGCTCATCACCGGCAAACTCGACGATGGATGGATTCGCTCGACGCGCCGCTGGGCGATTTTTTCCTGGTTCTTTCTGACCCTCGGCAACCTGTTCGGCGCCCGCTGGGCCTACGAAGTTCTCGGCTGGGGCGGTTACTGGGCCTGGGACCCGGTCGAGAACGCAGCCTTCATGCCGTGGCTCGTGATGACCGCGTACCTGCATTCGGTGATGATCCAGGAACGCAAGGACATGCTGAAGGTCTGGAACCTGTCGCTGATTGGACTCGCATTCGGACTTACGCTGTTCGGCACTTTCATCACGCGCAGCGGCGTCATCTCGTCGGTGCATTCGTTCACGCAATCCGGCCTCGGTCCATACTTCCTCAGCTTCCTGATAGCGGTGACGCTTGCCTACACCGCGCTTTTGATCTTCCGCTCGAAGCAATTGCGCAGTCCCGCCGAATTTGAGTCGTATCTGTCGCGCGAGGCCGCGTTTTTGTTCAACAACCTCATACTGGTCGGGATCGCGTTCGCAGTTTTCTGGGGCACCGTCTTTCCCGTGCTGTCAGAGGCGGTGCGTGGCGTTAAGATTACCGTCGGACCGCCGTTCTTCAATCGCGTCATCGCACCGCTGGCGCTGGGGCTGGTGTTCCTGACGGGCATCGGGCCGCTGATCGCGTGGCGGCGCACGACGGCTGACAACCTTGTGCGCAGTTTCGCCGCGCCCGTCGCGCTTGGCGTCGCGACCGGGATCGTCGCCGCCGCGGCCGGGGTGCGCCAATGGTACGTGCTGACCGCTCTTTCATTGGCCGCGTTCGTGATCGGCACCGTACTCGTCGAGTTTCGCCGCGGGATGAACGCGCGCCGCCACATGCTGGCCGAGCCGCGTGCCAGGGCGCTTGTCAATCTCGTTGCCAAAAACAACCGTCGTTACGGCGGCTACGTCATCCATGTCGGCGTGGTCGTCGCGTTCATCGGAATCGTCGGCTCGTCGTTCTTCCGCACCGAAGTAAAAAAGAGCGTGCACGAGGGCGACAGCTTTAAGATTGGTTCGTACACTCTGCGCTTCCTGGGTCTCTCGGAGGTCGACACGCCTCATCTCGCGAGCGCGACCGCACGCCTCGAGGTGCTGAGCGCTGACGGCCGCGAAATCACCGTGATGTCGCCGGCCAAGCTTTTCTTCATACAGGCGCAGCAGCCCGCGACCGAAGTCGCAATCCGTTCCACTCCCTTAAGCGACCTCTATGTTGTACTCGCCGGAATCGACGACAGCGGTCAGACCGCGACCTTCGAAGTGTTTCTGACGCCCGTGGTCTTCTGGCTATGGGCTGGCGGCCTGCTGATCGCGCTCGGCACGGTGATTGTAATGTGGCCCAACGTGCGCGAGCGCGCCGCAATCGCGACCGCGCTGAGCCGCTCGTCCACCGCCGAGCGCGAGCTCGCCGACGTAGCCGCTCCCGGGGGTGATTGAAGCTGTGCGTTCGCAGTTCGCATTCGCGTCGTCGCCGCGGCTCGCGTTCATCGTCGTCGCGATCTTCGTTTTTCTTTCTCCTGAACTAAAAAACGTTTCACGTGAAACATTTGCCGCGGAAACCCCAACCAACGCGCAGGTTTCCGAAGGATTGACCTGCCAATGCGGATGCGGTCTGACCGTCGCCAACTGCAATATGCCGACCTGCGGCTTTTCAGTGCCGATGCGCGCCGAGATCGACGGCATGATCCGCAAAGGGATGAGCCGTGCGCAGATAATCGCCTTCTATCGCCACAAGTACGGCGAGAAAGTCCTATCCGCGCCGACCACTGAGGGTTTCAATCTGCTCGCCTGGACGATGCCTTTTATCGCGCTCGCACTCGGCGGCGGCTTGATGGTGCTCGTGGTCGGGCACTGGCGCTCCAATGCGCCGCCGGCGCCGTCCGGCTCGAAACCGGCCGGGGAGCCGTCGTCATTCGATCCCGAACTCAGGCGCAGACTCGAAAACGAACTCAAGGAGCGCAGATAGCCGGTGTTCATTTTTGCCGCCGCGCTGATTGTCGCCGGCGTCGCGCTGTTCGTGGCGGCTCCGCTCGGCATCGGGCTCGTCGGAGCGCGCGCCAAGTCGCCGGGCGAGATTCAAGTGGAGCGCGACGAGCATGAACGCGGGCTGGCGGTGCAGGGTCTTCGCGAGCTCGAGTTCGATCGCGAGATGGGCAAGCTGTCTGCCGCGGACTACGAATCGATGCACAAGGCGCTCGAGGAGCGGGCGCTGACCGCGATGGCCGCGGTCGAGAATTTCCGCCTCCAGACCGGCAACGCCGCAAACTCCAAGAAACTTTCCTCTACACCATTAACGCAGGCGCCGGACCGACCCGCGGCGCCGCCGCGCCGCACTGGCGCCGTGCCGACGCCCGTCGTGCACACTGAACCGCCGGGACCGCCGCAATCCTCGCCGTCGCCGTCGCGCAAGATTCGCTTCTGTTCGCAATGCGGAACGCGCGCCGCGGCCGACTCGAAGTTCTGCGCGCAATGCGGCGTCGCGATCAAGCCGATGGGCGGTGCGACCGCCTGGACCGAGTGATGTCGGCGCCCGTCGTCGAGACTCGCAGCCTGGCAAAGACTTACGGTCTGGTGCCCGTCCTGCGCGAAGTGCAATTGCGGCTGCTGGCGGGTGCGGGCGCGTTCATAGTTGGCGGCAACGGCGCCGGGAAATCCACCCTGCTGCGAATTCTGGCCGGACTCGAAGCGCCGAGCGGCGGCCACGCGCTGGTCTTTGGGCAGGACACGCGCAGACTGGCGGCGCGCTATCGGCGCCGAATCGGCCTGATGGCGCATCAGAGTTTCCTCTACCCGAATCTGACCGCGCGCGAGAATCTCGAATTCTACGCTGAACTGTATTCGCTGGCCGACCCGCGCGCGTGTGCCCATCAATGGCTCGGCCGGGTCGGACTGGCCGACGTTGCCGATACCCGCGTGCGTGCGTTCTCGCGCGGGATGGAGCAGCGCCTCTCGGCGGCGCGTGCGATGTTTGCCGAGCCGGCGCTGCTGCTGCTCGACGAGCCATTTGCGTCGCTCGACCATGACGGCGCCGAAATCGTCGCGGCGCTGATTCGCGGCGCTGTCGAACGTGGCGCCTGCGTGCTGGCAACCACTCATGGAGTCCCCGAAATAGATGGCGTCGAGCTTGCGGTCTTCGAAATCTCGCGGGGCCGCCTGACGCAGCACGCGCATAAGGAGGAGGTCCGGCGCGGCGGGCGAATCCGCTCGCTGCTGGGCAGATAGAAGCCGTGT
>Ga0187879_10003432_pt1 | contig 10672 bp, 11 predicted proteins | sample June2016WEW_19_1_FD_132423 | JGI IMG/M metagenome (GOLD analysis project Ga0187879, IMG submission 132423) | Peatland microbial communities from SPRUCE experiment site at the Marcell Experimental Forest, Minnesota, USA - June2016WEW_19_10 | ecosystem: Environmental > Terrestrial > Soil >... | reverse complement strand
TGAGAATGGCCCCGATCCTAAGTGCAGTTTTCCACTGAAGAAAATCACTCTTGGTCGGCGAGACTGCCGTGTGGCCTATGGTGGTCAGCTACTTGCCCGTCAACCTCTTGCTGTTTTAGAGGGCCACACATTTCGGGCAGAGAACGCAACGTGTTCTTCTGGAAATCCGGGTATAAGTTTCCGTTCAGAAGTGCCAGACAACGCCGCCGCCGGCGAAAATATTGTGTTGCCGACTCTTGTCCGTAGTCACATTGAGTTGCGGCACACCCGACCAGAAGTCTCGACCTTCTGCGCGCAGGCTGAATCTATGGAAGATCTTCACATCGAGTCCGAGGCCTGCTTGGATTACGCCGGTGTTCGTCCCTGTCGGGCCCGGGTAATGGCCTCCGAAGAGCAAGGTAGAGCTGTCTGAGAAATGGCCGAACCCGCCACCAAAACTGACCCAAGGAGAAACTCCTTGCCCGGCAAACACGTTTACTCGGGCTGCGGGAGTCACGAAGTAGGACGCGTAATCTTTGGGTATTCTGTTGGGCAACGCGGCGTGCAAATCCTGGTCGGCGTTCACTACGAACGGGACTTCCAGGGTGAGGGAGAAGAAGCCTCTACTCATAGCCATTACGCGCCGGGCATAATTTATTTCGAAGGTCAATCCGTTGCTGAAGCGCAGGTCCGGGTCATAAGCGGGCGCTCCTGGTATGCTCTGATCGCTGTTGAAGGTACGCCCAATGATCCCCGACAATTCGTTCTTGTCATCTCTCTCTCTCGCTTGCGCCGCGGCCTGGGCCACGAAAATACAAACTGCCACCAGAGCCCCGATGGTGAGGTGTTTCAGCGACATTTCTCCTCCTCAAGTCGTTCGTTGCGACGCAGTTTCCGCCTCGCGCCTAGGGTAGCACAGACCTGTTTTTTCCGTCGCGCACTTTTCCAAACACAGCGTTCGTGCGTTGAACCATCGAATGCGGCCCAGCTTACCTACACGTCCTTCCACATGCGTTGATGCGGGATTCAAAGATGTCGGTGCGCCAACGAGTCACCATAGGCGGACCGAGTCCGACGGCCTCCAATTCCTTCATCCCCGATGTCACGAGACCGTCCGGGCTTGGATGACGCAGCTAGAGGGGAAGCCGCCAACCCGCAAAGCACATAAAACAGAGCAGCATTCGCCGGGATTTGCAAATTGAAATCCACGAAGCTGTGGAGCAGAATTCCCGTACACCCCAGCAAAGCGGCGAGGGAGACCGCACCATCCCATTCGAATTCCCAGCGGCGAGAGGTCGGTAATCCGTATTGGTACAAGCGCACTAGAAACCACAGCATCAGCCCGAAGCCGAGCAAGCCGGTTTCCACGAGCAGCTGCGCATAGTCGTTATGCGCTTCATTTACGAACAGGTTCGTATAGAAGCTGCGGAAACTCGGATAGACCGTGGGGAAAGTCCCCAACCCCCAGCCCACAACCGGCCGCTGGGAAAACATTCGCAAGCTGTCTTTGGTGATATCCAGACGCATGCCAGGACCCAGGTCTCCGAGGCGTCCCAGCACTTGCCCCTTGCCTACGAAAATCAGCAGAGCCAGAATAAAGACGCACACTGCGATCGATCCCAGCGCTATGCGGGGGCTTCGCCGCTTCCCGAGAGTCAGTGCTGCGAACAATACCATTTCGAAAACGAAGGCAAGCATTCCTCCGCGCGAGCCGGATAGGAAAATCGTGCCGGCCATCAACACGGCGCAAGAGCCGACCAAGGCTCGCTGCCCGCCTCTGAACAGATGTCCCATACTGACCACAAAGGGGATCGGCACCAGCATCTCCATCAGGCCAGCATAGTGGTTATGGTTGACGTAGCTTCCATACATCGAGCCACGGAACTGCGAACTATGGACCCAGAAAATTTTGCCGTTCGAGTTCAATTGCTGGGCGAGCGCAAAAAAGGCGTAACCGGCCCCGAAAACAATCATTACGAGGGCGAATATTCTGCGAGCACCTTTCTTTCTGACGCATTCCGCTCCAATCAGGAGCACAATCCCGTAGGAGACGTATTGCAATGCTTCGTACTTAGTGACGTACTCGTAGGCAGACCTGCGCAGCGCAACCTGCGCGAGGATGAGCCCGAAAAAGAGGAGTGCCGGCAGGTACAGAGGGTTTTTCGATAGCTTCACCTGCCCGGAAACAACCTCCTGTCCCGCCCAAACAAGGAATAGAACTGCCGCACCGGCCTCGAAGGCGAAAGTTGACCATTCATCGACCGCACCGAACGCCAACACCGCGAAAATTAGAAGGGCGCATAGGCCGAGAACGAGCACCCATTGCAGGATTCCGGTCTTGCGACGACGCCGGCGCTCCGGATCAGCAGAATCACTCGTATCGACAATCGCATACGATGATATTTTCAGCATTCGGTCCTTATGCTATTTCTCCACTACCCTGAGATCGTCGATCCAAAGCTTGCCTCGGATCAGGGGGCCCGCAGGCTGGCGGACAATCTTAAACAATACTAGATTCGTGTTCGGGCCGGTTTGGAATCGTGCTTGTTGCATATGCCAGGGGTTGGTGGCTAGCAAATCATCGGTGAGAACGTAGAGAGCGTTGGTGTAAGCATCAACGATCGAAAACCGCGGACCGCTGGCACTCTCGATGTCTTCGGTCCTAGATTCGGCACTAAACTCGTAGTCGGTGTTTGGTTTTACCGGGATGAACTGAAGGATTCCCGCATCGGGTGGATTTCGACCGTCGAAGGTGATCGAGAGCGATCGTGTTCCGCTGAAAAAATTACTGGTGTCGATGGCCAGGGCTGCATGGGGGTTCGATTGGTACCACCAGTCAAAGCCGCCGTTCAGCACGTCCTCCTCAAATCCCCCATTTACCACCAGATTCTCAGGAGAGGGAAGATAGGGCTGAAGGGAGCGATCGACGCCGGCCAGTTGTTGCCATGCAGTTTGTGCCGCTGCAACTTCCTGCTTCGCGAGGAGAAGCCGAAAATAAGGAAATGCAAGCTTCGTCGAAAACTCCTGGTTTAATGCGATCAGATGGTTCCAGACGTTCTCCGCGGCGGCCACTTCCTGCTTGGAGATAAGCAAACGCAGAAGCGAAAGGTAAAGGTCCGGTCTTGGCGGCAGCACCTGAGCAAGAATCAGATTCTCGTCTTCCGTTGCCCGCCAGCAAAGCCGAAGTGCCGAGTCAACTGTATCGGGGTCGGGGGCGTTTGCGAGTACTACGCGGAAATAACGCAGCGTCTTTTCTCGATCGCCCTGAACCAGGAAAAAGTTGGCGGCTTCCCAGGCGACATGCGGGGTCGTTGGGTCAGATTTGACGGCACTCTCCACACTTTCTTCCTGCTCTTGGGTGCGGCCCTCGACCTGGTAAGCGCTTGCTAAATCCAGCCAGTATCGCGCCACGTACGGATCCAACTGCACGGCGATCCGATAGTTTGCAATAGCCTCATCCAGACTTACGCCCGACAATGCCAGATTTCGGCCGAGCAGTTCGCGATATTCAGCGTTCGATGGTTCCAGCCGAGTGGCTTTATTGAGATTCGATAAGTCCGGAGTCGCTGCCAGGTAGGACGCGAGGTATGCCCGCAGAGCCAAGAGCAAATACAGCCCCACGAGAACGAAGCAGGCGCCAGCAAAAGAAAGCCTTCGGAGCGGGGACCGCAATTCAATCGACATCTGGTCCATACGGGTGAGGTACCTTTTGCGCCAGCTACGTGGCTGCATACAACTTACAGTCAGCCATGTTACGAAACTTTGCTGGCGGTCGTAGTCTCATCTTGCTGCGAGGCCTCATCGTAGTAGCGGTGCGCGTCCGGACCGCCGTAGGTGTAGTAGTAGCCGGTGCCCGAACGGAGATCGAGCGCGTTCAGGACAATACCCATAACCCTCGCGTTGACGCGCAGCAGCAGGTTACATGCGCGCCCGAGGGCGAGTTTTGAAGTCTTTCCCGAGCGCGCGATGAGGATGATTCGGTCCGCATGAGGAGACAAAACCACTGCGTCGGTCACGGATAAGCAGGGAGGTGTGTCAATGATGATGTGGTCGAATTCATCCCGCCAGCGAGTGAGGTGATCCTTCATGACGGTCGATCCCAGCAACTCGACAGGCTGTGGAGGAATCGGGCCTGCTGGCAAAATCCACAACGACGGCACTTGAGTATGCCGAATTAACACATCTTCGGCCTTGTCGACTCCGCTTATGAGAGTGCTGAGGCCGCCCCGAGCCTTTATGCCAAACAGTCTGTCAATGCCGGGTCTACGGAGGTCTGCATCCACAAGCAGAACGCGGCTTCCACCCTGCGCCAAGACTAAAGCGGAATTTGCACTGATCGTTGTCTTTCCTTCTTGCGGAGAGGCGCTGGTGATGAGAATTACTTTGGGCGGCGCACCAAACGAGGAAAGGAGAATCGAAGTCCGGAGCGCGCGGTATGCTTCCGCGGCTTCTGATTTCGGGCGCACGTACGCGATCAGCGCCGGTGGTTTCGACTCTTCGTCACCGGGTGAAGCCGATTTCAGCCGCTTGCGGAGGCCGCTAGTTGTAATCTGCAGGGGTATCGTCCCCAGCGCCGGCAGCGTCGAAATCGCGCTAATCTCTTCCATATTCCTGATGCTGGTGTCCAGACTCTCCAGAACGAATACAAGTCCCAAACCGCAGGCAAGGCCGAGCAGAAGGCCGAACTCGAGGTTCTGGTGCACGTTAGGTTTGCTGGGTGACGTCGGCGTCCGTGCGACGTCTACGATGCGGATATTGCTCGATCTCAGACCTGCGCTGACACCCGCTTCCTTGAGTCGTTGCAGAAGATCCTGGTACAGCTGTCGGTTCGATTCCGCATCGCGCTTAAGCACCGTGTATTCAATCGCGCTTTCGTTGAGCCGGTTAGCCTCCTGCTTCTGCCGTTCGAATGCGGTTGTCAGCAAATTCTCCCGTTGCAGTGCGACCAAATATTCATCGCGGATCTCTTCCAGCGATCTCGTTTCTTCGGCTACGATCTCCGCACGCACCTGTTTGAGCTGATTGTTCAGTTCGACAACCTTGGGGTATCCGGAACCGAATTGGGTTGTAGCCTGTGCGTATTGGGTATTGAGGTCAGCCTCCCTCTCTCGCAGCCTCTCCAGCATGCTGCTCGTCCCTTCCTTGGACGTTTTCGCGAATGCAGTAAGGTCCCCAGTCGCAGCGAGCCTGTAATTGGACTCCTTCTGAATGCGATCCGTCTCCGCCACTGTTAGCTGCCTGTTCAGTTCGTCAAGCTTGGCGGTTACGATGTTCTGCTTCTCATCGACCCCGAGAATGCTATGTTCCTTCTGGTACCGGACAAGTTTCTCCTCCGAGGTTTCGACTTTCAACTGAAGATCGGCGAGTTCTGTCGAAAGCCAGTCTGAGGTTTGGGTGACAGCCTCGTATTTTGTCTTGAAGTTCTCCTCGATAAATGTTCTTACTAATCCATTCACGATTTCGGTTGCTAGGCGGGGGTCTGGATGTGTGTAGCTAATTTGTACAAGCCGGGAGCCTGGGACCAACTGGACGCTCAGCCCACCCTTAAAGGCGCCGAGCAAGCCATCCGTTCTTGCTGGATCAGGTTGCATGCTCTCAACTCGAATTGAGTCTCCTTGTGGGCGCGGTGTCCCCGTAAACCTCCGGTCTTGGTCAAGGCGCATGGCTTCGATTACCTTCAAGGCCAGAGCATTACTGCGAAGAATCGCGGCTTGGGTTTCGAGCGATACCTCGTATTCGGAGTCAGAAGCACTATTCTCGGCGTCCTTGAATCCCAAAACATTCGGAGTTTCTGGAAAAATCGCTATCCTCGATGAGGCTTGGTACAGGCGGGTCTCGTTCAGGGTTGCAATTGCACAGAGTGCAAAAACAATGGCAAAAGTGGCCAGGAACACCCATTTCCGCTTCTTCAGAACCTGCCAGTAGTGCAGTATCGGGTTTTGCTGTTGAGCAAAATACGGGAGTACGGTTTGAGTAGCCTGAACTGGTAGCAGGTCGACCGGCTCCAGAGCTTCCATGTCATCAGAATTGTTAGGTCTTGGTTGCAACGACATCAGTCCCTCAGAAATGCCCACCGGGTTCGTTTTCGCAAGTCTCGCTGAATCGATGTTGGCGGAGTTTGCACTGATTCTAACATTCCGTCCCAGTTTCCCCCATACGAGTTTTGAGAGTTTCTGGAGGCTGGTTGCATCCTTTCGCCCACTAGAAAGGGCGTTTCCCGAGTTGGGCATGTGCCCCTCGAGTATTTTGCCTCCCATCGGATTCAATGGAACCGGTCGCGAGGCAATTGAACCGGCAGCTCTGATGCGGGCTCTCGCGGGCCTTGTGCACCAGGTTGCACAATCGAAATGCTGCCTGTCCTCGTTACCACTTAGCCCGTACTCAGACCACAATGCAATTTGATGTTTGTGCACTCCGGGTGCACAAACTCGGGCCTGAGACGCACCCGGGGTCCCGGGGCCTGTCACCAGTTTGCGATTGTTCGGACTTTGCCATCACCTACTATGTTCGCTTTTCGTTCGCTAACTGTCAAGCTCCTTATTTTATCCGGTGGGATTACATCTGCGGCCGACTTTGGTCTTCCGTTCTTTGGCGCACCGGGCTAAGCCGTGCGATGAAAAATCCGGACGGGTTGCATGGCTTTTCGGTAAAGTATGGCTTAAGGCATATTGAGCGGTCATTTAATTGACATTGTAGCCATGTTGTAAGCCGTAAGCCTTCATGCCTGTCCCGCGCCCTCGGGGATTCCGCCTGATAGCGTTGGCTTTTTGCACTCCCATTCGCTGCCGGCTCGCGTGCCTCGAATTCCATCTCAGAATTTTGGCATGGGAAGATCGCCAAAATCGAGCTCTGGTGCACTGGGCCTGCTATTACGACGGTCCTCTGCTTCAGCTGCTTCCGCCGAGAGCTTTTCCAACCTTGCGAGTCGCCGCTCCAGATCCGTTGTCTCGATCGCGCGCATCTGTAGGTTCAAAAGAGGTGCCAGGCCCGCAGCGATCCTGGGGTTTATCCTGCCGGCGTACACATCCGCGATCAACCGAGCCACCGTGTCCCGCACCGCAATCGCGTTGTCCAAGGTCGGCAGCGGATCCACGTTTTCGCCGGCACCATGGCGCTTGCTCCTCCCCCCGATGCGGCCTAGTTCGGACGCTCTATCGGGGTTGGCATGGAAAAAGCACAGGCCACCCGCGGTGGCGGCGGCCCGGCAGGGCTGGCCGCTCTTTGTCCGCGCCTTGCAACGCCGATTAGGATTCTTCGCAGCCACGTTTAAGCCCAAGACCAACTTGACGAAGTTGAGAAAGACGAAGGTTCCTAGGAGATTGACGTGCCCTGTATATCTCCAACAGTTGATCCAGCTTGGTATTCTTCCGCCCGGTATACCGGAGTTCGATTATCTCGCCCAGCCGACGAAATCCATGGACTGGACAGGTCTCATTCATCTCCGCTTCAAATTCCTCCGGTTTGTCGGGATCGACCATTGTCAACTGGCGGCAGATGCAGTTCGCTAGAAGTTCCTCGCGCCTCGCTCCCTCGATCAGTTGCCGCTCAATCTTGGCCAATCGCCTGCTAAGACTGGAGAGTTTTCCTGACATGAGGCACATCCGGCTAGAATTTTCCAAACTCAGAACAATTCTGAGTTTAACCCGATCTTCCGAAAAATATCGAAATCTTTGGTAACCGGTTTGCCCCCGGGGCCTTCTCAGGTCAATCTTGGGAAAGAATTACCCGGCGATCAGGTTTTGTCTTGCAGGGGGACAGCACTGGCTGCGTTCACGATGTCCAGGGATTGAATACTGAGACTCCCATAATAGCCACGTCCTGGGTGTTGCGGGTGACCAAAGTAAGATTGTGCTGCAGGGCGATAGCGCCGGAGGCTACTTGCCGTTGTACATGTTCCTTGAGAGCTTCGGGGAGTGAGATGTTCAACGATGTCGCGTGAATGGCACGAATCAAGGGCAGCACGACGGTGAGTGTCACGGCGCCGTCAGTCAACGAGGGGGCCGCCTTTCCCGCCCCGGTCATGAGTCTTTTACCCTGGCCTTCTGTTTGGCGACCAGGCGCTGCATGAACTTGGGCCCCTCCTTCTTATAGGCCTCGACGCCTTCGTGCAGCAGCATCTCACATACTTGCGTGATGGTCCTCTGTTCCTCATCAGCAATCTGTTGAATGTCGCGCCGCAGTTCCGGGTTCACTCGGAATACTAGAAAACCTGTTCTCGCCACCTCTGAAATATAGCTTTGCAATCGGATTGTGAACAATACAAATCGCTGTTGCGTAATACATGTGATACTTGTTATACTTGCGATACAGGAGGCCGAAATGAAGAACCCAACGGGAGCAAAGAGCAAAACAGATTTCAATGAGCAAGCAACGCACAAGCTGCTCAGACAGAACATGCGCGCGGCGAGAGATGCATTCGGTGAAGCTTTAGCATCGCGGACCAAAGCTTGGCTGGAAACCTTGACGCGAGAGTTTAGTTTTTCACTGAAGGGCGGCGATCTCCAGATTATCAACAGCAACTGGTACGTCACCCACACAGGTCTAATTGGGCTGGCGCGTCGTAAGAGGTGCAGCGGCATTCATGTTGAAGCCGTCGATTCGCTCTGTGATTCGGCGGCAAGTCGGTTTGTCCTCAAGGCGACGGTTTTTCCTTCCAAGGGCTCCTCCGGTTTTGTCGGCTATGGCGACGCCGATCCGTCCAATGTTTCCTCGCTCGTCCGTGGCGCCGAGATGCGTGTGGCCGAGACGCGGGCAGTCAATCGCGCCCTGCGCAAGGCCTATGGGATCGGCATCTGCTCGGTCGAGGAGATCGGGACAGTTCCGAATCCGGTTGAAAAGCTTCCTCCACAAAACGCGAATGGAACCGGTAACGGCGGTGGCCCCAAGGTCCGCGACCGCCTTTGCCAGATCATCCGCCAGTACAAGCTCGATCCCGAACTCGTGAAGGCCTACGCCGTCGACTTCTGTGGCACGAAAACTCTCCGAGAGGCCAGCAGGGAACAGGTCGAGAACTTCGTCCTGCAACTGGCCGACTGGGCCGAGAAGGACCGCAACGCTCTGCTCTGCCAACTCAATAGCCACACGCGCCCGGCGCAGGAGGTGGTCGCATGAAACGCCAAGTCCCTGGCCTCGCCGAAACTGCCCGCGATTTTCGTCCGGAGATTCCCGACGGCATCTTTCTCGTGCGCGTCGATGGCGCCCAGTTCCGCTGGCATGCCCACAAACCGTTCTACGTCCTCCGATTCTCCGTTATCGAGCCCCGGATACTGGCCGGGCAGCCCATTGTCGGTCGTCTCTACTGCACGCAAAAAGCAATGTGGAAGCTGGGCTGGTTCCTGCGGGATTTTCTCTATGACCCGGAACTTCTGGCCCACGAACAGGTCGACGAGAAGGCTTTGCCCGGTCTCCGCGGCGTGGTCAAGATCAGCCACACTGTGATCAACGGCATTTCGCTCATCAACCTCGACGGCTTCGCCCCAGCCAGCCAGTGGGAAGAACTGTCCACGATTCCGGTATCAAGCGCTCCTCGCTCCAACACCGTGGAGGCACACCGATGACCTACTCCTACACCCAGATCAGCCAGTACCTGAGCTGCCCGCGCCGTTACCGGCACCGCTACCTCGATGGCTGGCAGGAGAAAGACACGCGTGCCGCCATGCTCTTCGGCCGAGCCTTCGAACAGGCCGTCGCCGCCCTTTTTCGCCGTGAAGACCCAGCGGCTGTGCTGTTCGAGCAGTGGGGCGTATGCAAGGACATGGGCCTGACCTACTCCGGCAACGATACGTGGGACCGCATGCTGCAACAAGGCATCCAGTTGCTCGAACGCTTCGCTCAGGACGGCCGTGTTCGGATTCGGCGCCCTCATTCAACCCAGCAAGTTCAGTTCAATCGGACTCTTGCTTCCGGCAACAGTTTTGTCGCTTACGTCGACGCCATTGGTGAACTGGACGGCACGCCATGCCTTCTGGAGTGGAAGACAACTTCCGCACGATATCCGGAAGAGCCGGCCGGCATTTCCGCACTGGATCCGCAACTCGTCTGCTATTCCTGGATGACGGGGATCGACGAAGTCGCCCAGGTTGTTTTCGTACGCAAGCGCCTGGTTGAAGTTCAGTATCTCCGGGCCACCATTTCTGACGAACAGCGGCAGGAGTTCGCAACTCTGGTCGAAGACACAGTTCGACGGATCGAGTCCGGGCTGTTCCTGCCGCATAGCGGGATTCGCTTTCCCCAGAATCCGTGCACCACCTGCCCCTTCATCGGGCTCTGCCTCGATAAGCGTGACTTGGTCGAAGCTGCGCTTGTGCGCAAACCCGGAGTCGATCTTGGTCTGTTTGACGAACTTTCGTTTTAGGCCGGTACCGATGCCGCCCAAGCTCAATCAAAAGCGAGCACTGTTTGTCCTGACCAAGATCGACGAGATCTTGGCGTGGGAACAGCGGAAGGAGGCAGAGCGGGACACGCGCTTCGTCGAGCTCGGCAGGTATCTAAGTGAAGTGCGGGCGGGACAGTACTGGCGGTTAGAAAACTTGAAGTCGTTCGATGAATTTCTGGAAAGGCGTTTTCCCGATTCGCGTCGGACAGCCTACTATCTGATGTCCATTCACGAACACTTGCCGCCACAGATCCGGCGGGAGTTGAAACAGGTGGGCTGGACGAAGGCGGCAGAGTTGACCAAGGTCGCGCGTTCGGA
>Ga0187879_10003429_pt1 | contig 10683 bp, 9 predicted proteins | sample June2016WEW_19_1_FD_132423 | JGI IMG/M metagenome (GOLD analysis project Ga0187879, IMG submission 132423) | Peatland microbial communities from SPRUCE experiment site at the Marcell Experimental Forest, Minnesota, USA - June2016WEW_19_10 | ecosystem: Environmental > Terrestrial > Soil >... | reverse complement strand
GGCTCGGTGGCGGAGGATCGCTACTTCCTGGCCGAGCAGAACGCGACCGTGGTGGCCAACGCGGAGGAGTACTACCGCACGATGTTCGCCGGCCACGCGTCCTCGTGGAACCTGCGCGACCGGCACATGGCCGACACGCTGGACCAGCTGCAGGTACACCTCGCGCGCCACGGCGACGCCGGTAAGGTCGTGGTGTGGGAGCACAACTCGCACGTGGGTGACGCCCGCTCGACCGACATGGCCCAGCGCGGCGAGCTGAACCTCGGGCAGCTGATGCGCGAGCGCCACGCCCACGACGTGGTGCTCGTGGGCTTCAGCACGTACGGCGGTACGGTCACGGCCGCCTCGGACTGGGGCGGGGAGGCCGAGCGCAAGCGCGTGCGCCCGGCGTTGCCCGACAGCTACGAGGCGCTCCTGCATGCCACGGAGATCCCGGCCTTCCTGCTGTGCCCGCTGGGCATGAGCGCCGGTGGGCGCGCCCTGCGCGAGCCGCGGCTGCAGCGCGCGATCGGCGTCATCTACCGGCCGCAGAGCGAACGCCAGAGCCACTGGTTCGCCGCGTGCGCCTCACAGCAGTTCGACGCGCTCGTGCACATCGACGTCACCCGTGCGGTGGAGCCACTCGAGCGCACGGGCACGTGGGAGCTCGGGGAGCCGCCGGAGACCTACCCCAGCGCGCTCTGAGCGCTGGCTGTCGCGATGGCCGATCGCGAAGACATCGACTTCACCTACTCGCTCACCGACCGCGTCTTCCGGCTGAGCATGGGGGAGCTCGCGGACTTCAGCGGCGCCAAGTACGACGGCGACTTCTCGTTGAGCCTGGAGGAGGCCCAGCGCCGCAAGCACGAGTACGTGACCGAGCAGATCGGGATCGCACCCGGCAGGCGCGTGCTCGACCTGGGCTGCGGATGGGGAGCGCTGCTCGACTTCGCCCGCAGCCGCGAAGCGATCGGCGTGGGGGTCACCCTGTCCCGCGCGCAGCGGGCCGCCTGCCGCCGGCACGGTCTCGACGTCCACCTGTACGACGCGCGGCAGCTCGATGGTGAGAGCTTCGGCCGCTTCGACGCCGTCGCGAGCCTCGGCGCGTTCGAGCACTTCTGCTCGGTCGAGGAGTATCGCGCCGGACGCCAGGAGCAGATCTACCGGGCCATCTTCGAGCGGATCGCAACGGTGCTGCCCGAGAACGGGCGCCTCTACCTGCAGACGATGATCTTCGGGCGCAACATGATCCCGCTGGAGGCGGTCGACGTCCACGCTCCGCGGGACTCCGACGCCTGGTATCTCGCGCTCCTGCAACGCCAGTTCCCCGGCTCCTGGCTTCCGCTCTGCGAGGAGCAGGTGATCGACTGCGCGCAGCCCGGCCTGCGCCTGGTGTCGAGCAGCAGCGGGCGTCTCGACTACATCGAGACGATCGCCCAGTGGAACAGGCGGATCGGAGCGCGGAGCCCCGGAAAGACGCTGCTGAAGCTCCAGCTGGTCCCGCGCTGGCTCACCAGCGTCGACTTTCGGCTTGCGTTCACCTCGGGCGTCAGCGCCAACAAGGTCTGCTTCGAACGCGAGCTGCTCGACCACCGCAGGCTCGTGTTCGAGCGACGCTGACCGACCTGCGCGACGCGAGGCCACGCACCACGCCGCGTCCGCTCACCCGTAGTTGCCCGCATGACGGTCGGGTGCGTTGTGCGGATGCGCGAAGGAAGCCCAGCGGAGAAGCTGACAGGGCGATGTTGCTGACTTCCCTGCTTCGCACCAACCCTCGCCCAGCGCCCTCCGAGCCGCTTCATGCGGGCGGCTACGTCACGGATGGACGCAGGCTGTTTCGGGTTGTCTCGCAGTTCGCCACGGTCGGAGATCACGTGTTCGCCTCACTCGAGGACTGCAGCACGCTCGAGGTTCAGGCATACGCGCCGGGCGAGCTCTGCGCGATGGGGCTGAGACCGATCCGGTCCGCGAGCTGAGCGGCGATGGTCGTCGAGCCCGACGCGCCCGGCATCGGCGATGCCTGGCGTCCCGGGGAGGCGCGACGGCGGGCGGCTCGCGCGCCTGCGCTCGCGGTGCGCTCGCTGACGGACGCTGACGTCGAGGAGGACGTCGCGCGCGCGCTATACGGCGACCCGGCCCGCCGCCATCGCGCATACGCCACGCGCGGGCACGATCGGACCGCCGAGCCGGCGCCGCTTCGGAGCACAGCCGCCAAGAGCCGCGCCTGACGGGCCGCCGGCCCGCGCCGCACGAGATCACGGGGCGACCAAGTCCGATTCCCGCGAGACATCGCCCGCGCGATGTGCCACGGTGTCGATGTGGTCTTCGACTCAGAGCGTTTCTGGCAGGTGCTCGAGCTCGGCGACCCGCGCTTCGACGGGTGGGTGTTCTGCGGTGTGAAGACGACCGGCATCTACTGCCGCCCGAGCTGCCCGGCGCGGACGCCGAAACGCGAGAACGTGCGCTTCTTCGCGACCGCCGCAGCCGCGCAGTCGGCTGGCTTTCGCGCGTGCAAGCGCTGCCGGCCGGATGCGACGCCGGGCTCGCCGGATTGGGATCTGCGCGCGGATCTCGTCGGGCGCGCGATGCGCCTGATCGCCGACGGCGTGGTCGACCGCGAGGGTGTCGGCGGACTCGCCGCGCGCCTGGGCTACACCGAGCGCCACGTGCACCGCCAGCTGGTGGCGACGGTCGGCGCCGGTCCGCTGGCGCTCGCGCGCGCGCAGCGAGCGCAGAGCGCGCGGCTGCTGCTGGAGACGACGGACGTGCCGATCACGGGCGTGGCGTTCGCCGCCGGCTTTCAGAGCGTGCGGCAGTTCAACGCGACGGTCAGGGAGGTCTTTGCGATGACGCCCGGCGACCTGCGCGCGCGGGCCAGGCGAACGGGGCGCGCGGACGGGGGAGGGGAGCTCTCGCTGCGCCTGCCCTACAGAGCTCCGTTCGACGCCGACGGGCTGCTCGCGTTCCTGGCGCTGCGCGCGGTGCCCGGGCTGGAGGAGGTGCGCGCGGGCGCCTACCGGCGCAGCCTGCGGCTGCCACACGGCGCCGGCACGGTCGAGCTGCGCCCCGTCGACGGGCACGTCAGCGCTCGCTACCGGCTCGATGACCTGCGCGATCTCGCGGCGGCGATGCAGCGCTCGCGCGCCCTGCTGGACCTCGATTCGGACCCGCACAGCGTGGTCGAGGTCCTGGGCGGGGATCCGCGCCTGGGCGCGCTGGTGCGCGCGACGCCCGGGCGCCGTGTGGCCGGGCACGTCGACCCGCACGAGCTCGCCATCCGTGCGGTGCTCGGTCAGCAGGTATCGCTGCGCGGCGCCTGTACGCTCGCCGCGCGCCTGCTCGCGAGCTGCGGGGAGCCCCTGCGGCGCCCGCTCGGCGCGGTCACGCACGCGTTCCCGACCGCGCAGGCGCTGGCGCACACGGACCCCGATCGGCTGGCGATGCCGCGCGCGCGCCGCCGCGGCCTGCTGTCCCTCGCCGGCGCGCTCGCGAGCGGCGAGCTCGCGCTCGACGCCGGCGCCGATCGCGCGCAGGCGCGCCGGCGCCTGCTCGCGCTTGCGGGCATCGGACCCTGGACGACCGAGTACATAGCGATGCGCGCGCTGCGCGATCCCGATGCGTTCCCGGCGAGCGATCTCGGCGTGCGCCATGCGCTGCAGCGGCTCGGCCACGACGGTCGTCCCGCCGGCGCCGCGAGGCTCGCCGAGGCGTGGCGGCCGTACCGCTCCTACGCGGTGGCGCACCTGTGGGCGTCGCTGCACCAATCCATCCCAGCCTCCGGCGCGCCGGCGCCGGTGCGCGAGACCGAAAGGCTGGCCGCATGAGACCCGCGAAGACCGTGTACACGACGCTCGAGAGCCCGATCGGCGAGCTGCTGCTGCTCGGCGACGGCCGCACGCTGCATGGCCTGCACATGCAGCATGGGCGCCGCCCGATCGAGATCGACGCAAGCTGGGAGCGCTCGGCGGAGCCCTTCGCGCAGGTGCAGGCGCAGCTCGCCGAGTACTTCGCCGGCGAGCGCACGGAGTTCCACACACAGCTGGCGATGGACGGCAGCGCCTTCGAGCAGCGCGTGTGGCAGGCGCTGCGGGACATCCCGTATGGCGAGACCATCAGCTACGGCGAGCTCGCGCGCCGAATCGGCCAGCCGTCCGCGGCGCGGGCCGTGGGCCTGGCCAACGGGCGCAACCCGATCGCGGTGATCGTGCCCTGCCACCGCGTGATCGGCGCGAACGGGACGCTCACGGGCTACGGCGGCGGCTTGGAGCGCAAGCGGCTCCTGCTGGAGCTGGAGAGCGGGCAGGCGCGCCTGCACGAAAAAGGGGCCGCGCCCCGGTGGCGCGGCCCCCTCGAGGGATGGACGAGAGATACGACGATCGAAGCGTAACTCCACGGGCTGACGAAAGTCCACCAACTCGGCATGCGCGAAGTGGGCGAAAGCCGCAAGCTGCGCGGAGTTCCGCGACGCGGCATCCAGGCCGGGCGCACTGGCCGAGCGCCGGCGAGCGCCGCTGGCCCCGCTGCTCGCCCGGCGCGCCGGGGAAGGTTGCGCGCCGCGTGGCGTCTAGGTGGTCGAGCATCGACCCACCCGCGAGACCCCAACCCCGACATTGCGAGGCAACCCATGAAGCGAACGTACACCCTCCTGGCCGGCGTGCTGGCCATCGCCGCCGGCGGATCGGCCATCGCCAGCGCCCAGGCGGGCGCCGCGAGCGCGCACGCGAGCAGAGCCACCGAGGTCGTGCTGCGCCACACGAGCATCGGCACGATCCTGACCACCTCGTCAGGCTTCACGTTGTACGAGTTCACCCGCGACCGCGCGGACGAAGACAGCTGCGTCAAGATCCGCGGCTGCGCGCAGGCCTGGCCGGCGCTGCGGACGAGCGGCCAGCCGACCGCCGGCTCGGGCGTGAAGGCGTCGCTGCTGTCGAGCATCCGCATATCCGGCGGCGCCAGGCAGGTCACATACGACGGTCACGCGCTCTACACGTACAGCGCGGACAGCCGCGGCTCGACCTCGTACGTGGGCGTGGACGCGTTCGGCGGCAGGTGGTACGCGGTGGGCGCCTCGGGACACACCGTGAAATAGCGGCCATCCCGGCGGCGCGGGCGCGCGATCGCCGCAAGATCGCGCCCGGCGCCGTCGAGCGGCCGGGCGCGAGGCTCAGGTAAACCGCGAGATCGGCCGATGGTTAGGCGTGTCCGTGTCGTTCGCGCGTGAGCCGAGGACGGACCCGCTGCGGGCGGGCGCCGATCGCGCGGCCGAGGCCGCGCTGCGCGAGCTGCCCGACGCGCTGATCCTCGTCTTCGACACCGAGCTGCGGTTCGTCCGCACGGCCGGCCAGGCGCTCGAGCGCCTCGGCGATCCCGACAGCTTCCGCGAGGGCAGGCTGCTCGTCGACGCGCTCCCGGCGGAGCTGTGGCGGGCGATCGCGCCGCTGCTGCGCTCGGCGCTCACCGGCGAGACGCGCTCACGCGAGATCTGGACCGCCGGGCAGCGCCACTGCGTGATGGTCGACGTCGGGCCGCTGCGCCTGGACGGCGCCGCCGGCGATGCGGACGGCGACGTCGCGGGCGGCGTCGCGGTGGTGCTCGACATCACGGCGCGCAGGCGGGCCGAGCTGCTCGCGCCGCGTCCCCAGAGCGACTTCGAGGAGCACCTCGAGCGTCTCGAGCGCACGCCGATCGGCACGGGGCTGCTGGACAGCGACGGCCGCTGGCTGCTGGTCAACCGCGCGCTGTGCGACATCACCGGCTACACCGCCGACGAGCTGATCGGCCAGCGCCTGGAGGGGATCGTGCACCCGGACGACGTCGGCAACGACAGCGAGCAGCTCCGGCGCCTGCTCGCGGGGGAGATCCCCGCGTTCAGGGTCGACAAGCGCTACTTCGACGCCGCCGGGGAGACCGTGTCGGCGATCCTGTCGATGTCGCTCGTGCGCGATCGCGACGGCACGCCCCTGAACTACGTCGCCCAGCTGCATGACGTCTCCGAGCGCAAGCGCCTGGAGGAGAACATGCGCGGCCTCGGCGACCACGATCCGCTCACCGGGCTGCGCAACCGCAGGCTGTTCGGCCACGACCTCAAACTCCAGGTCGCCCGCTCCCGCCGCTACGGCGAGGTCGCCGGCCTGATGCTGATCGACGTGGACGCCTTCCGGCGCGTCAACGACAGTCACGGCGAGCAGGCCGGCGACGAAGCGCTCGAGGCGATCGCCAGGGCGCTCACCCGCCGCCTCAGGGAGACGGATCTCGTCGCGCGGCTGGGCGCCGACCAGTTCGCGGTGCTGCTGCCCCACATCGACGGGGAGGGGCTCGCGGTCGTCGCCGAGGGGCTCTCGCGCGTGATAGCGGCCTGCGGCGTCGACGTCGGAGACGACTTCGTGCACCCGTCCGCGAGCATCGGCTTCACGCTCGTGGACGAGCACGTCGCGAGCGCCGAGGAGGCGCTGCTGGCGGCGGACCGCGCGATGCGCGCCGCCAGGCGCGCCCGCGCCGGCGCATCGAGCTGACGGCGCCCTCCGGCGCGGTGAATACGCTCATCGTATGCAGCCAAACGAGCGGCTCGCGGTCATCGACCTCGGATCGAACTCCTTCCGGCTCGTCGTGTTCATGGCCGGCGAGGGCTGGTGGAAGCGCACCGACGAGATATACGAGCCGGTGCGCATCGGCGAAGGGCTGATGGCCACCGGCAGGCTGGGCGAGGAGCCGATGGAGCGGGCGCTCGCGACGCTCGACGTGTTCGCCCACTTCTGCCGCGCGGCCGGACTCGGCGAGGGGTCGGTCGACGCGGTCGCCACGAGCGCGATCCGCGACGCGGAGAACGCCGCCGCCTTCCTGGCGCGGGCGCGCGCGTGCCTGGGACTGCCGATCCGCGTGCTCGGTCGCGAGCAGGAGGCTCGCTACGGCTACCTCGCGGCGGTCAACTCGACGACGCTGCGCAAGGGCAGCGTGCTCGACCTCGGCGGCGGCTCGCTGCAGCTCGTGCGCGTCGCCGACAGGCTGATCGCCAGCTCGGGCTCGTGGCAGATCGGCACGGTGCGCATGAGCGAGCGCTTCCTGCCGCCCAACGGTCCCGCCAAGCGCAGGCAGCTCGAGGAACTGCGCGATCACGTGGCCGGACAGCTCGCCGAGGCGTCGTGGCTGGCGCGGGACGCCGCCGAGCATCGCGCAAGGCGCCTCGTGGGAATCGGGGGTACGGTCCGCAACCTCGCCGCCGCCGCGCAGCGAGCTGCCGGGCTGCCCTCCAACGGGGTGCAGGGCATGGTCGTCGAGCGCGCTGCGCTGGAGGAGCTCGTGCAGCGGCTCGCCGCGCTGCCCGCCTCCGAGCGCGCGAGCGTGCCCGGCATCAAGCCCGCCCGCGCGGACCTGATCCTCGCGGGCGCGCTCGTGGTGCAGGGCGTCCTGCAGGCCGGTGGCTTCGACGCCCTGGAGACGACCGAGGCGGGCCTGCGCGAGGGGGTGTTCTTCGAGCGCCTGCTGGGCGATGGGGGCGAGCCGCTGTTCGAGGACGTGCGCCGCGCGAGCGTGTTGAACATGGCGGCCCAGTACGAGGTCGACGTCGATCACACCGAGCACGTCGCCGCCCTGGCGCTGGGGATGTTCGACGAGCTCGCCGCGCTCGGGCTGCACGACGGCGACGCGCGCGAGCGCGAGCTGCTGTGGGCGGCGTGCATGCTGCACGACATCGGCATGTCGATCGACTACGACGACCATCACAAGCACTCCCGCTACCTGATCCTCAACGGCGGCCTGCCCGGGTTCACGCCCGTCGAGACCGCGATCGTCGCCCAGGCGGCCCGCTACCACCGCAAGGGCATGCCCGTGCCCGGGCCGATGGCCCCGCTGTTCGGCGAGGGCGACACCGCCCGCCTGGACCGCTGCGCGACGCTGCTGCGCCTGGCCGAGGATCTCGAGCGCTCGCGCGACCAGCTCGTGCGCGGCACCACGCTCGAGCTCTCCGACGGCGAGGTCGAGCTGCGGCTGATCGCCGATGGCGAGTCCGCCGTCCCGCGCTGGGCCGCCGGCCGCGAGCGCGAGCTGTTCGCCCGCGCCTTCCACCGCGAGCTGTCCGTCGCAGCGTGACGTCCGCTCGAGCTGAGCCTCAGCCCGCGGCCGCGAGCGCCTTTTCGTCGCCGGCGCAGTCGAACAGCACGAGGCCGTAGGGGTAGGCGACCGGGCTGTTCCATTCCCAGGGCGCGAGCTCCGTGCACGCGCGCAGGACGGCCTTGGTCGCAAGGTTGCCGCCGCGCAGCGAGTACTCGCCGCCGAGCAGCACGTAGCGCGCTTGCCCGCGCGCCACGTAGCGCGCGAGCTGGGGACCGTCCACGGCGGGGTCGGTGCCGCTGTAGCCGGCCAGCGCGCCGACGTCGAGGCCCATGAACATCAGCGGGGAGCCCGTGTCCGCGGAGACCGTCAGCAGCGCCCAGCGCGATCCGGGGCGGTGCGTGGCGACGTAGTTCAGCAGCGCGCGGTCGATCGCGAGGTCGTGAGCGTTCACGCCGTAGCCGCCGGAGCCCGCGAACGCTTTCGGGCCGGCGACCGGGAAGGTGCCCTCGACCGGCGCGAGCCACGTGGTGGTCGCGTACGCGGTCGGCACGACGAGCGCCAGCAGGAACGTGAGCGCGACCGCCGGCGCGGCCAGCCGGCGCAGCGCGATCAGCGCCGCGAAGCCCACGGCGGTGCCGATCGCCAGCACCGGCACGAACGACGTCATGTAGTGCTCGCGGTGCATCAGCACCACCTGTACGAGCACCGTCGTGGCCAGCGCGCACGCCGCCAGCGCCAGGCCCCAGATGCGGTGGCGCCCCCGCGCGAGCCTGACGAACGCGACCGCGCCCGCGCCGGCCATCGCTCCGGTGCCGGGGGCGAGCGCGGAGACGTAGTAGGGGTGGACGATCCCCCTGGACAGGCTCAGCACCCCGGCCTCGACCACGAACCACCCCCCGAGCACCAGTGCCGTCGCCAGGCGCGGGTCACGGCGGTCGACCGCCGGTGCGTCCGGCCGCTCGCCGCGCCTGCGGTCCACGATCGCGAACAGCACCACGCCGAGCAGCCCGAGCAGCCCGAACAGCGCGAACGGCAGCATCCAGCCGGCCTGGTCGCCGAGTCCTTTGCCGAACAGGCGCAGCGGCTTGGGCGATTCGCCGAAGGGGATCGGCTGCTTTTCCCTGCCGGTGGCCCTGGGCGCGGGCGCGGGCTCGGGGGCGGGACGGAGCCGCACGGGCGGCGACGCCGCAACCGGCTTGCGCGGGTGGGCGCGCGCGGCGGCGTCGACCGCGCGCTGGCGCGCGGCGGGCACGTAGGCGCCGGGGCGCACGAGCACGCTGTTGGGGCCTCCGGTCTGCCCTTCGACGCGGCCGAGGCCGTTGTATTCGAAGGTGAGCCCCAGCTCGGTGTTGTTCGTCGAGCTGCCCACGTACGGGCGCTTGGAGGCGGGCGTGAGTTCGACGAAGGCGATCCACGCGAAGGACACGGCGACCATCACGAGGCCGGCGACGAGCAGCTGGGCGACGCGCCGCCGCACGGATCCGGGCGCGCAGACGAGGTAGCCGAGCGCGATCGGAGGGACGACCAGGTAGGCGGCGAGCGTCTTGGTGTTGAACGCGAGTCCCACGATCACGCCGCATCCGATCAGCGTGCGCCAGCGCCCGGTTTCGCACGCGCGCAGCCCGACGCCGCAGGCGAGCAGCAGCAGCAGGACCAGGACGGGGTCGACGCCGTTGTCGCGCGAGACGGCCACGAACGACGGGAACACCGCCAGCGCCAGCGCTCCGGCGAACGCCGCCGCGGCGCCCAGGCGCCGCGCGAGCACGACGTACAGCAGCGCGACGGTCAGCACGCCGACGATCGCCTCGGGCAGCAGCAGGCTGAGGGGGGAGAAGCCGAACAGCTTGGCGCTCGCCGCCTGCGCCCACAGCGCCAGCGGCGGCTTGTCGACGGTGACCAGCCCGCCGGGGTCGAACGACACGAACACGAAGTTGTGCAGCGAGCGCAGCATCGACTGCACGCCCGCCGAGTAGAAGATGTTCGCGTACCCGTTCTGGGCGAGCCGGTGCGTGTTGAGCACCGCCGACAGCGCCACGACGACGGGCAGGCCGGCGTGGCGCAGCGCCAGCCGCCGGTCGAGCGACCGCAGGCGCCGTGTGGGCGTCCTGCCGCGCGGGCGCTCGCCGTCCGGCGCGACGCCGGCGGACGGGGACGCGGTGGCGCTCGCCTGCAGCGGGTCGCTCACCCGGGGAGCGTCTCCACGAGCCGCTCGAGGTCGTGCTCGTCGTTCCACGCCCCGACGGACGCGCGCAGCCACGGCCGGTCGGGGATGTTGCGCACGATCACGCCGTGCTCGGCCAGCAGCGCGCGCTCGGCGGGCGGGTCGGGGCTGGGGAAGGAGACGAGCGTGGTGGGCCCGCGCGGCGCGGGCTCGCGGCCGCGCTCGGCGAGGTGCGCGGCGAGGCGTGCGGCGAGCGAGCGAGCGCGCTCGTGCACGGCGGCCCAGCCGGCGTCCTGGAGCACGCCGATCGCGGCGAGCGCACAGGCGGTCGTCTCGGCGTTGAGCGACAGCGTGTCGAAGCGCCGCGCGTCCTCGTGCAGCTTCGCGTCGAGCCCCTCGTTGGGGTCTGCGAGGTTGGCGTAGCCGCGCCTGGAGACCGCCAGGCGCTCGCGCAGCGCGGGGCTGACGTACAGCATGCCGGTGCCGTCGGGGCC
>Ga0187879_10003427_pt1 | contig 10687 bp, 14 predicted proteins | sample June2016WEW_19_1_FD_132423 | JGI IMG/M metagenome (GOLD analysis project Ga0187879, IMG submission 132423) | Peatland microbial communities from SPRUCE experiment site at the Marcell Experimental Forest, Minnesota, USA - June2016WEW_19_10 | ecosystem: Environmental > Terrestrial > Soil >... | reverse complement strand
TACTGATCTTCACGTTCATCTACCTGATTTAGGGCGCCAGTTTTTCCAACGACTACGGGCTGGAGATGAAATTCAAGCCATGACGACGCAAGCGGCGATTTCAGGATACGAGGCCGATCATAGCGGGCCGAACTACATTGCGGTTTTTATCTACCTGGCGATTCTGACCGGGATCGAGCTGGGCGTGTATGCGATGGGTCTGCCGCAAGTCGCCAAAGTCGGCCTGCTGGTCGCGCTGGCGTGGGCAAAGGCCGTGCTGGTGGCGATGTACTTCATGCATCTGGCGATGGAAAAAAGGGCGCTGGCAATCATCGCGATAATTCCGGTAGTGCTGGTCACCTTTCTGTGCTTCATGCTGCTGCCCGATCTGACGACGCGGATGTGGACTAAGTTCGATCACAAGATCAAGGTGACGAATCCGGCCGAGATGGGTGCGAATCCGGTCGCGCCGCCGCCCCGGCCATTGCCGAACCATTGAACCGTGAAAAACCTGGCAACCTGATTGGATTCCTACCATTCGCTGGCGCCGCTCAACGCGATCCTCAACGGATGCGCCACGGTCCTGCTGCTGGCGGGATTCGTCTTCATCAAGAACGGGTGGGTGCGAGCGCATCGCGCATGCATGATCGCCGCGATGGGTTTTTCCGCCGTTTTCCTGACCTCATATCTCGTCTATCACTACAACGTTGGAAACGTGCACTTCAGCGGCGAAGGATGGGTTCGGTCGCTGTACTTCTCGATTCTGATTCCGCACGTGACCCTGGCCGGTGTAATCGTGCCGCTGGTGTTTGTGACGCTCTGGTTCGCGCTCCGCGGCAAGTTCAACCGCCATCGGCGAATCGCGCGATGGACGTGGCCGCTGTGGATGTACGTGTCGGTGACCGGAGTGATCGTTTACCTGATGCTGTATCGGATGTACACGCCGATATATCCGCCGGCGGCGGCGGCGGTCGCGCAGTCCGCCTCGCGCTGAAAAAAAACGGGGCGGTCCGTTCAATGCGAACCGCCCCAATCTTCTGTCATGCTTCGATGAGACGAATCGGCGCTAGGCCTTGGCGCTGGGACGGCTCGAAACGGCCTGATGCCATCGCGCGAGGTCACGTAGGATACAGAATCGAGAGAGCATGGCTGAACTCTTGGACGAACTGGAGGCCAACAGCAGAGCAAGCCCCCGCAAGGTCCTCGTGTGGCCGCATTGGTGAACCTTCGCCGAAGAAGTCAGTCTTGTTGGAAGATACGAAGATACACGACTCGGCAAAGTGTCCGGCTCGAAGTGCTCGACAAAGTGCGAAATAGGTCTCAATGATTTGGCAGTCACCGCGCTCACGTTTCCCTACGCTTGCTGGTTTTAGGGCCTGCATACTTCTGGCGTTCGCTGCGTTGAGAACCTGCTCGTCTGCAGCAAGCCACAGTGCCGACGCCATTAGTTTTTCGGCAATCTCAAAGAGCTTCGTCGGAAGGGCAAGTGACCCAAATTGCGGTGCACGAAGGCCAGCCGCCAAGCCTCTCATCTCTCCAGTTTTGATATCTGCCACGATTGAAGGAATGGCTCGAACAGCGGTATGCAACCTTTCAATTGAGCGGTCCACCTGTCGAACGTGATTCGTGATTTCGTTCATCACCCTCTCCACATTATCTTTCCACTCGACCTCAACCAGGGCGGCGCACAATAACCACGATGTTCGCGGATTAGAGTTGATTCGTTCGAGAATCTCGTTCGCGGCGAGTATTGCTCGCGCGGGTGTGGCATCGTCTCGAATGGACGCAACCCTCAGGATATCGAGGAGCGCGCAAGCATCGAGAAACAGCACGGGAGCCGGTTCCCCACAAATCAATCTTGCAGCTTCCTCAATGGAGGTACTAGGAGGCATCAGCGATCGAAGCGGCGGAGCAGTCCTTCCGAGAACTCGAACTCGCAAATCAAATCAAACGCGATATCTTCAGGCCATTTCTCTTCTTCGGTTAGCCATCGTTCCAGTAGCCCGGAGTCGAGCTTTTCGCGTGCCCGATGCATCGCGATAAGGAAGTCGAACCATCTTTCGCGGTCTTTCGGATGCGAAGAGCCAGTGGACTTATTAGCCCGGTTTGAGAATGCTCGGAGAAACTTTGCAGTCTTGGGAGAGATCCAGTTTTCTAGCGTCTGCTCAGGTTGCGACAATTCGACCCGAATGCCGAGTGAGTCGGCGCTCGGCTTGACGAATCGAGCGTGAAATTGACTCACAATAAAATTGTACTGGTCGTACGTAAGTTCGCGCAGTTCAGTGGGTACGATGTTTGATACGTAGAGCAGCGCAGTACTTGGATCGCCGGGCCGCGCCAGGTATAAAGAAGCCGCTTCTCTGTCGCGGTGTTTCGTGCAGACGAAGCAATAGAGCTTGGTAGAAACCATGGTGCGATTCAGTTCTTCTTCGCGGGCTGTATTCCGCGACCAGCCATCCGATAGTGCACGCTGCAGCCGATCGACGAGATCGCCCTCTTGTTCAGTGGTCAGCGGGCCAATGGTCAGCTCTTGATGTACTTTCACGTTGTTGGGGTTCTCCGTATCAGACCAGCGTAGCCTATCTTTTGCTCGACGCCCAATTCCCTTCGATCACATGATGTCCTACAATATAGAAGAAATCTGAAATGGAGACAGGCGCGAGAGTCGGAATATTTGCAGAGCCGGGGTTTTGAGGGACACGCTAAGTCAAAGGCGATCCAAGGTTTTGGTAAGCGCTTTGTGACGGTGCTGTACTGATGGATACTGAAAGCATCCTAATGTCGCGGGGATTTACGCTGATGCGTCATCGCATGCTGTGGATCAATCGCGACCTCCGAATCGCCTTCAGCTACGAAGCTGCCCGGGATCATGGCGCGGGGTGGCTGACGCATGCTCTCGCCGAGCGCGTGCCTGAGACTGACTTTGTGTTTCACTTCAGTCAAGTGCCGGCCAATACGCAAGTGTGCCGGGAGATTCTCAACGAACTCGCGATGCCCTATCTCACACCATATGTCCGTGTTGGGGCACTTCGCGTCGGGGGAGCGGAACGCGATTGAGCCTCGCGAATCTCTCTGTTCGGCATTTGGGTCTAAACCACTTCGTTGGACTGCGGCGGTCGAGGATAGGAACCTTGCAGCCGCTGCGGCAGTCCGTCTCGCGCTGAAAAAAAAATGGGGCGGTCCGCTCTCCGCGAACCGCCCCAATTTTCTGTCATGCTTTCGATGAGACGAATCGGCGCTAGGCCTTGGCGCTGGGACGGCTCGAAACCGCCTGATGCCATCGCGCGAGGTTCTTCTGATTCTCCTGAATCTTGATGCCGGTCGTCCGGCCGAAATCGATTCCGATCAGCGCCGTGATATCCGCAATCGTGTAGCGCGATCCCGCGATGAATTCGCGATCGGCGAGCACCGTGTCGAGCCATTCCAGGCGTTTGAGCGCCGCGTTTCGACAGACCTCGCCGTATTCCTTGACTTGCGGGATGCGTCCCTTGAAGAAATCGCTGGTGTTGCGGAACGCGCCCGCCGTCATCGACAATATCTCGAACTCCATCCGCCGGTTCCACATCTCGACGACGGCCTTGTCCTTCGCGTCCACGCCCATCAAGCGCGGCTCGGGCTTGGTTTCCTCGAAGTAGCGGCAAATCGCGACCGACTCCGCGATATGAGTGCCGTCGTCAAGTTCGAGCACCGGCAGCCCGCCCATCGGATTAATTTTCAGGAACTCGGGCTTGCGATTGTCGGCAGTAGCTAGATTGACCTGCTCGTAAGGAACGTTGATGCCTTTTTCCGCGAGGAAGACGCGCACGCGGCGTGGATTCGGAGCTCCGGTAAATTCGTAAATTTTCATCGTTGCAATTTAAAACTGTCTGGCGTCGCCGTCAACCCGCGCGACTCAAGCCTTGGCGCTGGGACGACTCGATACCGCCTTATGCCATCGCGCGAGGTTCTTGAGCGCCGGGTCCAGTTTAAGCCCGGCCATTTGCGTGCCGAAATCGACCGCGACCTCGGCGGTGATATCCGCGATGGTAAAGCGATCGCCCGCGATGAACGGCTTGTTGCCGATTTGCTCATCGAGCCATTGAAGCTGTTGTGTCGCGGCCTCATGCTGGGTCGCGCCGTATTCCGGGAATTGTTTGAGGCGGCCTTTGAACAGTTCATTGGTATGCTGGAACGCTCGCCCGGCGGCGGCAAACAGGCCCAACTCGATTCTCCTGTTCCACATCTCGATGACAGCCTGCTCGCGGCTGTCCTTGCCCATAAGGTTGGGTTCCGGATGCAACGCTTCCAGGTAGCGGCAGATGGCGACCGACTCGGCCAAATGGCTGCCGTCGTCGAGCTCGAGGAGCGGCAGACCGCCCGCGGGATTCTTCGCGAGCATCTCCGGCGTGCGGTTCTTGCCGGTAAAAATGTCAACCTGCTCGTACGGGATCTTGAGTCCCTTTTCCGCTACGAAAATTCTGAGCCGTCGAGGATTAGGAGCGAGAGTAAAATCGTAAATTTTCATGGTGGTTGCAATTTAAAACTATGCCGCGTAGCCGTCAACTCCGCAAAATCATTGCAATCATCGGCGCGACGGTCAGCCGAGCCGCTCGCGATGATAGGCGAGATAGATCGCGGTGCCGATCGAACCGGTCAGCGCGATTGCCAGATAGATCACGATGAACGCAATCGGGCGCGGCCCCTCTGGCTGCTGGTACCAGAACAGCACCAGGTTGTAGGGGACGTAGAACGCATAGACGATCGCAAGCGGCAGCACCCACGCTCGCAATCTCCAGATGCCGTGGGCGTAAATGAGAAATACGATGCCGAACAGCGGACCGAGCACGAGGTTGTGCGCGACGCCGTGGAACTTGTGACCGAAGACCACCAGGCCGCCGACCACTGGATTGCGGGCGAACTGGAGCGCCTTGGTGAAATCGGAGAATGCTAGGACGACAAACAGGATCGTCATCACGGTGAGGAACCATCCACGCGGCGCGCGAGCGGAATCCGACGTTTCATTTGCCATGCGAGGTCAACCCTTCAGGAATTTTCGGATGGCGCCGACCAGCGCTTCCTGCTGCTCGTACATCACCATGTGGCCGGCATTCTTGATGATCTCGAGCTTGCTGTTTTTGATGCGGCTGGTGAATTCCTTCGCGTAGGCCGGCGGGATCAGCTTGTCGTCGTCGCCCCACAAGAGCAGGGTCGGCGCCGCAATGCGATAGGCGCGCTTCTTGAGGCCCCGGTCGGGGATCGGCCACAGAAATTTGCTTGCCGTCGCGAGCCGCTTCACGCGCTCGACGTACATCGTTTCGAGCGCTTTGAAGTCCGACGGTATCGCGGTCATCATTTGCGCCGCGGGCGAATTGGGATCGTGGAACAGGAGCCCCGCAATCTCGGTAAGCTGCGCGGCGAAGAGGTCGGGTATCGGCACTGCGTCGATCCAGAAACCGGCCGGCGCGATCAGCACAAGCTTGCCGGCGCGATGCACGTCGAACGCCGCGACCTCAGCCGCCAGCATCCCGCCCATCGAATGGCCGACGAGGTTGGCGGTCGGGATGCCGAGTTCATCCATCAACTCGTGATAGAAGAGCACCGCGTCCGCGATGTCGTCGATATGCTCGCTGCCCGTGGACTCGCCGTAGCCGGGGAATTGCGGCGCATAGACTTTGAAGTGCGCCCCGAGATCCTCGAGGAACGGCTCGACGGGCATCAGTCCACCCGCGCCGTGCAGGTACAGAAGCGGCTCGCCGCTCCCATAGACCTGCATCTCGAGCGAGAACTTTCCGTTTAGAAGTTTCTGAGTCGTGTTCATTTCGCGCCCCGGACCTCCGCCACGGCCGACGCAGCCGCTCGCGCCTTGCCGCTTACTTCGGTCTTCTGGAAATGGACGGCGGCCGGCATCGCGATCTCATCTTGGGGCATCCGCTTGGGCGACCACTTGTCCTCGAAGTCGCTCCACAGGTCGCGCATGTACGGCATGACCTCGGTGGCGAACAGGGTGGTGCTCTTGCGCACCAGTTCCGGAGGCATCGAGCCGATTTGCATCAGGATCATCAGATGCCCGCAGTTGAGCGACTTCATCGCCTCGCGCAGACGCTCGCGCACCGTCTTGGGCGAGCCCGCGATCACGTAGCCCTGATCGATGAAGTCCTTCCACTTGAGACCTTCACGCCGGATCGATGCCTGCTCGCCGACCTGGCCGAGCATTCCGGCCTTGATCGTCTTCACCGTGCGATAGCCGGGAGCGTCGGCGAAGCCGTTATAGACATGCAGGCAGCGGTTGTAGAAGTAATCCATGTGCGCGGCGTAGTCCTTCTCCGCCTGCTCGTCAGTTTCCGAAACCGCGACGACCTGCGCGAACCCGAGGCTGTAAGGATTCAACTCCTTGTTCTTCTTCGCCATCACTTCCCAATAGCCGTCGGCGACCTTCTTGCCCGCGATGTACCCGAAGAACGAAAGGAAGCTGTACTGATATTCGTGGTCGGCGCAGAAGTCGTAGGTCTCGAGGGAGCCGCCGCCCGGAATCCAGATGGGAGGACGCGGCTGCTGCAGCGGTCTTGGCCATAGGTTGACGTAGCGCAGCTTGGTGTACTTGCCGTTGAACGAGAAGACATCCTTCGCGGTCCACGCTTTGATGATCAGGTCGTGGGCCTCGTAGTACTTCTCGCGAATCGTGGCCGGGACCTCGCCGTAGCAGAAATTGGTATCCATCGAGGTGCCGACCGGGAATCCCGCGACCAGGCGCCCGCCCGAGATCACGTCGAGCATCGCGAATTCCTCGGCGACGCGAATCGGCGGATTGTAGAGCGCGATCGAGTTGCCGAGCACGACCAGGCTGGCGTTGCGCGTGCGCCGGCTGAGCGCGGCCGCCATGATATTCGGCGACGGCATCAGGCCGTACGCGTTCTGATGATGCTCGTTGACGCCGAGCCCGTCGAAGCCCATCGCGTCGGCGTATTCGAGCTGATCGAGGTAGTCATTGTAGAGCCGATGCCCGATTTTCGGATCGTACAAGTCGCGCGGGATATCGACCCACACGCTGTGATACTTTTCCTTGAAGTCTTCGGGCAGGAACCGATACGGCATCAGATGGAACCAGGTAAATTTCATAAGCCTTCTTCCTTTGTTTTCGTTGGTCGCAGCCGGATCACTCCCATCGCGATTACGCGGGGTAGGGACGACGGCCTCCAGTATGAGTCTTTCGCGATTGCCTGAAAACTGTCAAACGCCGCGGGACACCACCCCCATCCTGCCCCCTCCGTATCGTTGTTTTAACATTTGGGGGTCACCTCGTGATGCTGCGATGGTCGAACAGCCGAATCGTGTAGCCGTCGGGATCGCGCAGTTCCGGGCCATAGCCCCACACCGTCCGTTTCGGAGCGTGCACGAATTTCACACGGTTGCCCTTGAGGGTTCGGTAGCGCGCGTCCACGTCCTCGACTTCGAAATGGATGACGAATCCCGACGCCGCACCTTTGGTTGGCTTGCCCTGGCTTATCAGCAGCGCCATCCCCCAATCGTCCTCGAGTGCTACGAAGCCGTTTTCGGGCACCTCGAATTCGACCTTGAGACCCAAGTTCTTGACGTACCAGTCGCGCGAGCGGGCCGCGTCGCGCACGTTGATCAGCAAGTGGTTGAGCTTGGCGTATTTTTTCCTGGCGCGCTTCATGTGCGAATCCTAATCACCGGTTGACTTGGCGCTCAAGCCGCGTAGTGTTCATTGAGATTCGCCCGGGGAAGCCGGTGAGAGACCGGCGCTGCCCCGCAACTGTAAGTTGAGCGTCGCCACGAATAACTAAATCGCGGCGCTCGTCGAGTCAGGCGACCGGGTGAATCGATGGAGCCGTAGGAACCTTCGCGGGAGAGGGAGGCTTCAGGAGTTCGCCGACGCATCGCAGAGCCGCCGGAAAGTCCGCGCGGCGGTCCGTCGCTCCTGGCCACTTCCACTTCAATCCGCGAAGGCTTGGCTGGGCAACGACACGATGTTCGACGGACAATATAAATATAAAGAGGAACTTCCCTACCGTTCGAGCGGGCCGCGCCCGAGTCGTCATGTGGCATCGTTTGCAGCTTCGATAGCAGCTCACGCGGCGATTGTCGGTTTGATCGTGTGTTTTGCGTCGCCGGTGGCAAGCCGGCCTGGCGATTGGGTTCTCGCCTATCTCGTCGAGGGGACAGACGGCGCCTCGGGGCGCGGCGGCGCGAGCGCTGGCGCGTCCGCGGCTCCGTCGATTCATGCGCAGCGCGGGCCGCTCGCGGTTCCTGAATCGGTTTCGGTCGATCAGCCAAAGCGAAGGCTGGCGGATCCGGCGCCGCCGCGGGCTGCTCGAAAAGCGCGTCGCCGGACTGAAGAACCGGATTCCGAAGTCGCCAGTCTGGCGCTGGTGCGCTCGGTCGCGCCCGCGCGACCGAGCGATTCACAGCATGACGGCCGCTGGCAGAGTCGCGGTGATTCACCGGGCGACGCGGCTGGATCTCATTCGGCCGCGGTTGCCGCCATCGGCGCCGTCGGCACCGCCGGGGGATCAAGCGGCGGAGCGGCGGCGGGTGTCGGCAACGCCGACGGCGCCGGCGACGGCGGCGGTGGCGATCCAAATTCGATCGCTCACGCCGATTACGCGAGAAATCCTCCTCCCGCTTACCCGGCCATCGCGCGGCGACGCGCGCAGCAGGGCACCGTGACGGTCAGTGTGCTGGTCGGCGCTGACGGTTCCGTAGAGCGCGCCGAAGTTGCGGATTCGTCGGGGTTCGACACGCTCGACGACGCTGCGCTGGAAACAGTTCGGTCGCGATGGCGCTTTGTGCCGGCCCGCCACGGCGGACTTGCAGTCGAAAGCTGGGTCCTGGTGCCGATCCGCTTTGCCTTGATCGAGGCCAACGCTATTCGCTGAGCTTCTGACTTTTCACTGTTGCAGTCGTGCTTATCCAGCGAAGTCGTGATATAAGCCCAATCCAAGGAGGGTAGGAAAAATGGCTGCGAAACCGTGTACTACTCTGGTGGTGGCGGGGCTGATTGTCGCGGCGATTCTTGCGCCCAACATCGCACGCGCGATCGAAGTCAAGAAGGACCTTTACATCAACAGCGGCCCTGCTGGTCCGAGTGCCGCCGGTCCCGCCAAGGCGAATCCCATTCCCAAGGCGCAGCAACAGGCGCTGAATGACACTGTCGCGAGCGAGTCAGAAAGTTACCTCGACGACGAGAGCGAAAAGAAGGCGTCGGGTAAGACTTACGTCGATATCGAACATGCCAGACCAATGTATCTGCCGACGTTGAAGGAGGGACACTGGACCGTGCTCGCGAAGCTGCAGGCGGCCGAGTACACGCCGTCCAAGACCGGCGAGGGCAAAGGAAGGCCGACCGGCAAGCAAAAGATATTGGTATTCAATTACCGTCTCGACGGCAGCAAGTGGACCGAGGTCGAAGCTCCGAAATGGCAAGATGTCGAAACCAAGGGCGCGGCGGCCGCGCATAAGTAGCTATTCGGGCGAAGTAGCTAATCCGGGACGCTATTGCCATTTGCGCGAACAGGAATCGCGGCCGCGCCGGCCGCGTTGAGTAGATCCGCGTCACTGAAAAATGAAAAGTAAGATTCAGGACGATCTCAAGGCCGCGATGAAGAGCGGCGACAAGCTGCGCACGATGGCGCTGCGCGGGGTGTTGTCCGAGATTTCGCGGCTCGAAAAAGACGTTCGCCGCGACCCCAGCGACGCCGAGATCCTGCAAATAATCAAGCGCGAGCGCGCCAAGCGCGAAGAATCGCTGGAGTTTGCGCGCAAAGCGGCCCGCCAGGACCTGATCGAGCAGAACGAGACCGAGGCCAAAGTCCTCGAGTCGTATTTGCCCGCCGCGGCCTCGTCCGATGAAGTGCGCGCGGAAATTGCGGCTGCGATTGCGGCGGGCGCATCGCAGATAGGTCCAATCATGAAGGCGCTGCGCGACAAGTTCGGCGCCGGGCTTGACGGCAAAACCGCCAGCGAGCTGGCCAAGGAAGCGCTCGCGAAGAAGTAGGATCGAGGCGTTCAAGCGCGACGGTTCGACGCGCGGATCGACCGGCGCGGGACCGCTGTAAGAATTGCCGCGGAGGTTCCAATGGGCGGTGGCAAAATCGAGCCGTTCCGCGTCGAGGTGCCCGACGCAGTGCTCGCCGACTTGCGCGCGCGGCTCAAGAACACGCGCTTTCCCGGCGAGGTTCCCGATACCGCGTGGGAGTATGGAACCAATCTCGCCTACCTCAAGGAATTGGTCGAGTACTGGCGAACCAAATACGACTGGCGGGCGCAGGAGCGCGCAATCAATCGCTTCGCGCATTTCAAGGCGAGCGTTGACGGACTCGGAGTTCACTTCATTCACGAAAAAGGCAACGGGCCGAAGCCGAGGCCGATCCTGCTGATTCATGGGTGGCCGGGATCGATTTACGAGTTCATGGAACTAATCCCGATGCTCACCGATCCGGCGGCGCATGGCGGCGACGCAAAAGATTCGTTCACCGTGATCGCGCCGTCGCTGCCCGGCTACGGGTTTTCGGATCATCCGCGCGCGCGTGCGATGAATATCCAGGCGATGGCGGAGTTGTTTCACAAGCTGATGACGGGAATGCTCGGCTACCGGCGCTACGCGGTGCAGGGCGGAGACTGGGGCGCTGCGATCGCGTCGCGAATCGGCGAAGTGCACGCCGACAGCGTCTTCGGCATCCATCTCAACATGATTGCGATCGGGCCCGCC
>Ga0187879_10003424_pt1 | contig 10694 bp, 8 predicted proteins | sample June2016WEW_19_1_FD_132423 | JGI IMG/M metagenome (GOLD analysis project Ga0187879, IMG submission 132423) | Peatland microbial communities from SPRUCE experiment site at the Marcell Experimental Forest, Minnesota, USA - June2016WEW_19_10 | ecosystem: Environmental > Terrestrial > Soil >... | reverse complement strand
CGAGTTACGGCCCGCTAGCTGCCTCTGAGGGTTGACCTCGGATCAACGGCGGCAACCGCCGTTTGTGCTTCACCCGCACGGGTGGACATTCGCAGGCTTGTGCAGAAGGGCAAATATACGATTAGAAAATGATCCGATACCATCGTGAATTAATTGCGCACCCCGATTGCATGTGTCGCTCTTGCCTCGGCCGCTGAAAACCCGCTCAATCGGTCCAACGTTTCCTTTTCACATAGCACACCGAGGCAAGGTCCGATGAATGATGCCGCCACCATGGTGATGGAAAAGCCGCCCGGAGAGAGGGCCCGCGACGCGGCCGTCCAATGGCTCGGACGCTTCGAAACCGCGCTGACCGCGGGCGATCTCTCCGGGCTTGCGGCGCTGTTCGCCTCGGAATGCCATTATCGCGACATGCTCGCCTTTTCCTGGACGATCCGCCCGTTCCTGGGCGCGGAGGCCATCGCCGACTTTCTGGCCGCCGCACAGAAAGCCACACAGGCCCGCAGCTTCGCGTTGGCCGAGGGGCGCACGCCACCTCGCGTCGTCCGGCGCCTTGGCATCGAAGTCCACGAGGCGATCTTCCGCTTTGAAACGGAGACGGGCCGTGGCTTCGGCGTGGTGCGCCTGCCCACCGCCACACCCGCCCAGGCCTGGGTTTTGATGACCTCACTCGACGAACTGAAACGACATGAGGAACGGATTGGTCCACGCCGGCCGAGTGGCGACGCCTATTCGCGCAATTTTGGCGGACTGAACTGGCTGGATCAGCGGAACAAGGCCCGCGCGTATGATGACCGCGATCCCGAGGTGCTGGTGGTCGGCGGCGGCCAGAACGGCCTCGCGGTCGCGGCGTGCCTTGGCCAGTTGGATATCGATACGCTGGTGGTCGATAAACTTCCGCGCATCGGCGACAACTGGCGGGTGCGTTATCATTCGTTAGCTTTACATAATCAGATCCAGGTCAACCATCTGCCTTATATGCCGTTTCCGCCGACCTGGCCAAAATATATCCCCAAGGACATGCTGGGCAATTGGCTGGAGATGTACGCGGAAGCGATGCAGTTGAACTGTTGGTCGAACACCGAATTTGCTGGCGGCAGTTATGACGACGCCACCGGTCGGTGGACTGCACGACTGCGGATGGCGGATGGGACCGAGCGGGTGATGCATCCGCGGCACATCATTCTGTCCAACGGCACCAACGGCATCGCCCATATACCGGACCTGCCCGGGCTGAAGGATTTCGCCGGCGACATGTTCCACTCGCACGGGTTCAAAAGTGGTGCTCCGTGGCGCGGTAAAAAGGCCCTGGTACTGGGCACCGGCAACTCCGGCCACGACGTGGCACAGGATCTGCACAGCCATGGCGTCGACACCACCATCATCCAGCGCGGCTCCACCACCGTCGTCAGCATCGAGCCGAGCGCGAAGATGAATTACGCTCTGTATGAGGAAGGCCCGCCGCTGGAGGACTGCGACCTGATCGGCACGGCCACGACCTATCCGCTCATGATCCGCGGCTACCAGGCCGGGGTAAAGCGCATGGTGGAAGCCGACAAGGCGATGATCGAAGGGCTGCAGTCGATCGGCTACAAATGGGATATCGGCGAGGACGAGACCGGCCACCAGATGAAATACCGTCGCCGTTGTGGCGGATATTACCTCGACGCAGGATGCAGTCAGCTTTTGATCGACGGTGAAATTGGACTGTTGCAATTTGACAATATCGAGCGTTTCGTGCCGGAAGGCGCGCTACTGAAGGACGGTTCGGTCAAACCGGCCGATGTGCTGGTGCTTGCGACTGGCTATCACACCCAGCATGAGATGGTGCGGCGGCTTCTGGGCAGCGAGATCGCTGATCGCGTGGGGCAGGTCTGGGGCATCGACGAACAAGGTGAAATGGCCAACATGTGGAAACGCACGCCACAGCCCGGGCTTTGGTTCATGGGTGGTGGCCTGACGCAAAGCCGCATCTATTCCAGGTATGTCGCGTTGCAGATCAAGGCGATCGAACTTGGACTGATATCCGCGGTGATGCCGGCCTGACCATGACGGGATGGGTAACATAAAAGTTGGTGCTACCAGGCCAGCGCATCCGCCATGCGGTTGCGCTGCCAGCCCGGGGAACCCAGCAATTCGTACATCGTCCGAGAAATCCGCGTGTAGAGCGTGAGACCATAACGTGGATCACTGCCGATCGCGGCGTGCACCTCGTGCGCCGCGTTGGCTGCCTCGAAATAACTGTCACTGGCGGTCGATGCGGCCAGGTAACTGCGGGCGATCCCGTCGCGGCCTGCCTCGATGGCCCAGGCAGCCTCGTATGTCGTCCATTTCGCAGCATCCATGGCGTTCAGAAGTCGGATGATATGATCCTGGACGCGCTGGAACCGGCCAATCGGAGTACCAAATTGCACCCGCGTGTTGCTGTGGTTCACCGACATGTCGAGCATTTCGAGCATCCCGCCGACCTGGTAGGCGGCCAGCATGACGCGCGCCACGGCGAGTGAGTCGTCGAACGACCCGCCGGCAGAACGAACCAGGGTCTCGGCCGTGACCCGGATGTTGTCGAACACCACTTCATGGTTCGCCTGAAGGAATCCGGGCAGCAGGCGCGTTGAAATCCCGGGGATGCCGGCTGGGATGATCGCCAGCCTGGCCACACGGTCGCCAGGCATGGTGACACTCGCCAGAAAATGCGTCGCCGCATCCGCGAAGGGCACGAACACCTTGGAGCCAGTCAGGATCCAGGCTCCGTTGCGGTCCACTAACGGTGTGGCGGTCGCGGCGACTCCCTTCCACGAGGTGTCGGGCTGCCGCAGCGCCGGGATCAGGATCATGCTGCCATCGGCGATTGCCGTCAGCGCGGCGTCACGTTGCTCGGTGGGCTCGCAGCCGAGCAGCAGCCCGGTGGCGATCGCGCTCGACCCGATCAGTGGGCTCGGCACCGCGCCCCGGCCCAGTTCTTCGAAGATCAGCGCAGCGCTGAACGGGTCGAGGTCAAGCCCGCCAAACTCTGTCGGCACCAGTGCGCCGGTCCAACCCGCGTCGCGGAAGTGCGCAAACCAGGCGGGGTCCCAGGTTTCGCCGTCCTTGGTCTGGCGCACCAGTTCGGCCCTGGGAACGTGCCGCCGGACAAAGGCACGCGCGCTGTCACGGATCAGAATTTGCGATGGGCTAAGAGAGAGGTCCACGTCTCAGGCCTCCACCGGTTGCGCCGTCTTGCGCGCCATGCCTTCCTCGCCCAGACGGCCGGCCTGCTGGGGTTCCCGGGCTCCAACGCCCAGTCTGCGAGCGATGACGACCCGCTGGATGTCGGTCGTGCCACCGGGATGTTGCTCGACGATACCGCGCCGCTGCTGCGCCTCGGCCATGCCATCGATCGCGCCCAGTACCGGATCGTTGGTGAGCGCCGCCGGACCGAGGAGTTCGATAATGGCCTTGGTCAGCCAGAGATTCGTGGTCTTCCGGAGATAGGACACCTGCGATCCCTCGTATGACCGCTTCTCCCCCGCGTAGACCATCCAGAAATTCCGGGTCGACAACAGACGCACTGCTTCCAGGCGACTGAAGATCTCCGCAAGTTTGGCGCGCACGTCCGGATCTTCGATCAACGGCCGGCCGTCGCGATGTTGGGTCCGGCAATGCGCCAGCAGTGCGGTCCAGACCGGATTGGTTCGGATGTTGCCCTGGCCGCTGTGTTCGACCTCCAGATGGGTCGAGGCGACTTTCCATCCGTTGTTCTCGCCGCCCACCAGGCAATCGGCGGGAACCCGGACATTGTCGAAGAAGATGATGTTCTTGTGGCCATGCTCGTCGGTTTCACCCTCACTTTGGGCGCTGAGCATGTAGAGTGGCTGTGTGGTGATGCCCGGCAGCGACGCATCGATCATGAACCAGGACACGTTCTGGTGACGCTTGCCCTTGGGATCAGTGACCGCAATGGTCCAGTAACGATCGGCGCCATGGTGCGATCCGATATAGATCTTCTGACCGTTGACGACATACACGTCGCCGTCGCGAATCGCCGTGGTTTTGACACCGGCCAGATCCGATCCGGCGGAGGGTTCCGTCAGTAGCTGCCAGCTCCGCACCTCGCCGCGGTAGATCGGCGGCAGGAAGCGCTGTTTCTGTTCCGCGGTGCCCCACACGCGGATGCTGGCGCTACCCATCTTGCCGCCGCTGTCGTAATAGGGCGGCAGGCCGAGACCGAGCCGCGCGGTTTCTTCCTCCAACACGATGATCTGATCGAGTTCGAGACCGCCGCCGCCGTATTGCTGTTCGCCCGACGGATACAGCCAGCCTTTGGTGCCGAGCTTCCGGCCGAGTTCACGGCGCAGCAGATAAATTGCACGGGATTCCTCGAAACTTCGCGGGCGGGCGGTGATCCCGTTCGGTACGTTCGCGGCGAGCCAGGTCCGGACCTCGTCGCGGAATTCTTCTTGCGCCTTGGTGTATTTGAGTTCGAATTCCATCATCGCTTCCCTCCTGGGCCGATCTGCGGCGCCAGACAGGATTGATCGTTCAGCGTCCCTGGAATTGAGTCAACAATCGCCGACCTCGTTCGGCATCGACGGTTCGCCCAGGACGGTATATCGGATGATCGGTCGCGACAATCGTCCGCCGCCCGAATGCGAAAGTGTCCCTTGTAAACGAAAGGCCGACCTGATGCGCGCAATAGGAATATTGGTTCATGGCGGCCCCGAGGTCCTCAAGGTCGTCGATCTTCCGGAAGTGCATGCTGGTCCCGGCCAGGTGCGCATCCGCGTGCATGCCGCGGCGGTGAACCCGACCGACATCGGCGCCCGGGACGGTTCACGCGCCGAGCAGCAGAAGGCCGATCCCCCACCCTATGTGCCCGGAATGGACGCTGCGGGCATCGTCGATGAAGTCGACGATGGTGTTGCCACCGGCGTGAAGGTTGGGGACGCGGTCATCGCCATGGTGGTACCCAAAGGCAGCCACGGCGCCTACCGCGAGCAAATTGTCCTCAACGCGCGAGCCGTGGTTCGTGCTCCGAAAGGTACGACGCATGTGCAGGCCTGTACGCTGCCCATGAATGGCCTGACGGCTCGCCAGTCGCTGGATCTGCTTGGGCTGTCGCCGGGCCAGGTGATCGCCGTCACCGGCGCGGCGGGCGCGTATGGCGGCTATGTCATACAGCTTGCGAAGGCGGAAGGATTGACCGTGGTCGCCGACGCATCCGAGGCCGACCAGCAACTGGTGAAGCAGCTTGGCGCGGATGTCGTAGTTCGCCGGGGTGACGATGTCGCGGTGCGGATCAGGGAGCATTTTCCGAATGGCGTGGATGGCTTTGCCGATGGAGCTGTGCTGAACGAGCGGGTAATTCCTGCCCTGCGCGACGGCGGGGCGTTTACCTCTGTGCGCGGCTTCACGGGCGTCGCACAGCGAGGCATCCGGTTCACGACAACCTTCGTGCGGAATTACGACTGCGAGTACGAGAAACTCGATCAGCTTCGGAAACAGGCGGAAGCCGGGGTCCTGACGCTTCGCGTGGCGGGCAGGTACCCGCCGGAGCGTGCGGAAGACGCACACAGGCGGCTGCAGGCTGGCGGAACGCGCGGGCGGCTGGTCATCCAGTTTTGACTGTTCTCGGCGTTTCATCGTGCCGCTTAGCCACCTCGACGACGCAAAAGTCGAAATCCCCATAGGCCGTCACCGCAACACCGCGGGTTCGTGCATGGGCGGTTTTCGTACGCCAGCCCTGTGCCTGGCCGCGCGGCCTGAGCTGGCCGGCATCCGAAAACCTTCACCATTTTGGTCGTTCAGGTGGCTCGGTGCGCTTCTCAAAAGCGGACATCAACATCGGTTCCGGCGGTCATGGGTGGTTAGCGGTGTCCATCCGGTGAATGATGCCGTTTGCATGAGGTGCTGCCGCACAGTGTTTGTGGAATCCGGAGCAGGCGCAATCAGCGCTTTGCGGTGCGGTGTGAGCGATCCGCTCATTGAAACACTACGTGACGGCGACAGAAATAGCCGAGTTCTGAGCGCGCCTCCTGCTTGAGTGATTTGAGCCGACGGGTAGGTCAAAGGTCTCGGGCACCGGTAGCTAGCGCGATCATGCTAGCTAGCACTATGGCGTTCGCCCACGGCCGAGCCGTTGACAATCAAGGCATATCCTCCGGGCTCGGTAGGCGGCCAGAGCAACGAAACGTTGGGCACGCGCGCTATGTTGCTGCCAGGGGACTCACCCACGGCGCACTCGATGCTACTGGCTCGACGCTCGATCGTCACATGACTGGCGTGCGGACCGTCTTGCGGCGACCGTGAGCAGGTGAGCGTGGCGGCCGTAGCGGGAGATCGCCTCCGCGAGCGTGCGGATCTGCATAATTGGTTTTTCCTTCGTTCCGACCTCAGAGGTGAAGGGCGCACATTGCATCCCAAGGAACCGCGTCAATCCGATCGGACACCGCTTTGATCCCGGAGTAACGCCGCCATCACCCGCTCGCGGGTCATCGGCAGCTCGCGTATCCGCGCGCCAAGCGACCGCGCGACCGCATTGCCGATCGCCCCGACGGTCGGGCCGCCGGTTGCTTCGCCAAGCCCAAGCGGCGGTAGATCGGCGAGCGGGTTGATCAGCTCCACAAAGAGCTCCGGCACCTCAGTGAACCGCAGGACCGGGTAGCTTTCCCAGTCGCGTGAGCTGATCCCGGCGGTGTCGAGCCGCACACCTTCCTTCAACGCCCAGCTTATGCCCTGAATGATGCCGCCCTCGAGCTGGTTGATCGCGCCGTCCGGGTTGATCACCAGGCCGCCATCCGCGGCGCACCATACATTCAGCACGCGCACATTTTCATTTACTTCGACCTCGGCGACGACCGCCGCGTAGCCCGCCATGTTCTTGTAACGGGCGAAGCCGATTCCACGGCCCCGGCCGGTGCCGATCGATGCGCCTGACTGCCAGTCGCTCATCCGCGCCACCCGCTCGACGCAGGCGCGGGCACGCGGATCCGGCAAAACCGCCAGGCGCCATGCGATGGGGTCCTGTCCCGCGCGCTCCGCGAGGTCGTCCATCGCTGCCTCGATCGCGAACACGTTCACAGTTGCCCCAAGGCCGCGCAGCGACGAGGTCCGCACTGGCGTTTCGGGGACCAGGTGATGCACGATCCGCTTCGCCACGAAGCCATACAGCGGTTCGCCATTGCGGGTCCCGGCTCCCGGCGGCCCAACCGCCTCGACGGCCGGTGGAGGCGGCGGCGGGTCAGGCAGGGCTTCAGCCGCCAACAGGTTGCCGCCGCCGCCAGGCCGGTTCCCGTGTTTGCCGCTCCAGATCTCCGTGGTCCAATCAATCGGTCTTTGGGCTTCGTCGAGCGTCGCCCGCACGGTCACCACCATCGATGGGCTGACCGGCTCGAAGCCGAATTCCTCCTCGCGCCGCCATTGTACCCGCACCGGTGTGCCCGGTTTCAGAAAGGCAATCACCGCGGCATCCGCGGCCGCATCGTCGGCCCCGTTATGGCCGTAGCAGCCTGGACCCTGGACGTGCTTCACCGAGATCGCGGCGGGATCGAGCTTCAGCGTGCGGGCCAATGCCGCGCGCAGCGGATAGACGCCCTGGCTATGCGTCCAGACCAGTAATTTACCCTCGCGCCAGAGCGCGAGCCCGCAGGATGGCCCGATCGAGGCATGGGCGACGTGCATCCTGCTGAACGTCGCCTCATAATCAGCCTGCAACGGCTCATTTGGTCGCGGCGCGCCCAGAGACTGATCGACCGTGGGCTGCTGTAGCAGCCAGCGTGCCTCTTCCTGCGTCGGATTGATCGGGTCGATCCCATCCCAGGTGACATGGCCGGATGCCACGGAGGCGGCGGCGTCAACCATGGTCTCGTCGGCGCCGAGAATCGCGATGAAGTCGCCGTGGCGGATGATCTCGACCGACCCTTTGCCGGCACGGCGGATCGCGGCCTCGTCGATGGTCGCCACCCTGCCACCACGGCGCGGCTGGCGTACGACGTGCGCATGCACCATGCCATCGAACTTCATGTCGTGAATGAAAATCGGCGCGCCGAATACTTTGTCCGCGAGATCGACGCGGGCCGCGTTCTGGCCGACAACGCGGTAATCGTTCGCCGACTTGACAGCGGCACTGGCGGTCGCCGATCGAGTCAGGTCGACGATATTGGCCAGTGACCAGTAATCCTGGCCGGTCGTCTTATCATCACGCCAAACCGCGCCGTCCATGATGGACAGTTCTGCCGCGACACAGTTCAGGCGTGATGCGGCGGCCGCGAGAAACAAACCGCGTATCTCGGCACAAACGAGACGCATCGCGATGCCGCCAAATTGAATCGACTGGCTGCCCGCCGTGTAGCCCTCGTTCGGAGTCAGGGTGGTGTCGCCGGTCCGCAGATCGATGCGGTCGCGGGAAACGTCGAGTTCGTCGGCGGCAATCTGTGACATCGCCGTCAGAACACCCTGGCCGATCTCGACCCGTCCCGTTGATACGGTAACCCGCCCAGGTGTTTCGAACCGCACCCATTGATCGAGCCGCGGATTGTCTTTCAGCAACGGCGGCAACGTCACCGGCGCGCGAACGGAGGCTGCGTGGCTCACGGCGGTGCCTCCTCGCGCATGCGCGCGGCGGCGCGTGCGACCGCGCGCAGGATCCGGTGATGCGCGCCGCAACGACAGATGTTGTCATCGAGCGCTGCGGCGATCTCGGCACGCGTCGGCTCCAGGTTGCGGTCGAGCAACGCCCTCGCCGAGATTAATATGCCCGAGAGACAGTAACCGCATTGGCCGGCCTGCATCTCGATGAAGGCCTGCTGCAGCGGGTGCGGATTGGACGGTGTCCCCAGTCCCTCGATGGTCGTTACGCTTTTGCCGGCGACGGCCGACAGCGCCTTGCCGCAGGATTTCTCGGGTAAACCATCGATCAGCACCATGCACGACCCGCACTGCTCGAGGCCGCAACCGAAACGCGTGCCGGTGAGGCCGAGATGATTGCGCAGCACATCCAGCAACGGGGTGCCGCCATCCGCCGCGACCTCGACCGAATGCGCGTTGACGGTGAAAGAAATCGAATCCATGGCAACTCGTAAAACTGGGCCGTCCGCAAAGGACGGCCCTCGTGAGGATTGTGATCGAAATCAGGCCGCCGGGCGAGCCAGCCCGACGAGCTTGTGACCGTCGGGATCGCGAAGATATGCCAGATAGGCGCCGTGGGGGCGCACCCCGGGCGGGTCCTCGATTGAGGTTCCACCATTGGCGACCCCCGCCTTGTGCCACGCCTCGGCCTGAGCCGCATCCTTCATTTGAAAGCCAATGGTACCGCCGTTCAGCACCGTCGCCGGCTTGCCATCGATGGGTTTGGTTATCATGAACCGGCCGCCGTTGTGGGAACAAGCTACGCGGCCTCTCGCGTCCTCCACGCCCGGCCCAGAGCCCATCGCGCCGAACAACGCATCGTAGAATTTCTTCGACCGGGCCATGTCGTTGGTCCCGATCATGATGTGGCTGAACATTCTGTTCTCTCCTCCTTGATTCGACTGCCCGCCCGCCGACGTTCTCCCGGGGGCTCGCCATTATGACGCGGATCGTTGGCGGGGAAAATCTCCGCGGCCACGCCGCGGTTCACCGGCGTGGTCTCGCGCGGGCAAACCTTTCGGTCTCACGCCAGATTGCCGCCGCGCGAGATGCAGCCGGTGCCACCCAGCCGCTCCCGCGCCGTCGCCGCTGCCTAACGGTCTGAGGTCACCGGCTTCAGTTCATAGAGCTGGGTGTGGGATCGGATGGCCTCGTTCCAGCCTTTTTCACGAACGTCGAAATGCACCCAGTCCGGCCCGATGAACTTCTCATTCGGAGCGGTCCCGGTCGGACCAGCACGTCGCGCGTCCCCCCGATAACCTTTCACGTGTGGCACATTCGCGGCCTCCAGTTCGGTGACTGTCGCGCGCTGATCGTCGACCATGAACCCGATATGGTGGATGCCGCAGAAATCCGACGACTGCTCGGCTCCGAGTTTGGGCGCGTCGGATCCGCCATGTTTCAGAATGGCGAAATAGATGTAGCCGTCGCTGAGCCAGACGCCATCGTCGCCGGTGTCCCTTGGCCTGCGGTACAGTTCCTTCAGGTCGAAGTGCTGCTTGTAGAATTCGGCGGTGCCCGCCGGATCCTTGCTGGCTATCGCGATGTGTTTGATAAACGCCATGGTTTTTCTCCCTCAGTTTCGTTACGGAATTCGAACTGGTACGCCTCGCCGCATATGACGACTCGCTTACGCCTATCCACGGAACGCGCATGCTCATCGCACGACGCATCCCAAAAGGAGTTCAGACCTCCGGCGAGGTGTTTTAGGGATTCACCCGCACGTACACCCCGGCAGAACCCGGTGCATGCGTCATGGCCTGCCGCATGCGAGGCGAATTGGGCGAGGAATGTTGCTGTTGCTCCTTCCACTCCGGGCTTTCGGGCACGGCCGTACTGGCAAATTCGTAGACCGTGCTGTAGCCGCTGGTACCCTCGAGAACCCGATAGCGGCGGGCGTAGATCACTCCCGGCACCCTGCGGTAGCCTGGCACATATTCCTTACTGTACCAGGCGTTCCACTCCGCATCGACCTCGGCGGGGACGGACATGCGGCCTATCTGCAACACCGGCGCCATGCCACGCTCCGGCATTTCCACGCCGTCCGGGTAAATCTGCTCCCCGACAATGCGTGTCAAATTCTTCCCAAT
>Ga0187879_10003419_pt1 | contig 10703 bp, 12 predicted proteins | sample June2016WEW_19_1_FD_132423 | JGI IMG/M metagenome (GOLD analysis project Ga0187879, IMG submission 132423) | Peatland microbial communities from SPRUCE experiment site at the Marcell Experimental Forest, Minnesota, USA - June2016WEW_19_10 | ecosystem: Environmental > Terrestrial > Soil >... | reverse complement strand
CGCGCAATACCGGGAGATGGCGGCTTTCGCGCAGTTCGGTTCCGATCTCGATGCGACGACGCAGCGCCTGCTCGCGCGCGGCTCGCGCTTGACCGAGCTTTTGAAACAAGCGCAGTTCTCGCCCTTGAAGGTCGAGGAACAGGTTTGCGTGATTTATGCCGGGGTCAATGGCTATCTCGATGCGTTTCCGGTGGACCGGGTGCGCGCCTTCGAGGAAGGACTCCTCGCGCTCCTGCGGGCGAGCCATCCCGATCTCCTCGATGCGATTCGCGCCTCGAAAGATCTCTCGGACGACTCAGCCAAGAAACTCAAATCGATTGTCGATGCCTACGCCAAGAACTTTGCGTGAGCGAGATTTGCACTTGACTCATGATTTGCCCTTGAGCAGGCGGCGCCCGGACAGAGGTGAAGCGGATAAACCATGCCCTCGTTGAAGGATCTGCGCAACCGGATTGCCTCCGTCAAAGCAACCCAAAAGATAACCAAAGCCATGCAGATGGTCGCGGCCGCGAAATTGCGGCGCGCACAGCTGGCGGCTGAAGCGGCGAGACCCTACGCCGAGCGGCTGGACAAGGTTTTGACCAATCTCGCCGCCTCGATCGGGACGAGCGGGCATGTTCCTCGCCTGCTCGGTGGCGGCGGCGACACGGTCCATCTCTTGGTCGTCTGTACCGCCGAGCGCGGTCTTTGCGGCGCTTTTAATTCCTCGATCGCGCGGCTCGCACGCGAGACGGCGGTGTCGCTCATCGGGCAGGGCAAGACGGTCAAAATCCTTTGTGTCGGCAAAAAAGGGCATGACGTCCTGCGCCGGCAATTCGGGCGCCAGATCATCGAAGTGATCGATCTGCGTTCGGTTCGCTCGATCGGTTTCGACGATGCCGACACGATCGGCCGCAAGATCATTGCGTTGCACAAGGCGAGCGAGTTCGACGTCTGCACTTTGTTTTTCTCGCGGTTCAAGTCGGTGATCTCGCAAATTCCGACCGCGCAGCAAATTATTCCGCTCGCTCTGCCGGCGGACGCGAAAGCTTCGCCATCCGGCGCGGCTTACGACTATGAGCCTGACGAGGAAGAAATTCTCGCGGAACTCCTGCCGCGCAACATTTCGATTCAGATCTTGCGGGCGCTTCTTGAGAATGCCGCGTCGGAACAAGGTGCGCGGATGAGCGCCATGGACAACGCCTCGCGCAATGCCGGTGAGATGATTAAGAAACAAACCATGAAATATAACCGCTCCCGCCAGGCGATGATCACCAAGGAACTGATCGAGATCATCTCCGGCGCTGAAGCGCTCTAAACATTCAATTCATCAAGGGGACGAAGCATGGCTGACGCCGCATCCAATTTGCCCACGGGCCACGTCACGCAGGTCATCGGCGCGGTCGTCGACGTGAAATTCGACGGGCATCTGCCGAAAATCCTCAACGCGCTCGAAACTGACAACCATGGCAACCGCCTGGTGCTCGAAGTTGCGCAGCATCTCGGTGAAAATTCGGTGCGCTGCATCGCGATGGACGTTTCCGAAGGTCTCACCCGCGGCCAGAAGGTCACCGATACTGGCTCGCCGATCATGGTGCCGGTTGGCGACGAATGTCTTGGCCGCATCATCAATGTCATCGGCGAGCCGGTGGACGAATTGGGTCCGGTTGGAGCGACGTCCCGCCGCGCGATCCATCAGCCGGCGCCCTCCTATGCCGATCAAGCGACCGAGGCGCAGATCCTTGTGACCGGCATCAAGGTCGTCGATCTTCTGGCGCCTTACTCGAAGGGCGGCAAGGTCGGGCTCTTCGGCGGCGCTGGGGTCGGTAAGACCGTTTTGATCATGGAGCTCATCAACAATATCGCCAAGGCGCACGGCGGCTATTCGGTGTTCGCCGGGGTGGGCGAGCGGACCCGCGAAGGCAATGATCTCTATCACGAAATGATCGAGTCCAAGGTGAATGTGGATCCGCATGAGCATGGCGGCTCCGCCAAGGGCTCGAAATGCGCCCTGGTTTATGGCCAGATGAACGAGCCGCCGGGCGCGCGCGCCCGCGTCGCGCTGACCGGGCTCACGGTCGCCGAGGATTTCCGCGACAAGGGCCAGGACGTTCTGTTCTTCATCGACAATATCTTCCGTTTCACCCAGGCGGGCTCGGAAGTTTCGGCGCTCCTCGGCCGTATTCCATCGGCGGTCGGTTATCAGCCGACGCTCGCAACCGACATGGGAGACTTGCAGGAACGGATCACCACAACCACCAAGGGCTCGATCACCTCGGTGCAAGCCATCTACGTGCCGGCCGACGATTTGACGGATCCGGCGCCTGCAACCTCCTTCGCGCATCTCGATGCGACAACCGTCTTGTCGCGCGCCATCGCTGAGAAGGGCATTTATCCGGCGGTCGATCCGCTCGACTCGACATCGCGCATGTTATCGCCGCTTGTCGTGGGCGAGGAGCATTATGCGGTCGCCCGCCAGGTCCAGCAGATTTTGCAGCGCTACAAAGGGCTGCAAGATATTATCGCCATTCTGGGCATGGACGAGCTCTCCGAGGAAGACAAGGTGACGGTTGCCCGCGCGCGCAAGATCGAGCGCTTCCTGTCGCAGCCCTTCCACGTCGCCGAAGTGTTCACCGGTTCACCCGGCAAGCTCGTTTCGCTTGCCGACACGATCAAGGGTTTCAAAGGCCTTGTATCGGGCGATTACGATCATTTGCCGGAGGCTGCCTTCTATATGGTGGGCTCCATCGAGGAAGCCGTCGAGAAAGCGCAAAAGCTCGCGGCCGAAGCGGCCTAAAGCATGATCCCAAAAAGTTGCAGACTTTTTGGATAAGATCATGCGGCAATAAAAACTGTGATCCCAAAAAGTTGCAAGCTTTTTGGATAGGATTATACGGGGCAGTCGATGGCGGCATTTCACTTTGAAATCGTTTCTCCTGAAAAACTCGTTTTCTCGGGAGAGGTCGAAGCTGTCGTCGTTCCTGGAACGGAGGGCGAATTCACCGTCCTCAAGGATCACGCGCCTTTGATATCGAGCTTGAAGCCAGGCATTGTCGTTATCGAGGAGACGCCGGCAAAAAAACTTCGCCTCTTCGTGCCTGGCGGCTTCGCTGAAGTCGCGACTTCAGGTCTTACCATCCTCGCCAATCAAGCGATCGACTTGGCGGATCTCGACGCGGCCAAGATCGAAGCAGGGATCGGCAGCTTCGAAGAAGAAATCACCCGCGCCACGAGTGACGAGGCGCGTCGGGCCGCAGTCGAAAAGCGCGATCAGCTGCAGGAGTTAAAGGCCGTGCTCAAAATCTGAGCGGCGGCTCATCCCTATTGCGAGGGAAGGCGGCGCTTGCTTTCCACGCAAGGGACCAAAAGCCGGCGCGGCGCGGGTTTCTCAGTTCAGCTGTCGCAAATCCGGCGTGTACAAGCGGCCTCAACCGTTCTTTTCCGGAACAGGTTTGGCTGCGGCCTCAAAAAGCTGACGGAATTTTGAAAGCTCCGCCGGGTCGATGTCCGAGATAGCCCAATATTCGGTGCCGCCGTCGCGCCAAACCTCGACGGAATAGCCATCGACGGCAAAAGCCGGCGCTGGCATTGCAGTTTGCGCGGGCAGGGCGGTCAGGCTGATAAAATGCTCGTTGTGCCGGTAGATCAGGACCGGCGTGGGAGCCCCTGCGATAACGTCGATCCTGCCGCCGGCGAGCGGAAATCCTTGTGTTGCGAGGTCCAGCACCTTTGGTGCCAGCGCGAAGCGCGTCGCGAACCAGGGTTTGACCGTGTGACGATCGGAAGATGCAATATCGAAGGGCTGGCCAGACAGAAGCCCGCGTTTGTGATCGGCGATCAGCGTATCGGTAAGATTGGTGTCTTGGATGGCAGGTTGCAGCGCTAGCCACGTCGCAGCGCTGCCGAGCCCCGCCGCGAGGATAGCCGATGCCGCCATGGCCCGCCAAGGCGGGGCCGCGCGGGTTGCCTGAGGCGAGATCGAGGGCGCTGCCATCGCCGCGATACGGTCGCGCAAGGCTTGCGGCGCCAAGGGTTTGACGAGTTCCCGGCGCATGACTTCGCGCAAGGTTTTCAGGCGTCCGTATTCGGCGGCGAGGGAGGCATTTCCGGCCAAACGCTTTTCAAAATCGAGCATGCCGGCGGCATCGAGTTCGCTGTCGAGCGCCGCATGGGTGAGAAGAGTTTCGTCAATGGATGTCATTGGATTTACGGGCTCCCCAAGGCCGCCATGAGGAGGCCGCGCGCGCGGGCGAGCCGCGACATCACGGTGCCCACGGGCACGCTGGTCATTTCGGCGATCTCACGGTAGCTTAACCCATTAATGTCGCGCAGCACGAGGGTCTCCTTAAAAGGCGGCGGCAAAGCGCCGATCGCGCGCTCGATCGCCGCTGCGTCGGCCTTTTCAATCAAGGCTTCTTCCGGCGTCGCCGCATCATCCGCTGGCGCCAAGGCTTCGATGTCTTCTGTTACCAGCAGCGCTTTCGGCCTGTTGCGGGCCATCCAAGTGAAGGCCGTGTTTCGCGTGATGGCAAGGAGCCAGGCCCGCGCGCTGCCGCCACTGTAGCGGTCGAGCCCCCGCAACGCGCGCACACAGGCTTCCTGGACAATATCCTCTGCGTCGGCGCTATTGCCGGTAAGCCAGCGAGCCAGCGCATAAGCGTCGTCGAGGTGAGGCATAACCACCGTGGCAAACTGTTCGTTCGCGGGGGGCTGCGTCAAGAGGGGAAGCCCATTTCGAAGGTCCTGGTGTCTGAGTTTCGCTGTGCCGACCTTATACCATCGCGCCTGGTCCCTCCGGCAGGTTTTCCGCGAGAAAGTCGTCCTGGTGCCCTTCCCGTTCTGAATCTTGGAGAAGCCACACGGGAAAATCGGCGCCTTCGATCCGGTCATTGCGACAGCGACTCTGGCATCAGATCCATAGCGCAGGGGTCCTTAATCCAAGCTTTCCCATGATCCAAAAAGCTGCAGACTGTTTGGATAGGATTCGCGGGCCGCTGGAGCCAATGCGTCTGCCTTCGTCACAGTGGCAATTCTATTGCCCTCGGACGCAGCGTGGGAAACACCGTCGCCAACATAGCCATTGCCCTCGGATGCGGAGCTGGCAAGAGTCGAGTCAGGGAGGAAAAGCATATATGTGTAAAGCGCGGCCTTCAGAGCCCCGAAGAAGGCTAGTCTGAGAGTACCAGTGAGCATACGCTTCAGAATGTTCATTGGCGGTCTCCTTAACCGCCGCGCCCCCGTCATAGCCCGAAGGTTTGCCGGACCCTTGAATCGAATCCATTCCGGACTTGCATCGTATATATAAGTGCGCGACGGTGCCTTTGCACCTCTTGTGGGTAAATGCTCTTCCAACAAAATGGATCGGCACGGTCACGTGGATTTGATCATCTCCGCACCTCAGGGCGTCACGACGACTCTGCCCGTCATTTGGGGATGCAGGCCGCAAAAATATTCATAGGTTCCGGGTTTCACAAAGGTGAAGGAGAAGCTCTCGTCCGTATCGAGTGCCTTGGAATGGAACTCGGCATTTGTGCCATTGACCGTATGGGGAATATCGTCGCGATTGCGGAAGACGATGACTGTCCCGGCCTTCACGGTCAGCTCCTTTGGCGCGAACGTGAAATTTTCGATATTCACCTCAGTGTCCGCCGCGCGAACGGGTAATGCTGGAACGGCGGCGAGAGTAACGGCGATAAAGACTGCGCGGGCGCGCCGCCGTGTACGAAATTTCAGCATGTCGGGTTTCCTCACTTTCGACGGTTTCAACTTGTGGCCAGCGGCGTATCGGTGATCGCGAGAGCTCCTTTGCCGTGCCGCACATCGACGCTCGTGATGCCCAGCAAACCGCGGAGCTTCTCGGCTGGCACGAGCATGGGTCCGGGTGCCGGCGCAGTTCCTGGTGCGGGCTGCGGGAAGGCCGTCGATCGCGCGGTATGGAAGGTCACATTGCCTTCCACTTTCTGCATCAATTGATGGATATGGCCGTTGAGCACAGTGACCGATCCAAAACGCGTGAGCAAGGTGAGCGCGCGCGCCGAATCCTCCGTGCCCCAGCCCCAATCGGCTGAGATGGTCCAGAGCGGAATATGGGCGAAGACGACGACCGGCGTTGATGTTGGTTTGCCTTTGAGATCGTCCGCGAGCCAAGCCAGTTGCTCATCGCCGAGCGAGCCCATGCCGCCCGCTTTCAAATTGGCGACATTGACGAGGCCGATGAAATGTGCGCCGCCAGCGTCGAATGAGTACCAGCCGCCGCCTTTGGTATTCTTGCCGAAGCGATCGAGATAGGCCTTGCCGTTGTCCTCGTCGATGAGATCGTGCTCGCCTGGCACGTAATGAACATCGAGCTTGGCTTCGCCGATAACTTTTTCGGCATCGTCGAATTGCCTCGGCTTCGAAAGATGGGTGATATCGCCGGTGTGGATCATGAAGGCGGGCTTGGCTGGGAGGTCGCTCACCTTGGCGATCGCTTCCTTCAAGGTCCCCAGCGCGTCGGGATTGGCCGGTTTGTTGAAACCGACATGGCTGTCGGAAATTTGCAGGAAGCTGAAGCCCATGGGCGCCTTTCCGGCCGCTTGCGCCGACCCTACGCCGAGGAGTTGCGAGGATTTCGGCACGCCACCGCTGAGCGTCCAGATGACGCCGGTCCCAGCCCAGATCATACATTCGAGGGCGCCGCGCCGGTCGATCCCTTTGCTTGTGTCGTCATTTGTCATTATCGAGTCTCCAAAAGTCACAGACTGGGTGGAACTGCAAAAGCCTATGGGCCGAATAGTCGCGACCATGCCGGCGCCCTGCCGCAGCAGAAATCAGCACCTCTCACCATAGGTAGGGTTGAAGCCAAGCGCCGGTGCGGGCGGACCGCCAATATCGGCAATCGGAGAAGGATGCCTTTCGGCCAGAACGGTGGCCCACATCCCATATGCCGTCATGCCAAAAACAACGGCTGGAATGAACAGGATTTTGAGGATCGTCTTCATGTTCGGTTCTCCGGTGTCAACGGCCGGTTTGAGAGACCCCGGGGGTGATTGTCCGGGGTCTCGGACCACCAGCGCATCATGCGATGTCGACGTGTCCCTTGCCTTCCGGCGCGGCGGTGGAGGCGGTGTCACCGACATGACCATTGCCTTCTGGCGAAGCGTAAGACGCGATATCGACGTGTCCGTTGCCTTCTGGCAAAGCGTAAGCCGCGACGGCGACACCCGAGAAAAGCAAGGTGGACCCAAGAAATGCGAGATTGAGGATATTCATGATCAGTCTCCTTTGGTGCTGCCCGCGGGTGTGATCCCGAGAGAGGTTTTCCATCACAGCCGCGGCCTTGTGCCGTTGCTACTGAGGAGACTTGGCGGGGTGGCTGTTTATTCCCCGGCCGTGCAAATTTTTCGTGGGCTTTTCCATGTCGCTGTGCCGCACCGCCAGGAGCGGAAGCTGATCCGCATTGTTTTTTAGGCGAAAACGATCATGTAACACTTATGCTGCTGCGTAAGGACGGCTCCGGTGTAATCGCCATTCCGCAGCCGAGCCATGCTTGGCTGTCCGGCCAGATGGCGCGCGCCTGGGGCAACGAGTATTTCGCTGCACCGGTACCGCACGAGGAGGTTTGCCTCGCCGCCGAGCAGCACGACATCGGCTGGCAGTCCTGGGAAGAGACGCCCGCGCTCGATGCCGAGACTGGCCTTCCGCAGGAGTTCCGCAAGGTGCCGCCGGATGTGCACGTAACGCTCTGGCGTGACGGCGTGCGACGCGCCCGCACCATTGGACGCTATCCGGCGCTTTTGGTCTCGCTCCACGCGGATACGATCTATGCGCGCTATTTCGATTTCGCTAAGGCCAGCCCGGAGAATGCCAGGGCTGTGCGTGCTTTTCTCGATGAGCAGCATCTCTTGCAGGCGCGGCTGGCGGCGTCGCTGCGGGCGGACCCCGAGACCGGCTGGGAGGTGGCGCCGGAAGCCATCAGGCGCAACCAGCTTTTGATCGCGGCGCTTGACTGGATTTCGCTCGCAATCTGCGGTGGCGTGAAAAGGGAAATACGGATCCCCGACGTGCCGGCAGAGGGGGGTCGCAAGATAGACCTAAGTCTGCGCCCGCGCGACGAGACAAGTGCCCTGATCTTCGATGAACTTGTTCTCGATCCGTGGCCTTTCCGGGAAGCAAGCGTTGCGGTTCGGGTGGAGGGTAAGCGCTTGTATGGGAGCTTTTCGACGCAGAAGGACCTTCAGCGGGCGCTGGACGACGCCGAACCGGTTCTCGTGACCGCCCTGCTGCACAGGGCTTGATGCGGGCGGCATTTATGGTCCTTGGCGAGTGTTGCATTCACCACCCCATAAAATGCTAAACACCAGTGCGCGGAAGCTTTCCCGAACCGGATACGCATGGCACCCCCTCTTCTTTTGCTACAGAATATTTCGCTTACCCTCGGCGGCAAACCTCTGCTCGAGGGGGCTTCGCTGTCGGTCTCGGCGGGTGAGCGTTTGTGCCTTGTGGGGCGCAATGGTTCGGGCAAATCGACGCTTCTGAACATCGCGGCGGGCCTCGTTGAGCCGGATGGCGGGACGCGCTTTCTGCAGCCCGGCACCTCTGTGCGGTATTTGCCGCAGGAGCCCGATCTTGCCGGCTATGCCACCACATTCGCCTATGTCGAGGCGGGGCTTGGCCCCACCGACGATCGCCATCACGCCCGGACACTGTTGAATGAGCTGGGGCTGACCGGCGAGGAAGATCCGGCGCGGCTTTCCGGCGGCGAAACGCGGCGTGCGGCGCTTGCCCGCGCGCTCGCGCCGGAGCCCGATATTGTACTTCTCGACGAGCCGACCAATCATCTCGATTTGCCGGCGATCGAGTGGCTTGAGGCGGAGCTGAAAGTCACCCGCTCCGCTCTCGTGATCATCAGCCACGACCGAAGATTTTTGCAAAATCTTTCGCGCAGCACGGCGTGGCTCGATCGCGGCCGCACGCGCGTCCTCGCGCGTGGTTTTGCAGAATTCGAGTCTTGGCGCGATGCCGCGCTCGAAGAAGAAGAACGCGCGGCACATAAGTTCGATCGCAAGATCGCCGCGGAAGAGGATTGGCTGCGTTATGGTGTCACCGCGCGGCGCAAGCGCAACCAAAAGCGTCTTGCGGGCCTCGTTTCGATGCGCAATGAGCAGCGCCAGCGGCGCGCCGCTAGATCAGTCAAGTTCGAGGCCGCCGAGGCGGATCTTTCCGGCAAGCTCGTCATTGAAGCCAAGGATGTCGAAAAAGTCTTTGGCGAGCGTGCGATCGTCAAGAACTTCTCGACCCGCATTTTGCGCGGCGACCGTCTTGGCCTGATCGGCGCCAATGGCGCGGGCAAGACGACGCTCCTCGGTCTTTTGACGGGAGTCTTGACGCCGGACCAAGGGTCTGTCCGCCACGGCGCCAATCTTTTGCTGGCGTCGCTCGACCAGGGCCGGGCGAGCCTCGATCCGGAGACAGTCTTGAAAGACGCGCTCACCGGCGGCGGCAGCGATTTCGTTGAGATCAACGGCGAGCGCAAGCATGTCATTGGATATATGAAGGAGTTTTTATTCGGCCCGGAACAGGCGCGCACGCCGATCGGGCGGCTCTCGGGCGGTGAACGCGGAAGGCTTATGCTCGCGCGGGTCTTGGCACGGCCCTCCAATCTCCTCGTTCTCGACGAGCCGACCAACGATCTCGATCTCGAAACGCTCGATCTTTTGCAGGAAATGCTCGGCGACTACAAAGGGACTCTGCTGGTCGTCAGCCATGATCGCGATTTTCTCGACCGGCTGACGACATCGGTGCTGGTCGCTGAGGGCGGCGGCCGCTGGACCGAATATGCCGGCGGCTATTCCGACATGGTTGCCCAGCGCGGCGCTGGCGTGAGCGGCGCCCCTGTTTCCCCAGCACCCGCGGCTGCCAAGGAGAAGCCAAAAGCGGCAGCCGCACAGTCGCAAAAGTCGAAGCCGCGCCTCAGCTTCAAGGACAAGCATATGCTCGATACTCTGCCGGCGCGTATCGCGGAGTTGCGCGCGCGCAAGGCAAGCCTCCAGTCGCTTCTCGACGATTCCGGACTTTACGTGCGCGATCCCGCGAAATTCGGGGAAATCTTAGCGGCCTTGGCGGCAGCCGAGGCGGCGCTGGCAGAGGCGGAGGAGAATTGGCTCAATCTTGAGATCCTCCGGGAGGGAAGCGAAGGATAATCGAGCGCTCTCAAAGCTGTGATAATTATGGGACACATCCAATCTAATTGCTCAGCATTCCGCCTATAAATTAAAACAAATTTTATAAATATATTTTTAGAATCAATGAGTTGCTGATTTTCTAAGCATATTTGCATCTAAATTCCACCATTTCAATGACTTTCACCCCGTCATATATTCCCGCTTAACAACCTTGTCGGCTGTTTCGACGCGCTTCAGCGAGGGCGTCGCGGACATCAATAAGGTAAGCGACATGGGCTGTTGCGACGGATTTGCAACGACTGTGGCGCGAATACAACAGTTACCTTATTGACTATATAAACTTGATAAAGATAGGGTTTCCGTAACGGGCGTAAGCTTGGCAACTAATTGCCGCGCGCGCCGCATGACTCTCACGGATCCGGATGGGGTCCTTGCCTTGGGGATTTGACATGAAACTGCTCAAAGGGCTTCTTCTGGGTTCGGCCGCGAGCGTGGGTGTAATCGCCCTGGCGCCCGCCGCCCGCGCCGCCGATCTGCCGGGGGTCGCGCCGATCGAATATG
>Ga0187879_10003418_pt1 | contig 10703 bp, 7 predicted proteins | sample June2016WEW_19_1_FD_132423 | JGI IMG/M metagenome (GOLD analysis project Ga0187879, IMG submission 132423) | Peatland microbial communities from SPRUCE experiment site at the Marcell Experimental Forest, Minnesota, USA - June2016WEW_19_10 | ecosystem: Environmental > Terrestrial > Soil >... | reverse complement strand
TCCGTTCGGTGAACAGGACAATGCGGTCACAGGGGTCGGCAGGACTCCAGTTCATGCTACGCCCGGGCCGTAAGATTTCAAGCAGCCGTTGATATTTAGTGTAGTCACTCGGGCCGATCCGTCCGCAGATTTCAGCGATCTGAGTCAGCGTTCGGCGGTCGTGCTCCGCATCCTCGCCGGATTCCCCCTCGAGCCTGCGCATGCGCTGGTGAATTGTTGCAACACAAGCCGCCGGCGATGAGAACAGAGATTTTTCGAGTACGGTTTTGAAGAGGAGTTGGCCGGCGCGGCGGGAGCGGTCAAAGGATAAAAACCGGGCTGCAGCAAGGCAATCATAGACCGCTTCTTCCGCGGGAGAGGCCGTGACAGGGTGCTTGCTGACGAAGCGCTCCAGGAAGAAACCGGCAATCTGCTCCTGGATATCCTTCTTATAGCGCCGAAGATAAAGGCCCTCGATGTCCTTTTGGCCGTAGTTGTTGGGGTCGGCAATGGCGGTGGGGTCCAGCATGTTCATAAGGCTGGCGAAGGAGGCTGCTCTGCCATCGTGGGGAGTAGCCGAGGCCATGATGAGCGTGTCCGACATGCGTGAGAGCATACCGGCGAGCCTGCTCCGCATCGACTGTTTGTCACCGCGCTCGGCAACGTTGTGGGCTTCATCGATCACTATCACGTCCCAGTAGCTTCTCTCCGTCCATGCGCGAAACTCCGCGTTCTGCTTCAACGTGTCAATGGAGATTATTGCCTTGTCATAGTGGTGGAAGGGATTTGCGTTTGTGGGAATGCGGTTGCGGACGCGCTCCAACCCCACCGAATCGAGGCGAACGACAGGGATGGTAAAGCGCGTCCAAAGCTCCTCTTGAAATTGGGCCATCATGCTCTTGGTGGTGACCACGAGGATCCGCTTGCCTTTTCCACGTTTAATCAGTTCGCTGAGCAGAATGCCAACCTCGATGGTCTTCCCAAGGCCAACTGAGTCGGCGATGAGAATGCGTTGACGGGGCTGCTCGAGCGCCAGCAGCGCAGGTTCGAGCTGATAAGGCAGGTCGTCGATCGCGGCGCGGTGGCCGATCCACAAGTCGTTGCCGGTGGGTGGCGACTGGCGCAGCAGACTCTCCAAATAAAGTCGGCTGCTGCGAAACTGTGGAGAGGAATCCGGCACCAGTTCGGTTTCGGCCGGGTCCAAAACTGTGATGCTCTTCCCTTCAATTTCGGAGAGAAAGCGTGCTTCCCTGTGCCGGACGATTTCCGAAACACCAATGGCCTGAATGGACTGGCCACCAGTACCAGTGCGATCCACGCGTTTGACGATCCATTCGGCATCACGGATAAGCACCCTAGCTCCGGGGGCGATGGCGCTGGCTGCCACGATGAAAACCCTCCCCTATGAGGCTAGCGCGGGTCGCCAAAAGGCAACCCTGGCACCTCGAACGACCTGGTAATAGACTCGGAGTATAGTTCCTGCGGTTGACGGATTCAAGGAGCTACCAAAGTCAGCGGCGCTAGTTGATTTGTGCTCTGGCCTGCTGTGAGATGTCCCTGCAGAATGCCCGCCAACTCCGCTAGACTCCCCCAGGCCTAGCGTTGGCCGTCCCGTGAGACCTGCGGGCATATCAAAACGTGTCGTCGGACCTTCCAAAAGAAAATTTAAGTGTAATTAGCGGAAGGGGTTACGGCCCTAAAAAAACCGACACTAGCCTCGAATGGCAACAGAAATGAGTCGCCGGAGGGCAAGCGGAGCGCCTAACCTCAACCTATATCCGCTTTAGAATGAGTGCTAAACTAGTTAACATAATATGTGTTATCAGCCATAACCTGCAAGTAAATTAGGGCTTGACAGCCCGCCAATTTCGGGTGTAGGCTTTGGCCCATGGCGAAAGAGCTTACGGTACGCGAAATGGCAAGTATGGGAGGGCGAGCGAGGGCCAAAGCCCACAGCAGGGCAGAGATTCGGAGGTGGGGCAAGCGAGGCGGGCGTCCGGTTTTACTGGACAGGAAGGCGCTTGCCCGCCTACAAAAGCTCCTGAGTGCTGGCAAGAGCCAAGCAGAGTGTGCGACTATCTTGGGGGTTTCGGTCCGTACCGTCGGGCGAGTCGTGGCGCGGATCAACGCGAGTGACAACCGCTTCTAACACGCGTAATTTGTTTTCGCCGCCCCGCCGACTTCCCAGAACCCCGTATCTGGAGAGTTTGCATGATTACTGGTGGGAAGGGCTGTTATCGGCAGCTATTGCTAAAACCTTGGCGACTGGTTACTGATTCCAAGACAGATGGGAATCTAGCCCGCCCTCCAGGCGCTGCCCCGGTTGCTCGGTCAAAATGACAGGCAGTAGCGGGTCGTGTATAATCTCCGGGAAGGATCGCATTGGGATCGGGTGTTTCTGCTGTGAGGTCATTGCCGCAGCCTCGGCCGTTGAGTAGCCTTTTTGGACTCTCTTCCTTGGTCTGGCTGGTTCTCGTTATCGGAGCAGGAAGACTAGGTGGTCAGCAGCAGCAGGGCCAACACGCCGGGCCCAGCAACGACGGAATCCAAGTCCTTTTACAGAAGCTCGATGAGGCCAACCAATCCGACGACTTCAAACAAGCGGAAACGCTTTGCCAAAGGATCATCCGAGAGCAACCGACTTCTGCGCTTGGTTACATCCGCCTGGGGCTCATCTACAAACGAGAGCAGGACCTTCAGAAAGCCCTGAGCACTTTTCAATCTGCGACCAGGGTCGAGCCTGGCTCGTTTGATGCACAGTACGACCTCGGCGAAGCGTATCTCGGCGCCGGGCAGCCCGAGAAGGCGCTAGATCCCTTGTCCCAAGCCGTCCGCCTGCAACCGCATTCCGGCCAAGCCCACCGTCTGCTTGCTCAAGCATTCATGGAGGTTGGGAAACCCAGAGATGGGCTGAAGCAATTCCTCCAAAGCGTGGAATTGGATCCCGGCAATCCCGAGGCTTTTTACGATCTGGGACAAGCCTGCCTTCGCCATGCCCTGGAAATCGCCGACAAAATGATGGCGGAAAGCAAGACCTCCCCATATTCCCGGAGGATCTTCGCCGAGAACTACATTGGCAATGGTTCTTTGGGAGAGGCGGAGACCCAGTATCAACTCGCGCGGAAAGCGGAACCAGAGGCGTTGGATCTGCGCCTCTCACTGGGAGAACTTTATCTGCGCGAGAACAAGCCAGAGAAAGCGCGAAGGGAAATCGCGCAGGCCGTCAAACTTGCCCCGACTTGCCTCGTCGCGAACTACGACCTTGCCAAAGCCGATTTCCTTGGACGCAACTTGCAATCGGCTTTGGCCTCCTTAGAGAGAATTGCGAGTTTCAATGCCGGCTTCCTTGCGTCGAATCCCAGTTTCCGCGAGTCTGCAATCGCGGGATCAGCCTGGCAAGAGGAGTGCTCCCTGGTCTCGAAATTAGCTTCCAATCGCCAACCGAGTCTCGCCGTCTCCTTCTTGAACGAAGCATGCCGGCACGCTTTCGAGCGCGAGCAAGTCCTCCGGTCCGTTGGTCCGATGGGGAGTGAGGATGCTGGGGAACCAGGAGCTCGAGCCGGGCCGGGGCCTACCTCCAGGAACCCGAATCCTGTCGAACCTTGCAGCGCCGGGCTTTGCGGAGTCTGCGAAAAAGGGCTGCAAGCCGCGCTTCGTATCCCTGGCACGGCATTAGAAGCCCGCCTCAAACTTGGCCATTGTGCTTATGATGTTGGCAATTACGCGGCAGCGTACCGCCACTTCGCCGCCGCAGCGGAATTGGCCCCGCAAAGTCCAGCCGCGATGTATTGGGAGCAAGAAGCGGCGCGACAACTGGCTCGAACGTCTTTCGAACGGGTCGATCAGTTGGCCCCGGATTCTTACATGATCCACATGCTGAACGCACAGACGTGGGAGAAACAGAATCAACTCCGACTTGCTGCGCAGGAATACAAGGCGGCCATCGCCCGACGGAGTGATGCAGCGAACCTATATGTTCTCTTGGGCCATCTCTATTGGTACTGGGAACGGTATGACGAAGCGCTGGCGGAATTGCAGGAGGCTTTGCGTCTGGACCCTGCTGATCCTGCGGCCAACTATCTGGCAGGTGACAGTTGGGTTCAAAAACACGAGGCGGGAAAGGCTTTGCCTTACTTGGAGAAAGCCCTGCATCTGCGCCCCGGCTTTCTCAACGCCGAAGCTTCTCTGGGTCGCGCCTTGAGCCAACTGGGAAGGAACCGGGAAGCCGTGTCCGTACTCCTCAAAGTGGCTTCAGCCGACGCTGACGGCTCGATCCATTTCGAGCTGTTTCAGCTATACCAGAAATTGGGACAGGAAGCGAACGCCAAGGAAGCTCTCGAGACGTTCCAGAGAATTCGGGCGCAGCGGCTCCCCAAATCTGCTACTGGAGATGTATCGACGATTCCTCGATAAGATTGGGTAGAAGCGGAATGGGAAACACTTCCAGCAGGCGTCGGATGTGTCGCCGGGTCCTGTCGCTCTTCGCTGTGAGTGTCGTAATTCTCGCCACTCTGCGGCGCAGCGTGCGCGCGGAGAATTGCGAGGAGTTGTTGCGACGGGCGCAGGAGTTGCTGGCGCAAGATCAGCCGAAGGAGGCTGTTAAGCCGCTGCGAGAAGCCACGGAAGCGTGCCCCACCAGCCCCAAGGCGTACGATCTGCTGGGGATAGCCTACGACATGCAGAATCGCTTTGAAGAAGCGCAGCAAGCGCACCGAAAGGCCGTGGCGCTCTCCCCAAGCTGGCCGGGTTATCACAACAATCTTGCCCTCAGCTACGCTCGCGCCGGCAAAGGCGCTGAAGCAAGAAACGAATCGAGGACTGCGCTGCGACTCGATCCGCAGAATTTGGTGGCGAATGCCAACTTGGCGGACTTTTGTTTGAGGGAGAACCAATACCGGCAAGCACTCGCGAACCTGCGGAACGCTCGTGCCAATCAATCCACCGATCCCTTGCTTCAATATGCGTTGGCTCAGGCCTATTTTGGAGTGGGAGAATCCAAGCTAGCCCTGCAGACCGTGGAGCGCCTTTTCGGGCTCGCTCCCACCGATGAAAAGATGCGGTTCGCCGAAGGGCTGCTCCTGGCTGAGAATCACCAACGCTCAGAAGGCGTGAGGCAATTTGAGGCCATCCCAGTGATAGAGCGAGACTTTGCTATCTGTCAAAATCTGCGCCTTGCGTATTCCCGATTGCGACAATACGAGGAGGCTCAGACCGCCTTCGAACAAGCACTCCGCCTTGACCCGTCTAATCCTGAACCCTATTTTGCAATCAGACTGAACTTGCTGGATGGCAGAAGTCCTGACCAGGCAGTGAATCCGCTCACCCAAGCTCGCCAGAGGGCGTCACAACGCGTAGATATTGCCTCCGCCTTGGTGCAAGCGTTGGTTCAAGCCCGGCAGCTTATTCGGGCGGGAGATCTCCTGGCCGAGGTCCATGTGAGGGCGCCGAATGAGCCTGCGGTGATGAAGACAGAAGGCGATCTATATGTTGCGGATGGCGAAGACGCGAAGGCTCTGAACTCCTACCGCCGCGCTCTCCAACTCTTCCCGGAGAACTTGTCGGCAAGGCTCTCTCTAGCGAAAAGATACTTGCGACTCGAACAGATCGCCCAGGCGAGGACAGAATTTGAAAGGGTTGTCAGGAGCGAACCGACAAACGCAGAAGGGCACGCGGGTTAGGGACGCATTGCGCTTTGCTCCGGACAGGAGGACCTTGGTTTGGGGGAGCATTCCGCAGCCTTCCGCCAGGATCCCAATGAGTTGGACGCCAATGGAGATTCGGCCGCAATCAGGACTCGCCGAAGTGAGTTTGCGGCGGCGCAGGGAATTATCGAGAGACTGGTGAAGCTCGAGCCGAACATTGCCCGCTACCACTACCAGTTTGTCCGGATACTGCTTAAACTAGGGAAAGCCGCGGAGGCACAGCAGGAGTTCGCACATTCAGAAAAGATTGGTACAGCGAAGTAAGACATCAGGACGCCCCTTTGGGGCTTTGAGAGCTTGACGCATCTGTGGATGCTGATCACTGGGAGGTGCGATGTCGTCGCGGCGAGATTTCTTGAACATGCTCGCTTCGGGTTTGTTGATTGGCTCGCAAGAAAAGGGCCGGCAAAATCCCCTCCAGATCATCATCGTGAAAACGCGCGCCGAGGCCGAGCAGATTCTTACGGGCCTCAGCCAGGCGCAATTCTTCTCTTATCTGGCCAAGCAATACTCCATTGACCCCAGTTCTCAGGAAGGGGGTTACGTTGGCAGATCGCTAACCTCGAATTCTTCCCCAGCCTTGGAGGAGGCTCGGCGGAATTTGAAGCCAGGGCAGGTGGGAGGAATTATAGAGGTTCCCCAAGGTTTCTTGATTGCCAGGGGACTGTCAGAGAAGGATGTGGCGTGGTTCGAACACTTGCGACTTCCTAATGAACGGATTCCTCCGCACCATCGGGAGTACGACCCTGTCACTTTGGTGTGCGGAGGCTTGGAGGCGGACACTTTCTTCGCCGACCTGTCTAAGCCTCCTGGCTATGAGCGGAATCTACAAACCAACTGCGACTGTTGGATGCGCGCCATCAAAGGCGGACTCCGTCAAACCGAAGGATTCCTGTCCAGCCTTGATGACAAGAGCGCCTTGGACTCGGATACCAGGAACAAGCAAATGCGCGGCCATTACCTCCTGGGTCAAGTCCTCTGTTACTGGGAAAAGTTCGACGAAGCTATTCAGCATTTCGAGTCAGCCTATGAGATGAGCGGAACTCTGGGGGATAAGGACTATCAACACAGAATGGCGAAGATCCTCGGGATCGCTTACCTGAAACTGGGGGAGGTGGAAAACTGGATCGAGAATCGGAAACCCCAAAGCTCAATCTTCCCCATACGTCCAGAGGGGCAATTCCAGCGCACTCAACCCTCCGTCAAGGCACGGGAGTATTTCCTCATCTATCTAGAGGAGGCTACCGATGACCTCGAGGAAAAGTGGCTGCTCAACCTCACGTGTATGACCTTGGGGAAATATCCGGAGGACGTTCCCCCGGACCATCGGATTTCTCTTGCACCCTTTGAGTCGAAAGATAGCATCGGACTCTTTCTGGATGTGAGCGCGGCCTGCGGCCTGAATTTCTTTGCCTCCGCCGGAGGCATCATCATGGACGATTTCGACAATGATGGTTATTTCGATCTCGTTTTCTCGGACATGGACCCGTGTGCGGGCCTGCGATACTTCCATAACAACGGTGACGGAAGTTTTGCCGACCGTTCCGCGCAGGCTGGTTTCTCACCTCAACTCAGTGGCTTGAACATCGTGCAAGCGGACTTCAACAATGATGGTTGGCTGGATATCTATATCCCCCGAGGTTCATGGCGAAAACCACTACGGCATTCGTTATTGAGGAACAACGGCGACGGGACATTTACGGATGTTACGACCCAAGCGGGGCTCGGCGCTGTGGTTACAGCAAGCCAGGTGGCAGCCTGGGCGGACTTCGATAACGACGGATTCTTGGACTTGTTCGTAGGGAATGAGAATGCCCCCAGCCAGCTTTTCCACAACAACGCGAACGGCACCTTCACCGAGGTAGGCCACATTGCCGGGGTGGACCGCATTGCCTTCACCAAGGGGGCAACGTGGGGAGACTATGATAACGACGGCTATCCCGACCTTTACGTCTCTAATTTCAGCAGTGAGAATTTCCTTTACCATAATAATCGCGACGGGACCTTCACCGAGGTGGCGCATGACTTGCATGTGGAGAAGCCCATTTGGAGCTTCCCAGTATGGTTCTTCGATTACGACAACGACGGATGGTTAGACCTTTACGTTTCGGGCTTCACCGTCTCGGTCACTGAAGTCATCACAAGTTATCTCAACCCTCCGGGCCGCATGGAGACTCAGAAGCTCTTCAAGAACGTGAAAGGAACGCGTTTCGACGATGTAACCAAAGAGGTCGGACTAGATCGGGTGGTGATGGCGATGGGAGCGAATTTCGGTGACGTGAACAACGACGGCTTCCTCGACATCTACTTGGGAACGGGCTCTCCTTCTTACGCCTCCCTGGTTCCCAATATCCTCTACCTTAACCGTGGCGGTAAGTATTTCGCGGATATCACGGCCTCCTCGGGCACGGGCTCGTTGCAAAAAGGGCACGGTATAGCGATTGGCGATATCTTCAATACCGGGCAACCCGCAATCATCGTCGAACAGGGCGGGATGGGAGGAGGCGATAGATATTACACAGCGCTGTTCAGGAACCCCGGGACGGGCAACAATTGGGTCAGCATAAAGCTCGTGGGTGTAAGAACGAATCGAGCCGCGCTGGGAGCTCGCATCAAGTTGATCCTGGCGGAGCCTGGCCAATCCCCGCGGTCTATTTATCGCGATATAAACTCAGGCGGATCCTTCGGCTCTTCCCCTCTGTGCCAGCACATCGGGCTTGGTAAGGCCACCCGGATCGATACCCTGGAAATTTGGTGGCCCACCAGTAACACGCGCCAGGTTTTTCATAACGTGAACTCGAACCAATACATTGAAGTCCGCGAGTTCGCCAAGGAATACGTGAAGCTGGATCGCCGCCCCGTGCGTGTTCTTCCATAAGAGACTCACCACAGAGTCCACGGAGTTCGCAGAGAAAAGCCGGAGTATTTTCCTCGGCGGCCTCTGTGCGTTCTGTGGTTGGTCTTTTCTTCGTGGCCCTCGAAAAAGCTCATGCTACCGATTAGCGCCCTTTTTGATCTGCGCATCGAGTTTTTAATATACTTGCTCCGAGTAGAAACGCAGCGCATAGATATCGCCAGTAAATGCTTCGACTGAGAAAACCCGCCGCCTTCTGCATTGGGATCACTCTGTTGATCCCGGCTTTGGGCGCACGTCTTGCTTCATCAATCCAAGTCTCCGTTTCTGTCGAAGCCGGCAAGGCTTATGAACTTGGGATGCGGTTGCTTCGGGAGAAGCGCCACCAGGAGGCTCTCGATCAATTCAAGTTGCTGGAGCGCGAATCGCCACGCCTCCCCCAAGGATACACAGGCGAGGGGATTGCCTTGGCCTTGATGGGAAAGCCGGCGGACAGCATCCGGGCACTCAAGAGGGCTTTGGAGATCGACCCCAGTTTTTGGGTAGCCCGACGCGAGCTGGGCATTGTTTATTGGCAAGTGAATCAGAAAGACCAAGCGGCGAAAGAACTGGGCGACATTGTGAAACTGTTTCCGGAAGATCCTGCCGTGAACCTGCTTCTCGGACAGTGCGAGTTTGAGCGAGCGAACTTCCTTCAAGCGAGCGCCTATTTTGGAAAAGCGCGCGTGCAGGTTGCTGCCGATGCAAGGCTCTCCCTCATGTCCGCTGAGGCCCAGCTCAAATCAGGGATGAAGGGGCCAGCGCGCGAGGCCCTGGAAGCACTGGCTACTAGTCCGGCGCTTAGCCCGCAACAGCGATTCCACCTGGGCTGGCTTCTGGGAGAGGCCGGTGATTATGCCAACTCGATTCACGTGTTGGAATCGCTTCCGGCCGACTATGCGGACCAGTTTGGGCGCAGCTACGCAATTGCCCTTGCCTATTACGAGGACGGCCAGTACGCGAGTTGTATCAAGACTCTCCGTGACCTCAAGAGCCGCAAGAAACTCCGGCCGGACCTCTTCACTCTCCTGGGAGCGGCGGAAGAACAGAGCCATCACACATTGGAAGCGTATAATGCCTTTCGCGAAGGCATCTACGTGTTTCCCAGCGACGACCAGAACTACCTTGACATCGCGGCACTCAGCGCCGAGCATTTGAATTACGACTTGGCAACGCAAATCTTGACTTCCGGTATTGGGCTGATGCCCGGCGACTATAAACTCTATCTCACGCGCGGTGTGATCCATACCTTAGCCCGCCAACTCGAGAGCGCGCACGCCGATTATGAAAAGGCCCTGGCGCTTGCTCCTGACCAGGGCGAGGTCTATGTTGCTCTCGGGATTTGCCGCGAAGACGAAAACAAATTTGACGAAGCCGTCGCCACGTTCCGGCAGGGAATCCTCCGTCAACCCAAGGATGCGCTGCTCTACTATTTCCTGGCGGATTCCCTGCTTCGCAAAGGTATTAGCGTGGACACCCCGCAATATCAGGAGGCGCTCTCAGCGGTCGAATCCTGTCTGGCCCTCGATGCTGAGTTCGCCCATGCTTACCTGCAACGCGCCCGTCTGGAATTAATAAGCCATCAAACAGATAAGGCGGTTGCGGACTTGGAGCATGGACATTCTCTGGCTCCGGATTCGCGAGAGATTTCGTACCAATTAGCAATAGCTTACCGCAGTATAGGCAAGGCGGCTGAAGCCGGGAAGCTTTTTGACATGGTCACCGAAGCAGGCGAGAAGGATGCGGAGGCGTTTCGCTCCGGCCAACTAAAAGATATGATCATAACCCTATCCAAATCGACACCTCGGTCGAATTAGCCCTTTCGAAGAAGCGTGAACTGGATTATTGAATCTCGGTGTCCTGGCCATTCAATCGACAAGAACCCCCAGGTGGGAAATTCGAGTGTGGGGCGTTTAATGTGCACGCACGGGTACTACTGCTTAGTCAAGTCAATCGAAGTTTTTTCTGAAGGAGTTTTATCAAAACTGTGATGCTGGAGCAGGTTGTGCGTGAGCTTTCGGTAGGGCTGCGTAGATCGGTGGGGTTGGGTGGTGAGTCAGAAGCAGTAGCCTTGGGCCACCCAATAATGCCAGTCGGCGATGGCCTCGGCAGTTGATTCGTCTACATCT